>Ga0307438_1002085_pt1 | contig 12000 bp, 7 predicted proteins | sample SalMarWE160110MG_FD_202144 | JGI IMG/M metagenome (GOLD analysis project Ga0307438, IMG submission 202144) | Salt marsh sediment microbial communities from the Plum Island Ecosystem LTER, Massachusetts, United States - WE1603-110 | ecosystem: Environmental > Aquatic > Marine > Intertidal zone >...
AGCGAGCGTGTTACTGTTGCTATGGCAGAAGTTGTCGAGACAACTAATCGAGCCGCTCTATCCATCGGTGTGCTCGACGACAACCTCAACGTGATATGCGGCACCGATGCATTGCACATTACCAAGATCAAGCCTGCCGGTTCACATCTTATGGATTTCGCCGATTTCGTCAACGGCAGGCACTGCCAACCCGGCGACATGTTTGTTAAAATGGAACAACCTTAAGTACATTAAATGCCAATTAGAAAATTAAAATGAGGCACAAAGAACGAGCTGATAGAAATAGAACAATAACGATTGCGAAAGGAGAAATCCCTCAATATAGAGAGAAACTTTTTCGCCTACCTCTCGATTACACTCGAGACAAGAATACATCAGCAACAAAAGAACAGATCATAAATAAAACTATCTGTCAGGATTTATATTCTGTTATTGAATTTTTACCTGCCGGCTTTGTGGACCTTCTTTTTGTAGACCCACCTTACAACCTGACCAAAGACTTCAATGGCAGAACGTTCAAAAAGCAGTCGTTAGATAGCTATATTGATTGGATAGATGGTTGGTTGTCAAAGCTTGTTAAAATCTTAAAGCCAACAGCCTCTATTTATATATGTTCAGATTGGCGCTGCTCCGGTGCTGTTCATACGGTAGCAGATAGGTATTTTAAGATAAGAAATCGGATAACATGGGAAAGGGAAAAAGGTAGAGGTGCTCTCAAAAACTATAAGAATGCCTGCGAGGACATATGGTTCTGCACTGTTTCCGACGAGTACACCTTCAATTTGGACGCTGTTAAATTAAAACGTAGAGTGATTGCCCCTTATACTTATAAAAACGGCGAGCCCAAAGACTGGCAAAGAACAGAAAATGGAGATTTTCGCTTAACACATCCATCAAATATCTGGACAGACCTGACGGTTCCTTTTTGGTCAATGCCGGAGAACACAGACCATCCTACTCAGAAGCCGGAAAAGCTCCTTGCCAAGATTATCTTGGCCAGCTCCAACCCGAGTGATGTCGTGTTCGATCCGTTTCTGGGTTCCGGAACCACCAGCGTCGTCGCCAAGAAGCTTGGCCGAAAATTTGTCGGAATCGAGATTGACGAGACTTATTGCTGTCTGGCTGAAAAACGCCTACGCATGGCTGAATCAGATAAATCTATTCAGGGCTACTGTGACGGTGTTTTTTGGGAGCGTAATTCCTTACAGAATCGGATAACATCGCATACGAACATTATTGGTGACAGCCAAAGTAAACAAATGCCCAAGGCACTTTCGAAAAGTCAGACGGTTTTGGCAAAAGTACCCTGAATGGGTTGATATATCTCAATAAGCCTGAGGCTTATCAAATGACTCACCCAAAATCCCAAACTGCACGGGTAGTTGCCGCAGAAGTTCTCAATCAGTTCGATCCCAGGCGAAACTATGCCGGGCCAATTCTGGATAAGTTACTAAGTCAAACCAGCGAAAGGCAACGTGCGACGGACCTTGTCTTCGGCTCGATAAGAAACCGTAAGTCTATAGACATAGTTATAGAGAAGTTCTCTGGCAGGCCCATTCGACGAATCTCCACGGGGCTGCTAAACATTATCAGAGTCGCAACTTACGAGCTTATTTACTCATCCGAAACACCGATTTATTCAATCGTCAACGAAGCAGTCGAAAATTCCAAGACCATCGGCAGTAAAAAGCAAACCGGTTTTGTTAACGCAGTACTGCGCCGGATAATAAGACATATAACGGATCGCCAATCTGAGCTTAAAGAAGCGAACCTCAAAAAAACCTTGCCGCAAACACCAGCGGGCGGTTGTGAATTCAAAATTGACTTTCTACCGGACCCGAAAACTCAGCCAGCCGATTATCTGAGCACGTGCTTTTCGCTGCCCAGGTGGCTCATAAGCGAATGGCTGGGAGAATTCGGCGAAGATTCGACTCACCAGATTTGTTTTGCATCCAACCGCAAACCCAGCATCTATATTCGCCCCAACACACTGAAAACATCACCAGAAAAATTAGCTAAAAAATTCCACGATGCGGATATTGACTACGAAGTAGTCCCCTCCGTCATTGGCACGGAAGGAGGCATCCAGAAAAGCAGTGAATCTGATAATTCAATGATAACAATCAAAAGCCCAAAAGCAGTTAGTGATCTACCTGGCTTTGAAGAAGGTTTGTTTACCATTCAAGATATTTCTGCTGCCCAGCCGGTACAAATCTTAAATCCACAGCCCGATTGGAAAATCCTCGATCTCTGTGCCGCACCTGGAACAAAGACGACGCAGCTAGCTGAATATACTAGCGACAAGGCTGCAATTATCGCTACCGACATAGACTCCCAGCGGCTACAAAAAGTAAAAGAAAACATCAAGCGTCTCGGCATAAAAAGCATCAAGACAGTTCTCTACGAGCAGCTCGACACAGTAATTAGCGAAACTGGTCCCTTCGATGCGGTCCTATTAGATGTCCCCTGCTCAAACACCGGCGTTCTGGCAAGACGCGTCGAGACGCGGTTCCGGATAAATCAAAAGGCAATGGATAGCCTTGTCAAAACACAAAGCGAATTGCTCAGTAAAGTGGCTGCAATTATAAAATCCAATGGCAAGATTTGCTACAGTACATGCAGTATCCAGAATTGTGAAAATAGCACCCTCATCGGAAACTTCCTGTCGCAGAATCCCTTCTTCAGGCTCGAATCCGAAAAATCGTTTTTGCCGGCCGCAGATAAGTTTGACCATGACGGCGGATATGCGGCTGTCATCGTACCGAAATGAGAGGGTCACCCGTCGATTTGATTAGAGCTTATAGGGGCATCCACCGAGCGAGGCTTCGTTAAAGGGTGCTTGACCTACGAATCCAGAGTTCTGATTTCATCTGATTTGCTTGTTTATCTTTCTATGAACCATCGGCAGTTCTTGTTAGTTACTCAAACTGACCTATTTACTAACATTATTATTGATAAGTCTTTTATTTGCAAAGACATATATCGCTTTGTCATTCTGAGCGAAACGAAGTGAAGCGAAGAATCTGGCCAGAGAAAATATGGGTTTTCTTTTGCTAAAGCCGGATGCTTCACCTTTCGGCTCAGCATGACAATAAAAACGGTCAGTTTGAGTTAGTTAACTTTCATCAGTTTGTTTCGTTTATCTCCGGCGGTAGTCTCTGGAGTTGCTTCGGTATCCTTCATCATTGCCGTATCGTCCGCGTGTGCTCCTTCTGGAGGTTCTGTCGCGACTACGGTCAGGTGAATCCTCATACTCATCCTGCTCCAACGCGGCCTTTCTGTTCTCCTCTTCCATGGTCTGGACTGTTCTGGTGAAACGTTGCTGTCTGTTGAGCAGCAAACCATCAATTGCGGCGGCTGTCTTCTCAGCTTCCTCCTCAACTGCAATATTCTTGATCGATGTCAACTCTGTGGTTAGCTGTTTATGTACAGACTCCGCCAGCCGGAGTTTGTTCTCTGGAGTTGTCTGTAGCCAATCGCGAATCTCATTTTTAGTTTGCGTGTCTATTTCTTCTTCAGGCTCATCTTCTCCGTTAAGCCCGCCTCTGGAAGTTCTTGAGCTATACCTGCCGGAGGATGGTTCTGTAGCGCCGCTTCTTCTATATAACGTTGTTCTTGAGCGTGAATCTTGCGTGTCTGCTCTTCTGCTGCCTCTGCTTGTGTATCGACTGCCGCGTCCACCTTGCATATCGGCTTGTCTTTCCTCTCTTTTTTCTTCTCGTAAGTTTTGCCTGACTTTTTTGAACCGTTGTTTGCGCGTCGTCAACAGTTCATCTACCGCTTTTGTTGTTTTCTGTGCTTCTTCCTCCACGGCTAATTTGCGTATGAAGGTTAGCTCTGCCTCGAACTGGTTCTGCACGTCTTTAACAAGGCCGGTTCTATTATCGAATCTCCGTTGCAGCCACGCCTTTTCTTCTTCCTTGCTTGTGTTCTCCAGCTTGGTCAGTGCATCCTGAATACCTTCAAATTTACTGATCCTTTCTTTTATCTCATTCGGATCGGCTGTGACATTCACCTGAGTATTGGATCGCGTAACCGTTTGTTCCTGAGCCGTAATTCTTTCTCTCGATGCAAGGTCTGCGTAGAGATTGGGCCTGCCATCGGGGCTGTATTGTGCGTATCCGGCTTCTTCTCCGAGATTCGATACGGGCTCTTTGGCGCCATGTTTGAGCAACAGGTCTTCGATTTCCTTATGTCCTCTTTTTCTGGCCAGTGACAATGCGTTCTGTTGCCGAGTAGTTTGAGCATTGATATCTGCCCCTTTGGCAATGAGCTTCTCAACTATATCTTTGTGCCCGTATTCTGCTGCAAAATGAAGGGGCGTTCGATTCTGAGAATCTTTGGCATCGATGTTTAACCCTTCTTTGGCGACAAGCAGCTCAATTGCTTCAGTATTTCCCTTAAAAGCTGCCAAATGTAGTGCTGTCTTTTCACTTTTGTCCATTGCATTAATGTCGGCGCCCTCATCGATAAGCAGTTTTACTATTGATGTATGCCCATAAGAAAGCGCCACAAGTAATGGTGTCTGACCATCTCTGTTCTTTTCGTTGATGTCGGCCCCCTGGGAGATGTTCAATTTCGCCTGTTCAATGTCACCATCAAATGCCGCTTGGTATAAAGTCTTAGTGGGCTTCTGAACATCTTCGGCAGCACAATTCGATGTTGCATCGAAAAATATCAGCAACATTAAAATAGCTAAGTTTATAAAAGAAATTCTCACAATATATCTTTCCTAAAAAGAGACGCTGATGATATTCTGAGCCAATCAGCACTATTGGGTTACTATAACCGGTATTCAAACCGAAAAAAACTCTATGTCTATTATACATCAAGAACAGTCGTGTAGGATTATAAATTGTCTAACTATGTTAGACTTACGAATTTTGTCAAAGATCCTCCACGGCTGTCAGCCCAATTCTCTCTGTAATGCTGTCAAATTCATCGAGCGAACGAAATTCAATGATTATCCTGCCTCTTTGACCGTTTCTTCGGGTCTCTATGGCCACTTTAGTACCAAGATGTCTGCTTAGCTTGCTTTCGAGCTCCAGTATGTGAGCGGGCTTTGTTTCGGTGCTTGTATCAATGTCGTTTTTACCTGTTAGATGTCTACGGACCAGCCGTTCGACCTCGCGTACGCTGAGTCGACCTGCCATAGCCCGGTTGGCCATCTTACGACGAACTTCGTCAGTTGGCAGGGCAAGTATCGCTCTTGCATGGCCCATAGAAAGCTGACCATCAATTAGCATTCGCTTTATTTCTTCAGGTAAGTCCAGTATCCGCAAGTGGTTAGCTATTACCGACCGATCCTCGCATAGTCTTTGTGCTGCATCTGCTTGAGTAAGCGCAAACGTGCTTATGTAGTTATGATAGGCTTTGGCTCGCTCAACAGGATTCAAATCAACTCGGTGTATATTCTCAATCAGTGCCCATTCCAAAAGTTCTTCATCGCTTGCTTTACGTACTAGAGTTGGTATTTTTTCCAGCCCGGCTAATCGAGCGGCTCTAAGTCGGCGTTCACCGGCGATTAACTCGTATGCAGAGCCAACCTGCCTAACAACAACAGGCTGGATTACACCGTTTGCCTTTATTGATTGGGCCAAATCGTTCAATTCATGCTCATTCCATACAGTTCGTGCCTGATATGGATTTGGTGAGATTAGTTCTATGTGAATTTCTTGATAAGAATCACGTAACTCTTTATCTGGTGGGAAGTTACTATCTCTCTCTACAGTTAGAGGGGCATTTTTTAATGTCTCTGGGCTTGATATTATAGGACCTAACAATGACTCAAGGCCCTTGCCAAGGTGTTTTGGCTTCTGTACTTCTCTTGTATTAGCCATTATCGCGCTCCTTCAGAATCTTCATAAAAATATTCTGTGTACAACTTATTGATTAGCAGATTAAGCTGTATTATCTATGTTTTCGGAAAATACACATAAAATTCTATAAAAATAACCGAGAAGAATCACGTCTACTAATTTAAAAATGTTTCACGTGAAACATCAAGAATGGAAAGTCGTTAAAAATAGGCATAGTCCAAATCATCTGATCGGTTGACAAACGTATGTTCAAAGATTACAGAGGCAAGCACAAATTGGGGAAGCCCCCTGCAAATATTTATGGATTTCGTTATCACATCCTGCTATTCGAGGTTGGTTTTTCCTACGAATGGATTAGTAAAGATGACATAACTCATACCCAACTGTTACAATTATCACAGTCACAGATACAGTAATATCATCTCATTTAAAGCCTAAAGTTAAGATCTAAATAAGGAACCTCGGAGAAATGTATATCTTGCGATGCTTAATGGTTTGTAAAAATAAAGACCAACACGTCCCGGCTGAGCTATCAGGAATTTAACTGCCTTCGAAGAAAGCAACGGTTTATAACTGTGGATTAATGCGAGAAGTGTATCCGCCGAAGCTTTATCGAAGACGAATGTGTTTCGGCGAGTTCCGACGTAGGTGAAGGCGAAACAGGATGTGTCCGTGGAACTTCACATGGAACTGCTTAATAAGATGTAGCGAATATACCCTATTGCCTTCTCGCATCAATCGATATAGGTGGTGGCCTTTGAAAGCCTACAGAAGAATTATGAGAAATGCTTGGTTTGGCTAATTAAAATTGATAATGAACTTTAGAAAACCTGGCATTAGGAAAAATATAAGTTTTTTTTTGTAACACAGCTCTTATAAAAGAAGGGCGATTTTGTCTAATGCTGTTTTCTTGCCTGCTCAATTAGCTGCTTAGGCTAAGTTCTTTATACACGTTCATATTTGTAGATGTTCTGAATTTGAATTTTACTCATTGGGACGCAAAGAAACGTCCATAATTTATGGTCTGCGAATCAAGGAAAAAATGCTTGTTTTCAGTCGCACTGAAAAATGAAACCAACATTTAATTTACAAAAAAGTTCTAAAAAATTTAGCATATAATCCTCTTGTTTATCGTTGTTCCACGTGAAACAGATACTTCTTCAAATATAAGAAGATCAAGGAAAAAATAACGAAAAGATGTTTGTCTATTGAGGTGAAGAAAGAAAAGAGTTAAAGATATATATTAGTAGTGCATATAACTAAAACGCTATGATATTTGTATTTTTTAGACTTAGTTCATCTAAGTACATTCTATTCATATAGTTATGAGAGTTAATGGTCTTATTTAGAAACTGCAACCAATTCAATTCGTGAATAGAGGAAGATTAGGATATCGAAAAACTGGCAGTTTTGCTTAGCGTAGATACTGGAACATATCTACCGAGTAAGTCCTATAATAGATTTATCCAAGAAAGAAATCGTGTTTCTTAAGACTCGCTCAAAGTGATAAACGTGTGAGATTAGCAAATTGTATAAATGGTGTTAATTTAGTAAAATTAGAAAAAGCGTGAGACTAAATGATTTTGTTTGAGCTAAAACGTAGGACTTTATGTCAGGATATATAATTTTCGGAGACAATAGGGTGGTGAAATGCACCACTATCAAGCTGTTTGTGATCGGGGTACTTTGCACTATCGCGATGGCGGATTTACCTGCAGATGTAAACACTTCATATGTTGAGTTGATAAGCGGTGGCTTTACATCGACAAACCGGGTCTCAATTGCCGTAGGTGATCACACCTTTTACAAAGACATCCCGAACTGTCCTGCCACTGCAGGCCTGTATGTGGTTGCTTTATTCGGCAATAAGGTTTTGTTTGACGAGTTTTATCACACCTACCAGCTTGAAGGGGCTAGCGAAGGCCTTGCCCGAGATATTGAGGCTCTGCCGGAGGGGGCTTTAGTGCTTGTGGCTGCCAAAGATGAGCCGAAAAGTTTTTTTGATCAGCGAGGCCAGGATGCACTTCTTAGCATAGGAGCGTTCATTGGTCTTCTGAATCAGCCTTACAGAACCTCGTATCTTTGTGTGGGTCGCAAAGGGATGCAGCCTGGTGAAGCGATCGAAAAGATAGGCATGGACGAGCAGCGCTATCGAGGGGAATATGCCGGCACCCACATTGACCTTGTGTTCCCGGAAGTGACCGAACCCAACGTTTCAGTTGAGACGGGAATCCATGAAGGGCTATATATTGGCCGGACCGAGGTTATTTACTACATCCCTAACGGATTCGACCCTAACACAGCCCAGTACGTATTCGGCATTCACGGCGCAGGAGATTGGCACAGGCCAGGAGCAATGCACCGGATCCATCAATTCAAGGACATCGCCGACCGAGAGAATCTCGTTATTGTTGCCCCTGCATTTGATGCCATATTGAACTGGACTCCTGTACGGCCAGATGATTTCGATGAGCATGGAAATTTCAAAGATCGCCGTATCATCAAGAACCGTTATCTATGGGATTTCGTTGGACTCTTGAATCACTGGCACGGTGACAGGTCGGATCAGAAGCTCATCGAGATATTCGAGTTCTTCAATCAGCATGTGATGTGCCGGGAGCGTTTTCATCTTTACGGCCATTCCGGAGGGGCTCAATTCGTAGTACGGTTTGCCATGTTCTATCCGGAGCTATTGGATAAAGTTGCGGCTTCTTCAGCCGGCACGTTTGCCTTTCCACGATACGACATCGATTATCCTCACGGTCTTAAGATGGATAACCTCAGACAAAATTTCCCAGTCATCACCGACTTCAGTGGTATCGCCCTCGGCCAGCGAGACCTCGACCAAAAGCTCTTGGCAATGCTTGATCTAAACCTAATTCTGACCGTAGGAGAGTATGAAACAGCTCCGGACCATCCTGAACTTTCCTGGCAAGGTCTAAGTACGCTTGATAAGGCATTTAACTTTTATGATGCCATGGAACAGAAAGACCACATGTTCAAAGCGATAGGAAGCCGTGACCCGAACAGTCCATTTCTATTTGAACTGCATGTCTTGCCCGAGACAGGACACGACTCACAAGCCAGCGGATATGCTGTGGGCAGACTCATGTTTCCAGCAAAGCCCGGAGACATCACCGCTGACGGCAGGATAGATTTCGTGGACATCCGAACGTTTACGGATCAATGGCTAGCCAAAGGATTGGTGTTGCCTGCTGATATTGTACCACAGCCCATTGGGGACAGAGTTGTTGACTTTAAGGATTTTGCTTTAATAGCACGTAACTGGTCCAAATAAGAATCGAATATCTAACCATTGCGAAGTATAGTTCGAGGACGAACTACCTAAACATCCCGCCACCTTCTGCTGATTGCACTCATTCGAAGAGCCGCCAAGGTCTTTTCTTCTCCCGCGGAACTGATTATGATTTAGCACTTTGCTGCCTTGACAGAAGGGCGGTTGGTGCTATAGTGACAGATGAGTCTTTCCGGTTTTAAGTAAAAAAACGGACATATTCGAAAGGATGCCCAAAATGAAAAGACCAGTTAAGGGAATAATTATATCAACATTTGCTGTCTTGATTGCTGTGGCTGGCGCGGGTTGTTATCAGCAACAGTCACAAGGCACAAAAAGAACCAAGCTCATAGCTGCCGAGAATATGAGACTAAAAAAAGAGTTGGCTGAACTTGAGAAGGAAATCGAGAGATTGAAGCAGCTACACCAGGAGCAACTCATAGAAAAGCAAAGCCGGCTAAATCAATGTCAAAAAGAAACAAGCCTGGCAGCAAAAATCACAAAAGAACATCCAAAACCAGGTAACCGGCGTCTTAGATGTCATAATGGGTGATATCAAGAAACTTCGACAGGAAAACGAAAGGCTAAAGGCTATGTTCGAGCAGCTCGAGCAGCATGTGGGCGATAATAAAAGTCTACGGGAGGAAGTAGAAAAGCTCAAAGAGCAAATAGAAATCAAAGCAAGGCCTCTCGAGGCGCCCTAACAGCTACGGTTGCTCTTGGCCAGCTAAACGCATACCTTTGTACAAGCGTGAACCGCATCCGGAAGTTGTTCCTCGCCGTAATGTTTTTGCATGGCAGCAGCCACAAATCCAACAAACATAGGCTGAGGCCTTATAGGCCTGGAAGTAAGACAGGGATGGGCCTGTGTACCTACAAAGAAGGGGTGTCCTTGTAATTCGAGTATTTGCATGATTGGTTGATTGGGAGCCTTACCGGAAAAGACCAGGCCCGCCTTTTCCAATCGCTCGATATAACGAGGATCAACTTCATAACGATGTCTGAATCGCATTCGCACCGAATTGGCCTTGCCGAAGAGTTCCCACGCTAACGTATGCGGTTTCAGTTCTATATCTTGTCCGCCGAGCCGCATATTGCCGCCCAGGCCCTCAATTTTTTTCTGCTCCGGCAGCACATCTATTACAGGCTCTGCGCAGTCAGGCTCGATTTCGGTGCTGTTAGCTTCTTTTAGTCCACAAACATTACGCGCAAATTCAATTACAGCCATTTGAAAGCCGAAGCACAATCCAAGGTAGGGCAGATTATTCTCTCTTGCGTATTTGATACATGCGATTTTTCCCTCGGCGCCGCGTGTGCCGAAACCGCCAGGGACGATAATACCATCAACATCACTGAGATTATCGGTCGCATTGTCGTCGGTAACGCCTGTCGTCTCGATCCACTTTATTTGTACATCACAGCCTAGCGCTATGCCAGCGTGCTCCAGGGCATTTATTATTGAGGCGTAGCTATCGCGGACTGTGGTATATTTGCCGGTTATACCAACCGTTACCTGGCGACCGATAGAGTCTATTTTGTCGGTAAAGTCACACCATCGACCCCACGTTTTTCGTTCGTGTCGCAGGCTGATTCTGTCCTCGATCTTCAGGAGCCTTAAGACCTCAAAGTCAAGGTTATTATCCCTGAGCATAGCCGGTATCATGTAGATGCTGGCAGAATCCGGCACGCTAACGACGCGCTTAAGGGGGACATTGCTATAAACACTGATTTTTTGTCGGGCCTGTTCTTTAACGGGTGTGCTTGCCCGGCAGGCGATAATATCCGGTTGTATACCGCACTGCATAAGCTGCTTGATTCCAAGCTGGGCAGCCTTTGATTTCTGTTCGCCGAGCGTTGGCGGCTCAAGGATATACGTAAGGGCCACGAAGCAACTGCTATTGGGGCCTTCTTCGTAGGCCAGCTCTCGCGTCGCTTCGATAAAGTAAGCATTCTCTAAATCACCAACCGTACCACCTATCTCGACAAAGACTATATCCGCGTCGCTCTTTACCGCCAGCTCACGCAGCTTAAGTTTGACCTCCCCTGTCACGTGTGGAATCATCTGGACATCTCTTCCGAGATAGTCGCCGTGACGTTCTTTGTTAAGGACGGAGCTGAAAACCTGGCCGCTCGTAGCAAAGTTCGCTCTGGTGAGGTCCTGATCCAGCATCCTTTCGTATGTACCAAGGTCCATGTCGCATTCCATGCCGTCATCCAGCACAAATACTTCGCCGTGGCGAAACGGATTCAGTGTGCCGGAGTCGATATTCAAATAGCCTTCGAGCTTAATCGGCGCGACCTTAAGTTTCTTATCCTGCATGAGCTTGGCCAGACAGGATGAAAATATCCCTTTACCCAGCCCGCTCATGACCGTGCCCATAACAAAGACATATCGAGCCTTTCCCTTTTTATAACCATCCGGCACCGGCGAGAAAAACTCACTCTCAGTGGAAATGTCACTGACTGAAGCTAATAGGTCTTTTTCTTTCGACATTGATGCTCCTCTATGTCATACCCGCATAGGCGGGTATCCATTTGTTAAGATTGTTAAGTGAGGATTGCCCCACCATTATTGAATTGGTGGGCTAAAGCCCACCCTTGTATATTACAGGCGACAAGTTAAAGTATGTCTCAGTTGTAGTAGCAGGAGATGTTCGGACTGGCAGGTTGGTCGAGGCCGTAGGCCGAGAACAACCTGCCAGCAAGCAACGCCGAGATCGTCCCACCCTGGGGAAACAGCCCGTAGGTAGCTTGATCCGTCGTCGCTTTATTACCATTTCAGCCCGAACAGTCGCCTGGGACATTTTATCAAATGAACCCGTATATGCAAGGAAGGGAACAAAAATGGAAAACTATATTGGCATCGACATCTCAAAACGCTACTTC
>Ga0307438_1002106_pt1 | contig 11930 bp, 6 predicted proteins | sample SalMarWE160110MG_FD_202144 | JGI IMG/M metagenome (GOLD analysis project Ga0307438, IMG submission 202144) | Salt marsh sediment microbial communities from the Plum Island Ecosystem LTER, Massachusetts, United States - WE1603-110 | ecosystem: Environmental > Aquatic > Marine > Intertidal zone >...
TAGAGAACAATGTGCCCGCACCAGCAATTAAGAGTGGCTCAAGAACTCCTTTCATACCAAGACCTGCCGCAACTCCAAGAGCCATGGTTGCGACGATTGCATCCGAATAAGATTCATATAAATCAGCTCCCATGCCTGCCACATCTCCGACATTATCTCCGACGTTATCCGCGATTGTCGCGGGATTTCGCGGATCGTCTTCAGGAATACCAGCCTCGACCTTACCCACAAGATCTGCTCCGACATCGGCGGCTTTAGTATAAATTCCGCCTCCAACTCTAGCAAAAAGAGCAACGAAACTCGCTCCAATGCCGAATCCGAGAAGGATACTGGTAACCTCATTAAGGGGTAATTTTAACCAAAAATAAAATATTGCAAACAATATCGATATTCCAAGTAAAGATGAACCAACAACCGAAAGACCCATAACGGAACCGCTCCTGAAAGCAATACTTAAAGCAGAGCCGAGAGAATCCCTGGCCGCGTTTGTCACTCTGACTGCAGCCTTTGTCGCAGTTTTCATCCCCAGAAACCCTGAAAGCCCTGAAAGAAATCCGCCAAGTAAGAAAACAAGCGGAATCCACTTGGATTGCACTCCAAGCCCAAAAGCGAGAACAGCAAAAAGGACAGCCATTACAATAAGAAAAATCGCCACAACGCTGTCCTGGACTTTTAAATAACTTAATGCTCCTTCTCTTACGGCATTCGCGATCTCGATCATTCGCGGTGTTCCCTCTTCTTTTTTCATCATTTGCGAATAAAAAAACCATGCGAAAAGCAGTGCTATTACCGAAATACCGGGCACCAACCAGAAAACATTTTCCATAACAATTCCTCCTTTAGAATTATTGAATTAAGAGCAAAATTCAAGTTATATGTAACACATTTTCAATGCTTGTCAAGTCACCACCCCCACCCCAAATTTTTAACCACAGAGCACACAAAGAAATAAAAAAACACAGAGAGCACAGAGATTTTAACTGTTGGTCGGTTGGTCGGTTAGTCCGTTGGGCTGTTTTTCAACCCACCAACCCATCAACTTTACTCTTCTTTGACTAATGACTGGTGACTGAAGACTAGAGACTACGTTCTTATTGCAGATTTCAATGTTTGACCCTATCAATTTTTTTTAGGAAAGAAGCTATATAGTAATAAAATTGACTTTATTTTATCAAAAGCATTTTTTTCATTGATGTAAATGTCTGCTTGTCAGAAACTGCTTCAAAAGAAAGAAAATAAATGCCGCTTGTGATTTTATCGCTATTTTTGCTTACTACATTCCATTCAATAATATGGCTTCCTTTGTCCTGTTTCGAATCGAACAGTTTGCATATCTTCTCTCCAAGTATATTAAAAATTTCCAGCTTCACATGGCTATGCTGTGGGAGTGTATAGCGTATTAATGTTGAAGAATTGAATGGATTTGGATAGTTCTGATCTAATGTAAATCGAGCTGGTAAACTGTAATCATTATATGGCTTTTGGATATCTGCGGAAGGTTCAACGATTTTTATATCATCGAAGTATAAAACGATATCTTTAAGGTCATGATGATCAGCGGCTATTTCAAGTTTTTCGATTTGGGACCAGTCAAATTTACCTTGAGGATCATACCATACACCATCATCGTAAGAGCCTTGTTCAACAAAAGAATCCAGAGGTATTTGAATAAGCTGCCATGTGCCGTCCCAAACAACTTTTGTATTGTTGATTGTATAGTGCATACGCCATGGATGATCATCAGGATCGTCGGTTTTTGTATCTAAAAAGCGAAGTTCAAACTTTGCGCTATCTGTACTGCAACGCGCCCACAAATTTAACATATAACCGTCTCTTACGAGTTGTGTTAGATCATGTAGCGAAGGAAAACTAAAGCCAATTAAGCTGTATAAATCTGGTCCAGTCCAGGAAATGCAAAAATCTCCTTCGATCGGATTTTCATCTGATAAAAAGTTCAAGCTAAACTCACCGCCAGTGGACCAGCTTGAATGCAAGACTCGTTGAGGCAAGAAATCATCATAAATAGTAAATCCTGATGTATCGGGTACAAGAATAAATTCATTTTGCGGAGGAACCGTCAAACCTAAAGCTTCAATAATTGGAGTATTTATATCATATTGGAATAATTCTCGATCGTTTTCATAAATGCCGAACCCATCTCCATACTCCCACATTGCCCAGCTTATATTATTTGTTTCAAGTTGACTTCGTACTTCTGTCAACCATCGAATACGATCTTCCTGTTGGCAAGCTACTTTATAAACGCCAAACTCTCCACCCCAAACAGGAACTTGTCTTTCATTCATAAAATCTACAACGATGTCTATAAGGGATTGAATTCGCGCATAAGTTCCGTCATAATAATAATTATTATATCCGAGTTCAACCCAGGTACTTATATACTCAGCAGGAAGTTCCGGCATCCGTGCTGCATCATAAGGAAAAGGAATATTTGCGAGATTTGTCAAATCAGGCTCCACCCAATATGCACCCTGATGAGTAAAAATACCAGGGGAATAAAAATGAAATGTATAAATTAAGTTGGAATCATCATAGACTGGCATTGATTGAAGTCCTTCAAAATCGCACCATGTGGGCGTCACAATAATGGTATGTTTATTATCAATTGCGCGAATCGTTTCAATAAGCTGCCCTTGGATATCGTTCCAGATTTCATCGGATATCTCGTGCGGTTCATTAAGGATCTCATAATAGATAAGATTCGATCGGTTTTTATACCGATCGGCCAATTGCTCCCATACTGCTTTCAACTGATCAATTTGATCAGATGTTATTAAGCCACCATAGCTATGATTATCCAAAATGAGATACAATTCCAATTGTTCAGCCCAATCTACCGCCTGATCTAGAAAGGTGAAAAATACAGGAGGAATATTATAATCTGGTTCGGGACCCATTATATCAAATAATTCGAGCGGCAAACGAATATGGTCGCAGCCTAACGATCTGGCATCCTCAAAATTTTCCTTAGTATATCGTTTAAAATGCATATGTGGAATAGGGGGAAATTGTTGAAACCAACCAGAGAAATTGATACCTCGTTTAAAAGGTGATTGCGGAGCATCTATGGACAAACTGATATTATCTAAATAGATATCAGCATCAGAAAGACCAAATTCAAACAAGATCCGGGTTCTCAGATCGGTTGTTCCACTCATAGTGAATGATGTACGAAACGTTTGTAAACTGGTGGTTAGATTCACTTGTTCATTGTGGTAAACTGTCCAAGGATCTGATTCATGCTGAACAACAACATTAATTTCTCTGGATTCTTCAGCATATGCATCAAAAACAACCGTATAAGTTTTCCCTTGTTCTATCCATAAATCTGTTTGCATTAATTGAATATGGTAAGCTTCAGCCCCACCATCAGAAATGGATATCATATACTCCTCATTTTGAACAGAACCGTAAGCTGAAGCTTCAGAGTGAATCCATGTAATCCAGTAGTCGTCTCCACCGGTAAAATCACCATTCACCAAAGCACCTGTTATTTCTTTTTCATAAACAGCAACATTATCAATACAAACGTCTTCAGATGAATTACCAAAATCAAAATGAAATTTAACGTTCTGATCAGTTGGATCATTCATATAAAATTCAAACTTGTATCTTCGTTTTATTGTGGTTATTGCAAATGTTTGATAATGGTAGCAAGTCCATTCGCCAGTCCAATCCTTTATAAAAGCCATAGAAATATCACGGGGAGATGCAGCGTAAGCCTCAAATGAAACGATATATTTTTTTTCATTCTCGATAAGTAATCCCAACTGCATTAATTGAATATGCCAATTTTCCGAACCGGGAGTAGTAATTGAAACCACAAATTCTCCATTAACGACTGAACCAGTTGCCTGTGCTGGTTCAACAACTGAAAAAATCCAGCCAGAATCACCATTTGAAAAATCACCGTTTACTAATAAATTTTGAAATATTTGTGCTTCTGTGATCATGGGAGAAATAATCAAAAGAATCGTTAATATAACTTTGAATTTTAGCACATTTAATACTATTGATTTATTAAGGCTTGATATTAAAAATATATTGCCTAACATAGTTTATATGTACTAATATTAATCACAAATACTCCACTATTAAACCGTATAAACCGACTTCAATATTTCCGGGTAATTCCATATACACTATTATTATAAAAAGAATCACATCATTGTCAATATAACACAAACCAAATCCTAACCACAAGATTTCACAGATTTACACAAGTTCTTTTGTTTGTTTTCTTTGACTGATGACTGGCGACCGAAGACTATTGACTATGTTTCCTTTTCATATTTCAATGCCTAACCGTATAAACCCAAAGTATAATAGATTTATTAACTCGTAGTTGTTTTTTACTTCAGCAAAATCATCTTTTTCGTATCCCTGTATTTTCCGGCCTCCAGAATGCAGAGGTAGATTCCGCTTGGCAGTTCACTGCCGTCAAAAATGATTTCATAACTGCCGGCTTTTTTATCATCATTTATCAAAGTTTTCACCCGGCGCCCGGCAATATTATAGACCTCTATTTTGACTTTGGAATTTTCAGGTAAATTATACGTTATCTTTGTTTTAAGATTAAAAGGATTGGGGTAATTGTTAAAAAGCTTAAACTCATCGGGAATTCTAGTTACAAGGTCCGGTGTGATACTGCTGACTTTTGAAGAAAGACCATACAGATAAGCATATAAAAGCATTTTCCCTCTCATAGTAAATCGCGGAGTGAATTCCGAATGACCCCAAATATATCGGGTATTAATATAGTTTGAAGCATGCGGCCAGTTAACAATATCTGGGTAATATTTATTAAGCACTTTCATTGGATTGCTTCCTACCATATGACCTCCATATCCTTCACTACTTAGCAGAGGTGTATGCCCCGGATGAAGTCCGGGTGTTCCGTCATCCCGTCCGGATGTATTGCAGTTTTCAATACTGCGTTTATCAGCCAGTTCTGTTGTTGCCGTAGTCATCTGGATCATGTTGAGGGGATTTCTCCCAAGACCCCAGTCTGCTTCCAGCAGCAATGCATCCAAAAAATTAAGCCGGTCTGTGGGATTGTCTGTAACAGCATGGGCTATAACTGTTCTGTGCATATCCTGGCTGGTTTGATGCCATGCTTGTTCATAGCCGTTACCACGACGGGAAGGTCTTAGGTTTACATTGTCAGCTTCTTGCCACTTAGCTCTGTTGATAATTGACGATTTCATGTTTGCGTACAGATCGGGGTAATGTACGGTGCGTTTTGTCAGAAGATACGCGGCTGTTCCCCATAGCTGATTATAAGATACCCTCTGATAGATACTTGAAGCAGAGCCGGTGACCATACTTTCACTGTTGATAACATCTTCATATGCAGGTTCTCCAGTCAAATTGTACAGGTAAGCAGCAGCCATCATTTTAAAATCAATCCCTCTGATACTTATTATCAGTGTGTCCAGCATCATCTGTGTGTCCGGTATCGTATCAGCCAGATTATCGGCATAGGTATAAGCGATAATTGCAGAATCCCGGTAGGTGTTCTTCAGATCGTTCAGTCCGGCAATCTGAAAACAATAAGCCAGCATGGAACAGTTCAGCGTATTGGCCCAGGCTGCCATCGCTGTATTGTCTGCCTGGTAAAGCTTGTTGTTGTTATCAGGGTTGGTCAGGCCATGCGAATAGCCGCCGTTATAGCGAAGGTTTAACCAGAAATCGACTTCGTTCCTGGCTTCGTCAAGTATGTCGGGAATACCGTTTCCGCTTTCCGCAATTCTCAGATCATCATCATCCAGGGCGCCGTCACTCAGAATATAAGCCAGGCAGATATCATAGATGTTGACCACATGATCCAGAAACCGGTCCCAGTCATGGGCATCGCTGTGTCCGCCAACGGCGTTGGGATTGGTGGGACTGCCTGATTTTATATAGGCTGTCCACTCCGGTGAGTCTTTCCATAGAGGGTCATCCCATTGGTCTCCGCTGGTAAAAGTATTCCATTCCGGATGATAAGGATGCATATCAGTGACATAAATTTTGCAATCGGCCGGATCATGGTCCTGGATGTATAAAGGCCTTCGGGGTACGGGTGATACACCCACACTGTCCTGGCCAATCCGCATATAGAAATATCCCAGCACCGATACTTTAAACGGATCATGGTAGATATCATCCCTGATCTCAAAATCTTCACTGCAGCCAACACCTTCCACTGCCAGACGATAGGTCCCTTCCTGGCTGAATCCTGTAAAGTCGATATTCCAGACATCAGACCCTGTCAGATTGTGAAATGTCTCCTTTTTATTTGCCATCCAGAAAGTCACCGAGCCGACGCTCTGGGATTCTTCGGTACTCACATTGTAAATATAAACTTCATTCCCAACAAAATCAGAATAATCTCTGTTGCCGCCATCGCCCATGAAATGATAAAGGTCAGCCGCCTTTAATCTTGAACTGCTCATATACCCAACCAGATTGGTATGAATAGCCTCAGAAGGACAGTTAAATATATCAAAGGTGAAAGTCAGTGAACCTGTATCGCCATGAATATTTTCATTGATCTCAACCGTGTAAGTTTTACCTTGCTCCATCGACGAAGGCAGTTCCAGATAAATAAAATGTTCCATGGTATAATCATAACTATAATCATCATTGACCACATCCCATCCGGTATAGGACATTCCATTAACCTTTGACTTTCTGTAAACAGCATTTGGAGACACCCCGGATGTTCCGTAATGACTGTCATCATCAGATTTTATTGTCCAATTTTCGACAACCGCAGCATTTGTTAAATCAAGCGTATCACCGTACGAAATTACATAGGAGTTATCCGGGTCTAACGACTCGTGCCCACCGTAGGCGCCCGGACCGAGTCCATCATCCACAAATTTTACCTCGGCGTCTTTGAAATGCAGCATCAGGTAATCTTTGTCAACGACTTTCATTTCTACCAGTTTTGAGGCCAACAGAGTTTGAGAAACCCAAAACACAAAAACTATCAGCGAAAAAAATTTATTAACTTTGCTCATTTCTCCCCCCTTAAAATTTAATTTAAATATTCTATTTTACGAAAATGTACGCAATCTCGGTCACTTACGAAATTCGTCTGAGTTCCGAATGTATTTCTCATTCATTGCATAATTTAACAAACTTATCGCTTTATATAGATTACATAATTAAAATCTCGTGTCAAGACCTTTATTCCTTTAACGCGAAATACACGGAAGTTTTTTTGCAAAACAAATTTTTTGAATTAAATGATAAACTGTTGATTGTGCAGAGATAATAGAAACTAATGTCACAGTGTAAAGCACCGTCTAGCCTGGAGTACCCCTTGGATATAATTGTTTATATGGCAAAAAATATTTTCAGGTAATTTTATTTTCATTAACCACAGAGGTCACAGAGAAAGAAAGATAATGTTGTTTAAAACCCCTCCGGCAGACACAAATAATTAGCCACAGATTAGCATGGATTTTATAGATTTTAAAACTTATCTCATCCTAAAATCAGGGACAACAAATAGCACAAAGATTTTAATTACACAAATATGTCCCGGACGAAAATGTATATTAAATTATATGCTCTATTCCGTTTTGCTTACAGGTATTTTACGAAGATATATAGCACATTCTACCATTAATATAAGGAAAATTACATCAATTACACCAAAAAGAGCAAGAAAGATGATATGAGGAATTTCACCTACAATAAAATAATAGATACCTACTGCACTATAAGCAAATTTATACAGCGCACCGACTATTATTAAATCTAAATTCCTCCGTAAATCACCGAGAAGGACAATATGAGGACAATATGGGGACGAGGACAATATGGGGACGGTGCTTTAATCTGTGACAGGACAATATGGGGACGGTGCTTTAATCTGTGACAGTATCATTCAATCTACTCCATCCTGGATTTAGCTCTTTGATATAGACAATGAATATGGGGACGGTGCTTTAATCTGTGACAGTATCATTCAATCTACTCCATCCTGGATTTAGCTCTTTGATATAAATGGCCAAGCGATGAATATTTTAATGAGCGGAATATCGGGTATCCTATTATCTCTTTATATGTTAACCCTGTTTTATCCTTTAGCAAGACCAAAAGTTCCGACCTCAATCTCTTTCCTTTTAATGTGTTTACATTTATTTTTTTCAATTTTAAACCTTTATTCTTTTCAAACTCCTCAATTACCGCATCCGCTGGATTAAATACGTAATCCTGTTTTCTCATCCTTTTGGACTCATTATTTGATTTCCGTCTATCGTATTTCTTAATTGCTTCTTCTTTAAAATCTTCTCCACCTATTATAGGCCCAAACCTCGTTCTCTTTACCGGTAGATCCTTGCCCGACCATTCAACAATCAACTCATCAAAAACAGATCTACTTTGAAATATATCTTCAACAAATACTTTATCCACAATACTTTTTTTAGAATCTACAAAATACTCTCCTATACTTGACCACTTGTAATCGTACGGACTCTCTACAAGCCCAGCCTTAACAGGATTTAATAAAATATAGATTATCGACATCCTTAAATATGGACCCTCTTGAATTAACGTAGATTTATATCTTCCCTGAAAAACATACCCCTTTTTCCCCTCTTTTTTCCTATAAATAATACCATAATGACCGTTCAACTGTCTCATAAACTCCGATAGTTTACCTGAACTGTTTTGCAAAATTAGATGATAATGATTATCCATCACACAATAACCTAACAACCTTATTTTTAACTTCTTTGATTTCTCATTCAAAAGATTCAAAAAATAGGATTTCGACTTATCGCCTAAGAATATCCTCTTACCCTCTAAACCTCGATTCGTTACATGATGATACGAACCACTATACACTACTCTCGCTCTTCGCATAAAACCATTATACAAAAATACAACCTCATGTCAATACTACTGTCACAGATTAAAGCACCGTCCCTATTTTTCCCGCCAAGCACCGTCCCTATTTTTCCCGCCAGATTAAAGCACCGTCCCTATTTTTCCCGTTCCGGTAACACTGAAACAGGTCCGAGTCCGTACCAGTCTTTTGTGCCGTCAGAAATTATTACAGGCGAAAAAGCAACATGCCTAACAACACACCCATCAACTTCTGCCACAAGCGATAAAGTAAGAACGCCTGCGGCGCGTAATGCCTTGATTATGAATTGCTCAGTGTGATTGCTTATTGGGAGCGTCTTAAAGGCAGCTATTGTAACTTGGGTGATTGCCTCAATGTCTGATGTAGTTTCTTTTCTTATGATCATCTAAATCTCCAGTTTATTTTTACTTTACTGTTCCTACCCTTATGTCTAACATAGTTTATATGCGGCGCGTTAGCGTCCACTGGATTGAGTTGTTAGATTTCTAATTGGTTTTTCCTATTATTACGACATAATTTTTGCCGTATTTTTTTGCGCATTTCGGACAAGTTGTATACCACATATACCATTTTTTAATATTTAAATTTTTGCCTTTTACGAAATCCTCAAAATCTTTACACCATTTTCCTGTATCTTTATATGGACCTTCATAGACTTTACTAAAGAATTCTCCAGAGATAGTTGTATTTTCGGCTCCAGGAATTACTCTATCAACGGCAACATATAAACCCATATTCCATTTGGATGTATGATCTGATAATCCCATCCAATCTGGTGTTTTTGCTCCGGCATTTTCGATTTTTCCCATCATTCTTTTTATCACTGCTCCAAAATTCATCGGCATGTAAAATAAAGTAAAAACTTTATCTTTTATAAATTTTTTATTATCCCATTCAAATTTTTTTTCATTCCATGGATTTGGGTCAAATTTAGGGCAGCATGTTTCTTTTTTCATTTTCTCTCCTTTTTTCATATCTTATATCCTCCTTTTACATAATAAAAATAAATCATATTTAATCTTTTCTAAATCAAGGCTAGGTTTGTTTTTTATCCTGTAATTTGTCTTTGTATATTGTCGTGTAACTACCACATCGATATTATAATAGAGAATCTATTTTTTGTCAACTTAAACTTTTTTGATCTTCGTGGCCTTATGCCTTCGTGGCAAAGTTAGGATTTGGGATTTTGGGGTTGGGATTTAGTTAAACAAAATATAATCTGGTGTGTGGGGCGGATTCGTGTCTTGGTGTCTTTGTGGCAACTAATCAAAAAAGAAAAATTTTAATCAAAAATATAAAGAAAATCAAACCCACAGTCAAATAAGTACTAAATTCCATCCGCAGGGCATTTTTGCCCAGAAATTGTCCTGTTTTCCACCTATTAAAATTCGGAAAGGAAGCAGGAGTACTTTTGCGATACCGGACAAACCTTTCGCCAAATTTCTTTTCAAGATAACGCTCTTCTTCTTTGACAATCAAATAATAATATACAAAGAAAATAAGTGAATAAAAAGGCAAAAGAAAAACAGGATAAAAATTAGAAACTAAAGTAAAACCAAAACCGATAAAAAAATTCCCAAGATATAAAGGATGGCGCATAATGCTATATAAACCTTCATCCAGAATATAATCAGCCCTCACTTCATTTCCCCTCATCCAATTACCTGCAAACCCCATTGAAAAAAAACGAATCGAAAGACCTAATAAAACTATAATCACGCCCAGAAACAACTGTAGGCTATTAAAATCAACAACTATTAATAAAAATAAAAAATAAGGAACAGGTAAAAAAGATCTATATTTAAAGAGAAATTTCCCCATAGCACTACCAATCAACAGAACCACACAACCACACACCGAAATACTTTACAACAGAAAACACAGAGTTTCTTATTGTTCTCCTCCCAACACCAAATTTTTCAACAACGAATTGCACAAATAAATTAGGGATGTTTGTTTTTTAAAATAGAAAATTAAATCTGTTTTTTTTATTCGTGTTATTTGTGTAATTTGTTGTTTCTCTCTTTTGTTTCTATTTTTGAACTTTGATATATAATTTCCCATTTTGATACTTGATTTTCTAAAATTCTATCCTTACAACCTTACTATTGTTACTTCTGTCCACAACTCTTATAGCACCGTACTTTTCTTTTCTATCAACCTTAAAGGAAAACTTTTCTTCTTTCTCATCGAATAGCTCATCCGTAGCTCTTGCTCTTTTCCAATGAGTTTTTTGTGTTTCCGCAGTACTATACAAAACACTGATAATGGATGAAAACTCATCCTTTACAGTACCAGTCACCTGTACAATGTTCCCGATGTATTTCTTTTCTATTCCCTTAAAAACCGGGGGAGTATGATCAACTAAAAAAGAAACCTTTTTCTCCGATTTAAAAGGACCAGACCGGTCCCTTTCATCACTTGCAATTATCTTCACATAATAAGTCCCATCCGGGTAAGCAGAAGTATTAAGAAAATAACTATTATCAGATAAATTTTCCTTCATTTTATCCCAACTTTTCGAATCGCGAGAAATATAAACATCGAATACCAATCGATCATTATCAGGGTCATTTGCCTGCCAACTTATACATCGCATCCCTTCTCCAATAATATAGGCATCCTCCGGAATATAAAGCCCCATACTGCTAAGCCGCTCTCTTTCTCCCGGCGGGATAGCTCCCATAACAGAAGAGCCTTCATCCATTTTACCAGTACCTATCTTTGGAGGCAATACCTTAATTTCTTCTATCCTCGGAGGAGAATTTTGTTTGCCGTAGGAAACACGAACCTCCTTTAGATAAGCTTTATCTTCTTTTAAAACTGCTTTCCATTGCAAAAAAGGTTCTTCTAATTCAATATGTTTATCAATACTTTCCCATTTACTCCATGAAGAATCTACTACTTTTTTCTTTCCTCCTCTTATAAAAAACTCTATATTTCCCTTACCTTCATATTCAAGATTTCCCCATATAACAGAAACGCCACCCTTAAATACAGAAGAAATATACTCACCTTCTTTCAATTTTCTCTCTGTTAG
>Ga0307438_1002107_pt1 | contig 11929 bp, 6 predicted proteins | sample SalMarWE160110MG_FD_202144 | JGI IMG/M metagenome (GOLD analysis project Ga0307438, IMG submission 202144) | Salt marsh sediment microbial communities from the Plum Island Ecosystem LTER, Massachusetts, United States - WE1603-110 | ecosystem: Environmental > Aquatic > Marine > Intertidal zone >...
CTGAGGCGATCGACCGAAGTGCCGAAGTGGGTGATGCCCAGTTCCAATGCTCCCAGGAAGAAGAGCAGGCCGCTGATGAGCAGGGCCGGGTTCTGCTTGATGAGCCCGGCGGCTGCCAGCGCATCCTGGTTTCGCCGCCAGCCGGTCTCGTAGATCAGGAAGGCGACGATTATGAGGGCCGTAGAGGTGGAAACGAGGTCGCTGCCTAGGGCCAGGCCCAGGCTCAGGATCAGCGCGAAGAAATGGATTGGGCGCTGTGTCCGTAGGTAGGCGAAGAGAGATACGACCATGGCCAGGGAGAGAAAGGCTCCCATACTGTAAGGCAAGCCGCTGCGGGAGACATGCATGAGGAGGGGTGAGAAGGTGAGCAGGCCCGCCGCCGCCAGGGCAGCACCGCCCACGTATCGCGATAGAGGCCAGAGCAGGGCGACCAGGGCCGACCCGGCCAGGGCCGGCAGCAGGCGGGCCAGAAGGTCGCTGGAGCCGAAGATGGAGAAGAGGTAGGCAGTAAGAGACGCGGTCATGTCCCCCGTCCAGTTGGCGGGGGTATCGCCCTCGGACGTTTGCCAGGCGGCGAAGGAGCGGACGCTCTCGTCGATGGCCAAGGGGAGGTGATCCAGGCGAGCCAGCCGCAGGGCCGCCGCCAAGACGATAATGGCCAGCCAGACGACCGTCCCCAGGCTGATGGACGGGGCGAACGCTGCCGCCGGTGCCCCAGCTATTGTTCCCGAAGGCTCACTCGATGGGGTGTTGTCGGGGCGTTCGCTCATGGGCGCCATCGCCTTGCTGCTGCCCTAAGGGGCGCTGACAACGGTTTGTACCTCCTGAGGCATTCGATAGATGGTGACGCTTTCGTTACGGAAGGTCACCTCCATGAAGGCGGCGAACTTGGCCAGCCCTGCCGCGCCGTAGGCCTCCTTCTCCAAATGACCGACGTATACGTACTCCACGTCGTACTTCTCCAAGATCGCTTTCGCTTCCCGTGGGCTGGTGGTGGTATAAGCTAGGGCCACGTCCTCCTGACGGCCGTTGATCGGCTCGTCCGAGCCTCGCCATATGCGTTCGTGGTTGGGCCAGCCTATGACCGTAGGCAGGCCAGTGCGGGAGGAGATGCGGGCATAATCGGTGTAGCCGTCGCCTACCGCCTCGAGGATGATCGGGGTGCCACTGACGTTGTCGTTCAGCCAGCGGATGGCCTCGTATTCGTCGGGGTGGTGCACCTGCACGTGTACAAGGCCGTCCATACGCTGAGCGTTCGTGAAGCCGCTGGTTCGGTCGAAGGTGGCGGCCACCGTGTAGACCAAGGAGGCGGCGATGATGATCACGGTGAGGCCGACCCAGCAAAGGCGGCCCAAGGCGACGACCGGCCGCGTCGGGTGCCAGTGGACGGCGAGGTAGTAGAGGCCAACGGCGCCGCCGATGCTCAGAAGCATCCAGGCCTGGTAGTACAGCTTAAAGACGGTGTTGATTCGAAAGTCGAACATGTCTTGAATCCAGTACAGCTCGGGCCCCAGGATGAGGAGAAGGCCCAGGCCTACCAGCATCAGGGCGAACAGGTAGCTTCGTCTCGCGTCCTCATTCGCATGTTCGCGGAAGAGATCGCGGGCCAGGGCGAAGCCGGTGGCTGCCAGGGACGCGGCCAGCATGACAAGGGTTCCCCAGCTAGGGCCGCGGGTGGTCAGTTCGTCGGCGAAGCCGCCGGCGCCGCGCGTCACGAGTATCAGGAAAGCCCAGATGCCCAGGGGGGCCAGCCAGGGGACCACAGACAGGGCAACCATGGACGGGCGCAGGCGAGGCCAGGGTCGGACGAGGATGCGTGCTACTATCAGCGACAAGCCCAGCCACAGGAGGGGCAACCAGACCATGAGGAAGTGGCCAGGACGGGTGACGACGGAATTGATAGGCGCATAGTCCGGCACGGTGGCCGTCTCCACTAACGCCGGTCCCTCGGCGCTGCTTTCGAAGGTAAGGTAGAAGGGCAGGTAGAGGAGGACGGCCGCGATAGCCAGAGTTGCGGCGAAGGAGGCTGTATCCCACACGGCTCGGAGATTAAGGCTCCCCTCCCTTCGCCAGTTGGCCACCAGAGCGACCACCACCACCAGGAAGAAGAAGGTGGGCAGATCCCACAGATTCATGAAGCCCAGGGCACCGATGGCGAGGGCCGTGAACAGGAACCGCCAGGGATGACGGGCGATCCAGAGGCTGTCCAGGCCATCGCCGGAGCGGAATAGCTGGAAGGCGATGGCCACAGCGGTGATGGTGAAGGGGAGGGCGAAGACATGGGGGTGGAGATCACCAAAGTGAAAGCTGAAGAAGGGGAACTCCTGGATATCCCAGTCGGAGCCTATGCGGGTGGCTCGCCACCACCACCAGAACTTGGTGGGGTACCACTCGCCGCTGGACTCGGGGCCGGTCAGATTGAATACCCCTACCCGATCGTAAAAGGTGGACGAGCCGATGCCGTGGGCGGCTAGCATCTCGAACACGCCCTCCAGGTTGGACACCAGAAGAAGCAGCCCGGCTCCCGCCAGGCCGAAGATGACCGCTCGCGGCATCAGGCTAGGGGCCGCTGCCAGAGCCTTTTCCGTGGTCGTTCGAGCGGAGGCCAGCAGGTTGTAGACGACCCCGAAGACAGTGCTAGCCGCCAGCGTCGCCACCAGCGACAGGCTGAGGTAGAAGGTGACGTTGGCCCCCAGGCCGGTCAGCTTAGTCAGGGTGGAAGCCATGAGATAGCCGAAGTGGTAGTAGCTGATGGAGTGGCCGGAGAGCCAGGGGTCGTCAGCCGGGAGGAACTCGCTGCGGTTGATGGCGTTAACGAAGGCCAGCTCGAAAGGCTTCTCGCCCCACTGGATCTCGGGGGCGAAGGAGCGTAGGGAGACGGCCAGGGCGAAGGTGAAAAAGAAAAAGGCCTCTACCAGCAGTAGATAGGGCCAGCCATCGCGGAGGAAGGCGGTTAGCTCCTGACGATAGCGCCCGGCCAGGGCGGCCGAAGGGAGGGCCAGGAGAATCAGGATGAGGATGATGGAGCCGCGGCTGTTGGGGAATATGCCCAGGGTGGCGCCGATCCAGAGGCAATAGCTCAGCAGTAGCAGGCCTATGACCTTGGTGAAGGCGTAACCGCGGTCGGGCAGACGATGGAAGAAGGCGAAGGTCAGGGGGAAAGCTATCAGTCCCACCAGCATGACCGCTGCCCACCAGATGTATGCCTCTGGCTGGCCCAGCGACCACGAGAGATCGGCCAGCAGCTCGCCTATATCTTCCATTGCCTTCTGAGAGGGAACATCCTAGCCGCATCTAGGCGAAAAGGGCTTCCACGAAGTCCTCGGCTACAAAGGGGGCCAGATCCTCTGGCCGCTCGCCGGTGCCCACGAATCGCACCGGGATGCCTAGCTGGTCGCAGATGGCGAAGACGATGCCGCCCTTGCCCGTCCCGTCCAGCTTGGCCAGGAAAAGGCCCGTCACCTGCACTGCCTCGGTGAAGTACCTGGCCTGGAGGAGAGCGTTCTGGCCGGTGGTGGCGTCCAGAACCAGCAGGACTTCATGGGGGGCCGAGGGGTCCTTGCGCTGGATCACCCGCTGGACCTTGCGCAGTTCCTCCATCAGGTTGACCTTGGTGTGGAGGCGACCGGCCGTATCGATGATCACCGCGTCGGCGCCCCGCCGTTCGGCGGCGGTAAGGGCGTCGAAGACCACGGCGCCGGGGTCGGCCCCCTGCTGGTGAGCCACTACCTCCGCCTGCACCCGTCCTCCCCACTGCGATAGCTGCTCGATGGCGGCGGCGCGGAAGGTATCGGCGGCGGCCAGGATCACCCGCTTGCCGTCGTCCTTCAGGCTCCAGGCCAGCTTGGCGATGCTGGTGGTCTTGCCGCTGCCGTTCACCCCTACCACTAGGATGACGGCTGGCTTGGTGGCAAAAGTTCCCGCGTCTTTGCCCCAGAGCTGGCTGCCAGTCGCCTCCACGGCTAGGATGGCCGCCATCTCCTGCTTGAGACCCTGGTGAACCTCCTCCGGCTGCTTCATGCCTTCGTCCTTCGCCCGAGCCTGGAGGCGTTCGATGAGGCTGCCGGTGGTGGCCACACCGACGTCGGCAGCGATGAGGAGTTCCTCCAGCTCCTGCCAGAGCTCATCGTCGATGCGGGAGCGCTCGAAGAGTCCGGTTACGCGGCGGAACCAGGTGCGGCGGGTACGGTCGAGGGCGGCGGTGGTCTTTTCCTCAGCCTGTGGGGAGCGTCCGAAGTGCTTGAACAGATGCTACCTCCTAGAGCCAGGCGGATGTCTTATTGGATCATAGTGTTGACCTGAGGGTCGATCAAGTGAGGAACGCCGTCCGACTGAGAAATGAGGGCGCTAATTGGAGGGGACGTCGCTCAGGCGCAGGGAGAGGACGCGGGAGATGCTGTCGTCACCCATGGAGACACCGTATATGCTGTCGGCCGTCTCGATGGTGCGACGGTTGTGGGTGATGACGATGAACTGGCTGTCCTGGCCCAAGTCTCGAAGGGCGGCGACGAAGCGGCCCACATTGGCTTCGTCCAGCATGGCGTCTACCTCGTCCAGGACGCAGAAGGGTGAGGGGTTGGTCTGGAGGAGGGCGAACAGGAGAGACACCGCCGTGAGGGCCTTCTCACCACCCGAGAGCACACTCAGGCTTTGCAGGCGCTTGCCGGGCGGCTGAGCGACGATGTCCACGCCGGAGGTGCGATAATCCTCCGGCGTAGTGAGGACGAGCTTGGCCTTGCCGCCGCCGAAGAAGGTGGTGAAGTAGTGGCTGAACCGCTGGGCTACCTCGTGGAAGGTGGCCTTGAAGCGTTGGCAGATGACCTCGTCCAGTTCGTCGATAGCCTGAAGGAGGGAATGCTCGCCTGCGGCCAGGTCGGCGATCTGGGAGGTAAGGAAGGTGTGGCGCTCCTTCAGATCGTCGTACTCGGTCTGGGGATTGACCGGGCCCACGGATCGGAGCTGGGCGCGCAGGCGCTGGATGCGCTCTTGCATCGGCTGGGGGTCGATGATTGCCCCACCGGCCACGGGCGGCAGGCGGCTGGCTTGGCCGTGGCCGTTGCCATCGCCATCGCGATCGCCGCTGGGCAGCCAGACAGGTGATTCAGGCGATTCAGGCACAGGCATGGATGCTGGTGCCACCTCGTCCCCATCGGTTAGCGTCAAGCCGTCGGCCTCGATGCGCTGGCGCAGGCTATCGAGGTCGTCCAGGCGGCGATGCACCTCCGCTTCTGCTTCCAGGCGCTGGCGTTCCGCTGCCAGCAGATGGCTGTGGGCAGTGGACTCCTTGGCCTGGTGCTCTCGCTCCTGGCTCTCCAGAGATGCGATGGCTCGCTGGGCGGGCTCTACCTCTTCGTTGTAGATCTTGAGTTGGCGGGTGAGACTCTCCACCTCTCGCCAGTTGGTCTCGACGTTTCCGGTAAGGGAGGTGCTTTCCATCTCGATGCCGCGCAGCTCAGCCTGCTTGGTGGTCATCTCGCTGTCTAGCTTGGCTAGGGTGGTCTGGCGCGTCTCCTGTAGGGAGCTCAGGGAGCGAAGCTCGCCGTCCAGGGAGGCTACCTTAGTGCTGCACTCAGTGACCCTCTGCAACAGGGTTTGTCGGCGCTCGCTGAATAGGCTAGCCGCTGAACGCAGATACTGGGTCACCTCCTGAGCCTCGGCGGCTTGGGACAGCAGTTGCTCTTTCTCCTCCCGCAAGCGCTGGTCTTGCAGGGTGAGAGATGCCGCTTGCTTGTCCGACCTCCGTTGGCTGGTGATAAGCCAGCGCATCTCGCCTCGCAGTTGGGCCAAGAGGCGGCGGTCCTGGGCGATGGCATCCTGGGCCTGCATACGCTGGTTCTGGAGGGTGGCGAGGGTTTCGGCTACCTCCCGCAGGGCGCTCTCATCCTCGGCGATGCGGGAGCGGAGCCGCTCCATCTCCTCCTCGGCCGCCTGGCGGGAGCGAACCAGCCTCTCGATTGCTTTCGGTATAGAGGTCAGCTCCTGCTGGCGGGCGAAGATGTTGCCCTCGCTGATGGGACGGCCGGTGCTGATGGAGCCTAGGGGGTGGAGGAGGATGCCGTCGCGGGTCACCACGCTGCCCATCCCTCGCCGCAGGACACGCAGAGCGATATCCAAGTCCTCCACGACGATGGTGCGGCCCAGGAGGGTATCAATGACCTTGCGGTAACGTCCGTCGCACTTCACCAACTGGCTGGCGACGCCCACGACCCCCTGTTCCTTCGTGATGTTGAGAGGATAGACCTCCTTGAGGGTGTCCAGGGGGAAGATGACTACTCGCCCTACCTCTTGCCTGGCCAGGTCCTGCACAGCGGCCAAGGCATCCTTCTGGCGCTCCACCAGCATCGCCTGGAGGTTCTCGGCCAGGGCGGCCTCGATGGCTCGCTCCAGGCCCTTGGGTACGCGAATCAGGCTGCTCACCACTCCCAGAAGGCCGTGCATCGGAGTATCGGTGGTCTCCAGGACTGGGACAGTGGCCCGTGTTCGGGCATCGCAGGCTTGCTGGGCATCGGTGAGGACGCCGAGGCGGGCCTCAAGGCGCTCTATCTCCAGATCGCGCAGGCGGCAGCTCTCTTGCAGGGCTAGGAGAGAGACCCTGCTCTTCTCTAGGCGGCTCTTGAGGGCATCCTGTTCCTGAAGGGCGGTCACCATGCCTTCATTCTGGCGTTTCTCCTCAGCCCGATAGCTGCTCAGGTTGCGTGCCGCCTCGGCCATCTGCGATACGAGAGCCTGACGGCGTTCCTCCTGCTGGGAGCTCTCCTCGTCCAGGCGCGAGCGGGTATCGGCCGCGCTGCGCAGCCGCGCTTCCACATCGCTTACGGCGGCGCGGGCGCGAGCGGCTTTCTCCTCACCTGTCGCTGCCTGGCGCTGCATGCCGGAGGACTCCTGGTCGAGGCCATCCAGCTCCTGCTGTGCATGGCTGAGGGCACGGCGGCCTGCCTCCAGCTCCTCGTCCAGGGCGGCCCGGCGGCGGCTGCTCTCCACTGAGGTTCGGGCCAGATTGAGCATCTCCTTTTCCATGGTCTCCAGCTCTACCTGGAGCTGCTGGCGCCGGCCGATCACGCCGCTGTGCTGCTGCTGGGCGACGGCGATACGCTCCTGCAGGCTGTTCACCTGCTCGCTGAGGCGCTGGTGCTCGAAGGCGCGGTCGGCGATGGCCGAGCGTCTTCTGGCCAGTTCTTCCCTTGCTGCCGCCAGCTGTTCCTCCCAGGTCTTTATCTCCGCCTCGGCCCGGGCCTGCTCCTGCTGACAGCGGTTGAGAGTCTGACGGGCCGTTGTTAGGGCCTCCCTGCCTTCCTGCCAGAGGTGGCCGTACCAGGCTCGCAGGGCGTCTGTGAGTTCCTGCGATAGCTGCCCGTGGCGCGAGGCTCGTCGCGCCTGCCGTTCGAGCTGGGACAGGCGAGGGGCTATCTCATCGACGAGGAACTGGGCGCGCTCCGTGTTGTCGCGAGTGGTTGCCAAGCGGGTCTGAGCCTCCTCGATCTTGAGGCGATAGCGCTGAACGTCGGCGGCCTCCTCTAGGAGGAAGCGGCGCTCCTCGGGGCGGAGGTTGAGGATGGTCTCTACCAGGCCCTGGCCGATGATAGCGTAGCTGCTCTGGCTGACGCTGGCCTGCAGGAGAAGGTCGGTGATGTCCTTGAGGCGGGCCCGCTTGCGGTTGATGAAGTAGTCGCTATCGCCGGAGCGGCGACCGCGGCGGGTGATGGCTACCTCGCTGAAATCGAGGGGAAGCCAGCCGTCGCTGTTGTCGAGAGTGATGGTCACCTCGGCCGTCTTGGTCGCTGACCGGCGAGAGCTGCCGCCGAAGATGATGTCTTCCAGCTTGCGAGCCCTGAGAAGGCGGCCGCTTGTCTCGCCCAGGACCCAACGGAGGGCGTCGGCCACATTGCTCTTGCCGACACCATTGGGGCCGACAATGGTCGTGATGCCTGGCCCGAGCTCAAAGGCCGTGCGGGTAGCGAAGCTCTTGAATCCTTGGATCTCGAGTCGCTTTAGGTACATAGCTCACTTGCCTGGCGGGGGGCGGACTCGCCAGTGTCGATAGCCTTCACCGCCTGCTGCGCAGCCTTGCTCTCCGCCTCCTTCTTGCTCCTCCCCTGTCCTCGACCCAGAGCTCGGTCGTCCACCAGCACTTCCACGGTGAACACCTTAGCGTGGTCTGGTCCCTCGGCGGCCACCGTTTGGTAGGAGGGCATTGTCTGCCAGCGGGTCTGCACTAGCTGTTGCAGACGCGATTTGCTGTCCAGGGCTACCTCTCCGGCCGCCATCTGGGTAAGCTCTGGTTTGAGGCAGCGCAGAACCAGGGCCCTGGCCGTGCGCAAACCGCTGTCCAGCAAGACTGCCGCCACCAGCGCCTCAAAGGCACAGGCCAGGTTGGAGGGCCGCTGGTGGCCGCCGGTCAGTTTCTCGCCGCGGCCCAAGAGGAGATAATCGCCCAGGGAGAGCCTTTCGGCAACGCGAGCGAGCGTCTCCCAGCGGATGAGGGAAGCTTTGAGCTGGGTGAGATCTCCCTCGTTCAGGTGCGGAAAGTCGGCACACAGTTTCTGGGAGACGATAAGTCCCAAGGCAGCGTCGCCAAGGAACTCCAACCGCTCGTTAGACTCTAGCCCTGGAGCGCGAGCCTCGTTAAGATATGACCGGTGGACTAATGCCTGTTGGAGCAAGGAAGGGTCTTTGAACTTCATGCCAAGAGTCGTTTGTAGCCGTGATAAGGCTGGTTCCTGTTCCACTGCCGTCACTGTCTCAGATGCCAAACCTTAACCTTCAAAAAGTTTCCTGCCGGCCTCTGTTTCCTGTTCAGGGGGACATCTCCCCTGCGCTTAGTTGGGTGGGAAAAGTAGAGGCTTGGCGTGGGGAGAGTCCTGCAAACGCAGGCAATGATAGGGGTTTGCAGGGCTAATGTCAAGCCTCTGCTGTGATCGCGAGAGGGTAAAGGCGTAAGCGGAGCATGACAGGGGTATACCTAACCAAACCCGCAAAGCTCCTCGCTCGGTTGAGGACAGGCCTGGACGTAGATACGGCGCAGGGTCTGGAGGTGGTACTGCGATTGGCTGAGGAGGAGGGCCGCACACTATATCTGGTCGGTGGCGGTCTGCGAGACCTGGTGCTGAGACGCGGGCAGGCAGATATCGATTTGGTGGGTGAGGGGCAGGTGCTATCCTTAGCAGAAAAGGCCGCCACGGTACTGGGTGGGCGCTGGGTAGAGCATCGCGCTTTCGGGACGGTGACGGTAGAGGGAAAGGGGTTCCGTCTGGACCTGGCGATGGCCCGCGCCGAGAAGTATGCGCGGCCGGGGGCCCTGCCGAAGGTCAGACCGGCGTCCATTGACGAGGACCTGGCCAGGCGCGATTTCACCATCAACGCTATGGCCCTGGCCCTGTGCGGGCGCGAGCGCGGACAGCTCCTCGATCCCTTCGGCGGCATGGGCGATATCGCTGGCGGGCGTCTGCGCGTCCTCCACGACCGCAGCTTCATCGACGATGCCACCCGCATTCTGCGGGCCGTTCGCTACGAGACCCGCTTCTCGTTTGGCATCGAGGAGAAGACGTTGGCATTGCTCAAGCGGGACCTGGCCTACCTGGACACGATCAGCGGCGCGCGGGTGCGACACGAGCTCCTGCACCTGCTGGCAGAGGACGAGCCGGAGAAGGGCTTCCTGCGGTGTCAGGAGCTAGGGGTGCTGGCCGCGATCCACAGCGCTCTGCGCTTCGACGATGAGCTGGCCGTGGCCTTCCGGCGAGCGCGTCGCGCTGGCCGGGCCGCGCCGCAGCCCGAGGTCTACCTGGGCTTGCTGGGCACTCGACTCTCCCCTGCCGATGCCGAGGCAGTAACGCTCAGATTGGCTCTGTCCAAGAGACAGCGGCAGGCGCTGGAAGGCGCGGCCGCCCTGGCCCAGCTCCTGCCCTGGCTCTCGCGGGCGGATGTGCACCCCAGCCAGGTGGTCGAACGGCTGGAGCCGTTTCCCCTGGCGGCCGTCGAGGCCTGTGCCCTGCTGACTTCCCGCTCGGCCGCTAGAGAAAAACTCCGCCATTATTTGGAGAAGTGGCGTTATGTCAAGGCTTCCCTCGATGGCAGAGCCCTGGAGCGTTTGGGAGTAGTGCGAGGGCCAGGCATACGGAGCGTGCTGCGGCTGCTGAAGGCAGCGCGGGTGGATGGAGAGGCGAGCAGTCGCGAGGAAGAGGTGGAGTTGGTTCGGGGCGTCTTGACAGGGAAGGTTGAGATGCCACGGGCGGGCGGTGGAGAAGAGTGATCAGGGTTGTTCCGTGGCGAACCGCTCGAGCACAGCAGCCGTGTGTTTGGCAGCGCGGAGGAAATCGGCCACGCGGATGTTCTCGTCGGGGGCGTGCATGCGCGACTCCGGATAGCCGACGCCAAAATCGGTCGTGGGCAGGCCGAGGGTCTCGACGAAGGGGTAGAGGGGCCCGGTTCCGGCCATGCTGGGGATGAGGACGGGCTCCTGGCCGTAGACCTGGCGGGCTGCCTCGCATACCAGGCCCACGAAGGGGTGGTCGATGGGCGTGCGGGCCGGCCGCTCGGCTGACAGGCAGCGCACCTCCACATCTCCGTAGCCCTTCTGGTGAAGATGGCGCCGGAGCTTCTCCAGCACTTCCTCGGGCTCCTGGTCTGGCGCCAGGCGGAATTCGAGCTTGGCCATGGCCCGCGCCGGCAGCACCGTCTTGGTTCCCGGGCCCTGGTAGCCGGAGCTGAGCCCGTCGATGTTGCAGGTGGGCTCGAACAGGTGGCGCAGGCGGTAGTCCAGCCCGCTGACGCCCTTCAGGAAGCCGTCGATCCCCAGGCTGCGTGCTCTGTGCGCTTCTTCGGCAGGCATAGCCTCCACTGCTGCCCTCTCCTGGGGGCTGTTGGCTCGTACTCGCTCATAGAAGCCGTCGATGAGGATGTTCTCCTGCGGGTCCTTGAGGGTGGCCAACGCCCAGAGGAGACGCCAGGCGGGGTTGGGCAGCACGGTGGCGTAGGACGAATGGGCATCGCGGTTGGCCCCGCGGGCCTCCAGTTCGACGTAGAGGAGGCCTTTCGCACCCAGGGTGATCTGGGGCTGGCCCTGCCAGTTGACGCTGCCCCCTTCCCACAGGCAGGCGTCGGCGGCCAGAAGCTCACGCCGCTCCTCCACGAAGGGCTCGATGCCCGGGCTGCCGATCTCCTCGTCACCTTCGATGCAGAACTTGAGGGACAGGGGCACCTGCCCTCGCACCGCCTGGAAGGCGCGGATGACCGCCAGGCGGGCGGCGATGTCCCCCTTGTTGTCGCAGACGCCGCGCGCGTAGAGCTTGTCGTCCCGCAGGGCAGGTTCGAAGGGGGGCGACGACCAGAGGTCGAGGGGCTCCGCTGGCTGGACGTCGTAGTGGTTGTAGAAAAGGATGGTCTTCTCCGTCGAGGCGCCGGCTAGCTCGCCGTAGACTATTGGCTGGCCACCGGCCTTGGGGAGGACCTGGGTGCGAAAGCCAAGGCTCCGAAGCATGGCGCTCAGCAACTCCGCCGTCTCCTCGATCGCTCTTCCTTCGGCGCTAACGCTGGGCAGGCGGCAGAGGCGGATCAAGTCGTCGATGGCCTCCTGCTGGTGCTCCTCGATGTGACGAAAGACATCTTCCATCGCTTTCCTCCTAGCGCTCCGACTCCAGCCAGGCGGCGGCAAGGGCGGGCAGCTCGGCCAGGGGCGCCTCCTCGACCCGGCAGGGTGGCAGGGAGTCCAGGAAGGCCTGCCCGTAGCGCTTGCTCTTGATGCGGCGGTCCAGCACTACGACCACCCCCCGGTCGGTCTTGGTGCGGATGAGGCGGCCGAAGCCCTGCTTGAAGCGCAGCACGGCCTGGGGTAGGGCGTACTGAGTGAAGGGCTCCTCGAACAGGGCGGAGCGGGCGGCGAAGACGGGCTCGCTGGGCACGCTGAAGGGCAGGCGAGCCATCACCAGCAGCGACA
>Ga0307438_1002113_pt1 | contig 11905 bp, 9 predicted proteins | sample SalMarWE160110MG_FD_202144 | JGI IMG/M metagenome (GOLD analysis project Ga0307438, IMG submission 202144) | Salt marsh sediment microbial communities from the Plum Island Ecosystem LTER, Massachusetts, United States - WE1603-110 | ecosystem: Environmental > Aquatic > Marine > Intertidal zone >...
AGGCGACCATAGCCCGCAAACTGGCCACCCTGCGGAGCTTTTATAAGTATCTTGTTAAGAGAAACCAGCTCACCTCCAATCCGGTTGTAGCTGTAAGAACTCCAAAACAGGATAAAAAGCTGCCGCGGTTTCTTGATTATGAAGAGGTAAAGAAATTACTCGATACGCCGCCGATGAATAGCTGGCTCGGTGCCAGAGACAGAGCCATTCTGGAGACGCTTTACAGCACCGGTATAAGAGTCAGCGAGCTTGTAGCGCTAAATATGGACGATGTAGACTTCCTGGGCGAGATCGTGCATATCAGAGGCAAAGGCAAAAAGGAAAGAATCGCACCTATCGGCTCATCCGCCTTGCAGGTCATTCAGCATTATATGGAGTTCAGAAATAAACGGGCACAAAACAACGGCAATTTTGACTCCAAAGTTCTGTTCGTGAACAAGCACGGCAGACGGCTCAGTACACGCAGCGTCCGTCGTAAGATGGACAAATATCTTAAAATGGCCGGACTGGACCCGGCAATCAGTCCGCATACCTTGCGTCATAGCTTCGCAACGCACATGTTAAACAATGGTGCGGATCTAAGGAGTGTCCAGGAGCTGCTCGGCCATCAGTCCCTGTCAACGACCCAGGTTTACACGCATCTTACGACAACAAAGCTCAAAGACGTCTATGAACACGCTCACCCGCGAAGTGGTGACAACAGTGAGCAGCAAGAACATAATGACTATTGAGCTTTGCGTTATTACCTGCTTGGAAATGTTCTTAATCGTTAGCAAAAAGCCGCCTTTTGAGGCGGCTTTTTTTATGGATGATATGGCTATTGGGTTAATTTCGCATTGTGTATCTCAACCACTGAATCGAGCAGGTCTTTGTTTGTCGCATTCCTTTTGATATAAAGGCTTTTGGTTCTTGCAAGAACCTCAGAAGATTCTACCTTGACGAGAAAATCAATAAGATGCCTAAGCGACAATTTCTCCAGCCTTACCTCAACTATCGTCTCAGAGTAATTTGAATCTATCGGCAATACCTGCTGCTTCATTATCGCAACATTTTTTGCAAGGCCGCATTCTTCGCTTAATGATTCCAAGAAGGGCAGCAGCTCGAAAGTTTTCTGTTGAGAAGCAATCTTCGCACGCAAATTATCGAGACCGTCACGGAGAAAGATATATTCTTTGCTTCTGGCACGAAGTTTTTCAAGCTCCTGTTGTTTTTGGAAAATAACCCGATTGAGTGTCTCAATCCTGGCAAGAGCCGGCTTGACTCCAGCAGTAAACAGCGACCATGCCGCTATGAAAATCAGTACACCCCCAGCCAATAATTTTTCTCTTCGTGTTAAACGTATCATTTCGGCTCCTGTATCGATGAAGACAGCAGCATAGTAAAGTGTACGATGCCGCTTTTGGATTGTTGTGGATCCTTGACATCAACGAGTGTGAAGCCGGGAACTTCTTGTAAGAGCCATTGCCATTGGTACACCGACTCGAATGAATCGCAGGTACCATTAACCCGGACAGTATCGGCAGCTATCAATATATCATCAACCTTTACATTTGTCCGCGAAGGACTGTTCGCACTTACCCTGTGCAGAACCTCAAGCGGCGTTAAACAAGTTGGTGACAAAGAGGCAAAAAGCTGGGAATCCTTGCGGAAAGATTCGAGCTTTTGCTCTAACTGGACAAGAGGACTTATAATATTTTTCTCTTCCGGAAATGTCGCTTTGAAAATTTCTGTGGTTTTGTTCTTTATGCGTGCATAATCGGTTTCCAAATGTGACAATCGCACGAATAGCCCAACCAGTGAGAAAACAGCGATTGCACCTATAAGTGTTGCGCAAAGGACAAGCTCTTTTTTAAGGTTTAACGCCGGCTTTGCATCAGCTTTGTCGGCTTCGAGAAAGTTAATACCCTTAGTTTGTTCAGGTGCCAATACCCTCAAAGCCAGACCTTCTGCGATACATATAGGCAAATCTGCTTTGCGCTCGGGCAGGCTTTTTACCGTAGTACAGCAATCAACAATCGTGGTTTGACAATGCAGATTTTCTTCAATTAGACCCGCCAGATAGTCAGAGATTTCGCCGGTGGTTGTCAGGTAAATCTTAGTGTCCTGCTCGATACCTGCTCCGTACACCTTTTGCCAGGTAACCTGGGCTTCACGCGATAAGACCTCCGCGATCTGCTCCTGAACAGAATCAATATTACTGTCAGAGCCGGTAATAATCGGAATGCTTCTTACAACTAAAACATCGTCGTCCCGGGTAACTGCTAAAGTAAGATAACACTCATCTATATACGCAATGATAGCCTGGCCGGTCATAATTTCGGGGTGATTTACCGCAACTGTCGAATGAACCGCAAAAATCGCCGCCTCTACCAGAGTTGGGTGCATTTTAACTTCAGTGAAGATGTTTACTCTTTCGTGAAGCGATGTTCTGGCCGATGCTGCTGTAAGGACAGAATATTTTCCCTCCGGCAGCGGATGGTACGAATATGCCTGAGCAACGATTTTCTCCGCCTCTACTGGAAAATTATGCTCTAACGCAGACCAATTTTGTTCACGGATTTGTTCCAGCCCGGCAGAATCAGTTTTTAGGTTCCGAAAGAAGACAGCATCATGCGGCATCGAAATCGCCACATCCGCACGTTTGTCAAAACCATATCGGCTGAAAAGCAGCCTCAGTATATTTTCAGGCGAGTCCGTACTTCGACGTATTTGTGTGCCGAAGACTTTTTCAATGCAGAATTCCCTGGCTGTGCGCACAATCTGTACCGCACATAAATAGGAAGAACCAATATCTATGCCGATACACCGCTTAACCATTATCTTTTCTCCAGCTTGCCCTTATACAAATAATAAAAGTCTTTTGTAAAAACCTGATTTTCATAAATAATATATGCCTAACCTCAATTTTGCATAAATCTGCAAATAAGCTATTCCTGCATCCTTAAAGCTCTTTGTATAAAATCACATCAACATTTTTCGTTTTCATATTTCTGGCAAGAATAGCAACTGTCGTACAACTGAGCCCATCAACAGTTCCCTGTGATGTAACACGATAGTATTGCTCTGTGGGGCTGACCGTAACAGTCTTTTTGATCGCCTGATAAATACTATCCGTCATTCCGGGAATATCGCGCAGTTCCGTAATGCCGCCAAAGGATTTGAATTTTCGGCGTTCAATAATCATCTGAGCCAAAGCAGGGTCCATACTCTGCGACAAACTCTGGATTACACGCTTTGATGCCCAATTAATGTTAATTTTTTCGTCTCCTCTAACCGTTACATAATCCCGCAAGCAGCCGAAAATCTTCGGCGTTATCCCTTTGACTAACAGAAGCTCTTCAGTCGTCTCAAGAGAGTTATTCCTGCACCGATATGGGAGTGTCAAGTTACTATAGTAATCCGACTCCGCCCCTAAATTTTCATGCTTTATGAAGGGCAGGCACGTAACCTCATTATCACTGTCAATCCAGTCAATAATTGAAGGGACCAGCCCATAGCTAATGATAAAATCGCCGAGGCGCTCTCGATTCAGCAGGTCGATAAGCCGAAGTAACTGGTCTATTCTGTTTCTATTTAGTTTGCCGTTTTTATCTGACAGCAGGTTGACATTTAATTTGCCGTTTTCTTCAGTAACAGTTATTAAGCAGCTCCCTTCACCGACAGGAAGAGTATTTTCTCCCGAAAGCAGATTTCGTAACTTCCTGTTTGTACAAATATCTTCTGTATCCCTGATAGCCGCAATCGCAATATTTAGGCCTGCTCTTGCACAATTGAGTGCCTGCTCGAACTTTCGCGAATCATCCACGGCAAGCAACTCGGCGCGGGTCTTATGGTTGAATCCAAAAAGCAAAATCCCTAACAAGATAACCATACACAGGACAACAACAACCACAAATCCCCTTCGTTCTGTTTTTGTTCTTTTCAGTCTCATTATCTTCCAACCGATACCAGTGTTTCGGATAAAGCTCCTCGGCCTTGACTCCCGGAGCAGCCTACATGTGCAATTGTGCCATAGTGGCATTGCCGATAATTTTTGTCCTTACTGGTAATACCAATTCTTACTGCATAGGGCAGTTTCCTCTTTTGCTTGAAATCCCACTTTGATAGCCACTGCTGTCCATCAAAAAATTCTAATTCGATACATTCGACATTTCTTAGAAGTGGCCGCCAATTTCTTTCTTCGATGAGCCTTTCAGGTGTACCAATGAATCTTATCTGGCTTAGAGAAAGTGTACCGCTGTTTTTATCAAATTTGTAAGTGACATCGAATAGGCCATCCGCCTGACCTTCTTGGCAGAAAAGCCCATTAGTAGTCACCAGATGCAAAATTTCACCGCCTGGAGCATCCGGCTCACAATTAAAATATATGATTGGCTTCTCAGTGATTTTCCTTTCCCCCCGGGAAAATGTTCCGGCCGAGTCTGTATCCTCGACCGTTTTGCCGATATATGAACAGCGTATCTGACGAGACATCTGCCCTAACACTTTCCGCGTCTGGCCAGACAGAGTCATCCTAACTTTGTACACATCGGTCGATTTTGCTGTTGCAAAATAGCTGCCGTAAACCATTGAGACAATCGTAACGATTATCGCCGCAGCCACTAAAATCTCGACTAACGTAAATCCTGTCAGAGGTTTTCTTTGAAGCCGTAGGGGCGGTTCGCGAACCGCCACTACTTCTAACGGCGTAAAGTTATGTTTGCCGGATTTACTTCTCACGGTAATCTCCTGTCTGCAACATAAGTTGACATTTGCAGATTTTTGTAACCGGCTCCTTGTTTCCAGCCGACATCGACACATATTCTTCGCAATCCGGTAATATTAGATTCGGCCAAGTGACGCGACTGCAAGTCCGTAACTTCAGTTCGCCAGCGCAGGCACAAGGCATTTTTTTGTACCGTGCCGGATTTAGCTCCTTCTTTCGGGTATCCGAGGGCCAGGGTCTCTGCGATTTTCTCTTCTGCCAAAAGAACGGCCTGCGAAGTCACCTCTGCCGCCTCGGCCATCCTGATACTGATAAGATGGAGCCTTATTAGTCCCAGCAGAGAAATTGAGACAATAGCAAGAGCCACAATAACCTCTACGAAAGTAAATGCCTGCCACTTTCTCGTCTTCATTTCTGCTCGCCTGTTTCTCAGACTATTATCGTTACCCATCAAGGTTCCAGCTTTCAATATCAACATTCTCTTCTGTGCCGCCATCCTCGCCATCTTTACCGTAGGATTCCAAATCGTAGTCTCTGCTATGCACTCCCGGAGAAATGTAGATATACTTATTACCCCAGGGGTCCGATGGCGACTTATCAAGATAGCAGTCGATGTTATAGCCTTTTATGCCCGGGTTCGAGACGAGTACCTCAAGACCTTCGGAAGTGGTGGGGAAACGGCCTGTGTCGGTTTTGAATAAGGCTAACGCTGATTCGATATTGCGTATATCAACTTTGGCCTTCATTCTCCGGGCCTGTTCAGGTCTGTTCAGAATCCTTGGCATAATTATGGTCGCCAAAAGACCTAAAATCACCACAACAATCATAAGTTCAATCAAGGTAAAACCAGCATTGTGTAATTTTTGCTTCTTTACCATTAGCATCATATCAGTACTCCTCTAAAGGACCTGATTTATCTCAAATATCGGCAGTAAAATAGCTAATACTATAAAGCCGACAACAGCACCCATAATAAGAAGTATTACAGGCTCAAGCAGTGAGGTCAGCGTTTTAGCTGTCAGCTCGACTTCGCCGTCGTACATATCAGCAATATCTATAAGGCCATCTTCTATATTTCCGCTCATTTGACCCGTTGCGATTATGTGAATCACAATGGGTGGAAATAGTCCGGTCTTTCTTATTGCCTCTGAAATATCATCCCCTCTGTTAACCCTGTCCTTTACAGTGTCCAGGGCACCTGCAATAAAACGATTTTGGACTACGCCTTTTACAATTTCCAGGGCACCAAGTATCGGGATACCGCTCGTAAGAAGTATGCCCAATGTCCTGGCCAGCCGGGCTGTTTCCGCTTTAAGAAAGAGTTTACCAAAAACGGGCAGCTTTAGTTTAGAGCGACCCCATCTAATTCTGCCGTCTTTGGTTCTCACCCACGCTCCGACTCCAAAGAAAACCGCACAAACCATAATGATAATCGGCACGAAATATGTTCTCATAAAAGCGCTTATTGAGATAAGCAGCCTCGTTGGCAGTGGAAGGGTCCGATTCATTTCAAGGAATATCTGCGTTATGCTCGGCACCACGAATGACAATAGGAACACCACCACCGCAACCGCAACCACAGACATCATTATCGGATAAGCGATAGCGGATTTGACTTTGCTCATAAGATGTATACGTTTTTCCAACATTTCTGCCAATCTCAGGAAGACCTCTTCCAAAGTTCCGCTCGTTTCTCCCGCAGCCACCATATTCACGAACAGGTTTGAAAAAACTTCCGGATGCTTACCAAGCGCAGCCGAGAGTGCGTTTCCCGCACTAACACTGTCACAGACTTCCTTCATAATCTCCGCCAGAGGATTATCCTGATTTCCCAAACGCATTACTTTGGGTTCGGAACGTCCCTGCAACTGCTCGACTAATGCTGATAAAGCAGGCACAAGCGGCATACCGGCACGCAGCAGTGTCGCTAATTGGCGTGCTATCCTACAAACGTCCTTAGTGCTGGTCCTTCTAAAAATGTCCTTCCTGTACGCCTTTTCATTTGCATCAGTATAATTATTATTCCGTATCTCTAAAGGCGCTAAATTGCGCTTGGAGTCCCCCTCAGCTACCTGAGACGCAGGGACAGACTTTTTAGTCAGCAAATTGTAGTCAACCACCGACACGTTCACTCACCTCAAAACTTGTTTGAACACTATCCTGTGTAACCCTGCAAACCTCTTCAAGCGTAGTTTCACCAGCCAGCGCTTTGCGTAATCCATCCTCTCGCAAAGTGTTCATACCTTTTTCAACAGCTACTTGCTTTATGACATGTGAACCGGCCCGTTTAGTTGTCAGATCCTTGATGTCGTCATCGATAAACAACAGTTCGAAAATACCAGTCCTGCCCATGTACCCGGTCTGAATGCAGCTCTCGCACCCAAGCCCCTTATAGAACTGCCCCCGGACCAATGACGCCTTTTCTTTCTCAGTCCACAATGAAATCATTTGCTCCTGGGGTCCATAAGGGCTTTTGCAGTGTGGGCATACAACTCGGATAAGCCTTTGCGCCATAACAGCAATGACCGACGATGAAATCAAGTAAGGTTCTATACCCATATCAATCAGCCGAGTTATGGCTGAGGCCGAATCGTTCGTATGCAGAGTGCTTAAAACTAAATGACCCGTAAGGGAGGCCTGAATCGCTATCTCAGCAGTTTCAAGGTCGCGAATTTCTCCTATCATAATCACGTCCGGGTCCTGCCTGAGAATGTGACGAAAGCAATTGGCAAAGGTAAGGTTTATCTTGGGCTTTACCTGCATTTGCCCAATCCCGGGGAGTTGATACTCAATCGGGTCTTCGACCGTAAGGATGTTTCGCTCTTCGCAGTTAAGCTCGCTAAGAGCGGCATAGAGTGTCGTTGTCTTGCCGCTGCCGGTAGGGCCGGTAAGCAAAATTATGCCATGAGGAATGTTAATCAAATTTCTGAAACGATTAATCATCTCCGGGCTAAATCCAATCTGGTCCAAACCCAACTTGCCGCGGGCTTTATCCAGCAACCTGAGCATCACACGTTCGCCGCCCAATGTCGGGATGACGGAGACTCGAATATCCACCACGTCCCGGCCTATTTTAATCCGGCTCTGGCCATCCTGCGGCAATCTTCGTTCGGCAATATTAAGATTCGCCATGATTTTTATTCGTGACAGAAGTGCTGCAATCTGCTGCTTCGGCAAAGTAAAAACATCGTGCAGCACGCCATCAATCCTGAAACGCACACGTGCTTCGTCCTCGTATGGCTCAATGTGAATATCACTGGCTCTGCTGTGCACCGCCTGAAAAAAGATTTTATTGACCAGCTTTACAATCGGCTCTTTGTTGGCAATGTTGAGCAGGTCTTCTGCGTGGGTTTGAATACCACTCTCACCATGGTCACTGCCCTGGTCCTCTAAACCTTGCCCTTGCACGTTGGAGTTGTCGTTATCACTGCCGGCGGATGTGTTTTGATAGTAACAGCGACTTATAGCCTTCTCTATCTCAGAAGCGGGGCACGTAACTCGACTGCATGGTTGCCCTGGTTTCAAGAGGCCCTTTATCGCTTCCGTGGCCCCGGCTAAGATGCTCAAAATTGCATCATACGCTTCTATATTAAGCGCATCTGCCAGAGCAATTGCGACCTGACCATCTTCCAAAATGATAGGAATAGCACATTGGTTCTTAAGAAATTCAAGCGGCAGTTTTCTTACAAGCTCCGGATTCAACTGCTCCGGCGAAATAGTCTCCAAATACTCACAGGGCTGCCCACCAGACTCCAGACTCCAGACTCCAGACCCAGGTCTTGAGTCTTGAGTCTTGGCTCTTGAGTCTTGAGTCCTGGGTCTTGTTACTTGTCCTTGTTGCTCTTTATCCACCAATTGACCTCCTCGAAGCCAGAAGATTCTTGGTTAATTGATTAATTGATTAATTGATTGCTTAATTAACCACTCACCACTCAAAAACGCTCCGATACCCGTGCCCCGATACCTGCGACCCGAGCGACGAGGCACGAGCGACGAGGCACAAGCGACGAGGCACAAGCAATTAGTCCTGCCTGGTCTTTTGCTCAAAATCTTTCAACACCTGCTCAATTTCTTGTTTCTTCTCCCCGGCCATCTGCTCCAAATCTTCCTGGCTGCCCATAATATGGGGTGTTATAAATATAAGCAGATTTGTCTTTTGCACTTGGTCTTTCTTGTATCTAAACAAACCTCCAATCAGAGGAATATCAGCCACAAAAGGGATTTTCTTCTCAAGAGTAATTTTATCATCTCGAATAAGACCGCCAATCACAACAGTTGAGCCGCTGTTCATAGAAACGACTGTCTCTGCCTCTCGTTTAGCCGTCGAGGGAGTATCCACAGCAAGGCTGGTAACATCTTCGATAAGTTTCGTGAACTCGCTTTTAATTTCAAGTCTGATAAGTCCCCCCTGGCTGATGTGGGGCGTTATCTCCATAGTAATACCTACATCCTTGTATTCGTATGTTTTTATCACTGTCGGAGTAAGAGGATCTGTGCCCTCGGTAATTTTCGATTGCATAACAAACGGCCTGCTTTCACCCACGATTATCTTGGCTTTATGGTGGTTGGAGGTCAGCATATATGGTGTCGAAAGAATATTAACGCCGGATTGCTTTTCCAAGGCGTGCAGCATAGCTCCTATTCTTACATCTGAGCCGCTTCCTCTCCACAAACCAACCGCCAGGCCTTCGAGGGTGCCGCTGGCAAAATCCACACGCGGACCAAAATTCGTTGCCCCGAAAAACCGGGCACTACCGTCCACTGACTCATCAAGCGTGGCCCAGTCAATACCTATTTTCTTTAAGCTATCCTCACCGATTTCCATAATGAGCATCTCAACGAAAACCTGCTCACGGAAAATATCGAGCTTTTCTATAATCTCGACGAGAACCTCATAGTCCTGTGCTGAAGCGGCAATGATTAATGCGTTCGTACCTTCATCAGCGGTAACCTGAATCGGCTGGGTGGCTTCGAGCGCGCCGGCGATTTTTAGATTCGACAGGGCGGCCGTAAGAGATTCAGCCACATCTTTGGCTTGGCCATTGTTAAGGTAAACCACATGAACATTGTTTGTTCCGATGGGTCGTTGAATATCAAGCTGCATTATTAGCCCTTCAATAATCTCGGTGTCCTGAGTATTAGCAACAACAATAAGAGAATTCGTCCTTGAGTAAGGCAGAATCTTAATATCTGTCTCAATCCGCGGTATATTCCGGCTGCGCGCCGCCTGTGGAGAGGCGGACTTGTGTTTCTGCATTATGCGGCTTATTTGCTCGCTGAGGACCTGAGCTGATGCATACTCTAAGCCAAAGACGGTAACCTGCTCTTTCGAGCCTGTTAAATCAAGCTTCTGGATAATTGTGGCAATATGATGTATATTCGAACTGGTATCTGTAATCACTATTGAATTTGTTCTGGGGTAGGTCGCCATCAGTGAGCCTGTAGCCAAAAGGGGCTGAATAATCTGACTGACCTCTGCTGCATCAGCATAGCTCAACGGTATAATCTGGGTAACAATAGAATCGCTCCTGGGTATTTCTGCAGGGTTACTGCCAACGCGAACCTGCAGGTTGCGTTTTGCAGCATCTGCCCTCGGGACTATCTTGACAAGATTTTCGGCGGGCACAGCCGCGTATCCCTGCACCTCCAAAATCGATTCCAAAACCTCATAGAGGTCACCCAGACGTATCTTCGTAGGTGACATCAGTGTAACAGTGCCGCGGACATTTTCATCCACGACAAAATTAATACCGGTTATATCTCCGATGGTCTTGAGAACCGCCCGAATATCAACCTGCTCAAAGTTTACAGATATGAGCTCGTCAGCCATCCCGGGCTTATTAAGTGCCGGCATATTTACTAAGTGTGGACGCTCTTGAGAAAATAGCTGCTCCGAAACAGTTACGGGACTGTCTTCTTCCAGACTCCAGAGACCAGAGACCGTACCCAAGTCTTGAGTCTTGGCTCTTGAGACTTGGCTCTTGGGTCTTGAATCTTGAGTCTTGAGTCTTAGCCGGTTATTCCCGCGCGTTTTAGGCTCCGGATAAGCCGGCAAAGCCCTTGAGCTGTTTTTGCCGGCCAAATTTGCATTCATTCTGTTTAGTTGTTCAATTTGTCTTGCAGCAACATCTTCGGAACGCAAGTTTTCAGTTGGTTGCTTAATATCCTCTTGCCGGGATTGAATTGTAACAGGCGTAGAATCCGACTCGCAGCCTGCAAAATTCATGCAAAATACACATATAAAACAAAGAAGACTCTTTAATGAATTCTGTATTCTTTGCTCGTTGGTTTTTAGATTTTTCAATAACATTTGTTCCGCCTGTTCACTCTGAATTTCCAAATGACTTACTGTAAAGCAAATGACAGCTCTTTAGTTTCGCCGTCGCGTAATAGCTCTAAACTCATAGCTGGCTGTGACCTTGCTTTCTTGAAAACCTGCAGCGCCTTTTGCTTGCTGGTCAACCGGTGTCCATTAACTTCACGAATAATGTCACCATCTTTTAAGCCAAAAGCTTTTGCCATCGGTATGTTTTCCAAACCGGTTATTCTAAGTCCTTCGACCTGGCCATTAACAGCATAAGGCTCAATAACCGCTTTGGTTAACATAGCCACCACATGCGCTGTTCTTGTTGGAACCTCCGTAGGAGGCTGTTTAACCGGCAAAACAGGTTTAATGGCTTTGCCGGATTCGCCAATGGTTTGTGACGAAGGTGCCTGCGTATTATTTTCATTATGTTTGCCACTTCTATTCAGCGTTAACTTTTTTCTCTGTCCATTATGAAGCAATATAACTGCATTCTCCTCTATGCTCTTAATACGAGCATCTGCCACGTTCTGCCCTGTTTTGTACAGGTTAAGCATCTTAGTTTTAGTATCTTGTATGATCGCTCGAGAAAGCTCTGTACTGCCACAGACAGTGCCGAGCAATGCTAAGCCAAGTTCCTCCTCAGCCGACCTGGCCACAATGTCGGGCAAAGATTTGTCTGCCATGGGTAACGAATCTGCAATACCAAATATATCTCGCTCAACGATGGCTGAATAGTCTTCGACCGAGGTCTCAACGGCATTTTCAGTTCCATTGGCACTTACATTTTCAGTACCAACCACCGAGACCGGCGTAAAAATTTCCGCCGGGTGCTGCGGCATTATCACCGTTCTGACAATCACAAAGCAAAGCAACAGCACAAGCGCTAACTTAAT
>Ga0307438_1002114_pt1 | contig 11905 bp, 14 predicted proteins | sample SalMarWE160110MG_FD_202144 | JGI IMG/M metagenome (GOLD analysis project Ga0307438, IMG submission 202144) | Salt marsh sediment microbial communities from the Plum Island Ecosystem LTER, Massachusetts, United States - WE1603-110 | ecosystem: Environmental > Aquatic > Marine > Intertidal zone >...
AGGTGAAGGCTTGGCAAAACCATAGGAATAATAAGGATGCTAAAATAAATTGGCAATTTACAACCAAGGATGCCAGGATAAAACTCAATCGACTTTATCCGTCAATCGAAACTTGACATGACACTAGTATATACCTTAGAATTGTAAGAACTCTAATTAAAGAATTATACATATGAAAAAACTTGGAATTCTATTCCTGGCTCTTGCTTTGGTCCTTGCTTCTTCCTGTAAAAAAAGAACAAGCCAGACTGAAACAGTCGTTTCGGAGAAAGAAGGACTCGTTACTTATAGATACAAAGTCGTTGGATTGGAAGACAGTGTCATCTCAGATTCAATCTGGCGAATGATCTTTCAACTGGAAGGTATTGAGAAAATGATCCTCTCGCAGGATGATTCAACAGCCGTATTCACTGTTGAACCGGAACTTATAAACAATGAATTGTTGATGGCAGAAATAGAGAACAGGGGCGGTATACTTATTCAATAGGTTTCTTTTTTAAAATCGTACGTATCATTTCTGCAGGGATACCTGTCTTTTGTGTTGTTGCTTTGAGAGAGCCTGTTTCCTGAAATATACGATGAACAAAAGTATCCATGCTTTCACCTATCTCAATAAGATGATGGTCAGGATCAAAAAAGCGAAATGTTTTCTGACCCCAGGGTTCTGTCTTCAAATGGTGCAGAAATTCTATATTTTGTGACATAAACTTGCGAGCAGCTCCGTCAATATCTTCAGTTTCAAAATACAATTGAAACTCCTCGCCGCAAGCGACGAGGAACCGATTTCGCTCTGGCGAAGAGCTCGGCGAAGCCAATCTTCGATCCTTTTTTTATTATTTTGAACCTGCAATAAAAATCAGGACAATTTATTAAGCTACTAATTGATTTATTAATAATTCTTTTTTGTTTTTAATTGATGTTTTAATTGTTGTATGAATCCTGTTTACATTATACCAAGCTTCAATGTACTCGAATACAGATAATTCTGCTTCTCTGATAGTTTTATAACTATTATGATAAACATGTTCCACTTTTAATGTTTTAAAGAAACTTTCAGCGACAGCGTTATCCCAGCAATCTCCTTTACGGCTCATGCTTCTTTCTACAAGTTTATAAGATAAAAGCAGGTTTGTAAACTCATTACAAGCATATTGAATACCCCGATCAGAATGAAAAGTCAACATCTGGGTTAAGGGCCGGTTCTTGACAGACATTCGCCAGGCAGGAATAGTCGTATGAATTGCCTTCAAAGATCTGCTTAATGACCATCCTATTACTTTTCTATCGTACAAATCTATTATTATCGTCAGATAAAGCCAGCCTTGGGAAGTTTTAATATAAGTGATATCTGATACCCAAACCTGCCCGGTTCTGGTTACATTAAACTCTCTATTGAGCTTGTTCTCCACTATCGGGTATTTATGCCTGGAATCAGTTGTAATAACCCATTTCTTGCGTATTATGCTTTTAAAGTTATGCTTCTTCATTATTCGTGCAACTCTCGGCCTTGATACATGGACTCCTTCTTCATTTAGTGCTATTGTAACCCTTGGACTGCCATAGGTCCTCTTGCTTGACTCATATATATCTTTTATGCGACTTGTCAAAGCATGGTTCTCGATATCTCTTTTTGCAGGCTTGCGGGTCAGCCAACTGTAATAGGAACTCCTGGTTACTTTTAAAACTTTACACATCTTCTCAATGGGAAATAGGGAGCTATTATCCTTTATGAATTGGAATATTTGCCATCGCTCTTGGAGAAAATGCTTACAGCTTTTTTTAAAATATCACGCTCTATCTGCGCATCTCGAAGCTCTTTCTTTAATTTGGCTATTTCTTTTTGATCCTCTGTCAAGATCTTATTGCCTTGTCCAGGAAAACTCGCTGCTTGATGAACTTCAGCCTCTCTTCTCCATCGGTAGATCAGATCTGCTCTTATATCCATCTCTGCCGCTAAAGCTGTAATATCTTCTCGATTATAACTGAGTTCAACAATCATCTCTTTAAACTCCCGATCAAATTTTCTTCTTTTTTTCATATCCGTTAAGTTAAGTATTTTAGCTTAACTTACTGTCCGGATAAATGTAGCAGTTCCATTTTTGTGTTCGCTAACCCCATAGTAAGCTACGGGGAACCGAGTTTACGAGCTCGGCGAAGCCAACCGAGTTTACGAGCTCGGCGAAGCCAATGCGCTCACAGGATTCAAATGTATTTCCATCAAAAGAACTTCCTTTCACTGTATAGATCTCTGAATCGGGATTTATTTCCCATAGAGAAACCTTACTCCTGAAAGTGATATTCGTTCCAAAATCATGCTCTATTTCCTGTTCCAGCATATGAATGTAAAAGTCTTTCGAAAGTTCAATGTCTTTTACAAAAAAAACAGGAGCATAAAAAGTCAGAGTCATTCGATTATTTATTCGTCTTGTTTTTTACAAAGTAAGCTACCTTTTCAATGGATGTGATCATATCATATTCTTCAAGAAAGATATGATCGGGAACACGTAAATTCACAGTAGTGAAATTCAATATGCCTTTGATGCCGGCCTGTACAAGTGCCTTGGCCATATCCCTGGCAGAATATACAGGTACTGTAAGAATCGCAATGTTAATGTTTTTGTTGGTAACAATTTCACGAAGTCTGTCAATGGAATAACATTCTACACCCTGTATCTCACTTCCTATTTTTTTAGGGTCCAGGTCAAAGGTTGCAGCGAGGTTAAGCAAAGGCCGTTTCCCGATAAAATAGGTTGAAATAGCCTTCCCTAAATTTCCAAGTCCGATTACTGCTACATTTATTATTTCACCGGGATCAATAATTTCACTGATTACCCTGATTAGCTCCTGAATATTATAGCCTTTTCTGTTGGAAGTTGAATATCCAATAAACATAATATCGCGTCGAACCTGCACTGCTGTTATATTATGCATGTCGGCCAACTCATGCGAAAAAACATGAGTAAGGCCATCGTCCAGACAATTGTATAGGGTCCGTCGGTATTCACTTAGCCTCTCGATAGTTTTTTCGGGAAGCTTAATTATTTTTCTTAATATAGGTCGCTTCATAACGAAGTAAAAATAAAAAAAAATGATTTCAATATTCAGATTATTATTTCCAACCGGATGAATATTTCAAATAAATAATCCATCGAGTATGCTTCTATCACAACAAAAATATTTATATTAATTGCCCTGAAACAATTCTTATGATGCTTAAGAAGAGAAAAATAACATTATGTCTTGGAAGTTCATGTTTCGCCAGAGGTAATCAGGAGATCATTCCATTGATAAAAAAATACATTCCCCGTAAATGCCTGGAAGACAAAGTAATGTTTATTGGTGATCATTGCATGGGCAATTGCAGTCAGGGCCCGAATCTATTTATTGGAGACAAACTGTTTGAAAAAATCGACAAAGACAGTATTGAAAAAATACTGGATGAAGGACTAAAAAACCTAGATTAGATCACATTTGCCCAGACAGTAGAATATGTGAATTCACTCATTTTGAATTATTTTTAACTCTTTCTAAAAACAAAAGCCTTTGGATCCTTTAGTAAGTATTAAAGACGAAAGATGCACCAATTGTTATATTTGTGTAAAAATATGCCCGGTCAAGGCTATTCGTGCCATTTCTGATACTTGAAAGTGACGAAATCTGGTTTTTGGTCGGTACAACAATTAATCCGGCTCACCAGGATCCCCGTTCGGGTATGGATCTGGAAATACGCAGAACAGTTGTAAAACGCATCGCCCTTTTGCTGGAAGAAAAATTTCTTAAGAAGATTAAGATCAATTATATATAATTTTATACCCTGTCAAGGGCATACAGAAACAAACAAACAATCATTCATGATGGAAAGCATTGAAACAGGAATACATATTGGAAACAAATCCATTGAATTTATTGATACTGTTATTGAAAAAATAGAAAAGTATCAGAAAATAAAACAGGATATCACGGCATACCTGCGCTTACTATACCTCGAAATCGACAACAATCTTGAAGTGTTTAAAACAATAAATTTTGAGAGTTTTGTAAATACTAAGGTGAATGATGATAAAGTAAAGACAATTCTTAAACTGCTCCAAACCGATATGGCCGAAAGCATATTCTATAAATCAAAGGATAGTTCCAATACCCAGTTGTATGACAAACTTAAAAAGAAAGGGAAAGTAGATAACAAGGCACAGGAACTTGTAAGAACAACCCCAAAAGGAACAGAGGTTAAAGCCAACAAAAGTTTCCTCTACGAGAATATATTACAGGCCATCTCATTTGTCGTTACAAAAATTGAAGTAATGAAGAAATACGCGGTACTTTCAGACAAAGAACTGGATATATTGAAACCTGTACGTTTAAAATCAAGACTGATAAACATCAATCAAAGGTTATTGATGATACAGAAGGTAATGGGCAATTTTGATGAGATAAAAGAAATGGCCAGGTAAGGTTTTAACAATTGATAGCAACGTCAGGTATTATTAAGTATTGTCATGAACAAACTTTTCAAAACAGTGTTAGTATGCATGATATGTATTGCAATTGTCATAACAATTGCAGTTGTTACTTAACATTTGTTCAATTAAATTATACTTTATGAAAAAGAATATGGGAGCAGCAGACAGAATTATAAGGTTAATAGTCGCTGCAATTATTGCTATCCTTTATTTTACCAACGTAATGACCGGAACTCTGGCCATCGTGTTGTTGGTTCTTGCTGGTATATTCGTACTTACCAGTTTTGTGAGTTTTTGCCCATTGTATTTACCCTTTGGCTTAAGTACATCCAGAAACAAAAACAAATAAAAAAATTATTGATTACCTCCTTTTCTGCAGTTTCATTGTTGTTTCAGAATTTTTTCTTTTTTCTGAAATGTATTATCCATAATTTTTTTAACACCAGATTGTTCAGGATTTAGTGAATTGCAGACATGAAAAATGTTTCAACCTTAAAAAATCAGTGGCCTTCCCGATGAGTAATACCATAATTCACAGGCTATTTTAAGGCTTCCCACCCAAAATCTATGTAATTCCACGAGATATCATCTCCCCGGATATCAATCTTCATAAATCCCTCTTCCATGCCCATATTGGGTCCTCTCCACACATAGGCCGAAACCGCTCCGCCCACCAGGAACCGAATTTTGTTTTGTAAATATATGTACTCTATGATATGTAAATGACCCTGCAATACAAGTTTCACATTATAAGGATACAGCATTTTCAGTATTTCCTGCGAATTCGTAATAACTGACCATTCATCGTTTGCAGAAAGGGCTCCGTTTAACAACTGGCTATAAGTGGTTATAAATGGAATGTGTGTAGAGATAATGATTGGTGTTGATTTATCGAGTTTTTCCAGGTCGCTTGCCAGCCATCGCATTTGATCATCGTCAATGAATCCTTTGTACTTATCGTTACCGGCATCCACTATTGAATTCAACACAATGAAATGCCAACCTTTATGATCAAATGAATAATAAGTTTTTCCAAAGTATCTTTTATACATACCGTCATTATAATCGGGATCTAAGGAATCTGCTCCGCTTTTTTCATACAAACCATACAAGTCATGGTTCCCGATTGTATTGTACACGGGCATATTAAACGCTTCACTGGTTTGAGCATATAATGAAAACAAAGAATCTGCCCGGCTATGTTTCGCTTCCAAAGCATCAACCACCAAATCGCCCCCTGTTAAAACAAAATCTGCATTCAGCTTATTAGCCGTATCTATTGCCTTTTTAAAACCATCCACTGCGCCTTTTCCATATTCAAGATGAATGTCTGTCATAAACAAAAAACTGAAGTTTTCGAATGTTGCTGTCTGGCAGAACAAAAGGTGATTGCCATGAATAAAAAAAATGCCTGCCAGGAATAGTAGTTTTAGTTTTGTCATTTAATTAATGGTTAGTATGAAACTTCCATGTTTTCCAAAAACAAACAAGAATTATAATAGTTTACAGAAACATGGAAGTTCCATAAGACAATTGAAATGAATTATTAACTTATGAAACGAGCATGTACTTTTTTAAGCATTATTTCACAAACAAAAATAATTAAAACAAGTACATGCGAGAATGAAATGGTTACAAACGTCTTTAATTTCTTAATTAGTTTATTTATAAATAATTAAAAAATTGAAACGTATGAAATATAAAAATATCAATTTACTCTTATAAAATAAGTGAAATAGCAGTTTTTATTGTCATACTTAATAAGGTGATAAGTTTTTTCATAAGCCATGAGTCGTTATTTCAAAAGCAATTCAAAAGAGGTTTGAGTAAAGAATTAGTTACGTCTAAGCTTTGCTGATAATAAGTTAGGAGGTTAGCAAAAAAAGCCAATTCAATCTGAGTTGGCTTTTTATTTTTTTAAATTTCAGGAAACATTGCAGAATATTTATTAATTTCCATACAATAAATCAAGAATTGCAATACGATCAGAATATGAAAATCCAACTTCTACTACGAGTTTTATTAATTGTTTCAATGCTTTTTTCATGCAAACAGGAATGGAATGAGATTGCCATAAGCTCTCCCGACAGCAAGCTTCAGCTTATTTTTGATCTCAATAACGGAAAGCCAACATACAAGTTGAATCTTAATGGAAAACCGATTGTTCTTGAGTCACAAATGGGATTCCGTTTGCAAGGACGTCCTGCTCTTGATTCAAACTTTATTCTCCTTGACAGAAAAGTTCGAAGTATCAATGAATCCTGGGAACAAATCTGGGGAGAGGAGAAGATCATTCATAATAACTACAACGAAGTAATTCTTTATTTAAAAGAAAGTACCGGTTCAGAAAGAAGTCTTAACATTACTTTCCGGCTTTATAATAGCGGATTGGGATTTCGCTATGAGTTTCCCGAACAGGAAAATCTGAATGAATTTCAGATTTCTGAAGAATTAACAAATTTTACACTGGCAAATGAAGCAGATGTGTGGTGGATCCCTGCTTACCAGCCTGAAAGATATGAATACCTGTATAAAAAATCGAAATTAAGCGAAGTTGATACAGCTCATACACCACTGACCGTGGAAACAAAAGACGGACTATTTCTTAGTTTTCATGAAGCTGCTCTTTATGATTTTCCGAGTTATACACTGTATGCTTCCGATACCAACATTCTGGCCCTGGATCTTGTTCCATGGAGCAATAGAATCAAGGCATATGTGAAAACTCCCTTTGTCACACCCTGGCGTACTATCCAGGTTGCAGAAGAACCACAGGATTTAATCACCAATTATCTGATATTAAACTTAAATGATACCTGCAGAATTGCGGATACATCATGGATTGAACCAACAAAATATGTTGGCATATGGTGGGAAATGCATATTGACAAGTATACATGGGCTTCAGGAAAAAAACATGGAGCAACAACAGAAAGAACAAAGCAGTACATTGATTTTGCGGCAAAATATGGTTTTGGAGGTGTACTCATTGAGGGATGGAATATTGGTTGGGATGGTGACTGGATAAAAAACGGAGAATTGTTCAGCTTTACTGAACCTTATCCCGATTTTGACATTGAGTACCTGGCAAAATATGCCAAAGAAAAAGGAATTAGTCTGATAGGGCATCATGAAACAAGCGGGCAAATTGACAACTATGAAAAACAGATGGAAGAAGCTTACAAGATGTATGAAAATCTCGGAATCCGATACCTTAAAACAGGATATGTTGGAGCCGGATATCCGGGCGGGCGATTGTTCAATGGTGAATGGCACCATGGCCAATATGCCGTAAGACATTTCCAAAGATCAGTAGAGCTTGCTGCCAGACATCACATCATGCTCAATATTCATGAATCTGTTAAAGACTGTGGCCTGCGACGTACATGGCCCAATCTGATGAGTCGTGAAGGTGCCAGAGGCATGGAATACAATGCATGGAGCCCTGATGGCGGGAATCCTCCGGATTATATTCCTACACTCGTTTTTACAAGGCTACTGGCAGGGCCAATGGATTATACACCGGGCATATTTGATCTGGAAATTCCTACAAAACCCGGCAATCGTGTAAATACAACTCTTGCCAAACAACTTGCTTACTATGTTATCATATATAGCCCTCTTCAAATGGCCGCTGACCTGCCTGAGAATTATGAAGGAAATCCTGCTTTCCAGTTTATCCGGGATGTACCATGTGATTGGGAAAAAACAGTAGCTTTGAACGGGAAAATCGGCAACTATGTTACGATAGCGAGAAAAGACCGCAACAGCGATAACTGGTACCTTGGGAGTATTACGGATGAAGAAGCAAGAAACCTTAAACTTCGGGCTGATTTTCTTGAAGCAAGGACAAAATACCTGATGAATGCCTATGCTGATGGAGAAGATGCTGACTGGATTTCTAATCCTCTTTCTCTAAAGATTACACAGGATACGATAGAAAGAGCTGACACTATTTATCTGAAGTTAGCCCCTGGAGGAGGAACAGCCATTCAATTTGTTCCTATACCAAAAAAATAATAGATCAAATTTGAGGTGCTAAGTATATAGTAACAAATTGATACCACAGTTGCCGGAGCCACATACAGGCCAATAGAACCTCTCTTATTGTCGACCGGTTTTCATTATTATTTCGATGAACAAGCAGACTGGAATGGCCGGGAAGAATTGCTGGATGGCAATATGATTGAATTTGCTTTTGGAGCTGAATATGGAATCAATGAAAAGTTTGCAATAAGTGCAGGATATTTATATACCAAATCGGGCGCATCAGTTGATTACCAGACTGATTTAAGTTATAGTCTGCCTTCCAATACTTGTGGCGGTGGTTTTAAATATCAATTGAATCCGATGATTGATATAAATCTTGCCGGTTCGTATACCATGTATAAAGAAGGAAGTGGTGAGAAAGATCATAATTATGCCGGCTCAGGGTATCTTGTATCCTTAACGGAAACTTATGACAAAGATGTTTGGATTGTCGCTATTGGTATTAACATCAACCTGGGAGTCTCTAAGAAATAAAAAGACTGATTAAAAAAACCTGATTAAAAAAAATCAGGTTTTTTTACGTTTTGGTTCTAAAACTTATAGACATTGTCTTCAATCAATTTCTCTGCAATGCTTCTGCGTGCTTCTTTCGTATTTACACCTTTTACCTTCGTCAAAACCTCAACGGCATTTGCCAGTTTGTCTGCTTCTTCGCCAGATGTCATTGAATAAACAGCATCCAGACCTGCGTTTCTGATTTTCGCAGCCGAATCAAAGATCAACACATCCAAAATATTCCTGTACAAAATAGTTTCCTCCTTTCCTTTAAGATTTTCCATTTTTTGTACACGCAATGCAGACGATTCAGTAACATATATTTGCATAACAATGACTGCAAGATTATTCATAATTTCCTGTTCATGTATCAGTTTTTTCTCAAAAGTCTTGAATGCAGCATGAATCAATAACAAAACCACTTTCTTAAAGTTTTTTGTATACCTGAGCTTTTCCCGCGAGTATTCTTCACCAGATGTTTCGCCATCAGCAATTTTTTCGATAGAAGCGTACAATTTTTCAGCTTCACCAAATAGATCAAAATCACCCTTCATTGCTCTCTTCATTGCTGTATCGATAACCAGTAAGGTATTGATCTCATTTGTTCCTTCGAATATTCTGTTGATTCTCGAATCACGATATGCTCTTTCCACAGCCATCTCTGCAGAATATCCCATACCACCATGAATCTGTACAGCCTCATCCACAACAAAATCGAGCATTTCTGAACTGTACACTTTGAGAATAGCAGCTTCAACGGCATAATGACTGATTGCATCAATCATGGCCCTTTCTTTATCACACCCTTCTTCCATATATCTTGACAACAAATCATCGATGTCTTTACTCACTCTGAAATTTGCCGATTCGGCAGCAAAAGTTCTGATAACCTGTTCTGCCAGTTTGTGTTTAATGGTACCAAATGTTGATATTAAGACTCCGAATTGTTTTCTCTCATTTGCATATTGAACCGAATCGTTAATTGTCTTTATTGCAGCTCCCAGTACATTTGCTCCCAGCTTTATCCTGCCCATATGCAATATGTTCAGTGCAATTCTGAAGCCTTCTCCCCTGCGGCCAATCAGATTTTCCACAGGAACTTTTACATCGTTGTAAAATATTTGTGCTGTAGACGATCCCTTTATTCCCATTTTATGTTCATCGGGATTAATAACAACGCCCGGATAACTGCTTTCAACAATAAAGGCACTTAGTACCCTGTCATTATCAATTTTGGCAAATACTGTATGAATATCTGCAAAACCGGCATTGGTAATCCACATTTTCTGTCCATTCAGGATATAATGTTTGCCGTCTTCAGAGAGCTTGGCATTTGTCTTGCCGGCATTGGCATCGCTTCCCGCTCCTGGTTCCGTTAAACAGTAGCATCCCAGGTACTCGCCTGTAGCCAGTTTAGGTATATATCTTTCACGCTGCTCTTCATTTCCGTAATACATAATGGGCAAAGTCCCTATTCCACAATGTGCCATAAAAGCGACAGAAAAACAGTATCCGGCACCTATAGTTTTGGCAGCAAGCATTTGTGTAACAAAAGACTGTCCAAATCCGCCATACTCTTCGGACACTGATATTCCCATCAAACCCAGTTCACCTGATTTTTTTAATATTTCTTTCATCAGTTCCCTGTCCTGTTTTTCCAGGTTTTCCATGTTGGGGTACACTTCTGTCTCAAGAAAATCCTGGCAGGTTTGTTTTATCATCAATTGTTCTTCATCAAACTCTTCAGGAATGAATATGCTGTCTTTTTCGACTTCTTTTACTAAAAATTCACCACTTTTTAGGTTTTCCATTGCTTTGTTATTATTGTGTTAATATTTGATCTTTACAGTGTTTCGGTTTAGAGATTGAGGCATTGAGCAATAAGTTCTGCAATATCTAGATTCCTGATCTCATTTTCCCTGTTTTTGTATTTCAAACCATCGGTCAACATTGTCATACAAAACGGACAGGCTGTTGCAATAATATCAGCACCTGTTTTTAATGCATCTTCAGTTCGTTCAATAAACACTTCCTTGTCCCCTTTTTCTGCTTCCTTAAACATTTGAGCGCCTCCGGCACCACAGCATAAAGAGAAATTTCGGTTTCTGGCCATTTCCACTTTGCCCGAAGGTATGTTCTCCAGCACATTTCTTGGAGCATCATAAATATTATTTGCTCTGCCCAGGTAACAGGGATCATGATAGGTTATAATGTTATTCTTAAAAATATCAGAATCAATTTTCATGTTTCCTTTTTCAATCTCATTCTTTAAAAATTCCGTGTAATGAATCACATCATAACTTCCCCCCAGATCAGGATATTCATTTTTCAGAATATTATAACAATGAGGACAAATGGTTACAATATTCCTGACTTCATAAGCATTAAGAATTTCAATATTTCCAAGGGCCTGCATCTGAAATAGCATTTCATTGCCCGCTCTTCTGGCAGGGTCTCCCGTGCATGATTCCTCCGTACCTAAAACAGCATAACTTGTTTTTAAATGATTCAAAATTTTAGCAAATGCTCTTGCAACTTTTTTGTATCTGTCATCAAACGCGCCAGCGCATCCCACCCAGAATAAGTATTCCGGTTTCTCCCCTCTAGCTGCCAAATCGGCCATTACAGGTACATTAATTTTTTCTTTAGCTGCCATATACGGATAGTATTTGAAATTTATACTTATTCTATTCGGCCCACAACAATCTGTCATCAGGAGAAAACTGCCAGGGCGCTCCATTATTTTCAATATTCGAGAATATGGCATTGATTTCACCAGGTGCTGAGGCCTGCTCCATTACCAAATATCTTCTCATATCAAGAATAATTGACACAGGATCTATATTTACCGGACATTCTTCTGTACAGGCATTGCATGTTGTACACGCCCAAAGCTCTTC
>Ga0307438_1002120_pt1 | contig 11894 bp, 11 predicted proteins | sample SalMarWE160110MG_FD_202144 | JGI IMG/M metagenome (GOLD analysis project Ga0307438, IMG submission 202144) | Salt marsh sediment microbial communities from the Plum Island Ecosystem LTER, Massachusetts, United States - WE1603-110 | ecosystem: Environmental > Aquatic > Marine > Intertidal zone >...
CGCCAGTGCGTTTTCAACGCACTTCGTGGTACCAGCCGGTGATTTCAATCATCGGCGAGCAGTTCGCGACCATCTGTCCCAAATGCGATACGCTCGCCGATACTTAGCTTCATTTTTGCCTCCAACGTGGTATAATTGAAACAAAACCGAGAGCGAGGTCAGAGATGTCAAAAGATGTGGGCCACGACGTGGCGGCTCACGAGGTGCGATAGGCTTGCGGGACGTAGGCCGGAAGGTGCTTTTCGGCGAAGATGGGCTTGAGCCGCGCAAAGCGCTGCAGTCCTCCCACCAGCGGGACGCTGGGCCAGTCGTCGCCGATCAGCGGGCGGGCATAGCGCACGAAGTCGTCGGTGACGTCAGCACGAGATGGCGCGATCCATGCTGCCGGGAATGTCCGCTCGGAGTTGGCGACTACCTTCAGCGGCACGTGGGCGTAGCCCACGCGGTAGACGGGGCCGGGTTCGCGCAGGATGGTCGCCATGTAGCCGGAGCCTTCCTCCACGGCGACCCGCACGGCCTTCTGTCCCACCCGGTAGGCCTCCTCCATGTCCACCGTCGAGGCATGTAGGATGCTGTCGCGCTGGTCGGTGCCGGGGACGTTGCCTCGCGCCGCGCCCCGGGCTGCCAGCCCCACCTCGTTGAGGTAGTTGACGACGATCTGCTCCACACTCATCAGGCTGGAGGAGAACATCGTGTGGCCGAAATCATCCTTTTGCTCACCAATCTCCCCCACGTCGAACCCCTCGCTGACGACGACAATGGCCCGCCCCCGCTCCCGGAGCAGGTCATTGACCCGGTCGGCCAATTCCTCCAGGCTGAGGCCGGATTCCCGGAGGAAGATCAGGAGCGGCATTCGTCGGCCGGGATCGGCCAGGCGGGCGGCGGCGGGGATGAAACCGATCTTGCGGCCCATCGCCTGGAGCACGAGTACCGGGTCGGAAGGACAGGAGCCAGCGTTCTCCTGGTTGGCGTTCTGGACGTTGAGCGCCCAGTAGCGGGCTACGCTGCCATATCCCGGTGTGTGGTCAATTAGTTTGAACTCGGCATCGCCGACGTCGTTGTCAATCGTCTTCGGCACGCCGGTGGACACCAGGTCCAGCCCCCGCTCGTGGGCCAGGCGGGCGATCTTGTGGGCTGTGTCCATCGAATCGTTGCCGCCGATGTAGAAGAAGTAGCCCACGTCGTGGGCATTGAAGACCTCGACCACGCGCTCGAAGTCTTCCTCGTGCCGCAGTTTGTAGCGGCAGGTACCGATGGCCCCGGCGGCCGGCGTGACCCGCAGCAGGGTGATTTCCTCCGCGTCCTGCGCTGAAAGGTCCAGGAGTTCCTCCCTCAAGATGCCCTCAATGCCATGGAGCCCACCGTAGACGCTACCGAAGCGGTCGGGTAGGATGTGGCACGTCTCGATGATGCCCCGCAGCGAGTTGTTGATCACCGGCGATGGCCCGCCGGATTGGGCGACGACGACGTTTTTCGCTTGAGCCACGTTCCCTCCTCGTCAGATTGGTAGAGTTAGCAGGTGGTACGGTAGGCATCAGGGCATCACGCGCCTTGCGCCTGTCAGGTATCTATGTCATTTCATTCGCTGGATTCCAATGTCCCGAGGAACTCGGCTGGCCCAACGATGGGGATACCTTCGAAGGGGTGCAGCATCAACAGGTCATTGTCGCCAGTGACGATGAAATCAGCATGTCCGGCCATTGCGACCTCCAGCACAATGTCATCTTTGGGATCACGGCAGATTGTGACGCGATATTGTGGCGTGACTGGTTCACCCCGTAGCAAAATGAGAGTCACAACGGTCTCCACATCTTCGTCGCTCAGATGATATTTATCGCGGATACGCGGCAAGGCAAGTTTAGACACTATATGTTATACCGGATTCTGCGGAGGCCGTCAAGTTGAGGATCTGCGAGCGTTACGCATTAAAACTGCATCTTCCCAGCTCCGGCTTCAAACTACACTTTCATCCCTTTGTCCCAAACGTGTAACGCTCTCTGCGGTACGAGGCTAACCGAGCCGCCAGCCGGATCGCTTCTACCAGGCTTTCCTCGCTCGCCAGGCCCTGCCAGGCGATGTCGAAGGCTGTGCCATGATCCACCGACGTGCGCACGATGGGCAGTCCTAGCGTCACCGCAACGCTGCGCTCGAAGCCGTGGGTCTTGATTGGGATGTGCCCCTGGTCGTGGTACATCGCCACCACCACATCGAACTCGCCACGGATGGCGCGAAAGAAGACCGAGTCGGCCGGGATAGGGCCATGGGCGTCTATTTCCTTCGCCCGCGCCGCCTCGACCGCCGGCCCAATAACCTCGATCTCCTCCTGCCCCAGCAACCCCTCGTCGCCGCCGTGAGGGTTGAGGGCGGCCACGGCCAGTCGTGGGCGTTGGATGCCCATTCCGCGTAGCCCCTCGTCGGTCAGACAGATCGTTTCCAGCACCCGCTCGCGCGTGATGTGCGCTGCAACTTCCCGCAGCGGCACGTGGCGCGTGACGTGCACCACCCTCAGTCCCGGCGTCGCCAGCATCGTCGTCACCTGCTCCGCACCGGTCAGCGCCGCCAGCAACTCGGTGTGCCCAATGTAGGGACAGCCAGCGGCCTGTAGCGCCGCCTTGTTGACCGGCCCGGTGACGATACCGTCCACCTGTCCAGCCAGCGCCAGTGCAACCGCCCGCTCGACGTAAGCCACCGCCGCTCGCCCCGCCCTCTCCGAGACCCTGCCCTGCTGCAGCACGGCGGGCTCCACGTTGCGCAGGTCGAGCACATCCGGCGTAGTGGGGTCGAAGCGAGCCTCGGTCACGCCGGCAATGGGGTGGAGGGCCAGGGGGGCCACCACCAGCGCGACCGCCTGCGCCAGCACATCCACGTCTCCAACCACGAGCGGGCGGCAGCAATCCCATATCTCGTCCCGTGCCAGCGCTTTAGCCGCGATCTCTGGCCCCACGCCAGCGGGGTCACCCATCGTGATGGCGATGACCGGTCGTTCGCTCATAGCAGCAACTCCATCTGGATCTCGTCTCGCACTGGGGTGCTGGCAAAGCCTGGTTCAACCTCACCGTGGTGCTCCAGAACCCTGCCCACAAGTACTCCTGCGATCGTGAACCCAAGCCGCTGGCTGCAAACCTGCCCAACGCCAGCTCTTTCAGGCTTAGATGGCTGCCAATTATACCCCGCCGTGACAAGGTGACAAATCTGCCCCAATTTCCCCCTATCTCTTGTCCCCAGCGCGAGACGCTCACGACGTTTGCCCACCTATCCAATTGGGTCTATCAGGCGTGGCCTGTCCATCCATATCTCACCGCCGAGACGCGGAGGACACAGAGAAAAGACAAGAATAGGCTCAACCAAAATGGTGCTATTGACAAAATACGCCAGGTGTGGTATACTGCACACGTGTGCAAGCACTGGCGGGGACCACGGAATGCCTAATCTTCCTTTCCCAAGTAACGTCTCAATCAAAGATATTGCCAAGGTGGCTGGCGTCTCCCACTCTACCGTCTCCCGCGCCCTGACCGACAGCCCCCTGGTCGCTCTTGAAACCAAGCAACACATTCAGCGCATCGCCCGTGAGATGGGCTACATCCCTAGCGCCATCGCACGCGGACTGGTGACGAAGCGCACAGCCACTATCGGCCTGGTCGTCACCACGATTGCCGACCCCTTCATCGCGGAGGTGGCGCGTGGCGTCGAGGAGACCGCCCTCGATAACAATTACAGTGTCATCCTATGCAATTGCAACACCGAACCGGAGCGAGAACTGGCCTGCGTGCGCACCTTCCGGGAGAAGCGGGTGGATGCGATCATTGTCACTTCCTCCCGCGTAGGTAACCTCTATGTACCGCTGCTGGAAGAACTGGGCGTCCCTGTCGTATTGATCAACAATCAGCAGGAGGGACAGTATATACATTCCGTCCGCACCGACAACCTCAGGGGCGGGCGACTGGCCGGCGAGTATCTCTTTTCCCTCGGCCACCGCCAGATCGCTTACATCAGCGGGCCCCTCAATGCCCACTCCAGCCTCGAGCGGTTGGAGGGTTGCCGTGCTGCGCTGCAGGAATATGGGCTGGACATTCCCGACGCTTGGGTCACGCATGGTGATGGCCGTACCGGCAGTGGGCGGGCCAGTGCGGCTCTCCTGCTCCAACGCACTCCTGGCCCGACGGCCATATTCTGCTACAACGATATGACCGCCATCGGTGCGCTGCAGGCCGCCAAGGCGGCTGGCAGGCAGGTGCCCAACGATCTCTCCCTCATTGGCTACGACGACATCGCTTTCGCTGCCCTCGTAGACCCGCCGCTGACCACCATCGCTCAGGCCAAACACACTCTGGGCCAGTGGGCTATGAACCTGGCGTTGAGTCTGTTGAACGGACAGGAGGAAGCAGGTGACATCGTGCTCGCTCCTCGTCTGGTAGAACGGGCTTCGTGCGCCCCTGCATCCCCACGTGTGTCACAGGGTTGAAAGGGGAGCAGCGCATGCATGTAGGAAGGAGGTGGTGACACGGGGCAACCACATAGAATCAACTCACCCTGGCCTCGGGAACAACCGGGGCACCGCGAATCGGATAACCACTTCAAGAATGAAAAGGAGAGAGGGATATTTACCCCAAAAGTTGTACCAGTAGGTACTGTGTAAAGTTGACCTCCTCTGGCAAGTGTGGGATCATGAAAACTGCACAGAGGAGGCAAATATGGCAAAGCGATACTCAGCGAAGTTGAAGTTCCAAGTGGTCACGGAGTTGCTGAGCGGCGATAAGAGCACAGCGCAAGTGGCAAAGGTGTACAACGTGCACCCCAACACAATCAACGCTTGGAAGAAGACGTTCCTGGAGAAAGGACCAGAGATCTTCGCGCAAGATAACCTGGTGGCGGAGTACGAGCGGCGGATCGCCGAGTTGGAGCGGCTGATCGGCAGGAAAGAGGTGGAGATCGCAATTTTAAAAAACTTCTTGGGGCGGCCGAGATGACATCGGAACAGAAAGTGGCTCTGGTCGAGAGCGTGAAAGACACCTACGGCCTGAATCTCGCGCTGGCGGCTGCAGACCTGCCCAAGGCGACGTGGTACTATCACCAGAATCACAAGGTGAGCTACGAAGAGAAGTATGCCTACTTGTTGCCAGTTCTGGAAAGCATTGCTCGCGCGCATCCCGAGTACGGAGTACCTCGGATCATGCCCGAGCTGCGGGATGAGCATGGCTACGATGTCAATCACAAGGTCATCGAACGGCTGCTTGGCCTGTGGGACTTGCTGATCCTGCGCAGCACTCATCGCCCCAAGCCCAGTAGCGTGCAGCAGGCTATCATTGAGGCCGGAGAACGGGCCAATCTGGTGGCCCAAATGGAGGAAATCGGCCTGTTTCAGGTGCTCTACACCGATTTCACCGAGCTCTTGTATGCAGATAGGCATCGGAAGGCGATCTTGATGCCGATCATCGGTCACGCAAGCAAGATGGCGTTCGGTTGGGCCGTTGGACAGAGCGCAGACACGGTCCTGGCACTGCAAGCCTGGGAACGGGCCAAGGAGACATATCAGCGCATGGATATCCCTTATCCGGGGATGATCATGCACCACGACCGAGCCCCGGTCTATACCGGCTACGAATGGACGTTGCGGTTGCTCTTGAAAGACGAGCTGCGGATCTCGTATGCCCTGCGAGGAGCCAAAGACAACCCGGAGATGGAGTCTTTCAACGGACGCTTCAAGACCGAGGGACACTCGCTGTTCCTGGAAGCCCAGAGCTTCACCGAGTTGATCATGGTTGTGGATGAGAGAATGCGGTACTATAATACTGAGCGGCGTCATTCTTCGATCGGCTACGTGCCACCCCTGACGTGCATCAAGCGTGCCCGGTCGGAGGGTGAGAAGTGAACGGCGGGACAGGCTGTGGATAGTGTGGACAGCTACAAAAAGCGTGCCTGCCCACACTATCCACAACCCTACGACGACGGCGACAACGGCGTTCTGTCGCTGAGGGTTCTTTGAACACTTCCAGAGGATCACAATAAACGCAGCCTCAAGTGGTACAACTTTTGGGGGGAACCTCAATCCTTGCAAATTGGTGTATTTGTGGTATTCTCCGATACACGATAACTACAAAGAGTTGAGCTATTCATTACAGAACTCCTTTGAGTGATGTCACTCAGAGAGGAAAGGCGGGTATCCCAGAGAACCGAGCAGAGCAATAACATCGTGTTATCAAAACTCTGGCGACTGTCCTAAGCCGCGCGGGAACAGCGTGCGAGTCTAAAGTGCCACTCGGCGTGGGCAACAATCTGTCATTTAAAGTCACCTGACAATGCAACACGGATGACCAAAACTGCCCACCTGACCAACTCTGATTGCCTGGTCATTATCCCTGAGATACCACACCCTGACAAACTTATCATACGAGGAGGCGTGATAGATGAGCAAGGTACGAGTAGCCGTCATTGGGGTGGGCAATTGTGCATCATCTCTGGTACAGGGAGTACATTACTATCGAAACGCCAGGGAGGGCGAGTTCGTCCCTGGCCTGATGCATGTTAACCTGGGCGGGTACCACATCAGCGACATCGAATTCTCAGCCGCTTTTGACATCAATAAGGATAAGGTAGGAAAGGATCTGTCTGAGGCTATCTTTATCCCGCCGAACAATACCAACTCTTTCGCCAAAGTGCCGTCGTTGGGGGTAAGGGTAGAACGGGGGATGACCCACGATGGACTGGGTTACTACCTGCGCCAGGTAATCACCAAGTCCCCCGGCGAGACAGCCGATGTGACCAGCATCTTGCGCGACACTGACACCGATGTGGTGGTCAACTTTTTGCCAGTCGGGAGTGAGATGGCTACCAAATGGTACGTGGAGCAGGTTCTCGACGCCGGATGCGCCCTTGTCAACTGCATCCCGGTTTTCATCGCCCAGGAGCCTTATTGGCAGCGTCGTTTCGAAGCCCGTGGCCTCCCCATCATCGGCGACGATATCAAGAGCCAGGTAGGGGCCACTATAGTCCATCGGGCGTTGACCAGCCTCTTCCGTGACCGGGGGGTGAAAGTGGAGCGTACCTATCAGCTCAACTTTGGCGGCAATATGGATTTCTACAACATGCTGGAGCGAGAGCGGCTAGAATCGAAAAAGGTGTCCAAGACCCGTGCCGTTACCAGCATGTTGGATTATGATATGGGAGAAGATAACGTCCACGTCGGACCGAGCGATTACGTACCCTGGCTGACCGACCGCAAGTGGTGTCACATCCGTATGGAGGGACGTACCTTTGGTGACTTGCCCCTCAACCTGGAGCTAAAGCTGGAAGTTTGGGATTCGCCCAACTCGGCTGGGGTGGTGATAGATGCCGTGCGCTGTGCCAAGATCGCCCTCAGCCGGGGTTTGAAGGGAGCGCTGATCGGGCCTTCGTCCTACTTTATGAAGTCGCCTCCTGTCCAGTACCCCGACGACGTGGCGCGGGACAAGGTGGAAAAGTTTCTACATGGGTGACAATACGCACCATGTGGTATCAATCACTGAACTGTTCGCCAAACAGCAGAGAGACTGGCACAATGATGTGCTGGCTCTCCTAACCTCGCACATCAACCGCCGGGCGAGTTTTTTCTTCTGTTTGTTGTGGCTTCTGCCCCGCGTTACACCATCGGCAGTTTACATCTGTTGACCGGCGCATCTTCGAGGCTGTGGGCGATCTCACCGACATCTACTTCATCGCCGATGACGTTGGAGTGCAGGACGGGTTGATGATCAGTCCCAGGATGTTCTGCAAGCTCATCGCGCCTAGCCTGCGGCGCTTCATCGCGCAGGCCAAGAAGTATGGGCAGCGGATTATGTACCACACTTGTGGTGCAGTCCGCCGCCTGATACCCGATTTCATCGAGATGGGCGTGGACATCCTCAATCCCATCCAGGTGTCGGCCAAAGGCATGGAACCTGCCGGGCTGAAACGGGACTTCGGCGACGCCCTCTGCTTCCACGGCGCGCTCGATATTCAGACTGTACTGTCACAAGGCACGCCCGCTCAGGTGCGCGCCGAGGTCGCGCGGCTGTGCCAGGTTCTGGGGCAGGGAGGTGGGTTCATCCTGGCCCCCACCAACAACATCATGCCCGAGACACCAGTCGAGAACGTCTTAGCGCTATACGAGGCAGTTCAAGAGGTAGGTACACTCGCACGTGAAACGTGACCCAGATGCCACGCCAACTCTTCACGCATCACGTTTCACGTTTTTGGAGGTCAAAACAGAATGTGCGACGTTGACATCATGATGATCGGTCACTTTGCCAAAGATAGATTGGTTGTGGACGGTACCGGTGAGATCGCCTCTGGCGGCGCGGTTTACTATGGCAGTGTCGCTTTGCGGCGCATCGGCGTCTGCGTGGCCGTCGTCACCCACCTGCACCCCAACGACTTGCCGCGGCTGGACGAACTGAAGCGAGAGGGCGTGGAGGTCTTTACTACAGCCACGCCGGAAACCTCGGGCATCGAGAACATCTACGACCCGGCCGACATGGATCGGCGCGTCTGCAAACCGCTGGGCTTCGCCGGCCCCTTCCTGCGAGAGGAGATCCCCAACCTGTCGGCCCAGGTGTACCTGGTCGTGCCTATCATCGCCGGCGAGGTGAACCTGTTGCTGCTCCGGAACCTGGCGGAACGAGGCCCGGTGGGCCTGGATGTGCAGGGCTTCGTCCGCTTCCGTGAGAACGACCACCTGGTCTCCCGCCAGTGGCCCGACTTGTTCGGAGCCTCCTTGCTGGCCTCGGCAGGCCTGGATCGCCTGACCCACCGGGCCCACATCGTCGTCATCACCGGCACCAGTTTCAGAGCCCAAAGGCCTTGTTGTCTGGAAGAGGAGGTGCATATCGAACCCTCAGACCAACCTTAACGAACGCATTCCGTCTACCACTTTTTCAGCAGGAGTTTCCCGTGCGCTATCTCTGCGAGTGGCCCATCTTGGCCGAAAATCGGTGGCCCCATATCGGGCGAAAATTGACACATGCTGGCAATGTTGCTCCATCGCGGGACGGAACAGCAGAGCTTGCTTGATGTTGCCTGCCCCCCACGCTACAGCGGTGATGATGTGATGCAGCCCGTCGACGACGAAGCCCAGCAGATAACCGCAGAACCAGGTGTAGCTGGTAGTGCGGCCCACGCGCGCGTCCTGGTCGCCACGGGTGTGGGGCAATTGCTCCATGATGCGTTTGGCGACTCGCGACAGCCAAGGTTTGGTCTGCTCGACGGCTGCGCTCTGCAAGGAAGGTGCGTCTTCGGCGGGCAACTGCTCCTGAACTGTTTCTTCGAGTGTGGTTTGCCATGCCGTCTGCGCCGGGTCTGCCTGACCATCCCAGTCGGCGACGCTCTGTGCCACTCGCTCGGGGGCAACATCATTCAGCGCTTTGTGCGGCAAGGTCTCCAGTGCGACCTCGGCTGCCAGGATGCGCAGTGCCTCTGGGAAGGGCTTTGGGGGCATCTGGTTGGCCCACACCAGTTCCAGGTAGCGGATCAGGGCTTTGCTCAATACGATCGCTCCCTCGTAGGAACTCCAACGATGCCCGCTGGCAACCACGGCGGTCAGGTCAAAGTGCACCAAATCGTTCGCCACCAGTCCGGCTTCGATGCAGGCACACACCGCCAGGGTCAGCACTTGCTCAAGCAACTCGACCCCCACGCGCTTGCGAAAGGTGTACAGCGTGCTGTGATCCGGCCACGGGCCAAACAGAGCGAAGCCACAGAACCAGCACCAGACGATGTTCTCCTGCACGCGGCACAAGAGGGTCGTCTCGTGGGACACTCCGTACAGGAACATCAGTGCCAACAGCGCGATCATCTGGGCCGGCGCCCAGGCATGCGGTCCCCCGTGCGCATTGTTGTACAGCGGGGCGCACAGACCGTTGATGGCCGACCAGTCGATCACCGCCCACAGCCGCGCCAATTCGTGATTGGCTGGTACCTTCAGCAGGAACAGCAACCCACTCAACACATCCAGCGAGTGCACTTTCCAACGCGGCGCGTCCGGCCCACTATCGCGTACAGTCATCGCTGGTCGTGTCCAGGCAATGAAGGCGCGAGACCGCCACACCTCTGTCAGCCGTGCCACCAACGTGTCCCACATTGCGCCGAAGACCTGGCGGGGCAGGCAAATCACCAGCCGTTGCGCGTCCCACCGCAGTTCCGATGTCCCAGCACCTTGAATGATGGCTCCCATCGCTGCCTCCCTTCGACTGATGTGATATGCAGGAAATATACAGCAATGGGGGCTTTTTGCCCAATTTGTCAAGCCGATTCAGTTGTTAAGTTTACATAATGTCAAGTTATCCGATACCTTCTTAACGTCACTCCCTTCATTGCTCGACAAAAGGTGGGCGGTTGGACAATCACTGCGCGACGATTGAACTCGCCCCTACACCCCGCTGAACGCCGAGAATCCCCCATCTACCGGCACAACAATCCCCGTGACGAACTTCGCCCCCGGCGACAGCAGCCATAGTACCGTGCCGATCAGGTCCTCCGGGTCGCCGAAGTGGCCCATTGGGGTGTGGGCGATGATCGTTTTGCCGCGCAGAGTCAACTCGCCCGTCTGCTCGTCGGTTAGCAGGAAGCGGTTCTGCTCGGTGAGGAAGAAGCCGGGGGCGATGGCGTTGACCCGAATGCGGGGCGAATACTCCTGGGCCATGTGCACTGCCAGCCATTGCGTGAAGTTGCTCACCGCCGCCTTGGCCGCCGAGTAGGCCGGGATGCGCGTCAGCGGGCGGAAGGCATTCATCGAAGAGACGTTGAGAATGACGCCGTGTTCCTGCTCTGCCATCAGCCGCCCAAAGACCTGGCTGGGCAACAGGGTGCCGATAAAATTCAGGCTAAAGACCCACTGGATGGCATCGGCCGGTAGATCGAAGAAGGCCAGGTCAGGGCTGGTGGTGGCCCGTTTCCTGTTGCCACCCGCGCCGTTGATGAGGATATCCACCCGGCCAAATTGTCCCAACACGGTGTCGCAGGCTTGCTCCATACTGGCCTTGTTCAGCACGTCGCACTGGACAGCCAACGCCTGGCCGCCCGCGGACCGAATAGTGCCGGCCACCTTTTGCGCCGCTTCCAGCGAGAGGTCCAATACAGCCACCTTTACGCCAACTCGACCCAGAGCGCGGCTCATCGCGCCGCACAGCACCCCCCCGCCGCCGGTGACCACGGCGACCTTCCCCGCCAGCCCGAATAGATGCTCCAGATAGTCGTTGCTCATTCCCCCACCTCAGATGTATTCTGTCGCTTCGCCGCTTCGCCGCTTCGCCGACTCGCTGACTCGCTGACTCGCCGCTTCGCTGACTCGCTATTTCGCTTACTTGAACGGCGTCAGATGCTTGATGAAGTGCGCCTCCAGCGCCGCGTAATATGCCTCTTCGTGGGCGTCGAGCGCCGCCAGCAAGCGGGTGCCGAAGCGCTCCAGCACCGAGCCAAAGGTCACGTGCAGCACCTGCCGCCCATCGAACAGATCGAGCACGCCAGTCAGTTCGCCGTCCGTCAACTTATCGGGCGACGGCACCCTGGACAGATCGGCGGAGACGTGGTACGTGGCCTTGTCCTCGTCGTACCGCTGGCGGGCGAAGGCCAGGATGTCGCGGAAGAGGGCGGGGTCGGTGTTGGCGATGGCCCGCAGTGCCTCCAGGTAACTCGTGCCCGCCGTCTTCAGGTGCACCAGGACGCCAGCGTGCCGGGCCACGATGGGATAGATGCTGAACTTGTCCGACCCGGAGTGCAAACTGAATTTGTACGGCCCCAGGACGCGGGCGATGGCGGCGTGCCTGGCGAACTCGGTCTCGAATTCGGCCAGGTCGCCGATGTAATCCACCCCCTTTTCGAAGCGGCCGACATAGCGGGGCGCCAGGCTGACCCATCGCACCCCCAGCCGCCTCAGTTCGCTGGCG
>Ga0307438_1002126_pt1 | contig 11883 bp, 10 predicted proteins | sample SalMarWE160110MG_FD_202144 | JGI IMG/M metagenome (GOLD analysis project Ga0307438, IMG submission 202144) | Salt marsh sediment microbial communities from the Plum Island Ecosystem LTER, Massachusetts, United States - WE1603-110 | ecosystem: Environmental > Aquatic > Marine > Intertidal zone >...
ACTCTCGCAGACCGATTATAACGGTCTCATAAACTATGAACCTTACTGGCCGATAATAGCTTTCTGGTGGAGAGATAAAGAACTTGAGTCGAACTTGGAGAAAGCAAAAGGTACGGAAACAATGCTCAAACCAAGACCTTATGAACTTAAAACATGGGAAAAACTAAAAGATAGGCACGGGTAATGGTCAACTATTTTATCCGCCGACTTTTAATGATAATCCCGACATTTTTAGGTGTTACCTTTATTGTTTTCACAATCACCAGGTTTGCTCCCGGCGGACCTGTGGAGATGGCAATCCTCAGGTATAAACAAATGCAGATGGAAGGAGGCGGCGGTGCAATGGGAGCCCATGGCACAGCAATATCCGAGGAAATGGTAGAAAAATTAAAAAAAATATACGGTTTTGATAAACCTTTCTATATTGCGTATTTACTCTGGCTCGGGGATGTTGTCAGGTTCGATTTGGGAGAATCCTATACTTATTCAAAGCCTGTCTGGGAGGTGATAAAAGCCCGATTTCCGATTTCTCTTCGGTTCGGAGTTGCGGGATTTTTGCTGGCATACCTGGTTTGCATCCCCTTGGGAGTTTTAAAAGCTATTAAACATGGTTCTACTTTTGACTTTACGAGTTCTGCTGTGGTTTTTATCGGTTATGCTATTCCGGGATGGGTGGCGGGAATCGTCCTTCTTGTCCTTTTAGGAGGTGGTTCGTTTTTAAATATATTTCCTCTGGGAGGAATTCATTCTATGGATTATGAAACCCTATCTTTATTTGGTAAATTCTGGGATAATATCTATCATATGATTTTACCGGTTTTTTGTTATACGCTCGGCTCTTTTGCGTCTCTTACCATTTTAATGAAGAATTCCCTTATTGAAAACCTCGGTAAAGATTACGTCAGGACGGCTTTTGCAAAAGGTTTATCCGAGGAAACAGTTATTTTTAAACACACACTTCGTAATTCTTTAATTCCCATAGCAACAGGTCTCGGGAGTGTTTTTTTCATTGTTATATCCGGTTCTTTATTAATCGAAAAAGTTTTTAACATCCATGGATTCGGACTTCTCGGGTACAACTCTATTCTCGATAGAGATTATCCCGTTATGCTGGGAATTCTTGTATTTTCTTCCATTCTCTATATGCTCGGAAACATATTCTCGGATTTTCTTTACTGTGTAATTGACCCACGAATAAGACTGGACTGAGGCAAAGGTGAATAAAGTACGAAAATCTTTTCTTTCTCCATTATTTATTAAAAGAATAAAAAAATTCAAGAGTTTTAAAAGAGGATATTATTCGCTTTTAATTATCGGTATAGCTTATTTACTGTCTTTTTTTGCAGAATTCATCATAAATGGCAATGCTCTGCTTGTTAATTTTGACGGGAAAAAATTCATAACTCTTTACAGTGATGTTTCTTTTAAAAAATATATTTTTTCAAAAGCGATTAAAACAAAAGAAGACTATTATGAATATCGATCTTCACTCGGGAGTGATACTGTAAACCTTAGCGACGAAAAACTTATTTACTTAAAATCCGAATATGAGCTTTACGATAGGATAAAAAAAGACTTTGACAATCATAGCGTTTTAAGAAATATATTCGACGAACAAAAACGCGGAGACTGGGTGCTACTTGCTCCCTATCCCTATGGGCCAAACGAGAATTTGCTGGACGAACTCGGAGACAGGAATCCACCGACGGGGCCTGACGGGAAAAACTTTCTGGGAACCGATGATAGGGGAAGAGACGTTTTCGCGAGACTTGTTTATGGTTTTCGCATTTATATGACCTTTTCTTTACTTTTAACTCTGGCAAGTTATGCAATAGGAATATTATTTGGAGCCATTCTCGGATATTATGGAGGGAAAGTAGATTTTTTGGGCCTTCGGTTTATAGAAATATGGGCTTCGATTCCTTTTCTCTTCACGGTAATGGTTATCTCCTCGATAATGATTCCAAATTTTACAATTTTGATTGTAATTCTCTCGTTGTTTTACTGGATAGCTATGGCAAGATATATAAGGGCTGAATTTTTGCGTGAGAAATCTAACGATTACGTGCAGGCCGCTATGGCTGTGGGCGTAAGTGACAGAAGAATAATTCTCTTTCATATTCTTCCAAATTCCTTAACACCTGTTATTTCTTTTCTGCCATTTACTATTATTTCCGGAATAGCCGTACTTGCATCGCTTGACTTTTTGGGATTTGGATTGCCTGAACCAACACCAAGCTGGGGCCAACTCTTATCCCAGGGTATTTCCAATTTAAGTTCCTGGTGGCTAACTTTCTCTCCCATGGCGGCTATGTTTGTAACCTTAATACTAATCGCTTTCATCGGCGAAGCGGTTAGAGAAGCTCTTGATCCGAAAGTTTATTCGAGGATGAAATAATTAAAATATGGGAAAGAAACAAAAAGAATTATTGAAAGTTGAAAATCTGAAAACTCACTTTATGATTGAAGAACAAAAGGCGAAGGCAGTAGATGGTCTGGATTTTAGCGTTCTTAAAGGTGAATTTTTCGGAATAGTAGGAGAATCGGGCTGCGGTAAATCAGTTACGGCTTTATCTGTTTTGCGTCTCATTCCGGATCCTCCGGGGAAGATTTCAAACGGTAAGGTCTTTTTTCGAGATCGAAATTTGTTAGAACTTGACTGGGAAGAGATGAGAAAAATACGCGGTAACGAAATATCGATGATTTTTCAAGAACCGATGACATCCTTAAATCCTGTCTTCACCATCGGGGTTCAAATAATGGAACCTTTGATGATACACAGAAATATGGGTAAAAAAGAAGCAAGAGAAACTGCGATAAAGATGCTTCAAAGAGTAGGCATTTCTTCTCCCGAACGGAGGGTAGATGATTATCCGCACCAATTCTCCGGAGGGATGAGACAGAGGGCAATGATAGCGATTGCTCTTTCCTGCGACCCGGGTCTTTTGATAGCTGATGAACCTACAACAGCTCTCGACGTCACCATACAGGCTCAAATTCTGGAGCTAATGACAGAAATAAAGAACAAAAGAAAAGAATCCGCGATTATTCTAATAACTCATGATCTGGCTGTTATAGCAGAAACCTGCGATAGAGTTATGGTTATGTACTGCGGAAAAATACAGGAAGTCGCGAGCACGATTAATTTATTTGAAAACCCTCTTCATCCTTATACGAAAGGCCTGATGGAGTCTATTCCATCATTAACGAAGAAGAAAAAAAGATTAATTACGATTCCGGGAAATGTTCCCGGAATCTTAAATTTCCCGCCGGGCTGCCCCTTTCATCCGCGCTGCAGTTACAGAATGCCTGTCTGCGAAAAGGTCGTTCCCGAATTACTGGAAGTCGAAAAAGACCACCTGGTGCGATGTCATCTTTATAACGGTGAAGGCAAAAATCAATGACAGAATTCAAAAAGAAAGGATTAAACTTGTTGGAAGAAAAAGAAAAACTTATCAGGGTAAACGGTAAAGAGAAAAAAGATCTCCTCGAAATCAAAGATTTAAGAACTTACTTCCCGGTTTTAGGAGGTGTCTTCAGAAAAGTTATAGGATACGTTAAAGCGGTCGACGGCGTAAGCTTTTCTATAAACAAAGGAGAAGTTTTCGGCCTCGTCGGTGAAACCGGATGCGGGAAGTCAACAATAGGAAAAACACTCGTTAGAATACTCGATCCCACTTCCGGAGACATATTCTATTATGATGAAGCTGAGCTAAAAAACGCCAAAGAACAGAGAGTAAAGATCGATCTTGCAAAATTGAACAGAAAAGAACTTATGCCCTACCGTTCTAAAGTCCAAATGATATTCCAGGACCCCTATTCCTCGCTTAACCCTAGATTTACCGTAGGAGACATAGTAGAAGAACCCCTAACTGTTCAGAGAGGAAAAAGAAAGGAAAACAAGGAGGTAGTTAAAGACCTTCTAAAAAAAGTGGGTATGAGCGAAGAATACATTTACAGATATCCCCATGAGTTCTCAGGAGGACAAAGACAGCGTATAGGAATCGCGCGCGCTTTATCTACAAATCCGGAGCTTATAATTGCGGATGAACCTGTCTCCGCACTTGACGTTTCTGTTCAGGCTCAAGTTATAAATTTAATGCAGGACTTACAGGATGAATTCAAAGTAACTTATATTTTTATCTCCCATGACTTGTCGGTTGTAAAACATATCGCTCACCGGATTGCCGTAATGTATCTGGGATTTATTATGGAAATGGGACCGGCGGAACAAATTTACAAAAATCCTCAAAATCCCTATACAAAAGTCCTGTTATCGGCGGTACCCAAAGGAAATCCAAGAAAAAAAGTAAAAAAACACCCACTCAGGGGAGAAGTACCTTCTTCTCTAAACAAACCGAGCGGCTGCGCATTTAATCCCCGCTGCCCTATTGCTAAGGATATTTGTAAAAGAGAAGACCCCGTGTTCGAGGAAAAAGAGAAGGGGGTCTTCGTTAAATGCCATTTCTCGGGGGAATATTAACTTTTACCATTTCAATGATTTCTATAGGTCTTTAAATAATTATCAAAATAAGATAAAATTTGTTAAGCCCTCAGATATAAATTAAATATCAAAAATTAAAAAGCAAAATGACAAATGAAAATGTAAAATTATCCCACCACCCATAAATACAAAAACTTTTTGTTGGTTCGTGTTTTTTTGTTTTTTCAACTAATTTTTGAATTTTGTTTTGTATTTTTCCATTTTCGCGGCGTTGTTTCACTGCGTCTAATGATTTCTCTACGATAAGAGTATTCTTTCCACGGAACTGCTTCACTTCTGAAGCGTCTTTAATAATAGAGAAAAATGCACCGGAGGTGAAAATGATTAAAAAATGGATTTTGGCGATATTAACTTTAGTCTTTATTTTATTTTGCTCAAAAGCAGAGAAGGTAATTGATACTGCCAAAGAAAAAGAGAAGAATACAAGTAGTGAAAAAGAGGTAAATATGGGGAAAATAGTAAAATCAGAAGAAGAATGGAAAAAAGAGCTTCCTGCCGATGTATGTTATATTATGAGAGAAAAAGGGACGGAAAGACCTTTTACAGGTAAGTATTATAAATATAAAGAAAAAGGAACTTACGTCTGTGCAGCCTGCGGGAATGAACTTTTCAGTTCGGATTCAAAATTCGAATCGGGAACGGGCTGGCCAAGTTTTTATGAGGCAGTTGAAAAAGGTAAAATAGAAACAAAACCTGACTCGACAGGAGGAATGATTAGGACAGAAGTTCTTTGCGCGAGATGTGGAGGGCATTTGGGCCACGTTTTTGACGACGGCCCTGCCCCAACAGGAAGAAGATTCTGCATAAATTCAAAAGCGCTGGATTTTAAGAAGGAATAAAAAAGGCAGGGTTAAACCCTGCCTTTTTTTAAAGCTATACTGTTATATCTATTTAATCAAAGTAATTTTTGTAACTTTACTTCTCTTATCGTTTGCTTTCAAAACACAGAAGTACATACCGCTTGAAACAGGTTTTCCCGAGTCATCTTTCCCATCCCAAACAGTGGAGTTTTTCCCCGCAGGAACCTGACCGCTTACGAGATTAATAATGTGATTACCGAGAAGGTCATACACATCCAGGGATATATTCTGCTGCGTCGGTAGGATGTATTCTATGGATGTGCGGCTGCTGAATACGGATGGGGTGGCGTCAAGAATAGATACCTCTTTTCCACTGGGAGCGTTCTCTTCGACACCGGGTTCCGGCCAATGATTTATATCAAACCAGGCTCCCATGGTAGGATAATCCACATACACCATTCCGTAACATTCTGTTGCTATGCGTTCAATTGCGGGTTTAACCTGAGGTTTTACCAAATCATCGGTAAAATGTACCGTATCGCTCCATGCCCCGGCAGGATAGTCCCTATATCTATAAAGACCATAATTGTAGCACGTTATAACAGTTCCAAACCCATCTCCCTTCCTCGCTGTAATGGCACTTACACCCCATGTAGTGGCATTTGGACCAAATAATGTTCCTTCGTAAGACCAGCTATTCCCTCCGTCATAAGAAGCGCAACTTCTAATATAAAAAGCAAATTCTCCGCCACTATAGGGATATAGAACCATAACAGTATCTCTGTATGCGCCTATAGAGGTTACAGACATACCGCCTATAGAATAAGATACATCAGTGAGAGGGCCATAGGAGTTCCAGATAGCTCCCACCGATCCTATATAAACGCTGTCATTAGTGCCAATATAAGAACACCATACATACTCACTTGAATATCCTTCATTACAGCACGCGTCGAGTCCTCTATCTGCGTTTACGGAAACTACGCCAAGAGTGCTCCACGTTTCAACGTCTTCACTAGAATAGTGATATTCTAGTGAATTATCTTCCCTGATGACAAAACAGTATAATCTAGTGGGCGGGGAGAAATCTTGTGTGGAAGCAAACGCAATTTCTCGTATATTGAATCCACTTGAAGTCACCGTGTCTGTGCCGTAAGTAAGGTCCCAGCTGCCATTACTAGTATTAAATCTTCTTATAAGTGCCTTATTACCAATGGCGTATACAACATAAAAATAATTTTGGAAAACGGCCGCGTCGATATCGACAATACCCGGACCCATAAAACCAATCTCCGTCCATGTTCTGCCTACCTCGGTAGATATACTTACGGTGCAGAAATCAGTCCCGCTCTCGGTATTCTTAAACGCGACAAAAAAATTTCCGCCCCCAAAAGCCATATCAAAAACTACTTCGTTAACCGAATCCTTGTCCCCAATCCGAACATCATCTTCCCATCTTGCCGATGATAAAACGGGTTCGCTCCCCTTTACTTCTTCTGAAAACAATAAGACAAACATGAGTAAGAAACAAATCAACAATACCGTATACCTCTTCATAAATACCTCCTTGGTTAAGAGGTTTAATAATTTCTTCTCTATATATATCTTTTGAGAAGATATATACTAAGCATAAGCGATTTTTGATTTTTTGTCAAGATATTTTTTAACCACAGAGCGCACATAACTCTACCCCTCACGTTTCCTATTATATTTGTGAGAATAAAAATAACCGCGGATTACCAGAATTTACAGAATTCTTTATTGTTTTTCTGTTTGACTATTTTTTATTTTTTCAATAACTTCATCTATTCTTTCTATAGCGTATAAATCATATTTTTCATCTAAGAAATGTTTTACACGAACCAACTTTTCAATTGTTTTAGCATCTCCTATTTCTTCTAAAAGGTTAAGATATACCAACAACAATTCTTTCTGCTTAAAATTTAATCTATCTTCAATAAGTTTCTTATATTTCTTTTTTTCATCTAAAGTTAATAAGTGCCAGAAATCAATTCTTTCTGTTAATACGGCGATGAAATGTGACCCACTGTCAATAAAATATACATATTCAATGTTCTCAAATTCTGTTAAATTAAAGACGACCTTAGCCGCAAAATCAGTTGCTCCTGTTGACCCAGATCTTTCTGTAATATACTCCCTATCGCCTTCTAAATTAATATAAGCTACTTCATCTTTAACGATCAAGATTTTTGGGTGAACAGCCGTAAGATCTTTAAATAAAAAATCTAAGATTTTTTGAGGGGAATAATTTTTCCGTTCAAAATCAATATATTTATAATTGATTATACTTATATAAACATTATCATTATTTTTTACGGCTTCAATATCCCACAATTTGATTTTAATAAATTCTTGGGAAGTAAAATCGCAAGAAGTAAAAAACATAAATATTAATATTGAAAAGATTGTTTTTTTCATAACAATTTTAAGCTTCTCCTTTTAAAAGAAAATAACTTTAATTATTTGGAAATCAACCCACATCATTAATATAATGATCGATTACTTATCACTTGATTTTACGAAATAAAAAAGCAGGGTTTTAACCCTGCTTTTTTTTATAAAAAGACGCTAATATTATTTTAACGCTTTTTCAATCTTGGCTGCAATCGACTCCGGGTCTAGTTCTAATGCCTTAAATAGATCTCCGCTTGCACCTGAAGGAGAAAAGCCCTTAACACCATAACTGTGTAAGTTAACAGCCTTTCCGCTCCTCGCTAAAAGATTTCCTAAAACACAGCCGAGGCCACTTGCCAACAAGTGCTCTTCGTAGGTGAAGATATTTTTGTATCCTGTAATAGCATTTGCATCTTTTTCGCTAATCGCGAGAGGACAGGATACATTCATGACCGCGATTTCAAGACCTTTATCTTTTAAAATCTCTCTGGCTTTAAGAGCAAAGGCGAACGGATATCCGTAGGAAAGAAGTACTCCGTCTTTCCCTTCTCTTACCTTATCGATTTTTCCGTATTCGAATTTATAATCTCCGCCATAGAAAGCATTTCCGTTTTCGTCCTCCACTACAGGGCTTTTAGCTCTTCCCAGCACGACGGCAACGTTACTATCCATTGTTGTTATATAACGAGTAACCCTATCGGTTTGGTTTGGATCTGCCGGAATGATTATTTCAAAACCGGGAATGTTTTTAATTAATCCGATAAAATCGACACACTGGTGTGTTTTTCCGTCTTCTCCGACATTAAGACCATTATGAGTCGAAACAACACGAAGTTTCGTATTGTTTATCGCGTTTAAACGGTGCTGGTTATAAGTTTCATCGAATGAAAAAACTCCGAAATCGGAGAAAAACGTTTGGAATCCGCGTATAGAAAGAACTCCGGAAATTGTAGCAGTATTATGTTCGCTTACTCCATTCTGAATAAAATAATCGGGGCGTTCCTTCGCGAACTTATGAGTTCTAACTGAACTTGCAAGGTCGCAGTCCGTTACGACTATAGTACCCGGTTCATTCCTTTTCGCCATATCAGCAAGAGCTGTACCATAAACGTCTCTGTTTGCAGCTTTCTCCCCGACTTTATACTCAATAGGTTCACCTAAATCTAACTTTGGCAGAGGATAGACATTATGGTTTGGTTTCACTGGTTTTGCCTTTCCTGTTTCTCTTTTTTTGATATACTTATCTATATCATTTTCTATACCTAATTCTTTTAACGCTTTATCTATTTCTTCAGCTGAAAGCGCTTTACCATGGTAGCTTTCATCCCCTTCTATAAAAGAAGCTCCTTTACACATTACAGTTTTCGCCAGTATGGCATACGGTGCCGAATCATCGTTATTTGCTGTATGTATTGCTTCGTATAATTCCTTAAAGTCATGTCCGCATACTTCGAGAACATTCCATCCGTCAGCCAGATAGTCCTCTTTTATATTTATGGGCATTATATCCTCTACTTTTCCGGATATTTGCCTGTTGTTATCGTCGATCACGACCGTTATGTTGCTACATTTAAACTTGGAAGCGAATCTCCTTCCTTCGGCAACCTGACCTTTTGCTTGCTCCGCATCACTCATAAGGGCAAAAATTCTTCCGTTATCTGCCTTAAACTTTTTTGCCATAGCAAAACCGCAGGCTGCGGAGAGACCCTGTCCCAGATTCCCTGTAGACCATACTATTCCGGGGAGATGAGACTCTACGTGTCCTTCATAAGGCCCGGAAATGTGCCTGAAAAAAGCTATAATCTCTTCTGTATCTAATATTCCAAGCCTGCCGAGTATAGAGTATACACCCGGAGAAGTGTGTCCGTGGCTTACGACTATTTCATCACTCGTAAGGTCGGCAAGGCTGTAAACAGTCGTATAAATATCGATTGAGGACATCGAACCGCCCGGATGCCCAGAACCTGCAACTGTTGTCATCTTAACAATATCGCCTCTACAAAGTCTTGCTGTTTCTTCTAATTTTGATCGTAATTCCTCCGAAATGTTTTTGCTTTTAAACCTGTATTCTTCTTTTTCTTTAACCCAATTTTTTAAATCATCAGACATTTTGCATCTCCTTAAAGTTTACCTTAATATTTCTGGAATATATCCCCTAGGTTTTGTTTGTCAAGGATTCCAACTCCCTACCTAAAAATAAGCCACAAGATTGCACGAGATTGAAACAGATTACACTAATTGTTTCTGTTGTTTTGACAAAAAATCAACCCCAAAATCTCAAATCCTGACTAATCAGGTTGACAAAAAAAGAAAATATAATAAAGATATTGAAAAAGGAGAAAGCGGATATGGAATCATTAAGCGAAAACAAAAGTGAATCCTTAACCATGAAATGTGAACTATGCAAAGTTAATGTTTTAAACACAAATGACTTCTATGACTCGTGCGAAAAAGAAGGCTTAAAGGTCGATCGAATTTCGGGACAGGTAAAAATACCAGGGATGACTTATCTGAGCTTTGGTGGTGCGTCTTATGATAAAGATTATAGCAAAATAAATCAAGAAAGGGATAGATTAACAAAAGTTCATAAAGAAATAGAAGATAGGAGAGCTTTTAAATGTAATGGTTGTGGTAAGATATATTGTCTAAAATGCCTTGCCGAGAAAGCTCCGAACAATCCATCCGGCGGGAAAGCATGTCCTGCGTGTGGTGGAAGTTTTAACCTTCTTTGATTTAATGCCCCACTTTTGGATTAGATTTATGTATAAATAATGCCTAGTCTTATGCCGGGAATGCCGGGAACAAAGGAAGCATTCGGTGTTTCCAAGATAAAGGATGATTTGAGTATAAGAGTTCCTCCAAAAGCTATTTCACATTACAACATTTCTGAACGTGATTATGTTGTTCTAACGACCGGGCACAAAGGGGAAAGCGGCTTCGGTATGATAAAAAAAGACACTGCTCTAAAACCCGTTTTTAAAAAGTTCGTAGGAGAAATAAAAAGCTGGGAAGAAGTTTACTGGTTTGATAACAGAGCTTTTTCTATGATTGAAATCAATAATGGCTTAACTTTTTTAAATAATGATATTTTAAAGGCGTTTTATTTAAGTGTTGGGGATAGACTCTTGGTTGGGAAAAGTGCAACCGTTACTATGAGTTTCACCCCGGTAGAAACGTGGATAAACATATTTAAGAAACATGGGTTTTCTGAAGCAATCGAGAACATGAAAAAACTTGAGGAATATTAGGAGTGTAGTCTAGTAGGAAAAACTCCAGTTATAACGTTAAATTGGAGATATATGCGAATAAATTTAGACTCTATTTATGTTATTAGTTTGGGTTATAGTTTCGTGTTTAGGATTTTAAGTTAGAACAGAAAAAACCTTGTGTCTTTGTGTGCTTTGTGGTGCAATTTTTTCTGTCAGAGTTAATCTTGTGAAATCTGTGGTTAATTATTTCGGAGGAGGTATAACCAGCTCGGCAGTGGTCGAATCGATCCAGCCACCTTCTCCCGAATGAAAGTGCACAAGCCACCACCCGCCATCTTCTCTTACAAGAGAACCTTCTTCCGCCTTATCCACTCTCATAAGTTCCTTAAATTCTTCATTCGGACCGCTATATGCCATAGTGGTTTCGGTGGTAACCACCCATTTGGATTTTACTCTACCATACCATATTGAAAAACCTATTAGAGAGAAAACAAAAAACAAACCGGCTATAACCAGTAAAGGATTGGTCGGAAAATTAATTAATTTAACTGTCTGAATAAGACGTATAGAAAAAATGATAATCAAAAGTGAAAAGGATATGATTAAAAGATATGAAAAAACTCGCAATGGAATTCCATTAATCATTTTTGAAAAGAAAGAAATAAATGGGTTTGGATTTGATTCCTCTTTTTTAAACAGGGAGATATTATTTATGATATTTTCGTTAGAGGGAGCCAGGAACCATGCTCTTCTGTAAAACAGCAAACTCTTACCAAAGTCACCCATTCTATAATAGCAATTTCCAATATTTAAATATAGTTCAGCGTTTTGTATTCCTCTATCGAGGTATTTGTTGTATTCTTCAAGAGCTTTTGCGTATTCTCCATTTTTATAATATTCTTCTGCCGCAGAAGGTGATGCTTGAGAGAAAAATATTAAAAGGCTAATGCAGAGC
>Ga0307438_1002127_pt1 | contig 11882 bp, 15 predicted proteins | sample SalMarWE160110MG_FD_202144 | JGI IMG/M metagenome (GOLD analysis project Ga0307438, IMG submission 202144) | Salt marsh sediment microbial communities from the Plum Island Ecosystem LTER, Massachusetts, United States - WE1603-110 | ecosystem: Environmental > Aquatic > Marine > Intertidal zone >...
GATAGGGGACGCCACCCTCTACCATCCTGGACAGTTCTTGCTCCTGCCATATCTTGTGGACGAAGACGCTGTCCACACTGACCGAGAGCACCTCTACGCCCAGGGCCTTGATCTCATCGTACCTGGTGGCAACTGCCGTCAATTCGGTCGGTCAAACGAAGGTAAAGTCGCCCGGGTAGAAGCACAGCACCACCCATTGTCCTCTGTAGTCGGAGAGGGTGATCTCCTTTATCTCGCCTTTGTGATACGCCTTGGCCGTAAAGCCCGGCACTTCCTTTCCTACCTGCATCTCGCACCTCCTCCATACATAGTTGATGTGATTCAATAGCCAGCGTGGCCATTCGCGCTACTCCGTTTGCCTCCCCACTGTAGCGACGCTCTCCGCCACAGTGTGGCCAAGGTCCCTGCACTTGGTCAGGTCGTTCGCGTTCGGCGTCCTCCTCGCCCGCACCGCCTCCCCTATCACGCGCACGCCCTGGTCCTTCAAGGCCCGCGCTATGATCCCTGGCGCCTCCCCGCTCCAGCCGTAGGAGCCGAAAGTGGCCCCCACCTTGCCTTTCAGCGGGACGTTGCTCAAACCGGGCAGGAGCCTCTTCATAGCCCGGCTGGGCTGGGTGTGGTGGGTCGGAGAGCCCAGGACGACAGCATCGGCGCCGGCCAGTTCACCGCCGCCTTCCGCGACCCGCTTGAGGACGACCTCCACTCCCTGCACCGGCTTGGCCCCGTCGGCCACGGCGCGGGCCATACGGCCGGTGTTACCCGTGCGGGTATCGTAAAGAATAAGCACTTTTGGCATAGGTGTGCCTCCTCTCAAAAAGTGACGAACTTCTCTTTCTTCGCCCCGCACAGTGGACATCTATCCGGCGGTTCGCCCTCTCCGGTCCAGCCACAGACGGGGCAGACGTAAATCTGTCCCACCTCGGCGTCGCTTCCGGCTTCCACGACGGCCTTGGCCGCGCCGTACATCTCGGCGTGGACCTTCTCCGTCTCCAGCGCCCAGGTGTTGGAACGGCTAGCAGCCTTTTCCTCCTGCGATTCGGCCACCGCCAGGAAGGCGGGGTACATCTCCTCGACCTCGTATGTCTCGCCGCCGATAGCGGCTCCCAGGTTGGCCGTTGTCTGGCCCAGATTTCCCAGTGCCTTGAAGTGGTTGGTGGCATGCACCTGCTCGGCGTAGGCGACAGCCTTGAAGAGCCGCGCCACATTGGGGAACCCCTCCCGCTCCGCTTTGTCGGCGAAGATCAGGTACTTCATGTGTGCCTGGCTTTCACCGGCGAAAGCCGCTTCCAGATTCGCTTGTGTCATTTTGTGCATTGGTTTACCTCCAATTTCTTACTCCATTTGTCCCTGCGCCAACGCCCTCAGATCGAAATCCTCGTCCAGCAGCCGCTCGCCATAGGCCGACACGTCGCGCCCGCTGGCGATCAACTGCTGCACCGGCCGGACGCTCTGCGTGTCGCCCAGCAGGATGGCGCCCACGATTTTGCCGTCGCGCAGCGTCAGCCGCCGGTACACGCCGCTCGCCGCGTCCACCTGGCGTAGGATGACGAACTCGTCGCCTGTGGCCGTTGCCTCGCCCAGGCAGGTCAGGTCCACGCCGACGATCTTGAGCGTGTTGGCAGGTATGGTGCCGCCGTAGGTGGCGCTGTCACCTTGTCCTGAGCCTGTCGAAGGATCGGCGACCATGTTCGCTGCCGCGATCTGGGCCTGCTCCGTGGCGGCGGGGATGATGCCGTAGACCCGCCCCTCGAACTCGGCCACATCCCCGGCCGCGTAGACGTCGGCCCCGCTGGTGCGCAGTTGCTCGTCCACGACCACGCCCCGGTTCACTTCCAACCCGGCCTCCCGCGCCAGTTCGACCCGCGAACGGATGCCGGTGGAGATGAGCACCAGTTCGCCGTCCACCACGCGGCCGTCCTTCAGCCGCACGCCCGTCGCGTGGCCATCGCCCAGGATGGTCTCGGTGGCCGCGCCGGTCAGGATGTGCAGCCCCTGCGCCTCCAGCAGCGATTGAAGAACCTGTGCCCCCTCCGCGTCCAACTGGCGTGGCAGCAGGTAGGGAGCGAACTCGACGACTGTCACCTCCAGGCCGGCGGTGCGCAGCGCCCGCGCCGTCTCCAGCCCCAGCAGGCCGCCGCCGATGACCGCCGCACTGCGGACGCCACGCGCGTAAGCCTTTATCGCCAGCGCGTCATCCAGCGTGCGCAGGGTAAAGACGCCCGCTTTGTCAACGCCCTCGAAAGGGGGCACAAAGGGGCGACTGCCCGTGGCGAGCAGAAGGCGGTCGTATTCTGCGTGTGAACCATTGTCCAGCGCCTGCCCTGAGCCCGGTCGAAGGGTGAGGCGATGGGCAGTAGGGTCGAGCGAAGTGGCGCGAACCCCCAGGTGCAGATGGATGCCACGCTCGGTGTACCACTCCGGCGGTCGGAAGTAGAGCGCCTCTTGTTCGATCTCACCGGCGATGAACTCCCACAGGCGAGGGCGGCGGTAGTAGGGGTAGGTCTCTGCGCCGAAGAGGTGCACCTCGGCGGCGGGGTCGGCCCGCACGATTGCTTGCGCCGCCGTTATGCCTGCGACGCCGTTGCCTGCGATGACGTACCGTTTCATTGTTTTCCTTTCGTCATTCGTCTTCAAAACCGATCTGCGTTTTCAACTGCGTCTTTAACTGCTCGACGACTTCTTCCCGCGCCAGATCTGCTTTCTCTGCCTTGACGATTATCTCAAAGGCGCGCATCGGTGTGCCGGTGCTGACCTCTGAGCAAAAGTAGGAGACGCCGAAATTCCAGGGGATGAGCATGAACGTCTCACGTAACTCGTCCAGCGTTGCGCCCGCACCGTAGGCTTTGATCAGTTCACGCGCCGCCTGCCGGTCGCGGCCCGCCGCCAACGCCATCCCCAGCGCGATCAGGTACTTGTACCTGGGTGGCAAGGCACGCTTCGTCCCCCAAACGGTCGCCCAGAACTCCCCTGTGACCTTGCCCAGTTCTGGGTCAACCTCTTTGAGTTTACGGAAGCACACCGGCGCCAGTGCGGGGCGATGCTTCTCTGTCATTGACTTGCCCCCAAAGTCCTGTGCTTCTCCGCAATCGTGGCCGCCAGTTTGTCCAGAGCCGCGAAATCCACGTCCCTGGGGTAGCCCTTGACGACGACCGGATCCAGTATCTCGGCCTTCAGGTTGGGGATCATACCTGCCAGTTGCTTGACCATCTTGCCGCCCCAGCCATAGGAGCCGATGATGGAGATGAACTTGACCTTGGGACGTAGCGCGTTCGCCAGGTAGGCCGCGTAGACGACGTTCGGGTGTGCGCCGGTCAGGACGGTGGGCGACCCGATCACGATGGTGGCAGCGTCCACCAATGCCATGGCCAGTTTCCCGATGTCGGTGACGGCTAGGTTGAACTGTTCCACAGCCACCCCCTTCTCGACCAGCGCGTCCACCAGGTAATTCACCATCACGCGGGTGCTGCCGTGCATCGAGATGTAGGGCAACACGACGATGTTCTTCGGGTCGCCGAAAACCCAATCGCGATACGCCTCCAGGATGAACTCGGGCCGGTCGTACATCGGCCCGTGGCTGGGGGCGATGAGAGAGATGTCGTACCGCTGCACTTTTTCCAGGTTTTTCTCGATGATCTTGCGGAACGGCATCATAATCTCGGCATAGTACCGCTTGGCCGCCTCGTAGACCCGCCCTTCGTCGCTGACGTACAGGTCGGTGGTGGCCAGGTGCGAGCCGAAAAAGTCGCAGGGGAAGAGGATCTTGTCCTCCCGCAGATAGGTCAGCATCGTCTCGGGCCAGTGCACCCACGGCGCGTGGATGAACTCGAGCGTCCTGTCGCCCAGTGACAGCGTCGCGCCATCGTCCACGGCAAGAACGCGGTCTTCCGGCGCCAACAGCATGTCTACCAGCATCCCCTTGCACTTGGGCGTGCAGACGACTTGCGCCTCGGGGTATCTCTCGAGCACCTGCGGCAGCGTGCCCGAATGGTCCTGCTCGGCGTGGTTGGCGATGACGTAGTCAATATGCTTGACGTTCAGTTGGTTCAGGTGGTCGAGCAAAACGTGTGACGTGGTGGGGTCAACTGTGTCTATCAGCGCCGTTTTCTCACTTCCCTGGACCAGGTAAGCGTTGTAACTGGTACCGTCGGGGAGCGGGATGAGATCGTCGAACAGCCGGCGATCCCAATCAACGGCCCCCACCCAGTAGAGGCCATCCATGATCTTTCTCGGTTTCATCATTGCACCTCACTCTACTTTCTCGAACATATCTTTGCCAGCACCGCAGTCGGGGCAGACCCAGTCGTCGGGAAGTGCCTCGAAAGGCGTGCCAGGGGCAATCCCGCTATCGGGGTCGCCCACCTCCGGGTCGTAAACGTACCCGCACACCATACATTCCCACTTGGTCATTTTTTCCTCCTCCTGAGATGATTGTTCAGGCTCTTGCGTCACCTGACTGCTATGAGTATAGCACAAAGAGGGGTGTTTGTCTACGACAAAAGTCACATTTCGCTGGGCCGGGGGCTGTGCACAGCCACGCCCATGGTTGTGATGAGGGTGGCATCGCGCTTGCTGCGGTGGAGAGAGTTGGAGGTATAAGTGAACGCCTTTCCCTACGTGAACAAAGCCAATTGCCTGGGGAATGGGTTAGTATCTGCTTTAGTGGATAGGAGGTTTCTCGCTGTATCTTCGACGCCTAATTCTTTGGCAAGTGCAACCAGGTCCAGTCGCCGAAGAATGTCAATTGTGATGGGCCTTTTCGCGTCCCAGAATATGAATGATTGGAAAAACTGTCTGGCTGCTTCCGAGTTCAGCAGCCCGGCCAAGTATTGAGATTCCTTTTCGCTCTGGCAGGGAATGAAATAGCAGGTGTCGTCAAATACGACAGGTTTCCCAGCGTGTGGGCCAACTATGACAAAGCGCAATTGTTTGTACAGACCAGATATAGCAACTTTCCAGGGCGCAAAAGAGTATTCCCCTACACCAAAAATGGAGAAGCGAGGGCGGTTTTTGTAAATTGAGCTTTTTCTTTTGGCGAAAAGTTCGCCGTGGTCATTGAGATAAGCCCAGGTTTTGGGGGCCTTATATCTGATGGGAGCGGTACTTTCCCCAACAGTTCTCTGCGTGACCAACATCCACCTTGATGGTTGGGGGAGGGTTGCTCCTGCAATGTCAGAACTCTTGAACATCGGATAAATATACGTGTCTTCCAAGTCGTATAGTTCGCCCAATTTGTCCCTGTAGCCGTGCTCCTCTTTCTTGAGTTCCATAACTTTGGAACAGTCATGTTTTATACCTGACCGCCAGCGGTAACGATCTTCACCTACAAGATGCCTCCACCGCTCGTAGTACTCAATTCTTGCAATTAAGCAACCGTCCCTGAAGCCAAAGGTTGTTTCGTATGCATCATCCGAAATATCGCTGTAAACAGTGCAGATTTGGTCTCGCTCTTTGTTTGTGGTATCGCAAACCAGTAGGCAAGCAGCCACAGAAGCGCCAAAAGCCTTTCGCGCATCAATGAGATAGATATGAGAGTGTCCCAGGCGAATATCTTGCTGCCATGCGTGAGCAAGCACTTTGCGAGCAACGGTAGTTTTGCAAAGCATGGCTACCGTTGCGTCACGGCCGTCAATCCACTCTAAAATGCGGAGTAGCATCCATTCTGATATGTCAAAGTTGCTTTTTCCTGTTATGGCGTCGAGTCCAGAAAGATTCCGAAAGCTTGCTTTTTCAGGGAGATTTTGGCTGTCCAGGCTTGCCAGTTCTGAATTAGTCACCCATGGCGGATTGCCAATGACAAGGATAGGTTCTGGTAGTTCGTCTAATATCCTCTCCCAATCCACAAGGAAGAAGTCACCTTGAAGGACTGTCGCTTGGTTGGAATCTGTTCGTCTTGCCAGTCTATTTTCGACCTGCTCAATGTATGTAGGGTTAATGTCAACACCAATCGCTTTGGTCGCGGATACAAAACGATCTAGTGCTGATAGCAGAAAGTTTCCCTTCCCGCAGGTTGGTTCGAGAATGGAAGCAGGCCTTGTTCCCTGTGCAAACAGGAAGTCACAAATTCTTTCTGATAGCGCGATTGGGGTTTGGAAGTCCCCAAGCTCTATCTTTCGGCTGTCCTTTCTCGTGCGCATAGTCTATCGGACCCGCAAAATACCGTCCACCTCGCCGGCTTTTTCAATTACCCGGCGATACTGAAGCCTCCATTGCAGCGCGTTAGAGATGGTCAAATAGCCCACCCTGGGAGGATTTTGCAATATCTCTTCAGCCAATGCCAACGCTTGAATATCATCAACAGGCAGATTTCTATCTCTCATGAAGGCCATAAGGTCATCCACGTTACCGTCGTTTTCGATGATCTGTAGAATTCCCCTCGTTGTCTGGAAGTCAGCCGTTCGGTGTTCGTCTATGAAAACTGTGTACAGTATGTTCAGTCTGCCCGTCTGAGTCGTTGGATCATCAGTCTTGTCGTAAACGAATACTAACAAGGAGTAGCCCAGACCGTACACTTTCTGCTTGGCCGCCTTGAACGGGCACGATGATTGCGGTTGTGTGATGCGAGCGACCTTCATGTCCACTCTTAGACCAGGAAAGTCGATGCCCCTGGCTGAACTACCTTGCTCGTATGAGCACCTTGAACTGAGATAGTCCTGGAACTTGCGCTCGAAATACGTGCCAATAGCCTTGCCGTCTGTAATCCCATAAATGGCGGGTTCAGAATGGCTGGATTCCATCCGGGAAAAAACGTTTGCCTCTTGAAGTAGCAGATCCAAAGATAATTCCGGCTTCATTTACGTCATTCCTCTCCGAGATGCGCTGACCGGTTCCGTCGCCTGGCAATCAGTATGCCCCACCGCCTGGGATGGTAACCCGCCTGGATTATAAGGCAATAGCGGCTCCCGCGCAAGCGAACGCTGCCCGCTGCCCTTCTTTTCCCACCCCGACCAGTACCGGTCGGCGAAATGCGCGGGACTGTGGGCTTGTCTTGCGGCCAAACGCACCTTGACGCAATCGCTTTTTCGACTACAATGGTGCTGCGATGGAGACCACTGCTCAGGCTCTGCGCCGCATCTCGTTCTTCGCCGGCCTCTCCGACGAGACGCTGGCCCGTGTCGCTAGCGTGGCCATTCACCGCACCTACGCGCCGGGCGAGACGGTCATCCTCGAGGGTGATCCCTGCCAGGCGGCCTACTTCGTCGCGCAAGGACAAGTGCGCGTCTACCGTCTCTCCCCCGCTGGCCGCGAACAGGTGCTGGTGCGGCTGGGGCCAGGCCAGGCCTTCAATACGGTGCCTCCCTTCAAGCCCCACGGCGTCAACCACGCCACTGTCGAGGCCCTCATGCCGATCACTCTCTACGCCATCTCCTGCGACGACCTCCATCGCCTGGTGATGGAGTGCCCTGAACTGGCATTGGCTATCCTGCGGGATTTCGCCGGCCGGCTGGACCACCTGACCAACCTGGTGGAGGATCTCTCGCTACGTACGGTGCGAGGGCGGCTGGCGCGCTTTCTGTTGGAGCAGGCCGAGGCAGACGAGATCGCTCGGCGCTGGACGCAGGAGGAGATTGCCGTCCACCTGGGCACGGTGCGGGACATGGTGGGGCGCACGCTGCGGGCCTTCGCCGACGCCGGGCTGGTGCGGATGGAGCGCCAGCGCATCATGCTCCTGGACCGGGAGGGGCTGGAAACCGAGGCGCAGCGCTGAAGTGGAGCGAACAGAGACCAGCAAAAGTATGTCGAGAGCGAATGTTGCCCACACAGCCGCCGCCAAAGTATTGTCGGCGCTGCCATATTTTGCGGAATTAGACCCGGCAACGCTAAAGACCGTCGCCCGGGCGGCCATCCGGCGGGAGTATGAGACCGGTCAGGTCGTCTTTGGGCAAGGAGAACCCTGTGCCGGTCTGTACGTCGTCCAGGATGGCTGGCTCAAGGTGGTCAAGCTCTCTCCAGACGGGCGCGAACAAGTGCTGCGCGTCGTGGGCACCGGCGAGGCCTTTAACGAGGTCAGCGTCTTTACCACCACTCCCAACCCGGCTACCGTCGTCGCCCTGGAGCCGTCTACGGTTTGGATCATCCAGCGAAAAGCCATGCTGCAACTGCTGGACCAGCACCCCGGTATGGCCCGCTGTATTCTCCAGAACCTGGCCGAACACGTGCTGTATCTCGTATCTCTGATAGAGGACCTGTCTTTGCGGACGGTGGAAGCGCGACTGGCGCGGCACTTGCTGGAGCGGGCGTCCGCAGGGGAACTGCGTCGCCACCGTTGGGCCACGCAGGCCGAGATGGCTGCCCGGCTCGGTACCGTGCACGACGTGATCAATCGGGCGCTGCGGGGCATGGTCGAAGAAGGGCTTATTGAGGTGAAGCGACACCAGATCCGCATCATTGACCGGGAGGGGCTGAAAGCCAAGGCGATGCTCGGCGAGTAATTCGCAGCCAAATTCGACAAAAGTCGAAGACAATACGTCGCTCAGGTGGTATACTGAACGTAGAAACCTGAGCGTTTTTCTTTGCAAGGTGGCGACGTGATCCAGGGAAACCGGCAACTGGCAAAACAACCCGTACCTTTGATTGATCCGACCCGCTGCGATGGGTGTGGTTTGTGTGTTCATGTGTGTCCCACCGGAGCACTGGCTGTGAAAGACAGCAAAACCATCGTCGCCACGCCGGAAGCCTGCAACTATACCGGCCTGTGTGAGGCGATCTGTCCAACAGGGGCGATCCAGCGGCCGTTCGAGATCATAGCCCTGGATGAGAAAACCGACAAAAGTCGAAGACAACGACGGAGAAAAGTTGTATAATTGAAGGCACATACCAAAACAGGAGGAACTTGTGAAAATCGTCAAAGCGTTGGAAGAGTCAGAGTTGCCCAATCCCCACGGCGTCAGCGCGCGGGGGTTGCACGACACAGAGCACGTCCAGGCAGTGATGGTCACGCTCCAGCCCGGCGAGGCGCTCAAGCGGCACGTCACGCCGGTGGACGTGTTCTTTTACGTGCTCGCAGGGCGCGGCATCGTCGAGATCGAGGATGAGCGGGAAGAGGTGTCCCCCGACATGCTCATCGTCAGCCCGGCCCGTATCCCGCATCGCCTGTTCAACGAAAGCGACGGGGTGTTCCGCTTTCTGGTGGTCAAAACCCCGCGTCCCACCAAAGCCACGAAAATATTGTAACCCGGAGGCAATCAGATGTCCAATCAAATGACCCTAAATCCGCTCGTACTGGTAAAATTCGTTCTGTGGATCGTGGCCGTCATTGCCGCCACAGTTCTCTTGCGCCGTCGCCAGGTGGCGCCCAAAGTGCGGCTTGCTTTCCTCATCGGCGGCGTGCTGATCTTTGGCTTCGTCTTTGGCCTTCTCATTCCGGGAGGCCTGAACCCTAATCCCGTCTCTTCGCTGCGCACGCTGCTCACCGCAGTCCTGGTGAAACACCGACTCGTGCTGCCCATCGCTGCTATGCTGGTCATCCTACTGCTGATGGTCTGGGTGTCCAACAAGTCTATCTGCGGCTGGGGCTGCCAGTTGGGGCTATTACAAGACTTGCTCCACCGCGTGAATCTACCCAAGTGGAAGCCGCCCTTCTGGCTCTCCAACAGCGTGTGCATCGTCGCCTTTGTGGCGCTGGTCGCGGGATTGGTCGCCGCCGGGCTGGACTGGATCGGCGTCATTGACCCGTTCCAACTATTCTCGTTCAAGTTCACGCTGGGGGTCGGGCTGTTCTCGGCCGCGGTGCTCATCGCCAGCCTGTTCATCTACCGGCCCTGGTGCCACTTCCTGTGTCCCTTTGGGCTGTTGGGCTGGCTGGTGGAGCAGGTGAGCCTGTTCCGCCCGCGCATCAACCGCGAGGCGTGCAAAGAGTGTAAACTGTGCGTCAAAGCCTGCCCCACCAACGCGATGGCCGACTTTTACGATGGAAAGAAAATCCACGCCGACTGCTTTGCCTGCGGGGCCTGCATCGAGGCCTGCCCACGCGAGGACGCGCTGGGCTGGCGAAGGAGCAACGGATGAACAATGCGATCAAAGTACAAAACCTGACCAAGTACTATGGCGATTTCCTGGCCGTGGATCACATCAACTTTGAGGTGCGCCAGGGTGAGGTCTTTGGCTTCCTCGGCCCCAACGGGGCGGGCAAGACGACCACCCAGCGCATGCTGACCACGCTGCTGGAGCCGACCGAGGGGAGCATCATCATCCACGGCCACGACCTAGCCCGCGACGCCTACCCGGTCAAGCGGCGGATGGGGCTGGTGCCGGAGGAGTCGAACGTCTATACCGAACTGACCGCTTGGGACAACCTGATGTTCACCGCCTGCCTCTACCGCGTGGGCCGGGGCGAGCGGACGGCGCGGGCGCGGGAACTATTGGAAACCTTTGGTCTGTGGGAGAAGCGGGACATAAAGGTGCAAGACTTTTCCAAGGGCATGCGTCGCCGGATGAGCATCGCCATGGCCATCATCCACAAACCGGCGCTCCTTTTCCTGGACGAGCCGACGCCCGGCCTGGACGCCCAGTCCGCCCGCGCTATCCGGGATTTGATCCGCCAACTGAACGCCGAGGGAACCACCATCTTTTTGACCACACACCAGATCGAGGAGGCCAACCAACTCTGCGACCGGGTGGCCATCATCAATCACGGCCAGATCGCGGCGATTAACACCCCGGAGCGACTCAAGCAGGCCTTCCAACGGGTGCAGTCGGTGGAGGTGGCGCTGGAGCCGAAGAAGTCAAAGACCTCGGAGGTTTCCAAAACCTCCGAGGTCTCCTGGGCAAAGTTGTCTGGAGTGACCACATCGGTCAAGATGGGGGACAAGTGGCGGCTATACACCCAGGACCCGTCGGCGCTGCTGCCGCAGGTGATGGACTATGCCCGCTCACACGATCTGCGGGTGGTCAGCCTGAACACGCTGGGGCCGAGTCTGGAGGATGTCTTCCTCGAGATCACGGGCCAGCAGGTGGGCACGGTGCAGCACAAAACAGAGAGTAGCAAGCCCCGGCGGCGGGGGATGGGAGGTCGGCGATGAAAGACGGATGGCTGCAACGATTGCGCGACGAACTGGTTCAGGCCTGGACCGTGACCGTCAAAGATATGAAAGTCTACTACCTCAAGCCGGGGATGATAATGTTCGGCTTTATGATGCCGTTCTTCATGTTCTTTTCCTTCTCGGTAAAGCGGGAGATGGCGGCGGCGCAGGGGGTGGCCCGCTTGCTGGCGCTGACGAGCTTTTTCACCGCAGCCGCCGCCGGGCCATTCATCATCCCCCTGGAGCGGCGGCTGGGCACTTATGACCGGCTGGTGGCGGCGCCGATGTCGCTCCTCACCTTGCTCCTGGGCAAGACGGCGGTGGGCGCGCTCTTTGCCATCGGCACGTCGGCCTTTGCGTTGCTCGTCGGCGTGACGGCTTTTGGCGCGAGTATCGCCCAGCCCTGGCTGCTGGCGGCCGGCGTGATCTTGGGGTCATTCTCCTTCTCGGCCCTGGGGCTGATCTTTGGCTCCATCCCCACCCGCAATCCGGGCGACGTGCAGATGCCCAGCACGCTGCTGCGCTGGGGGCTGCTCTTTATCAGCGGCGTCTTTGTCCCGCTGGCAGAGATGGGAGCGGTGGCGCGGACGCTGGCCTACCTCTCCCCGCTGACCTACGCCCAGGATTTGATGAACCACGCCGTGCTGGGGATGGGGTTGCTCAATCCGTGGCTGGATAGCGGCGTGCTGCTGGTGAGCGGGGTGCTGTTCCTGATACCGTCTGTGTTGATGCACCGGCGCAGCCGGCGACTGGGGTACTGACTTTCCATCGTTGTGCTAGCCCCCGGCCTGGACAAGATTCCAGGCCGGGGGCTTTTGATTCTGGCCTATCCTGCACACTTTCCGCATCATTCCTTCATCCAAC
>Ga0307438_1002144_pt1 | contig 11815 bp, 9 predicted proteins | sample SalMarWE160110MG_FD_202144 | JGI IMG/M metagenome (GOLD analysis project Ga0307438, IMG submission 202144) | Salt marsh sediment microbial communities from the Plum Island Ecosystem LTER, Massachusetts, United States - WE1603-110 | ecosystem: Environmental > Aquatic > Marine > Intertidal zone >...
CCGCTCCCTTCTCCTCCTCCACCGTGAGCTCAAGGGGTCCCTTGCAGAGGGGACAGGCCAGGATCTCCATCAGGTCTTTTCGCATCACCGTTCTCCAATCGCTTCTGGACAGCGGCCATTGTAGTCCCCTGCCGCTGACCATGTCAACGAAGGTGAGCGCTTCAAGAGAGCACCGCCTTTGACTGCTATTAGGCTAGATGCTACAATGATAGCGCCTGGGGGCAGGCGTTTTGGATGAGGAAGCGAGCGCTAGTACTCACAGTCGCAGTCGTGACGCCCTTGGTGACGGCGCTAGTGGGGCTAGCGTATCTGTTGTGGTGGGAGAACACTCACTGCCTCTTCTGCGGCAAAAAGCTGAGCCCGGGTGGCAAGTGCACCAACCCCGATTGCAGCTTAGGTCGGTTAACGGACTGAACGCTATGACTTCCTGCCAAATCGCCGCTGTCAGGATGGGGCGGTAGGCAGGGAATGAACTTACTTTCCGGGTTGCGAGAGTCCTGCGGCGTCTTCGGCGTCTATGCGCCAGGGGAAGACGTAGCCAGGATTACCTTCTACGGCCTGTATGCCCTTCAGCATCGAGGGCAGGAAAGCGCGGGCATAGCCACTGCCGACGGCAGGAAAATCCATCTCCGCACCGGCATGGGCCTTATCTCTCAGGTGTTCGATGAGGCTGACCTGTCCTATCTGCCCGGCCACATCGCCGTAGGCCACACCCGCTACTCCACCACCGGCTCGAGCCGGCCGGAGAACGCCCAGCCCTTCTATCTGGAGGGCCCCCGCGGGCCAATGGCTCTGGGGCACAACGGCAATCTGGTGAACGCCGAGGTACTGCGTCGCGACCTAGAGGAGCAGGGCGATGGCTTCAGAACTTCCGCCGACACGGAGATCATCGCCCACCTGCTGGCGTCGGCTCCCGGGACCACCTGGGAGAAGCGTTTGGGCTACGTTATGCGGCGCATCCAGGGTGCCTATTGTGTGGTGGGGCTCACCCCGACCGGCCTCTTGGCCATGCGCGACCCCTACGGCGTTCGCCCCCTTTGCCTGGGTTCCCTGAACAGCGGCTGGGTGGTCGCCTCGGAGAGCTGCGCCCTGGATCACCTGGGGGCAACCTTCCTGCGCGAGGTGGAGCCGGGCGAGGCCCTCTACATCGACGAGAACGGCGTCAACTCCTACAAGCCGGTGCGCCGCCAGCGCGACGCCCTCTGCATCTTCGAGTACATCTACTTCTCGCGACCCGATAGCATCCTGCGCGATAAGCTCCTCTACCCCGTGCGCATGGCTATGGGAGCCGAGCTGGCGCGCCAGTACCCCGTGGAGGCCGATCTGGTTATCGGCGTGCCCGACTCGGCCATCCCGGCCGCTATCGGCTACTCCCACCAGTCAGGCATCCCCTACGCCGAGGGCCTGGTGAAGAACCGCTACGTGGGGCGCACCTTCATCCAGCCCGACCAGCGCCTGCGGGATGTGGGCGTCTATCTGAAATTCAACCCCCTGCGGGAACTGCTGGAGGGCCAGCGGTTGGTAGTGGTGGACGACTCCATCGTTCGTGGCACTACCACCCCCCGGGTGGTGGAGATGTTGCGCAGGGCGGGCGCCCGCGAGGTGCACATGCGCATCACCGCCCCCCCGATCCGCAACCCCTGCTTCCTAGGCATCGATATGGCCACCCGCTGGGAGCTCATCGCCTCCCACAACTCGGTGGAGGACATCTGCCGCCACATCGGCGCCGACAGCCTGGCCTACCAGACCATCGAGGGCCTCTTGCGAGCAGTAGGCCAGACTCGCGATACCTTCTGCATGGCCTGCTTCACCGGGGAGTACCCCATGGATGTCCAGCTCCAGATGGACAAGCTGGTCTTCGAGCGGCGGCCGGCACGCGCCGGCGAGAAGCCCGAGCCGGTTATGGCTGCCTGGACCTGGGAGCAAGACCGGCGCTAGCCTCTCATGGAGGAGGCTCATCCCCCCAAGGCTATGACCTATGCCCGGGCGGGCGTCGACGTTGATGCTGCCGCTCGCCTAGTCGACCGCATCAAGGAGCTAGCCAGGGCCACCCATCGGCCCGAGGTCTTGGCCGGCGTGGGGCCCTTCAGCGGTCTGTTCCGCCTGAGCGCCTATCGAGACCCCGTGCTGGTGGCCAGCGCCGACGGCGTGGGCACCAAGCTCAAGATCGCCTCCCTCCTCGCTCGCTACGATACGGTGGGCACCGACCTGGTGAACCACTGCGTTAACGATGTCCTCACTACGGGCGCCGAGCCCCTCTTTTTCCTGGACTATCTGGCCAGCAGCGGCTTATCGGAGGACGAAAAGACGGCCATCGTTCAGGGGGTGGCCTCGGCCTGCCAGGCGGCAGGCTGTGCCCTCCTGGGCGGCGAGACAGCCGACATGCCCGACATCTACGGCCGCGGCGACTTCGACCTGGTAGGCTTCATCGTGGGCGTGATCGAGCGGGGCCAGATCATCGACGGCAACACCATCCGCGAGGGCGATGTGCTGCTCGGCCTGCCCTCCAGCGGCCTGCACACCAACGGCTATTCGCTCGCCCGCAAAGTCTTCGGCGTGGCCCTGGGCGACGACCCCGCGGAAGAGCGAGCCCGCCTGGGCCGTAGCTACCCCGGCCTGGAGGGCACGCTGGGGGAAGCATTGCTCGCACCCCACCGCTGCTACTACAATGAGCTGAAGCCGGTCTTCGGCAGGCTGAAGGGCATCGCTCACATCACCGGCGGCGGCATACCAGGCAACCTGCCCCGCATCCTGCCCGAGGGCCCTTCGACAGGCTCAGGACAGGGCCTGGCCGCCCGCCTGCGCCGGGGGAGCTGGCCGGTGCAACCCATCTTTCGCCTTATCCAGGAGCGGGGCAACGTGGCCGAAGACGAGATGTACCGCACCTTCAACATGGGCCTGGGGATGATAGTGGTCTGCGCCCCCGAGGATGTGGATACCGTGCAAGAGCAAGTGCCCGAGGCGCGGGTGGTGGGGGAGGTCCTCGCCCAGAAGGCCGAACAGCGGGCGATCATAGACTAGGAGCGCTGGCGCATGCCTAGGTTCAGAGTCTACTACGTTGCGCGCAGACCGCATGGCATTCAGATCGATTCCGAGTACACCCGCTCGTTTGAGGAGCCCCGCGGCCTTCTCAGGCACGGCGAGATGAACTGGGAGGAAGACATCGAGGCCAAGAACGTCCGCGAGGCTTTGCGCGCCTTCTTCGAGGAGCATTTGGAGCGCCTCTCGGACCTCGCATACATCGACGAGGACGGCCACACACAGCGCCCCTACCGCATCGACGACTTCGACCCCAACCGCACCTACGTGTGGACCGAGGACGACAGGCTCATGGAGTTCCAGGGCATCGAGAGCCTAGAGGAAGGGCTCGTGCCCTGCCCCCTGTGCGGCGGCAGCGGCGAGGTAACTCCCGACGTAGCCGAGGAGTTCGCGGAGATCGAAGAGGAAGGCGAGGAGTACGACAGGTGAAGGTCATCATTTCCGTTTCCGACAAGACAGGCGTAGCCGAGTTCGCCCGCGGGCTGGCCGAGCTAGGGTCCGAGGTGTACAGCACCGGCGGCACCCACAAGGCCCTGACCGAGGCCGGCGTCGCCGTCACCAGCGTGTCGAAGCTCACCGGCTTCCCCGAGATCCTGGACGGGCGAGTGAAGACCCTCCACCCGGCAGTGCACGGGGGCATCCTGGCCCGCCGCGACCAGCCCTCGCACCTGGAGGAGCTAGCCAAAAGCGGCATCGAGGCCATCGACCTGGTGGCAGTCAACCTCTACCCCTTCGTGCAGACGGTGACCAGACCCGGCGTGAGCCTGGACGATGCCCTGGAGAACATCGACATCGGCGGGCCGACCATGATCCGCGCCGCCGCCAAGAACTTCCCCCACGTGCTCGTGGTAGTCGACCCCGCAGACTACGGCAGCCTGCTCGACCTCCTGCGGGGCGGAGACGTGCCCCTGGAGGAGCGCCGTCGCCTCGCGCTCAAGGCCTTCCAGCACGTCGCCTCCTACGACACCGCCATCGCCCAGTACCTGCGAACGGAGGAGAAGGCCCTCCCCCAGCAGCTCACCATCTCCCTCGGCAAGCTGTTCGACCTCCGCTACGGCGAGAACCCCCACCAGCGGGCGGCCGTCTATCGAGAGGAGAGCATCCTCTGGGGAGGACGGACTTGGGGCATCGTGGCCGCCGAGCAGCTCCACGGCAAGGCCCTTTCCTACAACAACTTCCTAGACGCCGACGCCGCCTGGCGGGCCTCCCTCGACTTCGCCGAGCCCACGGCGGTCGTGGTGAAGCATACCAACCCCTGCGGCCTGGCCTGCCACCACGACCTGGCCGAGGCCTATCGCCGCGCCCTCTCCGGCGACCCCGTCTCCGCCTATGGAGGCATCGTCGCCGTCAACCGCGAACTCACGGGCGAGACGGCGGAAGAGATCGGTAAGACCTTCTACGAGATCGTCATCGCCCCTGCCTTCGCAGAGGAGGCCCTGACTATCCTGCAGAAGAAGAAGAACCTGCGCCTCCTCCGGCTTGGTGAGGAAGCGGCTGTCGGCTACGCTACTGCCCTCGAATACCGACGGGTCTCTGGCGGCTTCCTCGCCCAGGAGCCCGACGCCTACCTGGACGACACCATCGAGCTGAAGGTCGTGACCAAGCGCGCTCCCAGCGAGGAGGAGCTGGCAGACCTGCGCTTGGCCTGGAAGGTAGTCAAGCACGTCAAGTCCAACTCCATCGTCATTGTCAAGGACCGCACCCTGCTGGGCATGGGTGCCGGCCAGCCCAACCGGGTGACAAGCGTCCATCTGGCCCTGCGGCGGGCCGAGGAGCGAGCCCGCGGCGCTGTCCTGGCCTCCGATGCCTTCTTCCCCTTCCCCGACGGCGTGGAGCTGGCCGCCGATGGTGGCGTCACCGCCGTCATCCAGCCCGGCGGCTCCATCCGCGACCAGGAGGTCATCGAAGCGGCGGACGCCCGCGGCATAGCCATGGTCTTCACTGGCATTCGCCACTTTAGGCATTGAACCATGACTAGCGTAGATGTCGTCATCCCCGTCTACAACGAAGAGCACGTCCTGGCCCAAAGCGTGGCCACCCTGCGCCAGTTTCTGAGCCAGGGCTTTCATCATCAGTGGCGCATCCTCATCGCCGACAACGCCTCCACCGATGGCACCCTCGCGGTGGCCGAAGAGCTGGCCGAAAAGCACAGGGATGTGGACTTCCTGCACATCCCCGAGAAGGGCCGGGGGCGGGCGCTCAAGGCGTCCTGGCTGGGCAGCGCCGCCGATATCGTCAGCTACATGGACGTAGACCTCTCCACCGAGCTGGAGGCCTTCCCTCCCCTCATCGAGGCCATCGCCAGCGAGGGGTACCATGTCGCCACCGGCAGCCGCCTGTCGGCAGCCTCCGAGACCACCCGCTCCCTGAAGCGTGATGTGATCTCGCGCGGCTACAACCTGATGATCAAATCCCTATTCTTCACCCGCTTCTCTGACGCTCAGTGCGGCTTCAAGGCCCTCAGCCGGCAAGCGGTTCGGGAGCTGGTGCCGCTGATAGAGAACAACGAGTGGTTCTTCGACACAGAGCTGCTGATCCTGGCCGAGAAGGCTGGCTATCCCGTCAAGGGCATCCCCGTGCGCTGGCTGGAGGACCCCGACACGCGGGTGAACATCCGCAAGACCGTCTGGGAGGACGTTCGCGGGCTGGCCCGCCTCCGTCTGCGACGCCCCTGGCGCGCGGTTAGGGCCAAGCCGTAAGGGCCTGGGCGGAGGCACGCAACCGCCTGAAAACGCAACAAGTGTTGGGTGACTATCGGCCCTTCGGAAGCATTAGACTGCGTATGGAGAACAGGAGGACAAGGTGAAGAAGACCGATGAGGCTCCTGGGGGAGCCTATGACCTAGTGGTAAGGCTAAAGATCAAGAATGTGCCAGGAATGCTGGCCAAGGTGGCTACAGCTATTGGCAGTGCCGGGGGCAGTATTGGAGCAATAGACACGCCGGAGATTACTGCGAACGTCATTACCCGCGATATCACTATTTCTGTCCTGAATGATGAGCATGGCCGAAGGGTTGTACAAGCGATAAGAGAGGTCCCGGAAGCCGCTGTTCTCGACGTTTCCAATGCCATCTTCCTGGCCCATCTAGGGGGCAAGCTAGAGATTACTGCCAAACGGCCACTGAAGACGAGGAGAGACCTCTCTATTCAATATACCCCGGGCGTGGCCGATGTTTCCATGGCGGTTCACGAGCAGCCGGAGCGCGCCTACTCCCTCACTATAAAGGGAAATACAGTAGCGGTGGTCTCTGATGGAACCGCCGTGCTGGGGCTGGGAGATATCGGTCCCGAAGGCGCCCTGCCGGTGATGGAGGGCAAAGCGGTGTTGTTCAAGGAGTTTGGCGGGGTTGACGCGGTGCCTGTCTGCTTGGACACCAAGGATCCCGAAGAGATTATACGGACGGTGAAATACATTGCCCCCGTCTTTGGCGGCATAAACCTGGAGGATATCTCTGCGCCCCGCTGTTTCCAAATTGAAGAGCGTCTAAAAGCAGAACTCGACATCCCCGTCTTCCATGACGACCAGCACGGCACAGCCGTGGTGGCCATGGCCGGCCTGATCAATGCCCTGAAGATAGTGGGAAAGAAAATGGAAAACCTAAAGATAGTGTTCAGTGGCATTGGCGCTGGCGGCACTGCCGTCACCAAGTTCCTCCTAGGCGCGGGCGTCAGGAACATCATCGGCTGCGACAGAGCAGGGGCGCTTTGGCCGGGAAGGAAAGAACACATGAACCCTATTAAGGAGTGGTACAGCGAGAATACCAACCCTGACCGATTTCGAGGGACGCTTGTGGATGCTCTGCAAGGGGCAGACGTATTCATCGGTCTTTCCGGGCCAGGGCTTGTGCCCGTGGCAGCCATAGCCAAAATGGCGAAAGACCCCATTATCTTTGCTATGGCTAACCCTACGCCTGAAGTCATGCCCGAAGAGGCTGCCCCCTACGCAAGAATCATAGCCACAGGGAGATCAGACTACCCCAATCAGATAAACAACGTGCTTTGCTTCCCAGGCCTCTTCAGGGGAGTACTGGACTCACGAGCGCGAGAGATCAACGAGGAGATGAAGCTGGCCGCCGCCCAGGCAATTGCCGATGTCGTCTCAGGACGAGAACTTCACGAAGACTACATTATCCCCAGCGTCTTCGACAAAAGGGTGGCGAGAAACGTCGCCAAGGCTGTTGCCAGGGCCGCCCAGAAGACCAGGGTTGCCCGCAGAAACCACAGAGCGAGCCGTCTCGGGTAGCGGGCTCCATCTCTCGCCTCCGGGCTCTGTGGGACAAGACACTCTGCTTCTATCACTGGGATTCCTCGCTTCGCTCGGAATGACGCCAGCCGTCGCTGTCACCCTGAGCGCAGCGAAGGGTCTCACTTCAACGGGCCCCCTGTCGCTACAACTCGGGGATAGTACGCGCTAGGTCAACCACCTCGGCGCTTGTGCTATCATAGCGGCGCATTTCCAGGGGAGCCAGGAACGTGACTGAGCAAACACCCTTCGACGTCGCCATCATCGGCGGCGGCCCCGGCGGTTATGTAGCCGCCATCAGGGCCGCTCAGCTAGGGGCGCGGGTGGCCCTGGTGGAGAAGGATCGCCTGGGCGGTGCCTGCCTCCATCGCGGCTGTATTCCCACCAAGGCTCTCCTTCGCAGCGCCGAAGTCCTGTTGGAGTCGAGGGACGCCTCCACCCTGGGCGTCGTCGTGAAGGACGCCGCCGTCGACTTCGGGGCGATGATGGCCTGGAAAGCGCGAGCGGTGGCCCAGCAGGCGGAGGAGCTGGAGAAGCTCATCGCCTGGCGGAAGATCGCCGTGTTCCGGGGCGAAGGGCGCCTGGTTAGCCCAGGTTCCATCAAGCTCGGGAATGAGCTTGTGGCCGCTGGCAGGATAATCATCGCCACCGGCTCCTTGCCCAGCCGCCTCTCCATCCCCGGGTCGAACCTGGCTGGCGTCCTCACCAGCGACCAGATCCTGGAGCTCGAGACAATGCCCCAGAGCCTGGTGATCATCGGCGCCGGCGTGGTGGGCTGTGAGTTCGCCTCCATCTTTTCCGCCCTCGGGGCCCGCGTGACTATCCTCGAGATCCTCCCTCGCATCCTGCCCCCGGTCGACGAGGAGATCGCTCGCCGCTTCCAGCAGGTTCTGCGCGGCCAGGGCGTGACCATCCACACCAAGGCTTCCCTTCAGGAGATCAAGGCCGAGGGCGACCGGCTGCGGCTGCTTTTCGGCCTGGGCGACGAGCAGCAAGAAGTGGTGGCCGATAGGGTGCTGATGGCGGTGGGACATCGGCCCTGCACCGATGCCCTCGAAGAGGTTGGCCTAGCCCTTGGGGACAGCTCGGTGGCGGTCAACGAGCGCCTGGAGACCAGCGTGGAGAACGTCTACGCCGCCGGCGATGTAACAGGGCTCTACATGCTGGCCTATGTCGCCTCCTACCAGGGGATCATCGCCGCCGAGAACGCCCTGGGCGGCAGGAGGCAGGCCGACTACCGCGCGGTGCCCAATTGCGTGTACACGCTGCCGGAGATAGCCAGCGTCGGCCTGCGCGAGGAGGAGGCGCGCGGCCAGGGCATTCCCTACAAGGTAAGCCGTTTCCCCTTCTCGGCGCTGGCGCGGGCTCAGCTCCTGGGACAGCCGCTGGGGCTCGTCAAGCTCATCTGTGAGGAACCTTCGGGCCGTCTGCTAGGGGTGCATATCCTTGGGCCCAGAGCCACCGACATCATCGGCGAGGGCGTACTGGCGGTGCAAACGGGGGCAACCGCTCAGGACCTGGCGCACACCATGCACGGCCACCCAAGCCTGTCCGAGGCCATCTACGAGGCAGCCTGGGGGATCATCGATAGCCCCTTCCACCTGCGACGCCTCTAGATTCAAACCGGCGGTCGCGGGGCTTGCGGGCCAAGGGACAATGAGCTAAGATGTTCGCGCCGCAGGGGGCGGCCATCTTTTTAAGTGCTGGGAGCAAGCGTTCGATGTCCAGGGAACTGAGCGTGGCGATCGTGGGGGCCACCGGCATGGTGGGCCGGGAGCTCATCAGATTGCTCCTTCAGCGCCGCTTTCCCACTAAGGCCCTCCGATTGCTGGCCTCCTCCCGTTCGGTAGGGAAGAAATTGCAGGTGGGGGACCAAGAGATAGAGGTACAAGATAGCAACAACAACTCCTTTGCGGGGGCGGATATCGCCTTCTTCGGGGCCACCCCAGAGATATCGCGGAATCTGGTGCCCGCCGCTGCCAAGGCAGGGACAGTGGTCATTGACGATAGCCCCGTCTGGCGGATGGAGCCCGACGTGCCACTGGTGGTGCCGGAAGTAAACGCCGACGACCTGGAGCAACACGGGGGCGTTATTGCCATCCCCAACTCCTCCACCACGCCCATAGTCTTGGCCCTCTGGCCGATCCATCGAGTCAACCCCATCAAGCGCATCATCGTCGATACCTACCAGCCGGTCTCCGCCACTGGCGCCCGCGCTGTGGGCGAGCTGACAGAGCAGGCACGGGCAGTGCTGGACGGCAATAAGGCCATGCCTCACGTCTACCCCCATCAGATCGCCTTCAACCTCTTGCCGGAGATCGATGTCTTCATGGACAACGGCTACACCAAGGAAGAGTGGAAGCTAGTTCAGGAAACGCGCAAGATCATGCACGAACCCGACCTTTCGGTCTCGGCCACCTGCGTACGGGTGCCGGTGTTTGTCGGTCACAGCGCGGCGCTACACGTGGAGCTGAGCCACCCCATGTCGGCGGACGAGATACGGGACATCCTCCGAGAGGCGTCGGGGATCATCGTTCAGGACGAGCCCAGTATCAGCCTCTACCCTCAGCCCTGGACGGCTGCCGGCCGCGATGCCACCTTCGTGGGTCGCGTCCGCCAGGATGTCTCCCATCCCAATGGCTTTGTCATGTGGGTGGTCTCCGATAACCTGCGCAAGGGGGCGGCTCTCAACTCCATCCAGGTCGCCGAGGAACTCATCGCGCGCAATCTGATATAGGGGAGGTTTGCGATGGCGGAACTGGGACGACTGCTAACAGCTATGGTAACCCCCTTCGATGACAAGGGGGAAGTTGACTACGCACAGGCCAAGCGCCTTGCCAGCGCCCTTCTCGACTCCGGGAGCGATGGCATGGTGATAGGCGGCACCACCGGTGAGACACCGACCCTGTCCCACGAGGAGAAGCTACGGCTATTCGCTGAGGTGAAGGCGGCAGTGGACGACCGCGGCGTGGTCGTCGCCGGCACCGGCAACTACAACACCGCCGAGAGCATCGAGCTCTCCCGCGAGGCGGAGAAGGTGGGCGTGGACGCGCTCCTTCTGACAGTGCCCTACTACAATCGACCCCCGCAGGAAGGGCTATTCCGCCACTTCGAGGCCATCGCCAAGAGCACCAGCCTTCCCTGCATCCTCTACAACATCCCCGGCCGCACCGGCACCAACATGACGGCGGAGACGACGCTTCGCCTATCGCGCATCCCTAACATCGTGGGGGTGAAGGAAGCCAGCAGCAACTTCGGCCAGATCGCCGCCATCATCGCGGGTGCCCGCGAGGGCTTCCGCGTCTGGAGCGGCAACGACGGCGACACCCTGCTCATCCTTGCCCTCGGCGGCTACGGGGTGATCTGCGTCATCTCCCACCTGACGGGTCTCCAGATGAAGCAGCTCATCGAGAGCTTCCTGGCGAACCGCACGGAGGAGGCGTCGCAGATTCATCGCAGGCTGTTGCCTCTCAACAACGCCCTCATGACCCTGTCCAGCAACCCCATTCCCATAAAGTACGCCCTCAACCAGATTGGCTTCCGGGTGGGCCCGCCCCGCCTGCCCCTGGTGGAACCTGACGAGGCGACGGGCGCGAAGATCATGGCCGAGGTGCGTCGCCACCACATCGACCTGCCGGTGACGGCGTAGAGGGGCCCTACACTCGCTCGTCCTGAGCTTGTCGAAGGGTGCTCGACTCCCGCTCACCCTGAGCCTGTCGAAGGGCGCTCGACTCCCGCTCGTCCTGAGCCTGTCGAAGGACGGACATCCCCCTCATGGTTCGACGGCGCTCACCATCAGCGGGGGTGCTGGAGGTGAAGGCGGAGAGAGCCTCAGATGATGGGGTTGATGATGATCGCCTGCTCGCGCTCCGGGCCCACCGACACCATGTCTATCGGGCAGCCCACAAGCTCCTGGATGCGCTGGACGTAGGCCTTGGCCTGGGGCGGCAGGTCTTCGAAGGCGCGAATCTGCTTGGTGTCCTTCTGCCAGCCGGGTAGCTCTTCATAGATCGGCTCCACCCGCAGAAGCGCCCTGGTGCTGCTGGGGAAGGTCTTGATGACCTTGCCGTCTAGACGATACGCCGTGCACACCTTGAGGCTGGGATACTGGTCGAGGATGTCCAGGCGAGTCATGACCATCGCGGTCAGGCTATTGATGCGAACGGTATAGCGGCTGGCCACCCCATCGAACCAGCCGCAGCGGCGGGGCCGACCGGTGGTGGCGCCGTACTCCTTCCCCCGCTCGCGCAGGACGTCGCCCTCCTCGCCCACGAGCTCAGTGGGCATGGGGCCGTTGCCCACGCGCGTCTGATAGGCCTTGTAGACCGCCACTACCTTCGTTATCTGGGTAGGCCCAATGCCGATGCCGACGCCAGCGCCCGCGGCCAGAGAGGAGGGGGTCGAAGAGGTCACGAACTCGTAGGTGCCAGCATCGAGGTCGAGAAGGCCGCCTTGCGCTCCCTCCATGAGGACCGTCTCGCCCCGCTCTAACGCGTCCTGCACCAACTCCGCTGTGTCGGTGACGAAGGGGGCG
>Ga0307438_1002145_pt1 | contig 11814 bp, 7 predicted proteins | sample SalMarWE160110MG_FD_202144 | JGI IMG/M metagenome (GOLD analysis project Ga0307438, IMG submission 202144) | Salt marsh sediment microbial communities from the Plum Island Ecosystem LTER, Massachusetts, United States - WE1603-110 | ecosystem: Environmental > Aquatic > Marine > Intertidal zone >...
GATGGAATTGCTCCATGCAATAGTTGAACGCTGCGGGGTGGGTGACATGCTGGCTGAGGGGGTCAAGCGAGCGTCAGAAAAACTGGGGCGTGGTTCGCAGGCCTACGCCTTGCAGGTGAAAGGCGCTGATCTCAATGAAGCCAGCATGCGACCGATGAAGGCCTGGGCCCTGGGAATCATCCTCAGTACCCATGGGGGTGGTCATCTGGATGGGGCTCCCGGAGCTTGGGCATGGCGAGGGCACGAAGAACAGGCGCGCGAACTGTTTGGGAACCCGAACCCTGGGGCTGCCGGGGAGTACCAGAACCAAGCGAATGTCTTGATCTGGTTCGAGAACTACAAAGCCGCGATTGACATGCTCGGGATCTGCTACTTCACCAGCATGTGGCTCGATGCCCTCGCCCTATCCCCTGGGGACTACGCTGCTTTGCTGTCTACTGGATCTGGCAGAGAGTACAGCGCCGAGGAGGTGATGCTTATCGGCCAAAGACTTCATAACGTCCAGAAAGCTTTCAACACGCTGCACACCGGCCACACCCGGCAGGACGACAGGCCGCCTCCCCGCTTAGAAGAGCCTGCCAAGAGCGGACCGTTCAAGGGGGAAAGGCTAGAACCAGAAAAGTGGGAGCACATGCTCGATGAGTACTACCTGGCCCAAGGTTGGGACTTGGAGACGGGCTGGCAGACGAGATCAAGCCTGCAAGCCCTTGGCTTGGACGAGGTGATCGCCAAACTGGAGGCATACGGGCGGTTGAAGTAATCTCCGTTCGGCCGAGATTCGATGCCGGATTCCATCGCTCGCCATGCTCGCCATGCCTTTGCTAGGAACAGTTTTCACGGTGGTAGTCAGCCAAAAATCAAGGGGAGGTGGCGTATGGTCATATAGCAAGAGTCCGCTCCAGGTGGTCTTTCGAGACAGTGTGGGTAAACCTACGAACGCAAGGAGGTTTGAAATGAGTAAAGTGCTCTTTCGTAACTGCCGATTCTTGATCTCCCAACCTACCCCATTCGGTGGAATCCTGGAAAACGGCGCGGTCTATGTCGAAGGCCCCATCATTAAAGCAGTTGGGCCATCAGCTGAGATCGAAGCACAGTACGGCGACCAGGAGGGATTGGACATTGTCGATGCCCAGGATAAGATTGTGATGCCAGGCTTGGTTGACTGTCACAATCACGTGGGCGAGGCGCACATGTTCTTGATTTTTGGCTGGCTGACATCCCCGTTGACCGGGATCGTTGATACAGCCATCCGCGTGCTCTGGCCGGCCTACAACTGGCTGACGAATGAGAGCGTATATGACCTGACCCTGTTGGGGCTCGTCAACATGCTGAAACACGGCACTACCACGTATGCCAATGCGTTTCCCTTTCCCGATGCTGTGTACCGGGCCTCTGCTTATGCCAAGATGCGAACAGTTATCCACGTGCAGATGATCACGAGCGTCAACCTGCCTGATGCCAACAATGAGCAGGAATACCTTGCCCTCACCGAAGAAGCGATAAAGAACTACCACAATACCCACGATGGACTGATCCAGGTGGGTGTCCATCCCAGCGCAACCTACAACTGCACACAGAGCATGTTGATCAAGGGCATGGAGTTGGCGGAAAAGTACGATGTGCAGTATGCCACACACGTTGCCGAAGCGCCGGATGAAAAAGAGCGCTCCGATGCTACCTGGGCCGACGAAGGTGGACAAATCCAGCATCTGCGCAACATCGGCTTGATGTCACCTCGCTCGCTGTTCTTCCACGGCGCTGCGCTCAATGAAAGCGAAATTGACATGCTCGCCGAAACAGGCACCGCCCTGGCTCACTGCCCTCCGACGAACTCGATATTGGGCAATTGTGCTTACCTGCCGTATATGCTACAGGCTGGTGTTAAGGTAGGATTGGGGACGGATGTGCCAACGCACAATTTGTTCAATGTGATGTTGTCGGTATCGCAGCAACACAACATCATGCCGCGGGAACTGCGCGGCCTCGCCCCGTGGGTGCCCTTTGAGCTGGCGACGCTGGGTAGCGCCAAGGCGCTGCGTCTTGACAGAAAGATTGGAACGTTGGAGCCGGGCAAGCGGGCGGACATTGTGACGGTCGACTTGACCCGCAATAGCAGCCTCTTCCCGCTTGACGTGGGCGTTTTGCTGACCTTCATCGCATTTAACGGCCCTGGTACCGAAGTGGCGGATGCCATGGTGGATGGCCGATTCCTGCGACGGGATGGCGAATTCACTGTCTTTGATGAAGAGGCGGTCATAGCTCATGCCCAGGAATGGTGCGACAAGTTCACTGTTGACTATGCAAAGGCACAAGAGGCTGGCGACTCTATGTTCAACCGCGTCCACGAGGAGTACCAACGCATCTAGCTCTGTTCTATCGGCAAGTCGGCAAAGATATGCCGGGTCTGGCTGAAGTTTGTGGGCAGGTCTCACGCTCAGCGAAGAAACGCCAGACTCGGCCGAAATTCAATGATCGTATCTAAATTGTTTGCTCACCAGGGATCGCCAGATCCCGGCTTTGCGCGGGCGAGTCGACGCTTAAAACGGGGATCTGACGATCCCCTTTGAGCAAATGGGCTGAATTTGCGTGCTCAAGGGCAGCCAATGTGCCAAAAATCATCGCCATAGGTCGTTGTCGAGTTAAGATGCAATTGCCCTGAGGGACAGGCTGAGGATGCCCGTCCTGCGCGAGTGGGATGTGCACCTTGATGTGGACGGGGTGCTGCGTGGGTTGTCTCCTCCTTTCGTGTCTTGCTTCTTGCTTGCTATCCTATCTCTACCTCCTCAATCTCCGACACAATGTCCCGCTGCTGGAGTGACTCCCTTGCCTCCGGCCTCCCGCGCCGGCACTGCCATTGGTACAGCCCGCCCAGCACGGCTACCGGCAACGCTACTGCCAATTCCAGGAACCACCACGGGTTCAGCCGTGGCTGGGCCGAGAAGCGGTCCAGGTTGAAGAGGATCACCGCGACGGAGGTCCAGACGGTCAGGAAGTTGGGGATCGCGTCGCCGGAGCGGAGCAGTTGTAGCCCCGTTGTGCGTCTTCTGGTGAATGGGTAGAACAGGTTGCTGCCCATAAAGCCCAGTTGATCCTCCAAGATATGGCTGGCGAAGCCCAGGCCCACCGCGATCCCGGCCCACTTTCCAAAGAGAAGCCCAGTCACCACGCCGATCGCCGCCGCCAGCGCCAGGGAGTGGGACCAGCGGCGGTGCCAGTCGAGGAAATGGACGTGGAGTTGGTTGCCCTGGCGCTCGAACTTGAACGACGGCCCGCTGAAGATATCAATCTTGTTCTCTGCGTCGTAGGTGGGTGCCATTGGTATGCCGACTTTTACCCGCACCTCGGTTGGGCGACCGCAAGGGTTCGCCCCTACTTTTTGACAGGGCTCCGAGCCGGGGAGAGGGGTCTGGCCGGTGTCCACGACCGGGCCGATGCGCACCGCCACCTCGTTCTGCTCCGGGTCGAAGCGGATGGTATACTGTCGCCACAGGTCGGCTCCCAGGCGGATGGTGTGGAGCATGATGTTCTGGGGCTTCCCGGTCTCGTAGGCGCGTCGCATCGCCCCGACCACCTGCCCGGCGATTTCGCGGGCGTCTGGCTGCGGGCCGGGGTCAATCTCCTCGGTGTAGAGCTCGAAGTAACGGGTGAACTTGAAGTCGAGGGTGTCCGGCAGGATGCCTGCGATGCCCCCCAGCATTGGCAGTACCGATCCTCCGGCCGCTTGCTGCACCACCTCCGGGAAGAAGGTGGCGATGGCGACGCCGGTGACGAAGTGGGCGATGCCTTTCATGACAACCTCCGGTTGGAATTAACAATGAGCCAATGAAGCAATGAACAACGTCCAAGTCCAAATTGGCTCAGGTTCATTGTCTCATTGTTCATTGCTTCATTGCACTAGTCCGAGCCATCCCGCTACCATCCCTCCTACCCCCACCATATTCAGCGCGATCGGGAGCAGCAGGACACCCATACAGTTCATCCGGCGGGAGCCCCAGAGGACGGGGATGAGGCCGATGCCAGTGGCGACGGCGCAGATGAGGAAGCCTCCCGGGCCCGTCATCCCGACGACGATGGCAAGCAGCACCACCAGCGTGCCCAGGCTGATCCAGCGGTAGTGCACCTTGCCGACCAGTTTGATCGCCACGCGCGTCATCAGCAAGAGCGTAAAGAACGAGATGACGCCGGTGAGGACCACTGCTGCCACCGCCAGGTAGTAGGTCTGTGGCGTGTAGGATGACCACAGGCTGCTCAGCATCCATGCCATTCCGCCCCGGGTCAGGTGCAGCCCTGGCACGAAGAAGAACAGGAAGCCGCCCACGTAGTACACGACCTTCGATGCCCCCTGCGAGATGATGAACAGCCGGTCGTCCCGCTGCGCGGTGGCGTGACCAGCGATGAAGCCGCCGATGCCGCCGGTCACGACCGGGAAGAAGGCGGCGAAGAGCCCGCCCAGCGCACCCGCAAATGTCCCACGCAGGAATAGCCACGGCGTACCGTCCACTGTCCTGGTGATGTGTTGCTCCGGCAACTCGACCCGCGAGAGGATGTTCTGCAAAATCCAGGGCACGGCGAAGAGGCCAGCGAAGGCCGGGAGCAGATTCTGGTAGGCCATCGTCACCGGCACCAGGCTGCGGTAGAGCAGGATAAACCCCAGAAGGCCCGAGAGCAGGAAGGTGATGAGCCCGGCTGTGAGGCTTCTCCAGCCGTCCCACCAGCGGCGCCAGCCTGCCGGGGCGCGATCGGAACCTTTGGGCCATTCGGACATGAGCATATAGGCGATCACAGTCCACAGGATCCAGTGCAGGTGGGGCTGGAGGATGGCCCGCAGCGCCGGGAAAAGGGATGAGGCGACAGGCGTCAGTAGTGCCAGGACAGCGATGCCGCCCAGCCCCCCGATGCCGGTCAGCACCACCGCCTCGTACCCGCGCCGCTGGAGGAGGTACTTCTGCCCAGGTAGTACTACGAAGATGGTGGAATCGTCGGGGGCGGCCAGGAAGATGCTGGGGATGGTGTTCAGCATTGCGTAGCCGGTGGTCATTCCCAGGAAGAAAAACGCCAGGAGTTCCGGTGGCACGGCGTTCTCCATCTTGCCCAGCGTGGCCGTGGCCAGGATGACGAAGCCGGCGACGTTGTAGATGTGCAGCGCCGGCACCAGCGATAGTATTGAGGCCACCAACGCTCCCAGCACCGCAAAAAACAGCGCCATCCCGACTTCTGCTACAGACATGCTTCCTCCCTGTCTACCGCTGTTTGCTGTTCATCAATCTGCAATATTACGTACCACGAACTGCCAGTTCTGTCAGGACACATACCACGGCCAGGCTGGTTTGCCGAGGATGGACTGACCGGGTATAATCTGCAGCAGATGACGTGGTCGAACAGTACTACAGGCACCAGATATCGGAGAGAGAGATGGCAGAAGGGCAGGAAGTGATCTATGAATATCTGCTGCAACAGGGAGGGGATCAGATGCTCCGCGAGGCGAGTGCTTACTTTGCAGGTAAGGGACGACTGCACAGCGCATTGCGTTGCCTGGCGCAGCGATTGAAGGCGGAGGGAATCCCCTACGCTCTGTTGGGAGGGCTTGCTCTGGCCGAACACGGGTATCCACGACTGACGGAGGACATTGACCTGCTGTTGACGCCGGCCGGATTGGAGCGTTTCTGCCAGCGGCTGGTGGGACGGGGATACCGTCCAGCCTTCAGCGGAGCCAGGAAGACGTTCCGCGATGCCGAGACGGGCGTGCGTATCGAAATCGTGACTACCGGGGAGTATCCGGGCGATGGGTTGCCCAAGCCAGTGGCTTTCCCCGACCCGACGGCCCCGAGGGTGACGGTAGAGATAGAGGGTGTCTGCGTGGTGGCGTTGGAGAAATTGATCGAGTTGAAACTGGCGTCGGGGATGAGTGCTCCCCATCGGTTGCGAGACCTGGCCGACGTGCAAGACCTGATCGTCCGTCTGGGACTTCATCTGACGTTGGCAGGCCGGCTTGACCCCTCGGTGCAGGCGGCATATCGGGACTTGTGGGAAAAAGCGCACGTAAGCGAGCCAGCGGGTTCGCGGGAGCGGTGAGGCCGATCGGGTCACGGCACCACCACATCGTTGGGTAGCGTCGGCACGATCTCCAGGTTGCCGCGGTAAACCTCTACGGTGCCGACGACGCGCACGCGGCTACCTGGCGTGCCCAGCGCGGTGTTGTCGGCGATGCGGTCGAGGACGGTGCGCCAGATGAAGACGGCAATTTCGCCAGTTCCGTCGCCCACGAACACCTTGACCGCACTGTGCAGCCCCTCCACACGGATGACCTCCCCCTCGATCATTGCCCATTGCCCTGCATCAGCGCCGGTGAGGGAACCGATCTCGCGTGGGATGGCCCAGGCGCTCGCGCCCTCGATGGCCTTCACGTCCGCGCCGAAATCCGGCTGAATCTGCAACTCCCCCTCGTACTGGCCGATGGTGCCCGTGGCTCGCACCTTCGCGCCCAGATTGATCTCCGCCGCGTCCCAGCAATTGTCGTAGACATTGTGCCACATCAGCAGCACGATCTGCCCCGTGCCGTCGTCCAGTGTGAACTTGAAGCCGGCCGAGAGACTGGCCGTGCCGGCCACCGTGCCTTCCACCATCACCTCCTCGCCGATGCGGTCAGCGGTGATGGCCCCGATGGGTGTCAGTTCTACCACCGGTGTAGGGGTCTCCTCCGGTGTGGGTGTGCTGATCGGCTCCAGCGTTGGCGTCGCCGTAGGAGTTTCCGTCGGCTGCGGCGTACCCGCGCTGATCACCAGTATCTTGCCCACGTTGAGGTTGGTCAGTTCCAGTGCGCCCTGGTACTCCGCGACCTGCCCGGTCACGATGACCTGCGCGCCCGCCCCCATCTCCTCCGGTGCGCTCTTGGCGACGTTGCTCCACAGAAGCAGGACGATCTGTCCCGTGCCGTCGCCGAGGGTGAACTTGACGCCGGCTGAGAAGGGGTCGGGTGGGCCGAGCGTCCCGCGCAGCGTCACCCAGCGGCCCACATCGGCGGTCGTCAGCGTGCCGATGGGCGTCTTGGCAGGCGGGGAGGTGGCGGCGACGAGCACTTGCACGTCCTCGGCCAGTTCGGGCACCAGTTCCAGTTCGCCCCGGTACTGGCTGACCTCCCCCTGCACCTGGACCTCCGCGCCTATCTCTGGCTCCGCCGCGTTGCGCATTCCGTCGCGGACCGACTGCCACAAGAGCGCGATGATCGTGCCGCTGCCGTCGTCCAGCGTATATTTGACGCCAGCGGAGAAGGGCTCGACCTCGGCGATGGTACCGCGCACGACGACCAGTTGTCCCACATCTGCCGTGGTCAGTTCGCCGATTGGCTTCTCGACGGCGACGGGCACTGGTTGGCTGAGTGGCACGATGTCGGCGACGGAGGCGGGGACGAGTTGCGGCCTGTCGCCGTACAGGGAGACGGTCGCCACGACCTCGACGGGCTGGCCCGTGGTCAGGGTGGGGGGGATGCCGCTGAGTGCGATCAGGTCCCGGCTCACGGCGATGGGGATGGAGCCGGTCCCGTCGCGGACGGTGATGAGCGTCAATCCCTGGTAGGGCTCGATGACTTGGCGCACCTGGCCGCGCACCCGCACGCGCAGGTACTGGTCCTCCGGCGCGATGGTGCCGATGTCGCGGTCCACCGGCTCGGCGCGGGTTACTTTGAGTTGCTCGGGTACGTTGATGGTGAGCGCGAGGAAATCCTCGCGCACGCGCAGCGTGCCGGCCACCTCGACCAGGTCGCCCAGCGCAGGCACGCGGTTCTGCTCGATGATCTGCCGCGTCTCCGCCTGGTAGGACGAGATGTGCATCTCCCCTGTGTCGTCCTCAATCCAGAAACCCAGATATTCGCTTTCAGGATCGTAGGTGGCGGCGCGGGTGCAGTGGCCTTTGACCCGCACGTAGGCCATGTTCATCGTCGCGCCAGCCTGGTTAATCGTGACCTGCGGTACTTCGGCGCGGGTGGCGGCTAGCCAAAGGAGGGCAAGCCCCACGGTGGCAAGCGCGACCGCGGCGATTTTGACGATGCGGATGGAGGTTCGTCCGGTGAGGCGGGCGCCGCAGTAGGGGCAGGCTTCGTAAGGCCCGACATACCGTCCGCAACTGGGGCAGTGGGTCATTGAGGGTCTCCTTGCGCAGTTGGCGGTGAGTGAGTGGGGATAATTTACTCCAACTTGACGGATTTGTCCAATCAAGATAATTTGCCATTTACCGGCTCCCACGTCACCGCTGCCCCCACCGACGCTCACTGTCACACCGCGTTTTCTACCTACAAGAGCGCTTTTGACGATGTGGAAGCCTATGCCAATTTAAGGACTTTCTTGACCTGCCTTTTACCTCATTTTCACCTGCTTGTGCTAGAATGAGGACGATGTTGGGACGGGTTCCCGCCCTCCGAAACCCACATCAAAGGCTGTTTGTGGTTGCCCTCCTTTCGCGGACCACGGCCTCCTCGGCCTTGAGGAGGCCGTGGCCGTTCTGCTGTCAGCCATCAAATACGCAATCTAATCTGTAGACCACCCCTGCCAATGCCCTTACGGTGTCCTTGACCTGACATAGTGTGATGATTGTGGTATACTATTACACGACTTCGGACTTCGGATTATGTGCTACTTCTGCATCCACGGCCACTTCTACCAGCCTCCTCGGGCTGACCCGTTCACCGGGCGCATCCCACGGGAGCCGGACGCCGCGCCATACGCCAACTGGAACGAGCGCATCACCGCCGAGTGCTACATGCCGCTGGCGGGGTCGGGTCACTTCGGGCGTATCAGTTTCAACCTGGGTGGCACGCTGGCCCGCTGGCTAGACGAGCATGCTCATTCCATCTACGAGCGCATCGTCACTGCCGAGCGGGATTATTGGGATGCCCACGCCGTCGGTAACGGACTGGCCCAGCCGGTCCACCACACCATTCTGCCGCTGGCCCGCCGCCGCGATAAGATTTGCCAGGTCCGCTGGGGTATCGCCAGTTTCCTCCACCGCTTCGGCCACCGGCCAGAGGGGATGTGGCTCCCGGAGATGGCGGTGGACTGTGAGACGCTGGAGATTATGGCGGCGGAGGGGATTCGCTTCACCATCCTCTCCGAAGAGCAGGTGCAGGGCGACCTGGAGGCAGGGGCGGGGCCCTACCGGGTGCGGCTGCCTGGCGAGAGGGAAATCGCCGTCTTTGTGCGCGACCGGGCCCTCTCCAACGCCCTCTCCTTCGGGATGCCGGACTCGGCCTACGTGGACGAATGGCTGCGGGACCAGGTGGAGTGGCGCTGCCGCAGTGGGGGCGCGGTCATCGCGCCCTTACTGCTCATCGCCACCGACGGCGAGACCTTCGGCCACCACCACCGGCAGGGGGTGGAGGTACTGGACCGTATTCTCTCAGCGGGGGATGCCTATGGCTATCATCTGACCACGCTGGGGGTCCACCTGCGCCGGAGCCCGCCGCAGACGGAGGTGGAGGTGATCGAGAACACCGCCTGGAGTTGCTTCCACCGCCTGGACCGCTGGGTGGTTGGCTGCGATTGCACCCCGGGCGACAGCCGCTGGAAAGGGGCGTTGCGGCGGGCGCTGGACAACCTGGCCTGCGACCTGGATCAGGTATACGTGTGTGAGGCCCAACGACTAGGGTTGGATCCCTGGCCGCTGCGGGACGATTACATCGCCGTGGTGCTGGGCCAGGTGGGCGGGCTTGCTTTTCTGTCCGGGAACGGCCTGGCTCGCCTCAGCAGCGAGGAAGCCCAGCGGCTGCTTGCGCTGCTGGAGGCTCAGTTCCACCGCCAGCGGATGTACGCCAGTTGCACCTTCTTCTTCGACGACCTGGATCGGCACGAGCCCTGCTACGCCATCGCCAACGGCGTCCGGGCGATTACCCTCACCCGCCAGGCCACGGGCGACGACCTCAGCAACGGTTTCCGCCGTGACCTGCGGGTGGCCGTCAGTGGGAAGACAGGCCGCACCGGAGCCGACGTCCTCGACGAAATCCTCACGAAAGCGGAGGTATGAGCAATCCCCAAAACTACACCCTACTCCGACATTGACCTCTCCCGCTGGCGGGAGTACGACCACGTGTGGACCGACAGCCTGTGGCTGATCGAGGCCCGCGACCGCACCGGCGGCCACCGGCTTGACTACCACGGCAACTTCGTCCCTCAGATCGCCACCCAGACCTATCTGCGCTATACGCGGGAAAACGACGTTGTCCTCGATCTCTTCCTTGGTTCAGGAACATCGGCCATTGAGGCAGCGCGGCTCAACCGGCGGCTGATCGGCGTCGAACTGAAGCCCGACCTGGTGGAGGCCGTGCGGGCTAAGGTCTCCTCTGCCCTGCTGGATGACCGCATCCACATCCTGCAGGGCGATTCCACCCGCGCGGAGACGGCAACGCGCGTGCGAGAGGCATTGACCTCAATGGGCGCCGAGCACGCTCAACTGCTGGTGCTCCATCCGCCTTATCACTCGATCATCCGCTTTTCCGACGACCCCGCCGATCTCTCCAACGCACCCACCCTGGAAGCCTTCCTCAACCTCTTCGAGACTGTCGCCCGTTACGGTTTCGACCTGCTGGAGCCGGGAAGATTCGCTGTCCTGGTCATCGGCGACGAGTACACCAAGGGCGAACTGATACCTTTGGGCTTCTACTGCCTGGAGCGCATGCAGCGGGTAGGGTTCTGGCCCAAGGCCATCGTGGTTAAAAACATCACAGGAAATGAGAGGGGCAAGGGGCGGGACAGCAATCTGTGGCGCTACCGGGCTCTTGCCGGCGGCTACTACATCTTCAAACACGAGTACGTCATCGTATTCCAGAAGCCCACCACGCTGGCCGACGTGCGCCGTGAATTGCTCAAGGTCAAACAGATGCCTTCCTGGGGTCGGGTGCAGGGCGATGAGTGGGACCGGGCCAGCCGCTTCATCTACTCCATCCGCACGCTCGATGCACTGCGTCGCGAGGCGAAGCGTGTGGCCGCCGAAGCGGGCCTGCCGCTGCGCGACTTCGGCCGCTACGTCATCCGCCGCTGGTACAACTTCCACACCCACCAGGCCGTGCTCGACGTTGTCCTGGCCCACCCCTGCACCCGCCCTGAGCCCGACCCCTTCCACCACACCGTGGATTTCCACCTGGATGGGGAGGGGTTCGACCTCAAACTGACAGGGCTGCCCAGGGGCTTCGGCCACGACATCGCATACGCCCGTGCCCACCCGGAGGACCTGGCCCGCTGGCTGTACGTCCACCAGTCGGTGCAGGGACGATTCCACGCTGCCAACCGGCTGTTCGTCGTCCTGCACGACGCGGCCGATCCTGACCGCACGTGGGAACTGCGCCGGGATTTTGCGCGGCTGGAGCGAGCCATCCACGCCTTCCTCGACGAGCCACGCCTGATGCGCGTCGAGTTCGCGGATCGGGAGGAGGCGCACCACCAACCGTTGGCCGGCGTCATATTCTGCGTGCGTGAGTAGGCAAAGCGCGTGAGGCATGAGGTCACGCTTTACGCTTCGGGCTGCGTCTCACCCGCGTACGACCAGTCCCAGAACCAGTACGCGAGCCCCTTCCATTCCTCCCAGCGCTCAAAGGCCGCCTCGACCTCGGCCCGGCCCACCGGCTCGCCGCCGTGCCACTCGTGCGAGACCATCTTGAGCGCCCAGGAATCGACGGGGACGAAGTCGTAGCGGCCTAGCAGGATGAGCAGGTTGGCCGCCGCGTAATCCCCTACTCCCTTGAGCGCCAGCAGCCGCTTGTGCAGTTGGGAGGTCGAGACGCCGGCTGTCTTGAGCGCTTCCAGGTCGAGAGCGCCCGAGGCCACAGAGCGT
>Ga0307438_1002157_pt1 | contig 11777 bp, 12 predicted proteins | sample SalMarWE160110MG_FD_202144 | JGI IMG/M metagenome (GOLD analysis project Ga0307438, IMG submission 202144) | Salt marsh sediment microbial communities from the Plum Island Ecosystem LTER, Massachusetts, United States - WE1603-110 | ecosystem: Environmental > Aquatic > Marine > Intertidal zone >...
CTGCCACCCTCATCCTCGAGGGCCAGCGGCTGGCGGTCATCCTGAAGGGGAAGACGAGCGGCACAGAAATCGCTGCGGGGGCCGTTGAGAGGGTTGAAGACCACTACATGCGTTCCATCCTCCGCGGCAGCCATATCGGCGATGTAGCGCAGGGCATGGCGGCTGACGGCCTGGGCCAGCCTCTGGCAGCGCTGAAAGCGGCTGGCCATCTCATCGTGTACCTCGTCGATGCTGCACCCGCAGATGGAGTCGTGGGCCTGGTTTTGGAGCAGGAGTCTCCAGGCGGTGCTCAGAAGGCCGGCATCGGAGGCGGCTCTGTCATCGCCTTCGCTGCGCTGGCGGATCAGGTTTGCCCAGGCGGAGAAGGGCTCGGCCCAGTGCAGGAGCAGGTCCTCGCACTCCTGATTGCGCTGTTTGATCCACATGCGGGCTGATGTGACCCCGGACAGGATCGGGGCTCGCTGGCTCGAGCGAAACTCCCCCTCGACGCGTGGCCAGGAATGGCTGCTGGCGCCCATCTCCTGGCGAACCGCCTCGATGAACGCGGGCAGGGTGGTCTGCACCAGCTTGGCGTCCTCCAGATTCTCGTTGGCCAGGGCGATGATGGCTGGAAGCTCGGGCTGGGGCTCGAGGTGGTCGTCGCCGTTCATCACTAGCAAACAGGTGCTGCTGGCCCAGGGCTCCAAGACCTGGCGAATGTTGTGCAGGCGATTCATCAGAGGCTCTCGCTCCAGGGGCAGGGCTCGGCCCAGGCTGTAGCCCTGGGGCAGGCGGATGGCCAGCACCTCCGAGCCATCCGGTGCCCGCCAGAAGAATTCGGAGGTGGGGATCGATTTGTCGACCCCCCGCCAGATGACGGCGGCCGGGATGCCGAAGCCGGCCAGGATGGAGGGCATGTGGGCGATCTGGCCAAACATGTCCGGCAGGTAGCCCACCATCATCGGCGGCCCGAACTGGCGAGCGATGGCGATGCCTATCTGAAGGTTGCGGATCAGGGCCTCGCCGCCAACCAGGAATTCGTCCGCAAGGACATACCAGGGGCCCACCAGCAGGCGGCCGGCCTGCACCTGGCGGGCGATGTCCTGGCGGCGGTCGGGGTGTATCTCCAGGTAGTCGTCCAGGATGATGCTCTGGCCGTCCAGCGTGAAGTGCTTGTAGTCGGGGTTTGTCTCCAGGAGGTGAAGCAGGCGGTCGAGCATGCTCACCAGGCGGGCGCGGAAGGCCTCGAAGGGAAGATACCACTCGCGGTCCCAGTGAGTGTGGGAGACTACCATCAGCCGCCACTTTTGGGCAGGGGCCATTCTTAGCTCCTATTTGGCATCTATAGTATCACAGGCAAAATTGAAGACATGCGGTGGCTGACCATGATCATCGCCCTTGTCAACGCCCGCGCTCTCACCTCCGACGGGGAGGTCCCCCACGCCACCGTTATCCTCGAGGGGGCCGCATCGCCCGCGGCTTCGACGCCGACCTGGCGGCTCTGGATGAGGGTCTAGAGATGGCCATGACCTTCGTGGGCGGCGAATTGGCCTTCCGTCGGCCCAAAGGCTCAGCCGTCTAGGCGTCTCCTCGGCCTTCCCACGTATATTCGATCGTTCTCCCAAGCGCCACTGTAATGACGGCGGCTGCCGTGCGTCTTTCTTGGCAGAGGAGATAGTACGGACATGTCAACCGAGAGCCCCATCCAGGAGATCGTACGGGCACAGACGGAGAAGGACTCGGCGGTGGAGCAGGGTTTCACCAGCCCCCCGCCGCCGTCCCTCCTGCTCTTGGCCAACGCCATTCTAGGGGTGGTGGTTATGGCCGCCGTAATCACCGCCTACATCTATTCAGAGCACACTGTCGGGTTCCTCACCGCCGTTTCGGCTCTTGCCCTTCTGGAGGTATTGGGGCTTGCCTCTGTCTATATGTCCCGAAGAAGGCTCAAAGAATCGCAGCAGCGATATCAAGCGCGGCTGTTCGTTGGCAACCTGGAGCTACGAGACATGGCCATGCGGGACGACCTGACCCAGCTCTTCAACCGCCGCTACTTCTACAATCGCCTGGAGCGAGAGCTGGAGCAGGCGCGCAACTTCCAACGGCCCCTGGCGGTGGCCGTGCTGGACATCGATGGCCTCAAAGCGGTCAACGACACCTACGGCCACAAGGCCGGCGACCTGCTCCTGGCCACCGTGGGCAGATTACTGGTGCAGTATACCCGCACCTGCGACCTGCCTGCCCGCATCGGCGGTGACGAGTTCGGTGTCGTCATGCCTGAGACGAACAAGTCGGGGGCCTTCGCTGTGGCCAGCCGCCTGCAACGGGCCCTGGAATCGGCAAAGGTCTACGAGGAGAACGGTAAGCGGCTCAAGATAAACCTATCGCTGGGGTTGTCGGGCTATCCTTGGGGCGGCGACGATGTCGACGCCATCGTGCAGTGGGCGGACACCTATATGTACGCTGCCAAGACCGTCCACCGGAGCGAGACTGACGCCTCTCCCCCCACGTCCCACCGCAGCGGCAAGCGCCAGCGGGTGAGTCCTCGCTCAGCCCCTGAGGATACCGTCCATGAACTGTAACCGATGGGCGAACTCAGGCGTCTTATCTTCTGAAGGTAGGAAGGGCAAGGCCGGAACCTTTTCTTATGCAGGATACCCAACAGGAAGCTGCTAGCGTGTCGAGTACGTTTACTATTGCCAGGCGGACCGAACGTGATACTGCGCCGCCCGCCACCGATCTAGGGCGCTATCGCTGGCTGATGCGCGCTGTTGGGGTGGTCATGGCCAGCGTCTCTGCTGCCGTCGTCTGTGTCGCCCACACCGCTGTTGGCGATGGCGAATTCTACCTGATAACGAGCGTCATTTTCCTGAACAACGTTTTGGGCCTTTTCGCCATCGCTGCCCACTCCCGCAAGACGCACGTGGGGTTGGAGCGGCGCTACCGAGCGAGGCTATTCATTCGCAATCTCGAGCTGCAAGACATGGCCATGCGGGACGACCTGACCCAGCTCTTCAACCGGCGTTACTTCTTCGAGCGCCTACGGCGAGAGTTGGACCGGGCCCGCAGTTTGCAAAGCCCCTTGGCCATCCTCGTGCTGGATGTCGACCAACTCAAGGGTGTCAACGACACCTACGGTCACAAGGCGGGTGACATGGTGCTGGCCAACCTGGCCAAGCTGCTGGTGAAGTGTACCCGCACCAGCGACACCCCTGCCCGCCTGGGTGGCGACGAGTTCGGCGTGATCATGCCAGAGACGGATAAGGATGGGGCTTTTGCCGTGGCCAACCGGCTCCAGCGCGCCTTGGACGTTAACCCTGTCTACGAGCAGGATGGGGATTCCCTCAAGATGAAGGTATCCTTGGGGGTGTCAGGCTTTCCCTGGGGCGGCGATACCGTGGACGAGCTGGTTCAGTGGGCAGATACGCACATGTATGCTGCCAAGACTTCCCACAGGAACAACGCTGGCTCCTCGTCCAACGCCCGCGAACGCTCGCGGAAAAAGGTCTAGGCACGGAAAAGGCTCCATCCGCCTAGCATGGGGGTGGGGCAATGAGACCAGGATCGATCAAGGCATGGGTTCCAGGGGAGGAGGGCTCCGGTCTAGGAGCAGGGCTCAAGAGTATCTGGCGGCGGCTGACAAGCTATGCGTTCATGTGGCAATTCACCCTACAGTTCACCTTGGTGTTCGCCCTCCTCAGCCTGCTGCTGGTGGGCCTCACTGGCTTTGGCCTTAGTCTTTACCTGGCTCACTCCATCAAGGAGGGCGAGATCGATGATGCGGTCGAGCAGACCGAGGAGAGTGTCTCTCGACTCATCATGACCCACCTATCGCTCGACCAGGCTACGACACCCCTCGCTGGAGAGCAGTACGCCGAGTTCGATAGCTTCGTCCAGGGTGAAATCATCTCGGCCGACACTATTCGGGTGAGGATCTGGGGCCAGGACGGCATCCTGCTGTATTCGTCAGACAGCCCAGATCAGATTGGACAGGACTTCCCCCTTGACCAGAGGCTGACGGCTGCCTTCAGCGGCAGCACTGCCTCTCAGGTGGCAGACAGCCCTGATGATCTGGGGGCTCCTGCCAGCGTCGACTCCGGCTCGGTGCTGGCGGTCTACGCTCCCCTGACCTCTGAGGGTGGGGTCGATGTGGCGGCCGCTCTGGAGGTACACCAGGCCTACGCCCCCATCGCCCACCGTATCGATAGATCCCAGGCGATCGTCTACGTAGCGGTCGCTGGTGCCTTGGGCTTCTTGTACGCGGCCCTTTTGGCCATCGTCGGGCGGGGCTCTGCTCTCATGAGCAGGCAAAGGCGCCAGTTAATGTTGCGTAGCCAAGAGCTGAAGCGCAGCCACGATTCCCTCCTGCACGTGCTTTCCGCCGCTCTCGACCTGCGGGATCAAGCGACCAAAGGCCATTCCCTGCGGCTAGCCCGGCTGGCCCTGGCCGTAGGGGGGGAGCTTGGCTTCTCTGATGAGGAGATGTGCCACCTCGAGCAGGCGGCGATGCTCCACGATATGACCAAGTTAGAGTTGCCGAAGGCGATTCTAGAGAAGGCTGGCCCCCTCACCGAGGACGAGTGGCAGAAGATACAGAGGCATCCAGAGCTGGGCTACGAGATGGTGAGGAACGCTCCCTTCCTTCAGGAGGCAGGGGAGATCATTCTTTGCCACCACGAGCGCTACGACGGTGGCGGCTATCCTCACGGCCTCAAGGGGGAGGAGATACCCCTGGCGGCCCGCATATTCGCCCTGGCCGATACCTATGATGCCATGACCTCCGATCGTCCCTATCGCAAGGCAGGGCACCACGCCGCCGCCGTGAGGGAGATCAAGGGCAGTGCCGGTACCCAGTTCGACCCCAGGGTGATTGAGGCCTTCCTGGAGGCCGACCGCAAAGGGCTGATTGGGGACAAGGTCTTCCTGCAGGAGAAGGATGGGAAGGCGGCGGTCGTCGATTTGGTAGGCCAAGCGGCTTCGGGCGAGGAGGATCATGCCTGACGGCAGCCACCGCTACCCCTACGACGCCATCACCTCCGACAGGCCCTATCGCAAGGCCATGCCCCACCAGTACGCCCTGGAAGAGACCAGCCGTAACGCTGGCAGCCAGTCCGATCCCCAGGTAGTGCAGGCCTTCCTGCGGCTTGGGATGAGCGGCCTTATTGGACACGAAGATACCATGCGAGAACATGCTGTTCCCCTATCGTACGTGGCAATGTAGTTCCGACAGTGGCAGGCGACGCCTGCGAGGAAGGACTGTCGCACGACATAGCTCTTCAGGAGGCGCTGGCGATGGTGGAATCACCTCGGGTATTGTTCCAAGCGGAGCTGATCACAGATGGCTTGTGTATGTTGGGCCGTCTGGATATGCCTTCTACCCAGGCCCGTCTGGCGGACATCCTTAACTTCCGCGGCGAGCCCGTCATTGTCCTCCACGACGTAGAGGCGAGGAGGCTGGGGCCTGAGTCGGACAAGGTATTCAACTGGCCGACGGCCCAGGTCCGCAGGGAAGCCATCACCCTGGCGATACCACATGAGCATCGCCCCCCGGCAGCCGAAACTGAGCACCCGATGGAGTATGTGGTCAAGGTGTCGCACAGGGTTTCCTTTCTATTGTCCTCTTTCGCTGTCGTTGGCAACTTTCACCTGGCCAAGGAAGCGGACATCAATGTCGCCTCTCCCATACGCGGCTCGGATTTCGTGCCCCTGACCGACGCCCAGGCTATCTACCTCCCTGATCCCACCTTCGTGTGGAAGGCGGCGATCATCGTAGTGAACGTCGCCAAAGCCGAGGTCTGCTGTCTCGGCCCCGATCTATTCCCCCAGTAGCTTTCCTAGCCAGCGCGTCCCTGTAGCCGTCCATCAGCACGCTCACCGCTGGCGTACTGTCCCCGTTAGCCGGTCAACCGAGGTAAGGAAGCGGTGAAGGGGAGTGAACAGATGGTGGAAAAGGAAGGTGTTCACCAGGTGTTAACTGACATAACGATGCTTGCCGTCTTACGCTGTCATTGCGGGAGGCTCACTCCCGCGGTGACCAATGCCGACGGTAAGGGTATGTTGGATGATAACCTGGCTGGCGGCACGGACCGGCTTGACGTGCTGCTTGCTTCTGGCTCTCCTCTGGACGGCCAAGATCGCTCTGTCCGACGACGGTCCTGTGGCTTCCCACTGGCAGCAGGAGCCTGCCCCCGCTCAGTTCTCCCGTTGGTTTCCCCTCTACGACAACGAGATCCTCTTCTGCCTCGAGGACAGGGCCGGTGTAGGCGTCAGCGACGCCTGGGTGCAGGACAACCTCTCTCGTCACTGGGGGGTGAACTCCCGGCCCTCGTGCACGCCAGAGGGGACACCCGACCTGCGTATCATTATCGAGGACTTTGGCGACCCTCAGCCGGCTGGTTGGGCCCGCGTGGATGTGCCTTCCGACCAGGGGGGCTGGTTCGGCCTGCGCTTCTACCAGCACTGTGAAGTAAGCCTGAATGCCGCCATCTTCTGGCAGAGATCTAGCTATGTCTGGCCAGGCACTTCCACCTTCCTGCCAGACGTCCCCGAAAAGACCCTGCTGCACGAGTTCGGCCACTGCACTGGTCTATCTCACCGGGAGGAGTCCGGCTATGAGGGAGCCATGTATCCCATGATGCTTTATTACCCCAACCAGGAAGAGGTGGCTTCCCTCCACTACGACTACGATCCCTGGCTGCTCTTTCGCCTGGTTCGGCCTGTCCTATGGGTCATGGGGCTGGCCGCTTAAGGCCGATCGTCAGCAGATGCAACGATCTGCATAGAAATGAGGCCGCCCCATCGGGCGGCCTCCTAATAGCGGGCCGTTTGCTCTCAGTCGAACAGAAGCCAAATAAGCGCGGGGAGTATCATCCCTAGAATGGCCAACATGGACAAGACCACCAGCGTCCTTCGCAGCCAGGGGCTGGGCTTTTCCGCTGGCTCCCACGCCCCATAGCCCGTCGCCTCCGACAGGTCATGGTCGGGATGGCGGGGGTCGGTGGGGTCTAGCTCCCAGGTGGTGCCGTCTTCGTCTACGAAGCCTGTATCGGGGGCCTCTTCTTCGCCCTGCTCGCGCTCTCGCATCACGGCGTCCTGTCCAACCGGGCGCGCTCCGAAAGGGGTATCTGCGGACAACATCGAGGCATCTCACAGCCTCGCGTCTTGTTGGCTCGACCAGCGCGTCGCGGCCACTCAGTGTGGCGCTCTAGGCACCACCCTGACCTAACTTGGCGAGAGACTCCTGCCACATCCTGATGTGCTCTCGCTCATCTTCCTGATTCTGTTGAACCAGGGCTCGCGATCCGTCATCGAAGGGGACCTGGTCCAACATCTGCTGGTAGTCCTTGACGGCCCGCTCCTCGACCCAGATGCTGGTCTTTAGAGCCGCACGCTGCCCCAGGAGACTGGGTACGAAGCCTATCACCCATCCAGCCACAGCGTAAAAAGGGCTCAGCATGGAGGGGGAGCCGCCCAGCTCCTGGCGGCGGGCAGCGAGCTCGCGCTCGTGTTTTTCTTCGGTGGCAATGGCATCCGCCAACTGCTCGGCGGTTATCTCGCTTCGTCCGAGGCGCCAGCGTTGACCGCGGTAGATTCGCACGGCCATGATTTCCAGATTGACGAGCGCTCTGAGTGCTCCTAGGACGTCAGACGTTGCCATTGGTCGTCGCCTCAGACGAAACAAGTCTAATGGTCGGGGCGACTGGATTTGAACCAGCGACCTCCTGAACCCCATTCAGCAAAGCGGAAATCCCGTCGAAGACGCTATTCTTGTATCTGGCTGCAACCAGTCGCCGACACGATTCAGGTGGCGGAACTTTTCGGCCTTCAGCCCACCTGAATCGGTCGGTTGGGAACCGCAAACTCCGCCACGATTATGGGGTAGGCGAAGCCGTGGTGTCAACGGTCTCTCTCGGAGGCGAAAAGGGGTAGCCCGGGGCAGGATCTGCACATGAATAGCAGCCTTGGCGGGTGCGGTCGGATTTCAACCGAGGACTGTTAATCACGACGTGGTGAAAAAAGGGACCGTATAGGCGATAGTGCGGAGACTCGACGCTGGCCCAAGCGACTTGGCGCGTCAACCGTCCCGATACGGATCAAGTTTTGGCACTCCACGTCTCGCTCCTTGGCTCCAAACCTTGGTGATGGCGTGGTTCTTCTCGTGAAGTGAAGCCACAAATCGTGCATGTCATGTTGGCGGCTACGGGTTGGGGTGTTGACAAGGCCGAGGCGCATGGTAGGATGGATATCACAAAAGAATGGCTCTAAAGAAACGAACCCCCAAAATGCGGTTGCATGACCTTGTGGCCAAGCTCAGGAGCGCTGGGCATCGGATCACGCCCCAGAGGCTGGCCATCGCCAGAATCGTGGTGGAGAGCGAGGAGCACCCGAGCGTGGAGCAGATCCACCGCCAGGTGCAGAAGGACTTCCCTACCACCAGCCTGGCCACCGTTTACAACACGCTCGAACGCCTCAAGGAGATAGGGGAAGTCCTGGAGCTTCCCTTCAGTGGCGGCAGCCACTACGACGGTCGCAACCCTCGCCCTCATCCCCACCTCGTGTGCACCGTTTGCGGCGCCATCGAGGACCTGGACATCGACCTGGGGTCGGCAGCAGAGGAGGTGGCTGCCAGGAGAGGCTACGCGGATGTCCACCATCGCCTGGAGTTCTACGGAGTTTGTCCCCGCTGCCAAGGGAGACGAGCCATGGAGAATAACGTATAGTGATAAGAAACGGAGGAGGTATTTGCCTTGATGGACGAGAAAATGCAAGAAGCCCTTAACAAGCAGCTCAACGCGGAGATCTACTCGGCCTACCTGTACCTGTCGATGTCCGCGTACTTCCAGTCGGTCAACCTGGACGGCTTCGCGAACTGGATGCGCGTGCAGTGGCAAGAGGAGCTGGCGCACGGGCTGAAGTTCTACGACTACGTCAACGAGCGCGGCGGCAGGGTCGTCCTGCAGACGGTGGAGGCGCCGCCCTCCGAATGGGATTCGGCGCTGGCAGTTTTTGAGGATACGTACCGGCACGAGCAGAAGGTCACTGGCATGATCAACAAGCTGGTCGACCTGGCGGTTGAGACAAGGGACCATGCGACGAACAACTTCCTTCAGTGGTTCGTCTCTGAGCAGGTGGAGGAGGAAGCCTCCGCTGACGAGGTGGTGCAGAAGCTCAAGCTGGTGGGCGATGACCCCAGCGGGCTGTTCATGATCGATCGCGAGCTGGCTCAGCGGGCGTTCGTTGCGCCGGCCACCACGACGGAAGGAGGTGCAGAATGACCATCTCCTCACTGCCAAGGCGGATGAGCTAGGGGAACAGCGAATAGCAAAAGAAGAAAAGCGGAAGAAGGGAGGAGAACAATGGCAGAGAACAAAGATATCCTGACCACCAGCTCTGGCACACCGGTCGACGATGACCAGAACACTCTGACCGCGGGCAGCCCCGGCCCGGCCCTGCTGCAGGACGTTCACCTGATCGATAAGCTGACCCACTTCGACCGCGAACGCATCCCCGAGCGTGTGGTGCACGCCAAGGGGGCGGGTGCCTACGGCTACTTCGAGGTCACCCACGACGTAACGCGATACACTAGAGCCAAGTTCCTGTCCGAGGTCGGTAAGCGCACCGAGCTCTTCGCGCGCTTCTCCACTGTGGGCGGCGAGAAGGGCTCGGCCGACGCCGAGCGCGACCCCCGCGGGTTCGCGGTAAAGTTCTACACGGAAGAGGGGAACTACGATTTCGTGGGGAACAATACGCCGGTCTTCTTCATCCGGGACCCACTGAAGTTCCCCGACTTCATCCACACCCAGAAGCGGAACCCGGCCACCAACGTCAAGGACCCGGGCATGTTCTGGGACTTCCTATCGCTTACGCCGGAGTCCATCCACCAGGTCACCGTCCTCTTCTCCGACCGCGGTACGCCCAAGACATACCGCCACATGAACGGCTACAGTGGGCATACCTTCAAGTGGTACAACGACAAGGGCGAGTACTTCTGGGTGAAGATCCACTTCAAGACCGAGCAGGGCATCCAGAACCTGACCCGGGAAGAGGCTGAACACATGAAGGGCGTGGACCCCGACCATGCCACTCGTGACCTGCACGAAGCGATCGAGCGGGGCGAGTGCCCGGCCTGGAAGGTCTACGCGCAGATCATGACCCCTGAGCAGGTCGAGAATTACCGCTTCGACTCCTTCGACATCACCAAGGTCTGGCATCAGGGTGACGCTCCGCTGAACCCGGTGGGCCGCATGGTCCTCAACCGCAACCCGGAGAACTACTTCGCCGAGGTCGAGCAGGCCGCTTTCTCCCCCGGCAACTTCGTGCCCGGGATAGCCGCCTCGCCGGACAAGATGCTGCAGGGGCGTCTCTTCAGCTACCACGACACACATCGCCACCGCCTGGGGCCGAACTACCAGTTGCTGCCGGTGAACTCGGCCAAGGCCGTGCCGGTGAACAACTACCAGCGCGACGGGTTCATGCGCTTTGACCCCAACGGCGGCGGCAGCCCGAACTACTACCCCAACAGCTTTGGTGGCCCCGCGCCCGACCCCGAAGCGGCCGAGCCAGCCTTCGAGGTCTCCGGCAAGGCCGCACGCCAGCGATACACCCACCCCAACGACGACTTCGTGCAGCCTGGGATTCTGTACCGCAAGGTGATGACCGACCAGGATCGGGAGCATCTGATCGGCAACATCGTGGGTCACCTGGGCGGCGCGCAGAAGCGCATCCAGTTGCGCCAGACAGCCCTCTTCTACAAGGCCGAGCCCGAGTATGGCCGCCGCGTGGCCGAAGGGCTCGGGCTGGACGCTAAGGAGGTCGAGCGCCTGGCCGAAATGTCCCCTGAGGAACGGGCCAAGGCTACGGCAATGTGAGCCTAGCGGGCTGTTCATGATCGACCGCGAGCTGGCTCAGCGCTTATTCGTTGCGCCGGCTGCGACAGCGGAAGGAGGTACAGAATGAGCGTTGCCCCCACTGCCGACGAGATTTTCGAGATGGCTGAGCAGATCGAGAGGAACGGGGCTCGGTTCTATCGCCGGGCGGCGCAAGGGTTCACCGATTCGCGTGCCGGCCGGCGATTGCTTGACCTGGCGGCCATGGAAGATGAGCACGAGAAGGTCTTCGCTGCCATGAGAGCGGAGCTGTTGCAGTCAGAACGGGAGCCGAGGGTGCCCGACCCCTATGGCGAAGCGATCTTGTATGTGCGGGGGATGGCGGACGGATATGTCTTCGATGTGAGGAAGGATCCGTCCGAACGGCTGACGGGCAAGGAGACGATGGAGGACATTCTCAAGACGGCTATTGGGCTGGAAAAGGACTCCATCGTGTTCTACCTGGGGATAAAGGAGATAGTTCCGGAAAGGCTGAGCAAGCAAAGAATCGACGACATCATCAAGGAGGAGATGGGGCATATTGCCATCCTGAGCCAAGAGATGGCGGGCTTAGGGGCGTAAGAGGTGGCAGCATGAGCGGACCTTTCAAGGCGACGAAAGTAACCGACCACGTCTACTGGGTGGGGGCGATTGACTGGTCGCTCCGCGAGTTCCACGGCCATCTGACGAGCCGAGGCACAACCTACAACGCCTATCTCATTCTGGCGGACAAGATCACCCTCGTGGATACGGTCAAGGCCCCCTTCAAGCACGAGATGCTCTCCCGTATTGCCTCGGTCATCGATCCTGGGGACATCACGTACATCATCTCCAACCACTCCGAGATGGACCACTCCGGATGCATGCCCGAGGTGATACAGGCGGTGAAACCGGAGAAGGTCTTTGCCTCCGTCATGGGAGCCGCCGCTCTAGCCG
>Ga0307438_1002164_pt1 | contig 11750 bp, 8 predicted proteins | sample SalMarWE160110MG_FD_202144 | JGI IMG/M metagenome (GOLD analysis project Ga0307438, IMG submission 202144) | Salt marsh sediment microbial communities from the Plum Island Ecosystem LTER, Massachusetts, United States - WE1603-110 | ecosystem: Environmental > Aquatic > Marine > Intertidal zone >...
GAACCGCTTGTATTGGTCTCATTTCCTTCAATCATAACCCTGTAATCCTGAAAGAGGTTCTGCTGTCTTCTTATATCACCACTTCCACTTACAAGAACTTGCGGTACAGTGCCAAGCGGAGACCAGACTCCTGCAGCCGCGTCTCCATATTCTATATCGGAAAGCAAAATACCACAGGTAGGAGCCGGATCACCGGCACCCGCAATAGTAACTTCCCAATTACCGGCTGGCCCGCCAAATCCTCTGACACTATATCTTATTCTCTGATAGCGTCGACGCCTCGGCTGGGTGGGCTCATAGTATTCAGGAAAAACTGCCGGCGGAAAAGGAGGATTATTTGCATTTTGGTCAATCCTGTTAAAATCCCAGGTAATAGTGTTTCGCTGTATCGTTATCGTAACTCTATCATATATACTCATAAGAACAGGAACCAGAGCTGTAGTCTTTTCAACCCCTACACTCGTTGAGGAGACTGCGAATGTTACAAACGATATAAGAAATAACAGATAAAAAATTCTTTTCATGGTTACCTCCGATATTTTAAAATTTCTTTCTATCAATCTTTTTTACGGGTTTTGCAATTCCAAAATTAAGACCTTCTCTCTTCATACCTCCGGTTAACTGCAAATACAAAACGAATCCTCTCGGGCTTAAGTCATAACCCGGCGGTAAACGGGAAGCCTGTATCGTATAATCTCCGGGTATTATGTTACTAATTGAATACTCACCGAAAAAGTTTGCGTAAGTGTGTCTTGAATAATCACCTCGAATTATGCTGATTTTAACATTCGGAACCCCTTTCTCGTCCGGATCCCTTTTGAAGTTATGGTTTTTGTCGTAAAAGACAACTCCCTTAATCGAAGAAAGGCTGAAAATCGGGAAATTTACCACCTTAAAATCGACAAACCCTGTATTTATCTTTTTTATCAGATTATCCCCTCCTAAAAATGCGGGAACACCTTTTATATCAAGCTGCACAGTATGTTTTCCTTTGGAAACGGGAGCAAATCTGTATTGCCCTATACTGTTTACGTCTGCTTCTTTATCACCGTCTAAAATAATTTTTATATCCTCAAGAGGCGGCTCCCCGCTCTGCCTCAAACCATCCCCGTTCTCATCATGCCAGACTAATCCGGTTACAGCACCAAAACCAATTTTTTCTATGGAACCTCTTTTAATAAGCTCAAGAGTATAAATTTTCGATTCTGTGGCGGTGTTGCCTGAAATACCAACTCTACTTGAAAATCCTCCGGAAGCGCCCCCAAAAGAAAGCGAAGCATTATAATTTACTCTTTCCTGATCCACCATATGCCGCAATCTAAAATCTCCGGAAAGGGATGCACCCATCCGCAAAAGTGCGCCCAAAGCATATTCCCAGCCGTAAATCTCGGATCTGGAAGCCGAAACCTCCAGAACATTAGAATGCGGAAGGTTTATAATACCCTCTACTTCATAACTTTCATTTCTTCTGTTATAATAACTGTTCTGATATCTAAAACTAAGCCTTCCCCTAGCATAAAGAAAATAATAAAGACTCAAATAATTTCGATAACCACTATTCCTATCACCGCCCCAGTTTACATTATTGGTAAAATTGACTGAAAGATTAATAGGAAAACGGTAAGAAAAACCATCAAGAACTTGATTCTGTAAACTTCTATCCAGACGTCCCGACTGATAAAAACCTGAAAAAACACTTAAACCAGTGGGAAACTTATAAGAGGGATTTATACCCCAATTAAACCTCCCCCCTATATATTTGATACCCTCTCGCGAAATAAAACCATAACTATAGTATCTTAGAAAAGAACGAAGGGAAAAAAGTTTTTTATTGTAAATCAAATCCTCATCAATGGAAAGTTCCGGGTTGTCCACATAACCCAATTTTATATCATTCACAATTTTAAGGTCTCCAAAATCAAAATTAAATTCATCTCCCAATATAGTAGAAACCCTGTCTCTATCCCACCTCGAGTTAAGGGTAAATCTATGATTGGGAAGGAAAAGCTCCAATTCGGAAAAAAATCTATTACTATAAAACGTGGGAAAAACACGAGCAGACAAATCTCTCATCTTCCCTACTCTCAAATTAAACTGACAATCTTCGCAGGGAGGACCATAACCGACTTCAACTCCCCTCAGATATCCCATATCACCTAATACAACATGATAATTTCTGTTATATTCATCGAAAGCAATAGAATCATATCTAAATTGGAATCTTTTTACCCCAAAATCCTCTCTATATCTCATAAATAGAATATCCGTATTCCAGTGAGTCCCCCTCGTATCCATTAACCAGTTAGTCACCGCGTATGAGGTTTCATCATACTGATAGATATTATGATATACATTCGTATAGTATTGAAAAGATAAAATAAATAAAATCATTACCAATTATTAATTATTCAACCTTCTTAACACCCTCTAATATTTGGTCTCCGCCATAATCCACACTCGCTACTATCTCATCCCCTTGTTGGATTTTTATATCTATAAATTTTAATTTATACTCACGTACTGCCGCCGGCAGTATTACCGATCCGGCAAGAGAATCTCGGTATATTTCCTTCTCCTCTCGCCTAACCCAGTATTTAACTGTCGGTCTCACCCACATATTACCCTTATTCTCCACCTCCATCTTCAACTCTCCACTCTTCTCTAACTCCATTTTCTTTATCTGTGCTTCCTTAAATGTTGTTCCCGCGATCTCTAAATAAGCGGTTATACCAACCCTGCCCGCTAACTGCACAAGCGGAGTCCATTCCTCTTCCTCAGGCGGCTTACCTTCAAAAAATATTACACCCCAGTAACCACCTGTACTCTCCGAAGGAATCTCAAAGGTAACCCTTATCTCTTTTACTTCCCCGGGCGCAAGAATGAACTCGGCAGGATTGATCGTTATCCATTCGGAACAGGAACCGGGAAGAAAACCTGACGGATGATATACTATCTTTCCTCCTTCACTTAGATCCCAATCACCCTTATAAACGCTAACAGTCGCCTCATTGTATGCATCTCCGTTCTTTACGGATATCTCCCTCGTAACTACTCCGGGATATGAGCTGACCTCCAACCGTAAGGGAGAAACAAGTAATGATACGGATATAATTAAATTTAACATTTAGTAGATCCTCCTTACTTTTTCATTAACGTGAAATCAATATTGCTCAGAAATTCTCCTGCTTTATCCGCCCACTGTAAATCCAACCTCAAATCTATCGAAAAAGACCTTCCGACTTCGGATGTTGGAAGCCCTTCAAAAAGCCTCATTTCACCCATTTCGAAAGGGACCCATTCCTCTCCCTCAATCCTCCAGGCTAATCGCCCAATAGGAATCATGCTTCCCATGTTAGACAAAAAATCTCCTTGTGCCGAACAGAGAAAAACCCATTCGGTATTCGCATGTATCTTGCCTTTTATGGCTCCGGGAATTTCAATAGGAGAATTTAACGGACTAACAAAACCAACATCGATTTTTTCAGCTTGAATCTCAAGAGAAAGATATTCATCAAAATCAGCTTGACTTAATATTTCCTGATTTATAATAAAAGACAATAAAATAAATAATATCATTGCTTTATTATTAATTATAATCCAATATTTGAACATTGTCAAGAAGTAAAAATGATAACCACAGATTACCACTAGATTAATTTATTAATCCAATGCCCAAAGTCAAAACTTAACAAAAAAAATTACCACAGAGGACACAGAGAAAAACAATACACACAGAGAACACAGAGTCCCACCACACCCCAGATTTGGTTTTGTTTCAATTAAATCCCAACCCCCAAAAACCCAAATATTTAGATAGAATTAAACAAGATTAACTGGATTTTTTACTTGTCGTTTCTACAAAAAGTTGAACTTTAAACCCATTATCCATTTTGTAGGCCTCACAGCGTGATCAAAGCGAGGGCTAACCGTTCTGAAGGACGTCTCGGAGGCCGAGCGACCATGGTCTCTTGAAATTCTTGTATTTCAAGAGGAGCAAAGCTGAGAGCGAGCGGCAATTTCCCCGGTGGGGAAATCGACCGCGTTCCTGAAGAATGGTCAGCCTTCGCTTCTTTTTCAATTTAAAAATATTATTTTTTAAGATCCAAAAGGCGCACCGTGCTCTCTGTGGTTAAATATTCTGGTGTGGAGTTGTGTAGGTTCTGTGGTTTAGTTTTGGCTAATAAACAAAAAGGGCGCTTTTAAACGCCCTTTTTGTTCTATAGCAGACTCCTTAGTTTAAGTGGTTATCGGTCAATTAGTCTGAATAGTATAGGTAAGTACACAGCTCACACCGGCAGTCTGTTCTTCGTCACCGTCTAAAGTCACTCTATAATCTTGATTGAGGGACTGCCATCCTCCAGTATTACCGCTTCCACTTGAGAGAGTATCAGGTGCAGCTAATGTATTAAAAGCATCCCAGGAACCCATTCCGGCAGGACTATGCTCTATATCCGAAAGAAGGACACCACTCCCTGGATCTCCATCTCCATACACCGTAAGAGACCAATCGACGGGAGAAGCACCAGAAGAACCAGTTACAATATACTCGAGTTGCTGGTAAGGAGATGCGTTAGGGGTTGTCGGATAATATTGCTCCGTAGGACCAGTAGGAGGGTAAATGGGATTGCTCGGGTTAAGAGTTATATCATTAAAATTCCACTCAGCATTGTTATTCACATATATTCCAACACCCGTTGGAATTATAAAAGTCAGAGTAGTAGTTTCGGATTGAGGACTCGTACCAGTAGCCCGGCCTTGAGCAAAAAGCATCGCCGGTAAAATCAAAAACAGAAAAAAATGTCCTTTCATTTTAACCTCCTTTAAACTCAGACAAACTCCAGATAACCAACTATTAACGTCTGCTAAATTATCAAAGAACCAAATATACTACCTGCAATTTTTATTCCATAAATCAAGACCTTGATTATCAAATTCTTAAGCCCACACACATCTCGCAAAATGCAATTTTATTTCGCAGAAAGCTAATTTTTTACGTCAGTTAAGGATATTTTACAAGCAAGGATTTTACCGCAAAGACGCAGAGTACGCAGAGAAAAACAATAATTAGCCACAGATTTACACAGATTAAAAAAATGTTTTTTTAACTAGTATCCAGGACCAGGTATCTGGTACCTAAATTACGATATTCTTTTAAGATTTTCAACTAATTTACTATACTTGTTACCAAGTCTTTCTTTATTTTCCCTGGTTTTCTCGATCACCTCAGGTGGAGCCTTTTCCAAAAAATCTTTTTCAGAAAGTCGCTTTTCTGTCCTTTTAAGGAACTTTTCAAGTTCAACAATCTCTTTTTTCAATCTCCCCCTTTCCCTTTCAATATCAATTATTCCCTCAAGAGGAACATATACATCCATACCTTTTATATGAAAAAAGGCAGAATTGGCAACTTTTTTTCCCTCCTTGAGTTCGTCAATTCCTCCAAGCCTAAATATCCACTCCGACTGAGCCTGAATAAGATCAAAAAGACTGTTTTCGCAATTAACAATTGCTTTGATCTTTAAATCCGGAGGAAGATTAAATTCTCCTCTGATATTACGAATATTTGAAACGAAATCATGCAGGAAACCCACTTCGTTTTCTAACTCTAAATTCCTGTAATGTTCATCATAAACCAGCCATTTTGAATTGATAATCATATCAGTTGTATAAGGCAGCATCTCATAAATTTCCTCGGTTATATGAGGAATAAAGGGATGTAAAAATTTAAGATACCGCTCAAAAGACCACATGGCTACGGAAACAGCATTTTTTCTTTCTTTTTTATCGCCCGAATAGATTCGTGGCTTTATCATTTCCAGGTACCAATCACAAAATTCGTCCCAGAAACGAGAAGAAAGCATCCTGCTCGCTTCGCTTATTCTAAAAGAATCTATATGTTCCTCAATATCTTTCACGAGTCCCATAACCTTTGATATAATCCACTCATCCATTTTAGTAAGACGGATACCTTCAATACTTCCTACGTCATCATCCTTACAATTCATCATTAAAAACCGTGTAACATTCCAAATTTTATTCAAGAAATTCCTTCCCTGCTGGATACTATCTTCATTATATATTACATCTTTACCCTCAGGGGTAATACGCAAGATTCCTATGCGAAGAGCATCCGACCCATAAACATCAATTAACTCAAGTGGATCCGGAGAATTACCTAAAGACTTGGATAAAGCTCTATGTCTGGAATCACGAATCATACCGGTAAAATACACTTTACCAAAAGGAACTTCTCCCATAAATTCAAGGGAAGACATTATCATCCTTGCAACCCATAAAAAGATTATATCCCACCCTGTGACAAGAGTAGTAGAAGGAAAAAACGAATCCAGTTCCCTGGTCTTATCAGGCCAACCAAAAGAAGCAAATGGCCACAACCAGGAAGAAAACCAGGTATCAAGAACATCCTCATCTTGATAAATTTCCCGACTGCCACATTCCGAACATTCCGAAGGCATTTCTCGGCTAACTATAACTCCTTCACAACTTCTACAGTAATAAACAGGTATCCGGTGCCCCCACCATAATTGTCTCGAAATCACCCAGGGACGAATATTATCAAGCCAGTGATTATATACTTTTTTCCATCTGGGAAGGTAAAACTCCACCTTTCCTTCCTCTGCAGCCCTCAAAGCTTTCTTTGCCATTTCATCCATTTTCACAAACCACTGTTTCGAGACATACGGCTCGAGAACTGTATCACAACGCGAGCAATGCCCCACAGAATGTAAATGATCTTCAATTCTATTCAAAAACCCTTTATTTTTTAGATCCTCCAGTACCTTCTCCCGTGCCTCATAGCGTTCCATCCCTTTATATCTTCCCCCATTATCATTAATATTTCCTTTCTTATCGAGAATATTTATCAAGGGAAGATCATGCTCTCTACCGATCTCAAAATCATCCGGATCGTGGGCGGGTGTTATCTTAACCGCCCCTGTTCCAAATTCCCTGTCCACTTTACAATCTGAAATTACAGGAATCTCTCTCTCCATCAAAGGGAGAACCACTTCTTTTCCAATAAAATCTTTATACCTCTCATCATCGGGATTAACTGCGACAGCAGTATCTCCTAGCATTGTCTCCGGACGGGTAGTAGCAACCTGTAGTTTTCCTCCCTCTTTCAAAGGATATTCGATATAATAGAGCTTTCCTTTGATCTCTTTACTTTCAACTTCTTCATTTGAAATGACTGTTTCGCAACGAGGGCAATAATTCACTATATATTCATCTCTATAAATATAACCCTTTTCGTACAATTTAATAAATGTCTCTTCAACAGCTCTTGAGAAACCTTCATCTAAAGTAAACGTTTCTCTGCTCCAATCGCAACTAAGACCCAGAGTCTTCATCTGTGAAACGATTCTGTCATGGTATTCGTCTTTCCATTTCCAGACCTCTTCAACAAATTTTTCTCTGCCCAGATCAAATCTTGTGAGTCCCTCTTCTGCCAATTTCCTTTCTACAACATTTTGAGTTGCTATACCTGCATGATCAGTTCCCGGGAGCCATAAGACTTCAAATCCCTGCATTTTATGAATACGTATGAAAATATCTTGTATTGTCATGTTAAGTACATGCCCCAGATGCAAAATCCCTGTAACATTAGGCGGAGGAAGTAGTATTACATAAAAGGGTTTTTCGTTATCGACATTAGCTATAAAAGTTTTGCTTTCCTCCCATCTTTCTCTCCACTTTTCCTCTACCCGACCCGGAATATATTTCTTCGGAAGCTCCAAGGTTACCTCCCCTTTTCAGGTATAACTTCATAAAGAACCCTTTCTTCCCGCACCTTACTATCAAAGAAACGAACTCCCTTCTTTACGCTAACGGATTCTTCCGGAATTTCGATCATTTTTACATCACTTTTACCGTTGAGCAAATAATCTATTCTTTGTAAAGAGATTTTATGTTCACTGATAATGTAATTACCGGAAAGCCCTTTCATCCAGATAATCACCTCTTCTATTAATTTTTTCTGCATAGAAAGATAAGAAGACTTCTCAATCTTTTCCTCAACTCCCGCCGTTTCAAAAGTACCAACTTGAAGCAAAAAACTAAACATTGTAGAAGCACCTATAAGGATAACTGAACGGTCGGGATGATGAACCGTAGAATACATATTCGCTCTCCTGACAAGACTACCTGTAATATCAAGGCGCCCCAGCACATTTTTTCCTAAATAAACATCCTCCCCCGGTTTACCGGAAGCAATCCCTATACCAATCTGAAATATCTTCCTGTATTCAGGAGGTAAGCGTTCATAAGTTATCCCTCCAAAATCTATACCCTCCTCATCAAAATCTTTGAACCATTCCTGATATCTTTTTAAATTTTTTCTGACAAATCTTTCTGAATACTCAAGCATATTTCTGGCACATCTGATCGCCCTACTTGCCGAGTCCAAAGAAGCCTCAAGTTTAATTTCCTCATCTTCCGATTCTTTCTCATCACTACCGGACATCGAAATCTGTCCGAAATATAAATCACTACTCTCTTCCGAAAATAAAACAATCCCTCCGTCTCCGGTATCTTTTACAAAAAATCCTCCCGAATCTTCTACCGCCTTTAATAATTCTGCCTGAAATTCGTTTCTTATTTTATCTTCAATCTCCGCATTTAATAACTTTTCACCCATTATAGAAGAACCTCTAATATCGTAAACCATTACAGAAATGGTCTTCAAACAATCCCTCACAATACTCTCCCCACTCGATAGTGTTCTCTCAAGCTCAGGAATAAAGAAAACAACCGGAGGATCACCTCTGCGAGCGAGAAGACCTACCCAGCGAGCTTCTTCAATGGAACTGAGTTCTGATTCGGGAAATATTCTGACCATATTTTCCAAAATAAGCTCTACAATAGTTGGCAAAAACATTTGATCATACTTTTCAACAAACCAATCTACTACACTCTCAAAATCAGTTTTTCTTCCCAATAAACTACGAGACAAAAAAGAATCGGGGGCGCTGCCCAATTTATCATCGAGCGCAACTATAGCTCTATTAATGTTATCTTTTATTTTCTTAGTAAGATTAGGATCAAAAAACCTTAAAATACCAGGTATATTAACTATTTCATCGGCTTCCGAAACATTTTTAAGTCTCAACATTTGAGATCTTAATGCTCTCACCTTTGCTTCCCCGCTATCTATATATCTCATTATTTCATTTACATTCTGACGAATTTCTTTAACACTTAAATCGTTTACTTCCTCAAAAACCTCTCCCAATTTCTTTGACGCATTTTTTTTAATCAATTCCTGTGTGGATTTGATTTTTCCACTGATATTTTTAGAATCAAACTGACGAGTTTCTATTTTTTCGGGGGTAATAAAATAATCGGCAAATATTTTAACAACATCACAGAAGAAATCTCCGGCTTCCATGAAATCGGAAAACTGTTCTAACTTAACATCATCTAATGAAGCTGGTATTGGAAGCGCTTTTTCCATAAGTTGGACAAGCTTTCTTCTACCCACACTTTTACGTAGTTCTCTTTTGCTAAAAAACTGCAATGAAAGATTTACTTTTTTATGTATTTGGATAGAGCTTTTTGAGGGCATTTGGATTTTCAACCATCTTTTGAGAGCGAATTCAATTAAAATCGGAGAAATCCCGGTTTTCACCCCTTCATCAAAAATCCTATTCAGAGACTGAGTAAATTCATCCATTTGTGTCGTTAGATACTGCTTTTCTCCTTCCGAGAGGAAAGCCCGCATTGATTTTAATCCCTTTATCAATTCAGATTGAATTTGTTCGGAAAAGACAACATAATTAAGAGAGTCAAAACTGCCCAAAAAATCAATCTCGGAAGGGCTAAAAACTCCAAGTAAATAACCTTTCAATAAAGCAAAGTAGGATTTCTTACCGAATTTACTTCTAAGTCTTTCCGCGTAATTTGATTCTTCTTCTGCTCTTCTTTCTAAAGAAGAAATACTCTCATCTATCACAGGCTAAACTTATACAAACTCTACTATACTTTCAATAGTTCCGTCGCCTCTTCTCCCCAAAGATAAGTCAATCACTCTAACATATCCGCCACTCCGTTCCTTGTACTGTGGAACTATGGTTTCAAACAACTTATAATATGCTTGTTTTGACCCTAACTCGCTCTTAAATTTTCTTTTTCTATTAAGATCCGCAGTAAGCGCGCAAGCTATTTTTTTATCAGCAAAACTCTTTAGGGCTTTAGCCTTACTTTTCGTAGTTTTTATAGATTCATTGATTATAAGTGCACAGAAAAGGTTGTTTAAAGTTGCTTTTCTATGAGCTTTCGTTCTCCCCAACTTCGCAATCTTTTTACCATGCCTCATTCTTTATCCTCCAGATGTTTCAAATCCATACTTAAACTTAGATTATATTCAGCTAATCTATCCGTAACTTCCTTTAATGAAACTTTGCCAAAATTCGGAAATTTAAGCATTTCATCTTCTGAATATTTGACAATATCTCTTAATGTATTTATATTTTTATTCTTCAAAACATTACTCACTCTGTTACCCATTCCTAACTCTTCTACAGGCAATTCAAGCGCCCTTCTCATTTCTTCCTTTTCAGTTGTTCCCCCCTCCTCTTCTTCTTCAAATATATCTTCCTCTATAAATAGCTCAATGTGGTTTTTTATTATCTTAGAAGAAAGATTTAGAGCCTCATCAGGATAAATCGAACCGTCTGTCCAGATTTCCATCATCAGTTCCTCGAAATCCGTCCTTTGGCCAACCCTCACATTGTTAACCTTATAGGTAACTCTCTTTACGGGAGAGAAATTTGTATCTATGAATATTGTACCTTCAGCCATTTTAGAATCCACAAAAGACTCTTTAGGCTTAAACCCTTTTCCAACATCCACTCTTAATGTAGCTCTTAACTCAGCACCTTCTTCCAAAGTCGCGATAAGCTGATCAGGAGTGCTCACTTCCAGACCAGGAGTCAATCTTATATCGGAAGCTTTAACTTCTTTCGGTCCCTTACTTTCAAGAATAGTATACTGCGGAAACTCTTCGCTATTATATCTAAACCTGACTTTTTTTAAATTCAAAACAATCTGAGCAACATCTTCTTTGACATTTTCGATTGTTGCGAATTCATGCATCACATCTTCTATCTTGACAGCAGTTATTGCGGCACCCTGAATCGAAGAAATCAACATTCTACGGAGAGCATGGCCTATTGTGATCCCATAACCTCTTTCCATAGGAGACAAAGAAAACTTGCCATAGGTTTCATTCTTTTCAACTAAAGTTAATTCTTCTGGCATAACCAAGGATCTAATCCTCAACTTTCACCTCCCTATTTACTTAGAATACAACTCAACAATCAAATTTTCCTTAATAGGATATTCCACATCTGCCCTGCTCGGCTCTGCCACTATTTTTCCTTCCATTTTTTTCCTATTAACAGATAACCACTCTTTAACTTCAATTTCATGCGCAAGCGCCTCGGAGAAAAGAGGAACTTTCTTACCTTTTTCCTTAATCGAGATGACATCACCAACAGAAACCTGATAAGAAGGAATATCTACTTTCTTACCATTCACCCTTATATAATTGTGCCTGACAACCTGTCTTGCCTGTCTTCTTGACATAGCAAAACCTAAACGATAAACGACATTGTCCAACCTTCTCTCCAGCAATTTCAATAGTTCTTCGCCCGTTACCCCTTCTATACCGGTTGCTTTGTCAAATAGATTTCTGAACTGTCTTTCACGAAGGTCATAAATACATTTAACTCTCT
>Ga0307438_1002165_pt1 | contig 11745 bp, 9 predicted proteins | sample SalMarWE160110MG_FD_202144 | JGI IMG/M metagenome (GOLD analysis project Ga0307438, IMG submission 202144) | Salt marsh sediment microbial communities from the Plum Island Ecosystem LTER, Massachusetts, United States - WE1603-110 | ecosystem: Environmental > Aquatic > Marine > Intertidal zone >...
GGTCGAGGGTATGCTGTCCCGTATCCACAAGGAGCTGGGGGTAAAGGCTAAAGTGGTGGCTACCGGCGGTTACGCCGGGCTTATCGCTAAAGAGACCAAGGTAATCGACGTGGTCAATCCCGACCTGACCCTCATCGGCTTAAGGCTTATCTACGAGCTGAATAAGGGGTAACAATGTTAGCTAACAAGACTATAATATTGGGCGTGACCGGCAGTGTGGCCGCCTACAAAGCGGTAGAGCTTGCCGGCAAGCTGACCCAGGCCGGAGCCAAGGTCGAGGTGGTTATGACCGGCTCGGCGCAAAAGTTCGTCACTCCGCTCACTTTCCGCAGTATCACCGGCAGGAAAGCAATGACCGATGTCTTCGAAGACGCCTCTGAGCACGGCGTCTGGCATGTTGCCATGGGGGAAGCCGCCGACCTGGTGATTATCGCTCCGGCCAGCGCGGCGACTATAGCCAGGCTTGCCGCCGGCATCTGTGATGATATGCTTACCTTAGTGGTGATGGCGACTAAAGCCCCCATTATTTTAGCCCCTGCCATGAATGTCAATATGTTCGAGAATGCCGCCAACCAGGAGAACCTGGCCAAGCTTGAAAAACGGGGATTTGCCGTGGTTGAACCTGAATATGGCCGTCTGGCTTCGGGGACGAAGGGCAAGGGACGGCTGGCTGATCTGGGCAAGATTATGGCTGCCATCGAGGGGGCGCTGGGCGGCAGCGCCGACCTGGCCGGTAAAAGCCTGGTGGTTACCGCCGGCGGCACCCGGGAGCGCATCGACCCGGCGCGCTATATCGGCAACCCCTCTTCGGGGAAGATGGGCTACGCCCTTGCCGAGGCGGCACGGGACCGGGGGGCTGAAGTGACCCTGGTTACGGCATCTGCTCTGCCGGAGCCGGAGGGCATAACCGTTGTCCCGGTGGAGACCGCCGTCCAGATGAAGCGGGCGGTGGCTAAAGCGGTGACTAAAGCCGATGCCCTGATTATGGCGGCGGCGGTTGCTGACTACCAGCCCAAGACTGCCGCCAAGTCCAAGATAAAGAAAACCGACCCCAGCTTGAGCCTGGAGCTGGTGAGGACGCCGGATATCTTGGGGGAGGTTGAGGGTAATTTTATTAGAGTGGGCTTTGCCGCCGAGAGCGAAAACCTGGTCGCCAACGCTAAAAAGAAGCTTGCCGAGAAAAAGCTCGACCTGATTGTGGCAAACGACATCACCGCTAAAGACAGCGGCTTTGGCGTTGACACTAATAAAGTGACCATAATAGCTAAAAAAGGCAAAGCCGAAAGCCTGCCCCTGATGAGCAAGCGGGAGGTGGCGGACAGGGTACTGGACAGGGTGGTGGGGATGATGGGGAAGAAGAAGTAAAAGGGTTATAGGGCAATCTATCCTCACCCCGCGAGGAGGGGGAGTTTGAGGGGGCAAAGCCCCCTCTTTTAAAAAACCTCCTCCCCCTTTCCTGGTAAGGAGAAGAACTGAACACCATGGGAAGCTACATGTGCTGATTAGCGCAGAAATCCGCGAACACAAATTGGCTAGCCAGACGCTCTTACTGGCATGAGTTCACGAGTAGCAGTGACGTACGCGTGTGCTTGAGTCAGCCTGAAGGATCATCAACAGGACTCGTGGTTCGAATCCCCCTATCTCCACTTAGGGTGTCAGCAGACAAATAAGCTGATTTTTATTGACAAGAAGAAGCAGTGGCACTAGAATTTTACTGGCGCCTATAGCTCAGCGGACAGAGCATCGGTCTTCGGATTTGGCGTTGAGTGTCCCAAAAGGTCACTTTACGTTTGAAATAGAACCATTGTGCTAGTTGGAGGTAGGCATAAAATACCTTTGTGTCCCAATGCATTTTAAGCAGTTTATTGACAACTTATTGACAAAAATCAGCTTCGACTTGAGCGTGAGCTTCAAACAACTTAACAAAACTTAACATATTGGACCCTTCCTTTCGTTAGTTAATCGCAATCTCTTGGGCGAGGCTTTGCAGCTTTGCTTTCAGCTCCGGTATTTCTATCAAGACGTCAAGATAAGCCACGTAAAACTCCCCGGGGTCCGTCAGGCTAACCTCTGAGGCTTCTGTTGAGGCAATTACTTCAAGGCCAGCTTGTAAGTTGCGTAATTCTGTCATGGCGGCCTCGGCAATCGCTTCGGCGCCTTGCGGGACATTAAGAGCTTCAACTTCATCGGCAACCTTTCTAACCTCTGCCATAGAGCCGATTGCCATCTGGTAAGGGGCCTGCCTTTCGTCAGAAATCCTCTTCGCTTGTGCTTCTCCCCCTTCGAACTTCGCATAGAGCATATCCAGTTTGCCGATTACAGTGTCCGTATAGTCCCGGATGGCCGCAATCTCGGAAGCGGTTAACGACTCCGACGAAGGCGGTCCGGTGGTAGAGCTGCCACAGGCGGCCATTGAACCCGCCATAATTAACAGGGCCAGCGAGAGCGCAATCTTTCTCAGCATTTCGTTACCTCCTTTTTCTTGGGACACGCCTCTATAAGCACATTTTAACACTATAAAAAGGCATAACGCTAAGCTATGGGGCTCGTGGCGAGTTTACTACTTTGGAAAGCCAGCCGTGGCCAGATGAGAGGGGGAACGGGACACCGGCTGGTTGCCCGGCGCAAATGTCCCGTGAATAGAATAAAGGCGAGGGGCAACCGGGTTCCCCTCACCCGAGTTTTTACCCGCCTATATTATGGCGCGCGGGTTTTGGGGTCCGTACGCGGGGGACAGTGGCGTCCAGGGGAGGTGCGGGGCGGTGGGGGTGGGCAGGGGCACAGTATAGGCACTCCGGTCCTATCGCAGACAGTCTTTCCCCTTACCGTGTCCATTTTCTGACGAAGGTTACTAAGAGTAGTGCCATCATAAAAACCCCAATTATAGCTTCTGCTGCCCCCATGCCCTTAGCCCAACCTGTGGGTTGTGGTGCCCATTTACCATAACCAAGGGCGGTGAATGAGGTAGCACTATAATATAAGATATCCCAGAAAGAAGAAGAGCTAAATGAGCCCCAGAAATAGTAGGCTGCTGCTAAGACGAATATAACCCCTACTATCCAGATAAGAATTCTCTTCCACCCTTCACCATGCCCAAAGACCAGATAGCTAAGTTGTAGTGTTATACGGTGATTCCAATTTTTCGAAAGTAGTTTCAATTTCTTCCTTCTGGATTCAATCTCCCGATAGCGGAATTTAGCCGCTGTGTCATCGTATCCATTTTCGGAGTACCAGACCTTCAGGTGCCTGTAGCGATATTCTGCAGAGTAGAAGTCATTCTTTTTCTCTTCCCCAATGATATAGTTACCCCAATCGGCATCCCCTAAAAAAGTGTCAGTAGTGATATCAGCACCACGAATACAAGCTCCCTCAAGTTTAGTACCATAAAAGCGGCAGCCCTTAAAGTTTGTACGAAATAGATTTGTGCCCCTAAGGTCAGTTCTATCTAAAAATGCAGGTAATAATTGTGGTAATTCCTCTTGAAGTTGGGCTCCAGTCAGGTCAGCACCTCTAAACTCAGCGTCGTGTAAATTAGCGCCTCTCAAGTCAATACCTTGAAGCGAAGCAGCCTTTGACTCAAGAGGATTAAAAGTGGCATATCCCAGATTAGCTCTTTGCATAATTCCCCTGTCAAGATTCGAGCCATTAAAATTAGCACGAAATAAGTGCACATCATTAAGGATAATCCCGTGAAGGTCTAAGTCCGAAAGGTCTATCACTTCCATAAATCTTCGGTTAGAAAGGTCAAGCCCATCGGCTGTGCCATCATGTTCCTTTATCAACCTGATTACATCTTCACGGGTGTAGGGGTTTTCTTTCGTTTCATCTCCCATAGTTCATCTCCACCAGAGTGAGGCAATTATAGAAGGCATGAGTGGTAAAATCAATGCCTGTCGGCTGGGAGCAGTTTGAGATTATCGGCTAAAAGTGGTAGTGGACAACTTAACTTATTGTGCAGTTTTGGGTGCTACAATAACCCGATTTAACAGTGGATGTGTGCTAATCCAAAGCATACCTGCCAGTATTCGGAAAATTAACGGAATAGGCACTGCCAGGGATAGCCTGGTCAAAAATAGCCACTATTACCCGCTCTATAGAGTCAGCCATCCACAATTCCGTTGTCGCTAAGGCAATGGTATCTAAACCAATTTCGACACCCATAGGATTCTTTGCCCTGAAAACACGTAGAATAGGCAAATGGGTGGGCTCCTGACCTTCCTCGATATTACCGGGGAAAGGAACGTACTGTACCTCCCAGCCTCTCTTTCTTAACCACCTTTCCAGACCGTTGACGTTAAGTTGGCTTAAGACTACGAAATCACCAGTCATAAGGGCAAACCGTAGGTCACTGCTGATTGGGAAAATCGTATATGGAGCAAGCATGCGGCTGAAGTGAACGTTAGCGATAATATTACCCATGAACGGAATGATAACATCAGTTTTACTTCTCAAGATAGAATTACAGCGCGCGATTACATTATCACGAGCTTCGTTAGCTTCTTTTTCAGGAAGGCTGCTTATCTTGTTCGTGTAGAATACGCCGAATGATAAATAGTCACCAAAGACACGGGACGAAGCTAGGTTTTGCTTAGCCTCAGCCATTGCACGTGGAGAGCCCTGCTATCAATTTGAATACTACGACAACATTCGTGCAAGCGACCTAAACAAATTTGTATGGGCTTTCATTGCCACGCACGTTTCGGCACTTCATTTGTCACCCGTGATTCAGACAAACCAAAGAATTATTGGGTTCATTCCTAAAGCGAAATATTCCGACAAATTCGCGTTTCTTACTCTCCTTAACTCCTCGTCTGCTCTTTTCTATCTAAGGCAGATTTGTTTCTGTAAGAGGGAAAGTGATAATCCCGAAACCGACAATTACTATGAATTTGCTGGTGGCAAGGTAGAGCAACTGCCTGTTCCACTTCTCCTTACGGAGAACGACCGGTTGAAGGCAAGAGCCAGCCATTTAGCAGAGGATTGCTCTAACCTTGGAGCATTAATACCTGGCCTCAACCATCGCAAGCTATTTGAAAAACCGGGGGAAGCCTATACAGATTTGTATCGCAGCATCCGCGGTTATCAAGTCCCGCATGAGAAATTACATATTGACTGGATATCCGCCGGCGAGCTAAAAGCAGCCTGGCAAATGGCTCTGGATGAAATGCATAATTTACGAAGACAGATGGTGGCCCTGCAGGAAGAGATGGACTGGCTAATATATGGGGCTTACGGTCTCCTGCCTTTAGAGCATCCTGCCGTTAATTTAGATGGCTCCGACAATCCTATGCCCATAGACCGCCTGGAACGGCCCTACCGTCTAGCCGAGAGCGGCCGACCATCACTACCGGAATGGCCACAGGCCCAGCGTAAATTATGGCAGGCCCGCCTGGATGCCATCGCCGAGAACGAGCTAATAGTACAGTTGGAGCAACCGGCCTACAAAAGACGCTGGGAAGAGCCTTTCGGCGATAAGGATTTTCTTCTCGCTTATAAATGGTGGCTGAGGGAGAAGGCGGAATGGCTACTGGAAAAGCAGTTCAACGGCGGACCGGTAAGCCTTGAGTCGTGGGCAACCGAGTTATGGAAAGACCTGCGTGTCCAGGCTGCGTACAAGGTAGCTCTGGAAATTGGTACCGGTAATGGAGATAAAGATTATCAACGCGAACAGGCCAGTCAAGACTTTCCCCGGCACCTGAAGAGGCTTATAGAAGAAGAGACCGTACCAGACCGGCGGGATGCCTTCAAAAAGAAACACGAAAAGTTACGCAGTATTGATCCAGATAAACACCTGCCTAATGGTATACCGCGTGAGCGCTTCCGCTCATTGACGGAGAAACCAGGGTGGTATGTGTGGGCGGGTAAAGACATATGGGGCGGAGTTACAGGAGATAAATGGAATGAGTGATAAATTAATAGATAACCAAAACTTACGCCTCTCGGATGCTATTAATGCCCTGATACCACACGCTTCTGTGGGACGCTTTGCAGTGGGCTACTTCTTTATCTCCGGCTTCTATTCTATCGCTGAAAACCTTAATAAATTAGATAAGCTATATTTACTCATCGGCACCACCACAAACAAAGAGACTGTGGAACAGCTTGTACTTGGTTACCGCCGTCGTGAGTTAATTGAAGAGAAACTCCGTGAACAGCAATTCGGCCGTGTGGATAGAGCTATTGGCGAGACAGTAGCTGCGATTCGTCAGGAAATCAGCGAGCTTCAGCCCGGCGAGCGAGAAGAAAGAACTATTATTTCGCTGGCTGACCTCATTGCTTCCGGTAAGATCGAAGTTCGGGTCTATACCCGGGGCACATTACATGCCAAGGCTTACACTTTCGATTACCGTGTCCCCCAGCCTAATTCAAGAGGGATTGGTATTGTCGGTTCCAGTAACCTAACCGAACCGGGGCTTACGGTCAACACTGAACTCAATGTCCAGGTGGACGATAACGCCGATATTATTACTGGTGAAGGACTCCACCGCGACCTGTGTAAATGGTTTGATCGCTTGTGGGCTGATGCCAAGCCGTTCTCTGTTGAGCTTATGCATGAACTTAAAGAAAGCTGGGCGCTAACACTTGCTCGACCATATGATGTATATCTCAAGATGTTATTTGAGCTGGTACGTGGAAGGTTGGAAGGAGAAGGGGTTAAACTGGTGTTCCCAGGAGAGATACCCCTTGCTGCCTATCAGAAGGTAGCAGTCCAGCAGGCCATCCGCATGGTGGACCAGTTTGGAGGAGCTTTTGTAGCGGATGTGGTAGGAGTCGGCAAGACCTTTGTTGGTTCCGCGGTTGCTCGCTTCTATTATGAATCAGAACGCCGTCGCCCGCTCATAATCTGCCCCCATGCCCTTGTAGAGATGTGGCAAAAATACAATATTCAGTGGCACTTAAATGCAACGATTATGCCTACCAGTCTACTTCGAGAAAACGCAGCTACTGACGCCGACAATGTCTGCCCAGCCCTTGGTGAAGAACTTGTACAGGATTGCCGTTTTGTCCTCATTGATGAAAGTCATAACTTCCGCTACTCGGATAGCCAGCGCTATAATGTCCTGTCTGATTTTCTAACAGATGGTAGTGATCGTAAGGTGCTGCTGCTCACTGCCACGCCTTACAACAAATCACCTTTAGACGTTTATAACCAAATAAAGCTGTTCCATCACGAGGAGACAACACGGATGCCAATTGAACCCCGTAACCTTCGGCGGTATTTCCGCCGGGTGGAAGATGGGGAACGACGACTCTCCGACTTGCTGGTACATTTATTGGTGCGACGGACGCGTTGGCAACTACTTCGTTGGTACGGGTACGATGCCCAGACAGATAAGCCCGTAGACCCGCACAGCTTTGAACCGTATCTCAAGGGCGAGCGTCGAGCATACCTCAAGTTCACTGACCCATCTGGTAATCAAGATAAGAAGTTTTTCCCCGCACGTGAGTTGGAAACCATCAACTACTGCATTGATGATGTTTATGGCCAGCTGTATGGCAAACCATTATATGAGCAGATAGTCCGCCTTCTTCACCGCCGCAAGGATAGCACTGCACCGGAAGTTGAGGATTCGGGAGAGAATGAGCCTTCGATTAGGGAAGTTGACCCGAAAGCCCTTATTTATGCGCGCTATGGTTTATGGAACTATGTTAAACCGGAATACCGCAATGATGCCCGTTACAAGAAACTAGTGAGAGCAGGCAAGAACCTACGTGGACTAATCCGTACTAGCCTCTTTAAGAGACTGGAAAGTTCAGTGGAAGCCTTCCGTCAGAGTATTGATCGGCAGATAACTGTCCATGAGAATTTCTTGGTTGCTCTGGACAATGGCCGTATTGCCGCTGGGGAGAAGGCTGCCGATCTACTTGAGATTGACCGGGATGATACAGGGGATGCGCTTCAGACATTCCTAACGTCGCTGGAGGAAGCGGATACTTCGCGGGGTTTCGGCTACGATATTACCGCCTTCAACTCCGAACACTTGAAGGCGGATGTTAGTCATGATCTGGGGATTTTCAAAGTAATAAAAGACATGGTAAGTAAGGAGGTAATTCCAGCCAAACATGACGATAAGCTAAAGACCTTGTTAGACCGACTACCCGTGCTGCGGAAAAAAGGCAAAGTGATAGTGTTTACCGAATACGCGGACACGGCACGGTATCTAATGAAGAATTTGACACCGGAACTAAGGAGCAAGTCCACTTTAGTAACTGGAGATACCGAGAATCTGATGGGAATCGTTAGACGGTTCGCGCCAATCGCAAATGAATACGAACCAAAAAGAGACGATGAGCTTGACTTCCTAATCTCTACTGATGTCCTATCGGAAGGCTTGAACCTTCAAGACTGTAATCAAGTTATCAATTATGATCTTCATTGGAACCCAGTTCGACTCATTCAGCGTTTCGGCCGCATTGACAGGGTTGGTTCACAGTACGACAAAATATTTGCCTTCAACTTCCTTCCTGAGAAAGCTGCTGAACGCGAGTTGGAGCTAAGGCATAAACTACAAGCCCGCATCCGCGAATTCAATGAAATCTTGGGCTTGGATTCTCGCGTATTAGACGAGAAGGAAAATGTCAATCCAGAGGCGGTGTATGCTATTTATGAAGAGAAGAGCGACAAACACCTTGGTAGTTTCGAGGCGGCGGAAGCGGAACTAATGGGTGTATCCCTGGCTGAAGCTGAGGAGTTCTTCCGTGAGCTTCGTGACAATCAACCGGAAGAGTATGAGCGAATACGGAGTATGCGCGACGGTCTGCGCACCGCCCGTTCCACCGGAGATAAGAAGGCCTTGGTAATGTGCCGTGCTGGTGACTTCATCCGGCTCTATGTCCGAAGTCTCGACGACAAGGCAATCGATATGGACACCATGGATGCAATCGCCGTGCTTAAATGCAACCCAAAAGAGAACCCAACCAAGCTGCCAAATGGACTTAATTCTATATTAACTACGGTCAAACTCCAATTGATTAATGACGTTGATGAGCTGTGGAAACAGAGCCGAACCAAGAGCCCTCTGAGCATTGGGCAGCGCTATGTGATTGCGGAGCTCGATAGATTACGTAATGATTGTCCACATCTTGATGCTGATGGCAGCCTTGGACGTTTGGTAGAAGCCACAAGTAAGACTAGACAAAAAAGGTTCCAGCGAGCCTGCGATCGTATAAAGCGCGAAAAAGTTACCGAAGAGGCATTACTAAGGCGCCTTCGCCAGCTTTATTATGCTTGCGCTCTTCATATTGAGGTAGCCACCAAACGAGAAGAGGAGATAGAAACCAGAATTCCGAGAATTGTAGCAATAGCAGTGCTAAACTGAATTGAACACAGATGGCCTATTTAATGAATCTCAGATTTTCCCAACTATATCATAACCAGCCTTCTTACTTTGCATTACACAATTCATCTAAAGGTTACTTCCGACTGCCATATCTACTGGATTAACAGGATACTATATCTATAGTATCCTCAGATCCTACCGTCTTCCAGGAAGCTGGCAGACCGTGTTGACGCAGAAACCAGACTGGGCTTGTCGGCAGGAACACAATTGTCAATACTTACTTATTAGTCTGTCAACCAGTTTCGAAAGTCCTTCAAATATTACCTGCTGCCCAATTTGCTCAAAAGCTTTGGAGCTTATTAAGGAGTCCAAGGTGTACCCATAATACCTTAAGAGCGGGAGTTCTATCCTGTCATCATCAAGCTGAACAAGCGCTAATGCAGCGGCATCCGCCAATCCAAATTTGTTGTCCCGGCAACCTTCCAGTATTTTCATAAGGGGTTCTGTTGACCTAACATCCTTTAGTTTCCCCAGAGCCCAACATGTTTCCAGTCTCAAGTGTGCCAGATTAATTGTACTTTCATCTTCTAAAATTGCTATCAGCGGCTCGACAGCTCTATCATCACCTATATCCCCCAATGTTCGTACTGACATACACGTCAGCATATCCTCCCCGTGTTTTGATGCTAAATTGATAAGTGGGTTCACAGCTTCGGCGTCTCCAATCTTACCCAAAGCCGTTGCCGCATAATTGCCCCTCTCGCACTCATCCTTACTATCATCCAACAGCAACGCAATCAGAGGCTTAACCGCCCTCTTATCTCCTATCTCCCCTAGAATCGTGGCTGCCTTCCACATTATTCTCTCATTATCACAGTTCAACATTGTGATTAGCGGCAATAATGACGTCTTCCGCAACTTTACCAACTCCTGTGATACCCTCTCACTCAGTTCATCTATGTCGGAGTCAAGGGCAGCAATCAAACCCAGCACTGCTTCCTTGCCTCCAATATTGCCTAATGCTTGAGCCGCTTCTTTACGAACGCGCAGTTCTTCATGTTGATCATGCATCAGCATAATGAGAAACTTCACGGCCGTGCTGTCCTTTGTTTTACCCAGGCTTCGTATTGCGGCGGCACGTGTGTCCTTGTCTTTCAACATCATATAGATGAGTGGTTCGGTAGCTTTGTCGCTTTTTATTTTCCCCAGAGCTTTTATCGCTGTATCCCGAATGGAAACATATTCGCTTTTTAACCCTTTCTCAATAATGGTCTCCACGGCTTTTTTGTCTTTTATATCTCCGAGAGCATTAATGGCCAGGCGGATGACTTCCTTATGATGGTTGTGCCTAAGAACTCTGATCAGTCCCTCAACACCCTCATTTTCCTGCAGGTCATAAACCTCCGATGGGCCTAAATTTTCGTAGTAACTCGAATCAAGCATTTTCGCCCCCTCACCTAGAGCTTTAGTGACTCCATTATAGCATTGCATGTTCTAAACTGGAACATCTTTATAAATTTTTTCCCATAAAATTCAACCGTATGATTCGAAGGAATATCATAGGCGAAAGAGTGAGGCTGGCCCGTCAAAGGGCCAAGCCGCTTATCACTCAAGGGGACCTGGCGGCACGCCTGCAGGTTGAAGGCCTGCGACTTGAACGGGTGACTATCTCGAAAATAGAGACGGGATATCGTGAAGTTACCGACGTTGAAGCGCTTGCCATTGCTAAGGTCCTGGGTGTGACGGTTAGCTGGCTAATTGGCGAGACTGAAGACTCTAAGGGCAGATGAAAAACAGGTGATTCATTGGCACCATATGGGAAAAAGTCCCGCCGATGGATAGGCTAGACAGGGTTATTCTACGGTCTGGCTCTTATTTCCATCAGTCTGATTGGGCTTTGTATGTTTCACCACTACTTGTGACACTACAACCCTCGGTTTCAATGTAGCCAGGGCCTCTTTCAATACCGCGAGTTCCTCTTTGTCTTTCACAACCTGGGAAGACGAGCCGCAGCACGGGCATTTATGCCCATAGGCCGCTGGCTTATCCACGATAAACCTTGCGCCGCACAACTTGCACTTCATCACCTGCAGGGTACCCCCGGTGAGGTTCTCCAAGGCGTAGGCCTTCAACAGGGTAGGCGAATAGTCCGTTTGCTTCGCGTGGTCGATTAGACCGGGGAGCGCCGTGGCGAATTCCTCGAGTTCTGCTAAGGAGGAAGGTGCCGATTGTACAAGACCGATAAAGCTCTTGGTAATATCCAGAAGCTGTTTTCCCCGTTCCAGCCGGGCCTCCATTTCTGTCACAGCAGCCGCCACAACAGCGTGCTTCTTCTTAAGGTCGCCGAGGTCGCTAACAATCTCCTCCTTGGACTGGACTTCCTTAGTCAACTGCTCCTTATGGGTTTGCAGGTTGGCGACTTCGTCCTCAAGGGACGCCTTTTTCTTCGACAACAGGGCGACCT
>Ga0307438_1002168_pt1 | contig 11732 bp, 9 predicted proteins | sample SalMarWE160110MG_FD_202144 | JGI IMG/M metagenome (GOLD analysis project Ga0307438, IMG submission 202144) | Salt marsh sediment microbial communities from the Plum Island Ecosystem LTER, Massachusetts, United States - WE1603-110 | ecosystem: Environmental > Aquatic > Marine > Intertidal zone >...
GGTAATCTCCGTGGAGCAGTTACCGATGAAGACATCAGTTTCTTTCCCTTAGGTTCCATCCCTCAAGAGAATTGACTGCTATAGCTGCGAGAGCATAGGGAACATAAGATATCCGTCGGGGGATTCAGCATGTTTTTGCCACGGGCGAGCTGCTGGCATACTGCAGAGAGAACAAGCTTAATTATAAGCCCTTTGACAACTTTATTGACGTCGTTAGGGATATAGACCTTCTATAGCCGTGTTCCTCGAATTTCTACGATTCCACACGGACTGAAATTCCCCGCTTTCAATCATCGGCAGCATCACATCTACTACACTGACATCGTACTTTGTTCCCCTGCCATTTTTGAGCTCTTTTAGAATATCCGTCGTGGTCCTTGCTGGCCGATAAGGACGATGGGAACTCATGGCTTCCACCACATCGCAGACGGCGAGAATGCTGACTTCCAGACTTAGCTTATCCCCTGTGAGACCGTCAGGATAACCCGAGCCATCTAGCCGTTCGTGGTGTTGCAGTGCTATGTCGGCTACTGGCCAGGGAAGATTTGCATCCTTCAATATGTTATAACCCTGTTTCGTATGGGCACGGATAAGAGCCCATTCCTCCTCAGATAGTTCACCCGGCTTGTTCAGAATACTCGTCGGGATGGAAATCTTGCCGATGTCGTGGAGCAATCCGTTGAGGTAGAGCCTCTCAACCATATCCTCAGCCAGACCAATATTCTCACCTACAAGACGAGCCAGTTCAGCTACTCTTTGCTGATGCCCAGCCGTATAAGGGTCGCAAGATTCAATCACGCGAGAGACGGTTTTTGCCAGGTTGATAAAGGAACTCTTCAATTGTTCTGCCGTTTTATTACGCTCGGCGATGTCTATGTAAGCCCCTTGAAATCCTACGATTGTGTCTTTTCTCTTGACGGAATTTAAGTACTGCTCTATCAGTATCCTTTTGCCGTCTTTCCTGAAAATTTCATGCACTATGCTGGATATAGGTTCATCTGAGCTCAGCATCTTCTCTAATTGTTTGGAAATATATTCCTTGCTTTCTGGAGGAAGGATGTTTGTTGACTTCATCTCGGTTAATTCTTCCAGACAGTAGCCACACAGTTTCTCAAGCGCCTTATTACCCACTAAAATATTGTCTTCGATGTCCGCCGAAAAAACTGCTTCCAAGGAATTCGCAAAGAGATTGCAATAACGTTCTGCGCTTTCCATGAGCGCCTGCTCCATTTGTTTGTGCCCGGTGATGTCCTTTCCGATGGCAAGTCCCACAAATTTGCCGTTTTGCTGCCAAATGGATAAGGATAATTCAATGGGGAATGTAGAGCCATCTTTTCTCAATGCTTCAAATTCGATGGTCCCTGTTCCCCCGCCATTTCCGCCCAAGAAATCCGTCAGTTCTTTTGTGTGACCTTTTGTGTGTTTCTCTGACATCAACTTGGTTACTGGCTGGCCCAGTATCTCGTCGGTTGAGTAGCTAAAAATTTGCTCTGCACCTTTATTCCAGAAGATTATTGTCCCTTTGCGATTCAATCCCAGTATGGCATCCCGGGAGGATGCTACGAGGGCCTTGTATATCTCTCCAGTTCTAGGTAGCGCTTCTAACTCTTTGTGCGGTGGTTCTGTCTCTTTCATGAGCGATTTTTCTTCTTACCACCATATCTACTTCCTTCCCTATTCTGGCTAAAAATTCAGGCTCCACTTATAACCGAATGTGGTCAACTATACCAAATACATCAATCCGTTTGCAATAGGAATTTGGTCGTGAAGATGATAGGAAGTTAGTCTCAGCTTAAAGTCTATACTATCCAAGTAATTGGGCATATGCCAAATCTGTAATACTAATCACGGGAATTCTACTTCCAGGCAAGGGATATTCAAAAACGTAGTGCGAGGATTTAGCCTCGTGCTGCGCGACCCTGAAGGGTCGCGCTACAAAATTTGCCAAAATTCAAGGATGTCACAATTCCAACTGCGAGGCGATTCCTTTCATGGCCTCGATACCCAGGCTGATGAATTCCTCCAGTTCCAGTCCGATTTCCTGGCACTGAGCCACTTGCTCTCGATTGACTCCAGCAGCAAAGCTTTTTTCGCGAAACCGTTTCATTACCGATTTAGTGGTCAATCCGCTTAGTTTATCGGGGCGAACCAAGGCAGCCGCGGTGATAAGCCCGCTCAGGGGGTCAGCACAAAAAAGGGCCTTATCCAATTTCGTTTCTCGGGGAACGCCATGAGCTTCGTTGTGGCACAAAATAGCATGGGCCATAGTCTCAGTGGCTCCAAGCTCCTTAGCAATGTCAGCGCCCAATTTGCTATGGCTGCTCATATCACCCTCAACCAGTTCCATATCTATATCATGGATGAGCCCGGTAATGCCCCACTCTTTTTCATCCTCCCCCAACTTCCTGGCCAAAGCTCGCATAATAGCCTCGGTGGCTAACATATGCTTAATCATATTCTTATCCTGGACATTGCCATGGATGGAATCGAGAATTTCGTCCCTGTTGGGCCTTGATGTCATGTCAATACCTTTTCCCGCTGCGTTAATAATATACCACGTAGATATTGCCCGGTAAAAGAGGCATCGTTTCGAGTCAATTCCTCAGGCGTGCCAGCATCCACGAGGTAGCCACCCTCGTCGCCAGCCCCGGGGCCAAGGTCAATGACCCAATCGGCGTTTTTGACCACATCCAGGTGATGCTCAATGACAATTACCGTGTTTCCGTGATCCACCAGGCGCTGCAGCACCTTTAGGAGATAAGCAATATCTGAGAAGGAAAGGCCGGTAGTCGGCTCATCCAGTATATAAAGCGTTTTGCCTGTGGAGCGGCGGGATAGCTCAGTAGCTAGTTTTACTCGCTGGGCTTCGCCTCCGGAAAGGGTCGGTGCTGGCTGCCCCAGGCAAATATACCCCAAACCTACATCCCGGAGGGTTTCCAGCTTGTTTTTGATTTTAGGGAAGTGGTCAAAGAAGAGCAAGGCTTCGTCTACCGTCATATCCAGGATTTCGGCGATGTTTTTCCCTTTAAATTGGATTTCCAGCGCTTCACGGTTATATCTTTTCCCCTTGCATATCTCGCAGGGGACAGTGACATTGGGCAGGAATTGCATCTCAATCTGAACATAGCCTGCCCCCTGACAGGCTTCGCACCTCCCCCCCTTTACGTTGAAGGAAAAGCGTCCCTGGGGATAACCACGCATTCTAGCTTCGGGGACAGTGGCGAAAAGTTCTCGAATAGGGGTGAATGTCCCGGTATATGTGGCAGGGTTGCTTCTCGGGGTGCGGCCAATCGGTGATTGATCAATGTCGACCACCTTATCAATGTACTCGGTGCCCAGAATACCATCACACGCGCCCGGTCTATCTTTAGCCCGATAGAAGAGGCGGGCCAGTCTTTTATATAGGACTTCGTTAATGAGAGAGCTTTTACCGCTTCCAGAGACGCCAGTGACGCCAACAAACTTGCCCAGGGGGATATGGACATTGATGTTTTTCAAGTTATTCTCTCTGGCACCCTTAATCACCAGTTCTTTTCCCGATCCAGAGCGACGCTCGGCTGGCAGGGGAATTTGCTTCGTCCTACTGAGGTACTGCCCCGTTATTGATTGAGGGCAATCCATTATATCCTGAAGTATCCCTGTAGCAACGATTTCTCCCCCCCGCTTACCGGCCCCAGGCCCCATATCAATAATGTGGTCAGCAGCTCTCATCATAGCTTCATCGTGCTCTACGATGATTATAGTATTATCTAGGTCTCTGAGGCGCTTCAGGGTGGCTATAAGTCGGGAACCATCGGCAGGATGCAGACCCACTGTGGGCTCGTCACAAATATAAAGGACACCACTGAGCCCGCTGCCAATCTGGGTAGCCAAACGAATTCTCTGGGCCTCACCGCCGCTCAACGTTGCCGAAGGACGGTCCAGGGTTAAGTAGCTCAGACCTATGTCTCTGAGAAAGCCCAACCGGGCCTGTATCTCTTTGATAATTTGTTTAGCTATGGTAAGTTCCCGGGGACTGATTTTGCCGCCTAGCTGCTCCACCCAATTTAAAGACTCTGTGACAGGCAGGGCAGTAATATCCATAATATTTTTGTCCAAGATAGTGACAGCTAAAGACTCCGGTTTCAGCCTCTTCCCCTGGCAAGCAGGGCAGGGGTTGGCTGCCATATAGCGCTCAATGTCCGCTCTGACACTGTCGGAACCCGTCTCTTTATAGCGACGCTCCAGGTATGGTATGACACCTTCGAAATTTGTGTAGTACTGGCGCATTTGGCCATAACGGTCTTCATACGTGGCGGAAACCAGTTCACCCCCCTCACCGTAAAGAATCAAATGCACCAGTTCCTCGCTCAGCTCCCTGACTGGCGTGGAGAGGGAAAAACCGTGGCGGCGACCCAGAGACTGTAGTATGCTGCTGTACCAAGTACTGACGTGCCCATTTCTTATCCAGGGTTGGATAGCTCCTTCAACCAGGCTCAGTCCCTTGTCGGGGATGACTAAATTAGGGTCAATCTCCAGTTTAGAGCCCAGACCCGTGCAAGCCGGGCAAGCTCCGTAGGGGCTGTTAAAGCTAAATGTTCTGGGAGCAATTTCCCCCAGGCTTATGCCACAATAGACACAGGCAAAATGCTCCGAGAAAAGCAACTCCTCCCTGTCCAGTACCTTAACCAGCACCACGCCCGAGCCCAGTTTTAATGCTGTCTCGATGGAGTCGGCAAGGCGAGTGGCATTTTCGCTTTGCTCTATCTGTAGTCGGTCAACTACTACCTCTATGGTATGCCTCTTATTCTTATCTAACTGAAATTCCTCGGAGAGGTCATAAATTTTCCCGTCAACTCGAACCCTGACGAACCCGGCCTTCTGTAAATCGTTAAATATCGTTTGATGCTCACCTTTGCGGTCCCTGACCAGCGGTGCCAGAATCATGATGTGGCTACCCTGGGGTATTGCCTGAACGGCGTCGACAATTTGTTGCACTGTCTGACGCGAGATTTCCCTTCCGCATTCAGGGCAATGGGGATGCCCAATGCGAGCAAAAAGAAGGCGCAAATAATCATAGATTTCAGTCACCGTGCCCACAATAGACCTCGGATTATGAGGCGGCCCTTTCTGGTCAATGGATATGGCCGGGCTAAGTCCTTCAATGTAATCAACGTCTGGTTTCTCCATCTGCCCCAGGAACTGGCGGGCATAGGCGGAAAGGGACTCTACGTAGCGGCGCTGCCCCTCGGCGTATATGGTATCGAAAGCCAGAGAGCTTTTCCCCGAGCCAGAAACACCGGTGATAACCACCAGTTTGTTCCTGGGGATGACGACGTCTATATCCTTAAGGTTGTGCTCTCGGGCGCCCTTGATAAATATGGCATCCGGCATGATGCTCTATTGTAACATTGGTGCCCGTGCTTCTCAAAGGAAAATTAACTTGACACCCTCACCTTATTCCTCTCCCTTCAAGGGAGAGGTTTACTGAGGCGTGAAGGAATCCTTTCCTTCACGATGTCTCGGTGAAGAATCTCACCTTCGCTGATGATGAACTCCGTGTCGCAATCTCAGCGGTTAAATTCAAAATCCTAATCTCTAAGCTCTAAATGCCGATTTTATCGAGCATCCTCGAAAAGTTGGGACAAATCCCTTCAAAATGTAAAAAGCAAAAATAAAAGTGCAAAATGACAGAGCGAAGGTTAAAAATTTTGCGTTTTGAGTTGTCATTTTGATTTTTGACCTTTGATTTTTGAATTTCGATGTTGTTTAGGATTTGCTGCTTAGGATTTAGGATTTCGTATTTCGTATCTTCTGTCCTTTAGTCCTGATAAGGCCCAGGACTAAATTCTCGAAAAATAATATCTGTTCAGGGTATTGACTTTTTTTTGAAGAATTGTTATTCTTATATTGACTATATTTAACTATAATTAGCTATAATTAACTATCTTCATACACGGTACTCTTATAAAGATTTCTTGCGGAGAGGCTCAAATTTAGCCTGAAGAACGGCGAGAGCTAGCCGGAAGAAAGGGAAGTGGTAGCTGTGAATGCTAGGGATAGTCCGTGAATCACCAGGGAAAATGTTTTTGCGTTGCGTGTAATAAATTATTTTGAGAGGAGGCAAACGTGAAAAAGATATTAGTTATAGTTTTAGTCGTTGTATTGGCGTTAAGTATATCGTTGACAAGTGTAACTTTTGCTGCTGCAGGCAAGAAGGAGGTCACTTTAGCTAAAGAGGCAGGGCAGGCTTGGCTGGATGACATGGTTGCACTCACTGGCGAACCTCCAGAATGGATCGGCGCCCGCTTAGCGACGCCGCAGGTTTGCTACGGCCTGGATGGACAACCAAGCGCCTACATGTTCGCCATGGAGAATGATGGCGAAGCTGTCGGATATGCTATCGTTGGCAGTTCAGCCTATGGTTATCCTGTGTTGGAGGCTGCCGATTGTCCTCCATTTTCTATTCCCAGCGCCGATGAGGTCAAGTCCACCCTGGAAAAAGATTTAGGACTGAAAGTAGCAAAAATTGGCAAGCCAATTCGTTTATTGTATTTGGGCTTGGACAATCTTTTTGCCGTTTACCAAGCTGGTGGGCAGGAAGTGGCAGTGAATCTGCTCTTTTACTTCGCTGTCCCGGCAGCGAAATTGAAAACGATTATGCCCTCGCCGGAAGATTACAAAGCTAATAATGAAGCAATTAAGTTGTCGAGCCCCGAACAGTTGCAGGGTACGGGCGACAACGCGCTACCGTTGGCGAGCTACACCTACAAATTTCTGACGCCGATGAGACCCTATTGTGGGTCCGGGTCCGGTAATTGCATGTGCGGCCCCTGTTCTGGTGTGTCAATCGGATGGTACTACAAAACCAGATCCAGCCAGTACGGCCCACAATACGACGACTTACCGGACTCAGAGGGGGAAATGTATGATGAGCTTGTGGATTGCTGGGGTAAGACACATCCGATTTGGCCAGGCGAGTATTGGGACGGATTTGAGTGCATGACTGAGGGGGCCGGCTACTATAACTTCAACTGCGTTCACGACGTCTTTCCCACAGAGGGGGACTATTGGAACAGGAAAGCTGATATAGATAACAATTGGCCGATAGCATTGTTCTGTTGGAACTTCTATTACATGCAGAAGCCTGATCTTGACAAACCTCACATGATGGCGATAAGGGGTTACCTATATCCCTACCAAGGGCAGTACTTAATAAACTGCACTGACTCATGGCGCCTCCTCCAAGGCGAATCCGGCTATCTGTATCTCGATTGGAATAATATAGGTTGGTGGCCACAGACTTTTACTATTAAGGACAGTTAGCGTCAGTACACCTAACGGGGCAGGCGCTTCAAGGTTTAGCAATAGTGGCTGCCCCGTTATGTAATATATGATATAATATAGTTAATGCTGGCCTTTGTGGGAGGAAAAATGCGGCGTAAGATTGTTATCTCAGCATTGATTGCAGCAATTTTGCTTACTGCGAGTTGTATCGGCGATGGCATGGCTGTCCCTATCCTACCACCCGGTATAACTGGCGATAATTCAGGTGGCGCTATAGTTACGTATGCCGTTTACGAAACGCTGACGGAGCAGGACTATTACGTTCAGAGAATAAGTCCCGAGGGAGATTTTCTCTGGGGAGGAAGGGGTGTGTTGATTGGCAGCACTGGGGATGGTTGTCCATGGTCAAAAGCAGTAAGCGACGGCTCAGGGGGTGCCATTGTTATGTGGTGGGAGTGCCTTCCGCAGGTACCGGGGGAACCAACGTCCTGTCAAACCTACGCAGCCAGGATTGATCCTGAGGAGAATGTTGAATGGCGAAAGGACATACCAGGCGCTGCCCGGGCAATACCCGATGGGTTGGGAGGAGTCATTATTGCCTTTGATGACCCTTCTGGCAACATATCCCTTGTCAAGATAGACGCCGAAGGCAATCTTCCCTGGGGCGAGGACGGAGTGTCATTAAGCCTGAGAGGCGCCTATCTTTGTAGCATTGCCAGTGATAATTCAGGCGGTGTCATCGTCGTTGACAACACTTTTCAGGGCGATTCCGATGCTCTTTACGCTCAGAGGGTAGATTCCCAGGGTAATATATTATGGCAGACAGGTGGTGTGCAAGTATGTACTGGCCCTGCCGAGGGTGCTCAGGTAGCAGGTGATGGCTCAGGTGGAGGTATAATCGTCTTTTGGCAGTTACCACAAAACGAGGATGGCACTGGTTACATTGATTCGGATATCTATGTCCAAAAGGTTGATGCCGAGGGCAATGTACTGTGGGGGCCTGATGGTGTGCCCGTTTCTGTTGGACTGTCATTCCACCCTAGCCCGGGAATAGTAGAGGATGGCACAGGCGGTGCCATCGTCTTTTTCGTGGATGAACGCGGCGGCGTCTGTGCCCAGAGGGTAGATGCCGATGGCCATAAATCGTGGAACGAGGATGTTCCACTTTGTGACAGCACCTATGTTCGCATAGCAAGCGATGGTTCCGGCGGAGCTTTTTGCGTGTCATATGATCGTGTGGCTCAAAGGTTAGATGCTACAGGGACAAAGTTGTGGGGGCCTGACGGAATTACCTTCACCACCCAAGACATACACGAATCAGGACTGGCACTAGTGCCTGACGGTTGCGGTGGATTGCTCATTTCATGGGAAGCAGACATAAAATTCAGAAACTATGAAGTCTCCGACGTCTCGTACTATGTTCAAAAAGTAGATGCCGAGGGCAACCTTCCCTGGGGAGATGGGGGAATCCTGCTAAGCCCCTAAGACTTACAGCCTGCCCCCGTTAAATCAGCCCACCGAAATGCATTAATACTGGTGCCAGCATCAGTGATATCACCGACATCAGCTTGAGCATTATATTCAAGGACGGTCCGGCAGTGTCTTTCATGGGGTCGCCGGCTGTATGTCCTGAAGTAATTCAGTTTGGAATATCTTTGCCAACTGTCTATCCAGGGTGGAATGCTTCTTGAGGATGTCATCAAAGGCCACAGCAGCTTGCTGAAGTCCTGGTGCTACGTGTGAATCGGTATTCAACGTTGTGCTGATGGTTGAATGTCCAAGCCTAAGAGTGGAGTTGATTTTGAGGCCGTTGGGAAGTACCATAAAATAAGGAGGAAGGAAAATGGCGTCTAGTGGAAATGTGAGGCGCAATTTACTTACCGCTGGCGGAATCTTAAGCATAATGGCAGGGGTATTTGAGATAAATGCTGGAGTGCGAGTTTTGTTAACCGGTGGCATTATGCCATACCCACTGTGGCTTTTTCCATTCCTTCCAGGCTTTTGGTGGGAAGCTTTCCAGCATGGTTGGCTGGTGGTTATGGGAGGGCTTCTTCTTGCGCTGGGCATATTAGCTATAGCGGGTGGCGTCTCGGCCATAAGGAGGAAGAGGTTTGGCCTTTCTTTAGTCGGGGCTATCTGTACTCTTCTATCAGCAGGCCTTTTGGGAATACTGGCAGTTATCTTTGTTGCCCTGGGAAGGAGAGAATTTAGGGCAGAGTATTAGACGCCGAAGTGGCAGAAGGGCAGACGCGCTGCGTTCAGAGCGTAGCGCCATTAAGGGCATGAGAGTTCAAATCCTGTACTGCCCATCACAAAATGAGGAAAAAAGAAAATGGCATCTAATGATAATAGCAGGGGCGGGTTACTTAGCGCTGGCGGAGTCTTAAGCATAATGGCGGGGATATTTGAGATAAATGCTGGAGTGATTTTTTCACTCGGTGGCTGTACGCCATGGTCACTGTGGCTTTTTCCATTCCTTCCAGGCTTTTGGTGGGAGGCTTTCATGTCTTATTGTGGGACCGGGATTACGGGAGGGCTTCTTCTTGCGCTGGGTATACTAGCTGTAACAGGTGGCATCTCGGCCATAAAAACGAAAAGCTTTGGCCTGTCCTTAGCCGGGGCTATCTGTGCTCTTCCCTCAGGCCTTTTGGGAATACTGGCAGTTATCTTTGTTGCCTTGGGGAAGAGAGAATTTGGTGCGGAGAGAAAAGAAAATGGCATCTAATGGTACTGACAGGGGCGGGTTACTTAGCGCTGGCGGAGTCTTAAGCATAATGGCGGGGATATTTGAGATAAATGCTGGAGTATTAATTTTTTTAACCGATGGCATTATGCCATACCAACTATGGCTTTTCCCATTCCTTCTATTAGTTCAGACGCCAGATATTGAGGCTAGAAGCTACGTTTGGCCGATGTTTACGGGGGGGCTTCTTCTTGCACTGGGCATATTAGCTATAGCGGGTGGCGTCTCGGCCATAAGGAGGAAGAGGTTTGGCCTTTCTTTAGTCGGGGCTATCTGTGCTCTTCCAAAAGGCATTTTGGGAATACTGGCGGTTATTTTTGTCGCCTTGGGAAAGAGAGAATTTGGGGGAGAAGGTTCAAGTGGCGTCTGAAGTTTTGAGCGTGGTATTGCAGGATTGTAGAGGGCCTGATTCGGATAAGATTATGATATGATGTGGAGGGAAGGAGGCAAGCAGCCCCCCCTTTTGCGCAAGCTACATGAGTTTAACGGGGCAGGCACTTCAAGGTTTAGCAACAGTGCCTGCCCCGTTAAACTCGTTAAATCAGGCCACCAAAGTGCATTAACACTGGTGCTAGCATCAGCGAAATCACCGACATCAGCTTGAGCATTCTAATGTGCGATATAATACTTCAGGAAATTGTAACATATATTTAACAGGTTTTTAACATAATTAGTATAGTATATTACAAGCTAGAAATTATGGGGGAGCTGAGATATCACGTGGAAAAGACTGCACTTTTTGAAGAATTGTTATGTTTATATTAAATATCCTTACATATAGTGTGCTTAGAGCTTTCTTGCAGGAGGGCTTGAATTAGCCTGGAAAACGGTAAGATGCTGGCCCTTGTGGGAGGAAACAATGCGGCGTAAGATTGTTATCTCGGCATTGATTGCAGCAATTTTGCTTACTGCGAGTTGTATCGGTTGTATCGGCGGTGGCATGGCTGTCCCTATCCCAGCACCCGGTATAACTGGCGATAATTCAGGTGGCGCTATAGTTACGTATGCCGTTTACGAAACGCTGACGGAGCAGGACTATTACGTTCAGAGAATAAGTCCCGAGGGAGATTTTCTCTGGGGAGGAAGGGGTGTGTTGATTGGCAGCACTGGGAATGGTATTCCATATTCAGAAGCAGTAAGCGACGGCTCAGGGGGTGCCATCGTTAGCTGGTGGGAGTGCCTTCCGGAGGTACCGGGGGAACCATCGTCCTGTCAACCCTACGTTGCTAGAATCGATTCCGAAGGGCATGTTCAATGGCAATGGGGAAGGGAGGGAGTGAAGATCAAAAGCATGATCGCCGATGGTGCCGGAGGCGTCATTATCAGTGTTTGGGCAGCTGACACGAAGGGCTCCCTTGTCAAGATAGATAGCGAAGGTATTCTTCCCTGGGGTGAAGATGGAGTGTCATTAAGCCTGCCAGACGCCTATCTTTGTAGCATTGCCAGTGATAATTCAGGCGGTGTCATCGTCGTTGGGTACACTTATCAGGGCGACTCCGATGCTCTTTACGCTCAGAGGGTGGATTCCCAGGGAAATATACTATGGCAGGCAGGTGGTGTGCAAGTATTTGTTGGCCCTGTCGTCGAGGGTGCTCAGGTATGCGGAGGCTGAGATACATGGGTAACACTCATGGTATGTTTAGTGGTAATAACTTACCGTGAGGAGTTACCAGGATGAGAAAGCCAGCCAGCTTCTACTTCTTTAAAAGAAAACCCGTTGTCC
>Ga0307438_1002176_pt1 | contig 11709 bp, 10 predicted proteins | sample SalMarWE160110MG_FD_202144 | JGI IMG/M metagenome (GOLD analysis project Ga0307438, IMG submission 202144) | Salt marsh sediment microbial communities from the Plum Island Ecosystem LTER, Massachusetts, United States - WE1603-110 | ecosystem: Environmental > Aquatic > Marine > Intertidal zone >...
TACTGATTGCTGGTTTTCTGACGTTAATTATGGAACCTGTAACCTATATAGTAAACCTGGCAGTATCTTTAGAAAAACATGGCCCGATAGCCTTTCTCTGGCTTGCACCTGTAGGCATTACTCAGTCTTATTCATGCATCAGATGGGTAATACGAAAAAAATCTTGATCAATGAATTTAGAGTTATGAAATATACATGTGTAGATTATCGGTCTGAGATGAAACTTCTGGGTATAAAAAGGAGATTAAAAGAAGAAAATCTGAGTGAAGAGGAGAGGGCTCAGATAGTTCAGGAGATCAAGGATTTGGAAAAGGAAATGGACATGGATTAGGATCATCTACCTCCTCAATTCATAACCCCTCACCCTAAAATTAAAGTCATAATTCTGCAGTGTATCCCATGTATTTTTTTCCCTTGGACATGATCTTGTATCATCAGGTGCTTTGTAGGGATTACCTAAAAGATAGAACCAATTGAAAATAGCATCACCAGAATACTCTAAACTAATCCAGTAGCTTCCCGGAAGTAAAATGTCACCAGTGAACGAGAATGGTATCCATCGATAACCATTAAAAAAACCAATTCTTGAAATGTGAATCATATTGCTTTTGGCTATTCTCTTAACTGGCTTGTTGTACTCATCTTTCATTACTGTTAGCCATAAGAATCCCTTTTGCCCACCAAACTTATGCAAGGCAAGGCTTATATCATAGAGTTTTAATGGGTAAGGGATTTCTATTTTTTGGCTATATTTGCGATTAGATGTAACATATTCAGCGGTTTCTGAGACAAAACTCCTGCGTAAGGTCTTTGTGCCCTTTTCATCATGATAGCCTCTGGAAAAGATATCGATTAGGTGTGGAAAGTTAAGGTTACCAAAGGCTCTTTTTGAATATACAGAAAATTGTTTTATTTCTTCTAATGTATGCTGCGGCATTGTTGGTTTTTCAGGTCTTTCACGCAGAGAAGTTGGTTTTAACGCAGCTGTCCTAAAGCCCGAAGAAAATAAATTATTTCTCGGAGAAGGTTGTTCTCCAATTGTGGAAAAGGTTTTTCTATCTCTTTCGAATTTAATGGCAATATTTTCTTCCACAGATGGTTGTATGTTTCCTATCGAAGTCCATACAATAGCCCCATCTGTTGAAGCATCATAGGCATCAGGGCCCACCTCTATTGCAATATGTCGTGTAGAAACAAAATTAAGCGTTTGTTGAGGATCATACCCAACCCATCCAAAATTTGGATAATATACCTCAAGCCACGCATGCCTGCCCTGACCAAGCTTAATATTCCAAGAGGAAGTACCTGTTCTCGCCTCCCATCCCTTTTTGGCTGTTATTCCTGTCACTATTCTGACAGGAATTCCACCGCTTCTCAGTATAGCAGCTGAAAGATGAGCATAATTCTGACAATTTCCTATACCACTTTTAAGTGTATATAGGGCATCATACTTGGAAGGATTTACCCTGTAACTCACATGATCTACTACAAAATTAAGTACCAGTCTCACAGCCTGAACCTGGTTTTTTACTTCTTTTAGTAATTTTCCTGCTAAAAATTGGATTTTATTACTATTTGACTGAATTAAATCGCTTGGTTGCAGGTACATTTTGTTTTTTTCTGGGAGTGATTTAACAGGGTAGGGGAACTCACCCTGAAATTTTTTGAGGTATCTATCAAGTGTAATCCTGTATTTAGCAATGGCTGATAGATAAGAGGGGGGTTGAGACCAAGTCGTAATTATAATATTATTTTCCCATTGATCGGTCAACTCCTGCGTGTTTGTTGGTCTTACAGATGGGATGAACTGAGAATCTATAATTTTTTGCATTGAGGCTGGATTGCTTTTATTAGGGAATCGAACACTTTTAATACTGAGTTTAGTTATTCCAGAAGGTATACTGATCTTATAAGCTACCGTCACATTAAGAGATGATGACATATTCTCAGCAATGATATATGTCTTTGCCCACACCGGAGGAGCAATAAGCAACATGGATATTGCAAATCCTATAGTCATAAGATATTTATAGTGACTCAAGTGCCTCAGGTGAGCCCGCCCTGGTGCGACGTGATTTGAATATATGCTTGCTTTCAATGTATCACTAATCCTGGTTTACCTTTGATGGGTCAGGTTTTGCCAGGCCTGCCCGCCATCCGGCAGGCGGGTCTGGGCCAGGGCTAAAGAGCCTAAAGTTATCATTGCTAAATTCACAATTCCTAAATTCGTCAATCCCTAACCATTTTCACCCATTCTTTTACCTTGTGAGACTTTTCTTTTGATCGCCCTATAATATCTTCAACATCTAACGTAAGGAGGCTTCTATTCTCCATAACGAGATTTCCGTCTATAATCGAATGTTTTACATCATGGCCATTAGCAGCATAGACAAGATGCGAATAAGGATTATACATTGGAACAAGATGGGGCTTATTTGTGTCAATTACTATCAGATCAGCCCTTTTCCCCACCTCTAATGATCCTGTAATTTTCTCAAGCCCAAGCACCTTTGCGCCCTCTATGGTTGCCATCTCCACAAGAGTTTTGGCATTCATTACAGTGGGGTCAAGGTTATTCACCTTATGCAGTTTTGCAGCCATATCCATCTCGCCAAAAAGATCAAGGTTATTATTCGAGGCACATCCATCAGTACCCAGACCTACTGTTATGCCTTTCGCTATCATGGCGGGAACAGGAGCAATGCCCGAGGCAAGTTTCATATTGCTTTCCGGATTGTGAACCACACAGACGTTATTTTCTGCAAGTAATCCTATTTCAGATTCGTTGATATGGACACAGTGATCAAGAATGAGATGAGAACCTAAAAGATCAAGGTCTTTTAAGTATTGAACAGGTCTTTTTCCAAATTTTTGTTCTATCTCCTTTACTTCTTCTTTTGTTTCTGACAGGTGCATAATAAGAGGAACACCTCTTCTTAAGGCCAAATCATTTGCTTTAACTAAAAGCTCCTCTCCACAGGTGAATAAAGAGTGTGGTTCAACTGCGATATTTATTAGAGGATCTTTTTCCCATCTTTCAATCAATGCCTCTGTATAAATAAATCCCTTTTCTAATGCGCCATAATTTGGTGAGGGAAAATCGTAGATGACTTCTCCAACCACACTTCTCATCCCAGCTTCTTTAGCAGCCCTCGCTACCTCCTCCTCAAAGAGGTACATGTCGCAGAATGTAGTAGTTCCAGACATTATCATCTCTGCGCATGCCAGAAGGGTACCGACCCGAACAAAATCAGCATCCATCTTCCCCTCCACAGGGAAAATATAATTGTGTAACCATTCCATAAGAGGAAGATCATCTGCTAAACCCCTGAAAAGGGTCATAGCTGCATGGGTATGACTATTAATAAGACCAGGGAGTATCAGGCTACCTTGGATATCAAGCTCTTTTTTTGCCTTTATTGAATCTTTCTTATCTTTTCCTATATAAGATATCGTGCTCCCTGATATGGCTACCATACCATTATGAATAATGTTATTCTGACTATCCATAGTCAGAATAGTCCCGTTATGGACCAGGATATCTGCCTTATTCATTTTTCTAAATCCTTGATAATTACTGGGAGCAATTTGGTTAAAGAGGAAGATGCCTTTCTGGCATTAAAAATCACCTCTTCCATTGATGTAGGTGTCATGCAATCAGGAAGGTTACTATTGGTGATAGCTACAATTACCAATACCTTTAATCCGTAATGAACAGCAGCTATAACCTCATTAACAGTTGACATTCCTACTGCATCACCACCTATTAATCTTAAAAATCTCGTCTCAGCAGGTGTTTCAAGGCTTGGTCCAGTTATACCCACATAGATGCCTTGATTTAAAATAATCTTTTCTCCTCTTGCCTTTTCTTTGGATAAGCCTATAAGGTCTTTATTATAGGCAGATGTCATATCAGGAAACCTCGGCCGTAATTCATCAATGTTTCTTCCGATAAGGGGATTATCTCCGGTGAGGTTTATATGATCTGTAACAAGCATTATTTCTCCTGGCTTAAAAAGAGGATTTAATCCTCCTGCCGCACTTACCACAAAAAGGTATTTCACCCCTAAATTTGCCATAACCCTGATCGGAAATGTAATCTCGTTAGCAGTATATCCCTCGTAGATATGAAATCTTCCCTGCATGGCAAGAATAGACTTCCCTGCCATAGTGCCAGAAACTAGGACGCCTGCATGGCTTTCAACAGTTGATTTTGGAAAATGAGGGATCTGTTCATAGGGAGTTTTTTTATCAATTTCCATTATATCGGTCAGGTTTCCAAGACCGGTACCTGTGATCATCCCTACGAGAGGTTGGTCTATTATCCTCTCGCGTATAAAATTGGCTGCTTCAGTTAACTTTTTAACCATATCAATGCCTCCAATAATTTCGTAAAAAATTAGATCAGATCAATCATAAAGTCAACATAGTTTAGCAATTTTATCCTTGACCGCTGTGCATTAGATTTTTAATATGCCCACATAATCTGCTAATAAAAAAGTAAACTAAAGTTAAAAAGTGTGGATTGATCCGGTGAAATCGGAATTGAGAAATTCCTTAATCTCCAAATTTACAAATTCGCTTATTACTGAGGATTATTAATGTCTTCCATGATCGATGATTTTTTAAACACCGAATTTCTTTCAGATAACACAAAAAAGGTATCATTAATTCAGACCCACATCTCACTCGTTTTTCTTACAGATGAGTTTGTATATAAGATAAAAAAGCCGGTAAATTTTGGATTTTTAGACTTTTCAACTATAAAAAAAAGGCGATATTACTGTCATCAGGAGATTATGCTTAATCGACGCTTATCAAAGGATATATATATAGATGTATTACCAATAACCTATGATGGCAAAAACTACATAATGGGAATAGGGGAGGGAAAGATTGTAGACTATGCAGTTAAAATGAAAAGGCTCCCTGATAAAATGCTTATGAAATCAATGTTTTTCCAAAGGGAATTAAAGGATGAGCACTTAAAAAGAATTGCCAAAGTTCTTGCAAGATTTCATGCAACTGCCCGCAATTCCTCTAATATTAATAAGTTTGGTGAGCCAGAAATGTTCAAGGTTAATACCGATGAAAATTTTGCACAGATCCAGAAATATATTGGAACGACAATTCAACAAAGGGATTTTGATACCCTCAAACAATGGACAGAAAATTTTTATGACTCGAATAGTGCCCTTTTCATGAGCAGGATAAATAGGAAAAAGATAAGGGACTGTCATGGAGATCTCCATATGGAGCATATTTGCCTTACAGAAAATCTCTCGATATTTGATTGCATTGAATTTAACAACAGATTTAGGTATACTGATATATTAGCTGATATCGCCTTCCTGCTTATGGATTTGGAATATTATGGAGGAAATACCCTTTCTAAAACACTTTGGAATTTATATAAGGAAACAGCAAATGAGCACGATGTGAATTCCTTGCTTGCCTTTTATAAAATCTATCGGGCAATTGTAAGGGGGAAGGTAAACAGTTTTCAGCTTGATGATGCAAGTATAGGAATGGAAAAGAAAGAGGAAGCTGTAGAAACATCAAGAAGATATTTCAAACTTGCCAGGTCATATATAGAGTAGGCAGTACGAAGTAGGGAGTAAGCATAAAGGATATGTTCGATTCAGAGTATTTCCTGCCTACTACTTACTGTTTAGTGCTTACTGATGAGAGTGCGGTAATTATGAAAGAACCTTTTGTAAATTTTATGAAAAAGGAACTGCAGGCTGAAACAGTACTTATAGCATGTGGACTTCCTGCCTCTTACAAAACGGAAACCACAGAGGTTATAGCCAAAATCAAAGGCTATAAGATAATAAGGACGGATTTAATAAGGCTTGAAGTGTTAAAAAATGAGGACATATTCGATGAGAAAATTGCATCCGATATGAAAAAAAGGGAGCTTGTATACAATGAGATGTTCTCTCTTGCAGATGAGCTTGCAGGCAAAGGTGAAGGAATCATTCTGGATGCAACCTTTATTACCCAAGAGCTAAGAAGGAGGGCTGCCGAAGTTGCCGCACAACATAACAAAATTTTTGTTATTCAGGAAACACAATGCCCCCAGGAAATTTCCCTTAAAAGGATATCGCGGAGAACCAAGGAAAACTATGAGTCAAATGCTCTAACTATTCAGGCCTATATAAATAATAAAAAAAAATTCCAGACAGTTGATTTAAAAAACTTGAAGAGTTTATATCCCTCTCTAAATATTTTACACCTCCTGGTTGATACAACCTCGGATTTGGTGAATGAGTGGACAGTAATTGACAAGGTGACACGGTAAGTGGACTAAAGTTTTAAATGACAAATGGCCAATGACAAATGGAAAAAATACCTAAATCAGTCGGGATAATCTTTAAGCACGATTTTGAGCCTGCAAAAAGGGAGTGTCAAAGATTAAAGGATTGGTTTACAGAAAAAGGAATAAACGTATACACCGAAGAGATGACATCTAGCCCGGCCTTAAACCAATGCCTTGAGGAGGAAACAATTATACCAGATACAGTCGACTGGGTTGTTGTATTAGGTGGAGATGGAACATTGCTGGGAGCAGCCAGAAAGGTTGGGCGATACGGTCTGCCTATTTTGGGCATCAACCTTGGAGGATTAGGTTTTTTAACAGAGATTCCGTTAAAAAGGCTTTATAAGGACATAGAAAAGTTGGTAACTGGAGAAATAACCATTGAAACAAGGTTAATGTTGCAGGCTAGTATTTTAAGAAATAGTGAAGAAAAATGTCGTTTTTCAGTCTTAAATGACGTGGTTATTAACAAAGGTGCATTAGCCAGAATTGTTGACCTGATGGTATCGATTGATGGTCGTTTTTTAACGACCTTTAGAGCAGATGGGTTGATAATATCTACTCCCACAGGCTCAACAGGTTATAATCTTTCTGCTGGAGGCCCGATAATCTACCCGGATTTAGAGGCATTGATATTAGCTCCAATATGCCCATTTACATTGACTCACAGGCCAATTATATTGCCCGATAAATCAGTAATAGAGATAGAAATGGGTGAAAATAGCGAGCAAGTCACACTCACCTTTGATGGCCAGGTTGGCTTCGATCTTATACCTAATGATAGAGTTGTTATCTCTAAGTCAGGGAAAAAGCTAAAACTAATTAAATCCCCTGGTCAGGACTATTTTGATATTTTAAGGACAAAACTGAAATGGGGTGAATCCTCTTACAATGAGACAAACCGGTAAATATCTTTTGTCTATAGATAGAAAGGAAATATGTTATTTGCAATGGATAATAGAATCCTACGATGGCATGGCATCTATGAGAACTATTAATTCAGTAAATGGTGAGATTGAAATCTCTATAGTACCCGGGTGTAAGGAAGATATAGTTTCACTTATAAAATCTTTACAAGAAGAGGGAAGTATCCATGTTAATAAAGAGAAATTGTATTGATAGGATAAATTTTTCTCTTTCGTAGGCTCGGAGATGCCACGTGGACCAATTATTTTATATTAAAACCTTTGGGTGTCAGATGAATGTGCATGATTCTGACACTATCAGCCAAATCCTTATAAATAAGGGTTATAAAAAAACGGATAGCATCAATGATGCTCATATTATCTTGATAAATACCTGTACGGTCAGACAAAAGGCTGAACAAAAGGCATTAACCCTTATTGGTCGCTTGGCTTCTTTAAAGAGGAAGAGGCCAGATATCATTTCTGGTATTATTGGATGTGTAGCCCAAGAACAAGGCACAAATCTCTTCAAACGTTTTCCATTTATTGATTTGGTTTTGGGCCCAAGAAATATTTACCACATCGATGATTTTCTTGCTCAAATCAAGGAAGGAAGAGGGAAGGCCTCCTCCATTGATTTAACCTGGGAACCAACCTTATTTACCAATGATAACGGTTACTTAAAAGGCAAAGTTACAAGCTTTTTAAAAATTATGGAGGGATGTGATAATTTTTGTTCTTATTGCATTGTTCCTTTTGTGAGGGGTAGGGAGACAAGCCTTCCAGCAGAAGATATCATTAATAAGTCTAAATATTTGATCAGTCAAGGTATACAGGAAATTACCCTTATAGGGCAAAATGTAAACTCCTACAATACCAAAAACAAGACCATGCCAACATTTCCTGGTTTACTAAAGGAGTTGGATAGTATAGGGGGCTTAAAAAGGCTTCGCTTCATAACATCTCATCCGAAAGATCTATCCGATGAACTTATAGGTTCTTTTGGAGAATTAAAGAGCCTTTGTGCTCATATTCACCTTCCAGTTCAATCAGGCTCAGATACTATACTTAATCTTATGAATAGAAGATACACAAGAGATAAATATATTTCTTTAGTAGAACGCATAAAAAAAGTACGGCCTGATATAACAATTACAAGCGATTTGATTGTTGGATTCCCAGGTGAAACTGAAAAGGATTTTGAAGATAGTCTGCAATTAATAGATACAATAGCGTTTGATAATCTTTTTTCCTTTAAATATTCTGAAAGGCCGAAAACCAAGGCATTACAGTTACCGGGAAAATTAGATGAAAAAGAAAAACAAAGACGCCTATCTGTATTGCAGGAAAGGCAAAGAAAGATAACCTTATCAAAAAACACACTAATGGAGGGAACAATCCAAGAAGTTTTAGTAGAAGGCCCTGGAAAAAAAGGGAACGGTCAGCTCACAGGAAGAACGTCAGGAAATAAGGTTGCCAATTTTTTTGCTAAAAAAAATTTCAAAGGGCAATTGGTGAGGGTTAAGATTATTAAAGGTTTTCAAAATTCATTACTTGGAGAGTTAGTTGACAAATATAATCAGAAGGTATATTAGGGTATGTAATCATGGCGCAGGAATATCATAAAGAAAACCTTATGGTTGTTGATGATGAGATAGAGGTTGGTAAGGTTGTAACAGAATTACTGTCAAGTTTAGGGTTTAATGCTGAGTCAGATAGCAGTGGAAAAAATGCATTTCAGAGAATAAAAAATGGAAAATATACCTTTTTAATTACTGATATCAATATGCCAGAACTTAATGGAATTGAATTAATAAAGAAGGTGAGGGAAGAAAAACTTGATATAAGCATAATTGCTATGACTGGTTACGATAAAGACTATGCGTATATGGATGTTATTAATGCTGGCGCAAATGATTTTATTACCAAGCCGTTTAAGATTGATGAAATAGAGGCGAAGATAAGCAGGATATTGATAGAGAAAAGGATTAGAGATGAATTAGCCAAATTATCAATAACTGATAACCTCACCGGACTTTTTAATCAAAGACACTTTCATAATAAACTAAAAGAGGAGGTGAATAGGGCAAACCGCCAGAACCATCCCTTATCCCTGATCCTTTTGGATCTTGATAGATTCAAAGAATATAACGATACATATGGCCATCTTGCAGGTGATAAGATGCTAAATCAATCTGGTAAGATAATCCTTTCAAACATCAGGGAGAACGTAGACACAGCTTTTAGGTATGGTGGTGATGAGTTCGCAATTATTCTCGTTGAGGCGAATAAAGAAATTGTATCCAATACAAGTGAAAGACTTAAAAAAGGATTTGAAGAGGGAGATGGTGTTACCGCAAGTCTAGGGTTTGCAACCTATTCAAATGAAATGGATGCAAACGATTTAATAGCATTAGCAGATAAAGATCTTTATAAATCAAAAAATAAGAATAATAAGTAATGTTTTTACATTAATATTATGTCTGATAATATATATTATGTAAACTTACTTACAAATATTAGACTTTTATATCCCTATTCACCATTATTATAAACATTTTAATTTTTTGGAGGTTTTTATTTTTATGAGCAGTGTAGTCAAAAAAAGAAGGAAAAAAATAAGAAAACATAAATACCGGAAGCTATTGAAATCTATGCGTCATAAAAATAAACGATAGTCTTTTTTTTAAAAAATAATAAAGGGAGACTTAAAACAAAGTCTCCCTTTTTGTGCGCATATACTTTAAATCTTTATGAATACCATCCACCACCAGTTTTTTTACCGAATTTACCGGCCCTCACCATTGTTTTTAATAAATTTGGTGCGACCCATTTGTTTTCTTTGTTCAACTCATTAAAGAAATATTGCGTTACAAAGTATGCGATATCAATTCCTGTCAAATCCATCAATTCAAATGGACCCATAGGATAATTTAGACCATTCTTTACTGCCTTATCAACATCCTCAATAGATGCAATACCTTCCTCAACAATCTTTATAGCCTCAATCATATGCGGAATCATTATTCTGTTAACAATAAAACCTGGTGAGTCCTTTTTGACTTCCACAGTTGTTTTACCCATTTTCTGTGCCAATTCTGTCGTAGTGTTTACAGTGTCGTCACTTGTAGAATAGCCTCTAATTATTTCTACAAGCCGCATTAAGGGTACGGGGTTAAAAAAATGCATCCCACAAACCTTATCAGGTCTTCTAGTACCTGCGGCTATTTCTGTAATTGACATAGATGATGTATTGGTAGCCAAAATAACATCCGGTTTACATAATTCATCTAACTCCTTGAAAACTCTCTTTTTTAGATCGAGATCTTCAATAACAGCTTCTACAACAAAATCAACATCTTTAAGGTCCTCCATGTCTATTGTGCCTTTTATCCGGCCAATAATGGTATCTTTTTGACTTGCATCCATTTTCCCTTTTTCTACACCCTTTGAAAGAAATCTCTCGATATTCTTGATTCCTCCTTCTACAAATCTCATTTCTATGTCTCTCATGACAACATCACAGCCGATTTGGGCTGCTACCTGAGCGATACCATTCCCCATAGCTCCTGCCCCAACAACACCTATTTTTTTTATTTCCATAGCTCCTCCTTTGAAATAACTTGTAAATAATTAATAATGTATTACATTAGCTTTATTGTGTAACCAATTTAATTAAATATTATATCATGTTTTTTTAAAAAGGGATGCACAATTTTTTAGATTAAATCGTTTTGCTTCTACCACATTCAGAAATAGATAACAAGGATCTATATTATACACGGCCATAAATTGCGTTTTTGTATCAAGTGAACCACTTTTTCCATTCTCCATTGCTGGAGTACTGGAGTAATGGAGTGATGGAAAGCCCCCAACACTCCATTACTCCCTGGCCCAGACCCGCCTGCCAGACGGCGGGCAGACCTGGCATGCAATGCTGAGGCTGTATTGCCAGGACTTATAAATAATATAGACATTGCGATATTTGCCGAGGAAGTCGCGCCAGGGCAGGCAGGGCAGGCCAATGATCGTCCTGGGTCTGAAATTTACGGTCAATTAATAAACCTAAAAGCGCTAATTATAACCGCTCAAAGTATAACTGAGCTATCATAGCTAAAATAGTTACCATATATAAGTTAATCTACGATCAACGGTATCTATAACCATGCTATTCATAACTTTAGCTCACTTTCGTCACTTTTCACGTAGGCATTACCATTCTCACCCTGTTGTCAAGATAGCCGGAAAGAGTAGACGAATTTTTTGGAGACCAGCCTAACGATTGTTCCCACACATCATCACTTTCCATACAGAGATAAATTCCCAGATTATCACGCCATTTTTTTAATCTTTCTGATAACTTAGCATACATTTCTACCCTGATGGGTTTGAAATATCTCTGTTTACCGTCTAAACCGGTAACAAATTCACCATCAAAGATATGTGTACGTGGAAATCTTTGTAAAATACGCCACTTGAGAT
>Ga0307438_1002193_pt1 | contig 11669 bp, 10 predicted proteins | sample SalMarWE160110MG_FD_202144 | JGI IMG/M metagenome (GOLD analysis project Ga0307438, IMG submission 202144) | Salt marsh sediment microbial communities from the Plum Island Ecosystem LTER, Massachusetts, United States - WE1603-110 | ecosystem: Environmental > Aquatic > Marine > Intertidal zone >...
AGACTATTATCGATATTTATCATTATGAAGATAATGAGGAACTTATCAAATTGGGTCCGCTTAAAGGCCAACCACCCCATTTTCCTGTGGGAACAGGGCAGCCTGGAAGCAGGAATAATTTTTTAGAGTATATCATTGACCCAAAGGTATCGACAGGAACTTTGTATTGGCCTTACAGGCCTGACTCATACATATTGATTTCAGCGGGGGCCGATGGTTTATATGGCACGGCTGACGATATCACGAACTTTTAGATGCTCGATTCGGGACTGTGCCTCTGGCTGATAAATCCGTCGGACGTTTGGCTGATAAACCTCGATACGCGTGGAAATAACAATGAACAATGAACTACGAACACAATTCGGCTTGACGCTTGTTGAGATACTGATTGTTGTGGCTGTAATTGTGATTTTGGCCGGGATGATTGCCGGTGTAGCCGCTCGAATAGATAATCAGACCAAAGAAAAAGGGATGAAAAATATTTTTGCTGTTCTGGAGGATGCACTGATTGAATATTATGATTATAACGATACTTTTCCTGTTCAGCCGGAAGAAAATTTTACACAAGCGGCAGCGCATTCGCAATTTCTGTATTTTAAGCTTGATTCCATACCTGCCTCACAGAACATAATGAAAAAAATCAGCGATAAGCTGATAAAGAATGAGTATAGTCCGATTGGAATACCTTTGGATGAAACTCCCCCGGAGATATACGACCTTTGGGGGACGGTTCTGGATTATAGATATATCGCTGGTGATAATTTTCCTGAGCTGAGGTCGGCCGGGCGTGACAGAACTTTCGGCACGGCTGATGATATAAGTAATAGATAATGGTGCGCAAAGGGGCAAAGGCACAAAGAAGTTAAAAGTAAAAAAGAATATATTTAACCTTGGTGTCTTTGTGACTTGGTGGCTAAAAAGATGAAAGCAAGATACAGACAATCCGGTCTTTCACTGATGGAAATGGCGGTAATCATCGCTACGATAGCGCTGCTTGTCGGCCTTGGGCTGCCCGCTGTCCGTGCGCTTATCAAGTCATTTGAGACCGCAGGCGGTGCAAGAGGTGTGATAAGTGCGGCATTATCCAGCGCTCGCACAATAGCTCTAAAAAACCAAAAATACGCCGGCATAAGATTTCAAAATAGAGACCAGGCGGATGGCAAGGGTGCGCAATATATGACCTTTATTATACAAGACCCGAATCTTTATGCTGGACAATATAAGGCAGCTTATGGTTTTCGAGCGGTCCAGGGTATAAAGCCGGTAAAGCTGCCGGAGACGGTTGGCGTAATGGAAGCTGTTGAGGGTAAAACCACCTTTTCGGTCATTTTTTCAGCAACAGGAAAATTAGTTATTCATGATGTGCAGGTTCTTCGACAGGGTCTGAATGATTCTGTCTTTAATGAGTCCGGCGCAATGTTTACTGACGACTATTATACTGGCAGAGAGCCGAGTCAGAACAGCTTTAGAATATATGATAAAAATCATTTTGACGGATTAGACGCTGCCGGTAAATTCGATTATTTGAATAGTTTGGAGGTTATTTATATTAATCCCTACACGGGAGCGATGATTTCGACGGATTAAAAGGATAATTAACCACAGATTTCACGGATTAACACAGAAAATAATAACAGATAAAAATCTGTGTAATCTGCGGCTTCAAAAAGAAAATAAATTGTATTCTCTGAGTCCTCTGTGAACTCTGTGGCGAAAACAAAAAAACTACGAACAATGAACAATGAACTAAAAAATGACGGTTTTTCTCTGACCGAGGTTTTGTTGGCGGTCGGCACGCTTGCTATCGGGATGATTTTTGTAGGCGGCACCTTTCTAACGGGTGTCTATTTCTCGACAATTGCCACCGAGCGCACCATCGCAGCGGTAGCAGCCGACGAGGCCTTTGTAAAAGTAAAACTTTTTGGCAGTATCAATACAAGCTGGTTATCCTTGCTATCAACCACTGCCTGTGTTGATTTTAATGATGTGTCATCAGAGCCAATAAGCCCGAGCGAATTTGCTTATCCATCGGAACCGAATGATATTGCTGGTAAGCAATATTTCTGGTCGGCTCTTTGTCGGCGAGTGGGAGATGCCCCGAATCGTCTTGTGCAGGTAACGGTTTTCGTCAGCAGAAAGGTAGGCAGCGCGACAAAATATCGTAATCCGCTCGATCCATTCGACTATGACATAGCTATAGACTATCCAATGCCGGTTAAAGTCAATGTCGTTGCTCCTGTTATTGTCGATGGTTATGAGCTTGCGATAAGTGATGTCGCTCCAATCGACGGCATTGAGTATACATTTATCAACGATGGCTATACGATAGTGGAAAATACGACGGGAAATATATATCGAGTGATAAAGCGCTCTGCTGAGCAGCCGGACACGATTTTGCTTGACAGACCCTGGATGGGCCCTTCGGACTCAATAATAGTCTGGGTGGTCCCGCCGGCGAGTGGTGGCAGAGGCCCCTGTATAACGGTATATCAAAAAGTAATCAGATTTTGAATTTAGCCACAAAGGCACAAAGTCACAAAGAAGGTGAATAATGGACAGATTGCCTCGCTTCGCTCGCAATGACATCATTTAAATTTTAGTGTCTTCGTGCCTTAGTGGCAGAAGTGAAAAGATGAAAAAGGGTTTTACATTAATCGAGCTTTTAGTGGCTGTCGGAATCCTGGCAATGATGATGTCTTTTGCGAGCGTGATTTTCAGGGTCAGCATTGGTTCACAGCGCACCGCGGCTGCAAATGCTGAAATTATGCAAAGATTTAGGGCCATTACCGACCAGCTAAACAGGGATTTTAAAGGTGCCATACTTACACGCGCAGGCAGGTTGGATGTTGAAACTCTCGGAGGAGTAAAAGCGGACCGAATTGTGTTTTTTACTGAAGGGGATTTTCAGTCGATTGGACAATACAAATACACGTATAGGAGATCTGACGGAACCATAGTCGAAGCGTTTAAAACCGTATCCGGTAATGTCGCATGTGTATTTTATGGCCAAGCTAAGGATAAATTTCCTGATGATGATCCCAACACCAATCCTTTTACCGGCAATCCGAGAGAAAAGATTCTTGTAAGAAGGCAGACAATACTAACATCCGATTCTTCTTTGTTGGATGTAAGTTCTGAGTTTTATAAGTCCTCCCTTTCTGAATCGAATTTAGACCCGAATCTTGACGTTGATGCCTTGATAGCAAGGCCGCCTTTAGACTCGCATTCACCAGAAGATTTGGTGATGTATATGGCTAAAGGTGTGGATAATTTTACGATAGAATGGTTTGAGGGAAACATTGATTCCGAAGGCAGGTTAGTGTGGCAACGGTTACTATCGGGACCTTCAAACATCTCTCCCGTAGCCCTGAAGTTCACTTTCACGTTATATGATTCCAGGGGCGTAATAAAAAACGGTAGGACTTTTACACATATTGTTTGTTTAGAATAGTTCGTTGTTCATAGTTCATTGTTCGTTGTTGGTTGAAACGAGAAATGAAAAGAAAATACGAGACACAAGTTATCCATCTTCCGGAGCAGAGCTTCTGTAGAGGACAGACGAGTAACGAACCACAGGCCGCGAGCCACGAGTCACGAAAAAGTATTGGTTCTGCTCTTATCCTGGCCGTGGTCCTGACGAGCTTACTGGCTATTGTCGGCGTGTTGTTCGTTATGGTCAGCCGGCTGGATAAGATTGCAACGTCCGCTGTATCGGAAAACAGGAACCTGGAACAGGCGGTCGATACGGTAATCGCAAGGATATCACAGGAGCTGGTCATGGATGTGCCGGGTGCGGTAGATGCAAATGAGGAGTACTACGACTATCCTGGCCCAGAAGATAGATGGCTGGCCTGCCTCGAACCTGATGTCGATACCAAAGGAACTCCAACTCCAACCGATGATATATACTATTGGCGGCAGATAAGCGATGTTTATGGTGTGCTGGACACGAATGCCCTCTATGTGCAGGCGGAGATTATTGAGGATTATCAGCCGATTATTGCAGAAGACGTTAACGCCGATGCGGATGGCGATGGCGTGGCGGATTCGAAATGGATTGAGCTGCCTAATATGACCAGCAGCAAAGGCAAGCCCATTTACGCTGCTGTCAGGGTTGTTGACAATGGCGGGATGTTAAACGTCAATACCGCTTACGAATTTGACCCCTGCAGCACAAACATTAAAAGCATAGACGGCTCAAGCCAAACACAAATAGACCTATTAAGTCTGGCAGAGAGAGGTTCAACCTCGAACCCATTAGGCAAACTCGATGATGAGAGATTTGGTTCCGAGCCGCATATTTTAGACAATTACATTAGAGATGTAGTGTGGCGTTATGACATTCCTGATGGTAATTATACACCTTTTGATATCGGCGATGAGCTGAAATTACGGAATAGATATATACTAAACTATAACAAGATTACTACAAGAATCGAAGAACTTTGGGAAAATGTGTATGATGGTGGCTTGGAGGTTCCTCGAACAGATCGGGTGAAATTTGCCGAAAACAGTGAAATTGGCCGTAATTATTGGTTTTATAGGACTTATAATGGTTCTGCTGACCCTAATATCTATGACTATCGGCACATATCGACCATCTACAATATGGACCGGATTATTAATCCTCGTGGGTCAGAATTGAATTACGGAAGGATGGTTAATGTAAATAACCTTAATGGATTGGACCCGGCCGATGTGGATTTATTATATAGTGTGATATATGCAGGATTTTATGATGCTGACTTTGTTGGTGTTACTGCCTCACAAATAGCGGCGCAGTTGGCTGTTAATTTGATTGATTCCAGTGATACAGATTCAGAAGTTACGCCTTATTTCAATGCAGTGGATAGTAATATGTATTATGGTTTTGAACAGCCGTGTGTTTATATTTCTGAGCTGGCTCATAGTTTTGTTGAAGTGGGTGAACCTCCCACTATACATAGGTCTTATGCAGTAGAGCTTTATAAGCCTTATTTGGAAGACAGCTCTCCCGTTGGCTGGCGGCTGGTGGTTAACGGCGTGCCGATTAATATAGATGAACCAGCCTGGAGCGCCGCAAAGCAATTTTATGTCATTCGAAACGAAGATAGCTATGCACGATTAGGTATTATTTCAAGTTCAGACGCTGATATTAAGGACACCAGTGACCTTGAATTCCTTTCAGGTGGTGAAACAATAGAGTTGCAGCGTCCCCTTCCTGGTGGTGGTTATGTTACAGTCGATTTAAAGAAGGTTCCTCTACCATCGGGGGGCTGGCTCGAAGTGGGCACTCGGCCTCAAAGTATTGAACGTGACATTCAAAGGCATAAATGTATCAGGCGTTTGTGGAGTTCTAATGCGCAGATCCGTACATCGCTCGGTAGGGTAAACGACTACGATAGTGGTGTGGAAATGATTCAGGCGCATCCTCAGAATCGGCCTTTTATAAATATTGGCGAGATTGGTATGCTTTTCGTTAAGAGCGCCTATGCACAGGGACCAAATCCGATTGGGCCAAATGATACCGAATTAACAACTCGGCTCAATTTGGTTGACCCTAATTTCCAGCATATATTTAATTATCTGACCGTCTTTGACCCGACGGTTTATCCCTGGAACGACCCAAACGAAACCCGCATAAAAGGCCGGCTCAATATCAATACCGCACCCTGGTTTGTTCTCGCACAGCTTCCCTGGGTATCACAAAGAATAGGCCAGCCCCTTAATTATCTACTGGCTCAAAACATAGTTGATTATAGAGATTTAATAGGTGGTTTTGGAAATATTGGAGAGTTAAACAAATTAAACAAAGATAATGAGGATATTATTGCTGATCCGTTTTTCTGCATTGATTACTACGCACGGGATGGAATAGACCAGCCCGGCTTTCCCGACCTGACAACCGAGCCGGTGGGAACCGGTGTCGATGGCGCTGTGGATGACTTTGAAGAGCGCGATGTTATATTCTCCCGCATCAGCAATCTCGTTACTGTGCGAAGCGATGTCTTTACGGCTTATATACTCGTCCGCATCGGCACAAACGGCCCGCAAAAAAGAGTCATAGCCATACTTGATAGAAGCAACGTTTATTCCGATGAAGACAAGGTCAGAATCGTTGCACTTTATCCTGTTCCTGACCCAAGATAATTGATTTCCGATTTTCGATTTCCGATTTTCGATTTGTGATTTGCGATTTGTGATTTGAGATTGAAGATTCTATAAGCTGATGGTAAAATTCAGGATTATGACACCTGATGAATTAAAGAAAAGAACCAAACAATTCGGTTTGCGGGTCATTCAACTCGTAGAAGGCCTTCCTAAAACCAAGACAGCAATTGCCATAGGTAACCAATTACTGCGTTGTGGGACTTCAGTAGGTGCAAATTACCGCTCAGCATGCAGAGGCAGGTCGAAAGCTGAATTTATTGCCAAATTAGGAATAGTTGAGGAGGAAGCCGATGAATCGACCTACTGGCTTGAGATGCTTGTTGAAGCTAAAGTTCTAAGGCCCGATTCGGTAAAAGGATTAATAGCTGAGGCTGACGAGCTGACCGCTATTATGTCTAAATCACGCATAACCGCAAAGCAGAAAGATTAAAAATGGGCATTCGGAAATCGAAAATCGTCAATCACTTAAGAGTTTTAGTAACTCCGCTTGGACTTTTTTGTTGGCAGTTAGTATCTTGAATTTCTCGCCCTCGTAGCTGTCCAAATCGACTGGAAAGATTTTTCCTCCCTGCCAGTCGGTTGCGATAGCGCCGGCGTTTTCAGCAATCAATACCCCTGCCGCTATGTCCCAGAGTTTTGTGGCCTGGGTGATGTCGGCAATGAGGCCGCCCTTGGCAATATAGGCCAATTGCAAAGCCGCCGAGCCAAGGACTCGAAATCTTGTCCTTTTCATAATTTCGCAGGCCCAGTGTGGAATTGCGTCAGTGAAATGGCTGTCCAGGCCAACGCTTGAGAATTGGTCCATTTTTTCTTCGCTTACCGTTATACGTCTGCCGTTTAATTGTGCCTCGCCGCCTTGGACGGCGGTGAACATTGATTCCGTAGCCGGCTCAAAAATGACGCCAACGATTGGCTCGCCTTTATACATTGCCGCGATACTGACGGTAAAGAACAACATCTTGTGGGCAAAATTATTCGTTCCATCTATCGGGTCGATGAGCCACCAGACAGGTTCGGCTCCACGGGGTGGCTGTTTGAATAACTTGCCTTCTGCGCCTTCTTCGGCGATGAAGCCGTGATCGGGATAGGTTTCCTTGATTCTGTCGATAATTATCTGCTGGCACCGGGCATCGGCCTGGGTTACTAATTCGGTGGAATTTTTGACCGAGGCCTTGATAAAGCTGATTTCCTCCATAGCCCGCTGGCCCGCCAGTCGGGCAGCCACGATGGCCGTCTCCAGCATCATGCTCAAATCTCTATTTTCCAACACCATTTTCGTATCTCGTAAAGTATGTTCTCTTATTCTTGACAGAAATACAGCATTGTTCTATTCTAATCTAATTATGACGCTAAACCAACAGTTAAATAGAAAACATAAATTTTTTATCCGTGCAACGAGGCAGCAGCGGTTTTTAGCCGGTATTATTTTCCTGGCAATAGCCGCAGGATTTGGCCTTTTTGCATTGGCTGTAAATGACAAGATTGATTTAAGCTGGTGGCTCAGGCCTTGTGGTTTCAAGCAGAGATTTGGCCTGCCGTGCCCAACCTGTGGGATGACAACTGCGTTATTTGCCTTTGTCCAGGGCAGAATAATCGAGGCGTTTTATATCCAGCCGGCCGGTGCTCTGTTGTATTGTATTCTGGTTGTGATAGCATTTTTAGCTTTATTTACAGCCGTTTTTGGGATATATTTTGAGTTTATCAGGCGTTTTTTTGCTGAAGTTAAGCTAAGATACATAATTCTGGCCTTGATAGTGATTATTGCTGCCGGCTGGGCTGTAACATTGGCACAAGCCTTGGCCGCAAGTAACCAGTTATAAAAATAAGAATATGTTTTTTGGAGTTCGACAATGATTAAAGTTCTGATTACGGACAAACTTGCACAGGAAGGTATTGATTTACTTAATTCGACAGAGGGCGTTGAGCCGGTCGTTAAAACGGGTATAAGCGAGGATGAGCTTGCTCAGATTATTGGCGAGTATGATGGTCTAATCATCCGAAGCGGGACAAAGGTTACTGCCAAAGTCCTGGCCAATCCAGGCAAGCTAAAGGGAATTGCCCGGGCCGGAGTCGGTGTTGATAATATTGACGTCCCTGAAGCTACCAGGAAAGGGGTTCTGGTAATGAACACGCCAGGCGGCAATACCCTCAGCGCTGCGGAGCACACAATGGCTTTGATACTTGCAATGAGCCGAAATGTCGTTCCTGCCTGCAACAGTTTAAAATCCGGCGCCTGGGACAGAAAAAAATATATGGGCAACCAGCTAAATAATAAAGTCCTTGGGATAATTGGGCTTGGCAGAATCGGTATGGCTGTGGCAAAAATGGCAAGAGCTTTCAATATGAAAATCATCGGTTATGACCCACTTGCCGCTCCTCCTGATGCGGAAAAAATTGGTATCGAAATAAGCGATAACCTGAAGAGGATTTTTAAAGAGGCCGACTATATAAGCGTCCATGTACCTAAAAGCCCACAGACGTTAAATATGATTGGGGCCGAACAAATTGAAATAATGAAACCTTCTGTTCGGCTTATTAACTGTGCACGTGGCGGAATTATTGATGAGGACGCACTTTACAATGCACTTGCGGAAAAGCGCATTGCCGGTGCTGCGTTAGATGTTTTCCCCACAGAGCCTCCTGAAAATAAGAGGTTTTCTGAACTTGAAAACTGTCTTGTTACGCCGCATTTAGGTGCAAGCACTGAGGAAGCACAGGTAGAAGTTGCGGTCGAAGCCGCTCAGATTCTTGTCGATGCCATCAAGGGTGGACCTGTCAGGAACGCCCTTAATGCCCCATCTGCTGCCGGTGCGGTTTCGCCAATTGTCCAGCAATATGCTCAACTTGCCCGTCGAATCGGCAAACTTGTCAGCATAACCCTGCAGGGGCAAATTAAGGGTGTTGACGTGCAGTATCGCGGCTCAATCGCTGAATTGGCTGTCGAGCCGATTACTCTTGCCTTTGCAATTGGTTTATTGCAGCGGCATTTTGATATGCCCTTAAATATTGTAAATGTTCCTGTTCTGGCTAAGGAGCGAGGAATAAGCATCAATGAAACGAAGAATACAGAGGCCAAAGATGTTGCTGCAAGCTTCAATGCAAAGGTTATTACCGATAAGGTTACGCGAACCGTAACCGGCTCAGTTTTCGGTGGGACCTTGCCGCGCATTATCGAAATAGACGGATTCAATGTCGAGATGACGCCTCAGGGAGCGGTTCTGGTTATTTACAATGATGATAGGCCGGGTGTTATCGGTTCTGTTGGAACCGTTTGCGGAAAGCATAAAATTAATATATGCACAATGGGCGTAGGGCAAAAACCGGCTGAGCAAAAAGCCATACTTGCCGTCAGTCTCGACAAGGAACCGGGTGCGAAAGTCATTGATGAGATTAGCAAACTTGAATTCGTAAATGAGATTTATGGCTGTATGCTGGATTGATTTTCGACATTTGGTTCCGGTCTATTGCTATTTGATGTGTGCGTCTTAAATGCTATTTTTAATATGGCTGAGCAGTTGATAATAAGTGTCAGTGGGATGAGGGGCATTGTCGGTGAAAACCTTACTGCCTCCATCGCTGCTGATTATGGCCGGGCCTTCGGTTCATTCTTGAAAGAAGGTTATAAAACTTCGAAGGAAAAGTTATCTGTCTGCTTAGGCCGGGATTCACGCCCCAGCGGTCGAATGCTCAAATCGGTGCTGTCTGAAGGATTATGCAGTGTTGGGGTCGATGTTATTGATTTGGGTATTGTAACCACGCCCTGCGTTGGCATTATGGTCAGAGAGCTTGGCTGTAGTGGGGGGGTGGTTATTACCGCCTCACATAATCCGGCTCAATACAACGGCATAAAGTTATTACTTTGTAATGGTATTGCCCCGCCGCCGGATGCGGCAGAAAGAATTAAGCAGTGTTTTTTTGATAAGCGTTTTGCTCTCACAGATGCAGTTAATTTCGGGAAGATGACGTGTAATGAGCAGACCGATGGTGTTCACATCGCCAAGGTTTTGGCAATAGTTGATAAAGAAGCAATCGTTGCAAAGAGATTTACTGTTGTTCTTGATAGTGTCAACGGGGCAGGGGGGCGTATTACGAAAAAGCTGCTTACTGAACTCGGGTGCAAAGTTTTTGCGATAAATGATGAGCCCACCGGCCGATTCACCCATAATCCTGAACCTAACACTGAGAGCTTAAAGGGTCTTTGCGAAGAGGTTAAAACAAAGAGAGCCGATATCGGCTTTGCCCAGGACCCTGATGCAGACCGGCTGGCAGTTGTTGACGAAAATGGGACCTGTATTGGCGAAGAATATACACTTGCTCTGGCAGCTAAATATATCTTCAGCAAAGATACCGGCTGTGCAGCGACGAATCTTTCCACATCAAGGATGATTGACGATATTGCCGCCGAGTCTGGCGGAGAGGTTATACGAACCGCTGTTGGTGAGGCAAATGTTGCTGAAGCGATGATAAAGAATAATTGCATCATCGGCGGAGAAGGCAATGGTGGAGTGATTGATTTGTGTGTCGGTCCGGTCCGCGATAGCCTTGTTGGAATTGCTCTTATACTTCAATTTATGGCTGAGACGGGTAAAACAATAAGCCAGCTTGTAAATGAAATTGGCAGATATTATATGATTAAGAACAAATATACCGTTGAACAATCGCAGATGCAGCAAATTTTGGATTCTGCAAAAAGCGAATTCGCTTCTGCATTAGTTAATACCATTGATGGCTGTCGATTTGATTTTGAGGATGGTTGGCTTCACATCAGAGCCAGTAACACTGAGCCCATTATGCGGATTATCGCTGAGGCAAAAGACCAACGAATTGCTCAAGAATATATCGTGCGAACAAAAGCATTTATACACTGATGGACAACGATAAACTAAAAACAGTCGGTAAGCAGATAAAATCGATTACATATCTTGGCGCAGCAATTAACATTTCTTTGTCGGCAATCAAGATTGTAATTGGCTTTTTTGCCGGTTCTTTGGCATTGATTGCTGATGGGATTCACTCTCTTTCGGATGTAGCCACTGATGTAGCAGTGTTGCTTGGTGTGCGCCTGGCTTCGAAAGCGCCTGACAAGGGTCATCCATACGGCCATGGGCGAGCGGAAACCTTCTCGGCCGGGCTGATTGCGCTGGTTTTGATTATCGTGGGGGGAGCAATGATATATTATGCCACTATAGTCATAGCCCGAGACGAAATTACAACGCCTCGGCTCGCAGTTTTAATAGCTGCAATAGTTTCGGTAGCTTCTAAAGAATGGCTCTACAGAGTTACGCAAAAAGTCGCTATCCAATCTCACAGCACTGCGCTTTATGCCAATGCCTGGCATCATCGTAGTGATGCTTTAAGTTCGGTAGCTGTTGTGATAGGATTTATATCGCTCGAATTTGGATTCGGACATGGCGACCAGGTAGCTGCTATTGCGGTTGGTCTGATGATTATGTGGGTGGGAGTAAGGATAATTGGCGATTCCCTGCGTGAGCTGTCGGAGGGCGCAGTAGATGAGAGAA
>Ga0307438_1002195_pt1 | contig 11664 bp, 10 predicted proteins | sample SalMarWE160110MG_FD_202144 | JGI IMG/M metagenome (GOLD analysis project Ga0307438, IMG submission 202144) | Salt marsh sediment microbial communities from the Plum Island Ecosystem LTER, Massachusetts, United States - WE1603-110 | ecosystem: Environmental > Aquatic > Marine > Intertidal zone >...
AAATCATGGAAAGGCGTTGATAACTTCCTAATCCTGCGAAGTATAACTGATACTGTTCTGAAAAATAAGCAGCCCGTATTGAATGCCTTGAATCTTATCGCTAAATTAGCAGGGACTGATTAGTTACAAATAAATAAACAGGCTGTCATATAATAATTTCTTCCTTATAATTAAAAAGTGTATTCATTTCTAATAATTACTTAGATGACACAATCAAATATGACAGTTGAAATAAGGAAGGTCAAAGGCAAAAGGGAATTAAAGGAATTTATTTATCTGCCTGAAAAGATTCATAAAAATCATTCTGAATGGGTACCTCCAATTTATTCTCAGGAATGGCATTATTTCAATCCCAAAAAGAACAGGGCTTTTTCAAATTCAGATTGTATTCTTGCCCTTGCTTACCTGAATGGTAAAACAGTTGGCAGAATAATGGGAATTATAAACAGACAGTGCAATGAAATTAACGATGTGAAGAATGCACGATTCGGATACCTTGAATGCCAGGATATCCAGGGAATAGCCCATGCATTATTATCATATATTGAAAACTGGGCAAGGAAAAAAGGAATGGGAAAAATAGTAGGGCCGATGGGGTTTAGTAACCACGACCCACAAGGCTTTATGATAGAGGGCTTTGAATATAAACCGACTATCTCAACATACCAAAATTTTGAATATCTAAATCGATTACTGGTTAGTGAGCAATATTCAAAAGAAGTAGATTATGTGGTTTATAAAATCGATATACCCCGGGGAATGCCCGAATTTTACGAAAAAATATATAACAGGATTATTAGCAGAGGTGATTATAGCATTGTTGAGTTTAACAAACGAAAACAGATTAAACCACTTATTATTCCTATTCTGGAATTAATGAATGAATGTTTCAAAGACCTTTATGGCTTTCGGCCTCTTGATCATCAGGAGATGAATTATATGGGAAAACGTTTCCTCAAGTTTCTGGATCCGAGGTTTGTTAAGGTAGTAAAGAAGGATGATATGTTAATTGGTTTCAATATAGCCATGTTAAACCTTGCGGATGGATTAAGAAGGGCAAAAGGCAAACTTTTCCCCGTAGGAATATTATATATCTTCCGTGAAAAGAAAAGAACCAGACAACTTGACACTCTCATAGGAGGCATTAAGCAGGAATACAGGGGACGTGGAATAGATGTTATGATGGGTTATACAACAATTCTGGCAGCTCAAAAAGCCGGTCTTGAATGGGCCGACAGCAATCCTGAATTAGAAGATAATACTAAAGTCAGAGCTGAAATGGAAAGATTGGGAGGGGAAATATACAAACGTTACAGAATCTATAAAAAAGATTTGCAGCCAGACGAATTTTATACTTATTAATAGTATTTAATAAAGACTCTTTCTGTTTTAAGAAACCTAATTTGTAAAAATCATGCCAGAAGCCTTTATTTTACAATCCAGCCTGAAGAATCCCGGGCGAATTGTTAACAATGTGGAACTGGAAGACCAACTCATATTAAAACATGGGATCATCGAGAGGCTGACAGGAATAAAACAAAGGTATTATATTAGTGAGGCAGAATCATTGCACAGTATTGCAACTGATGCATGTGTCGAAGTTATAGTAAACTCCGGTATTAACCCGGGAGATATTGATATTATTATTTTTTATACCGAAGTCCCTCCTTCATATAGAGAAAATTCCATATTGCATAAGCGCTATTATGAGCTTTCTGCTCATATTCAGAATTCATTAAATCAGAAATCTATTGATATTCACTGTGAATGTTTCAATATGGCTGGAAGCTGTGTGGTTTTTATTTCGGCGCTGCAAATCGCTACAAGCCTTATTAAATGTGGCTATAAAAAGAATGTGCTGATTATCGGGGCCTCAAATAATTCCACTTTCCTGAATAAAATTGATAAGAACGTTTTCATGGCCTTTGGGGATGGAGCGGCAGCCACCATAATTGGTACTTCAGAAGAAAGGGGACTTATTGATTTTTTCAGAATGACAGATGGTGAAGGTTTCGATGCAGGATTTTTTGAGAATTATAATACACTTATCATTGACAGAAAAAGAGTTGCAGAATTTGCACCGGTAGCATTTAAATTAGCGGTTGATGGAATATTAAAAAAAACAAACTATACCATAGAAGATATTAATCTTTTTATACCACATCAGGCAGGTTACAGGATAATCAGGAAAGGAATGGAATTAGCCGGTATACCAGAAGACAAGGTATATTATTGCCTGGAGAATTATGGAAATACAGGTGCCCCGGCACTTCAACTCGCTCTGTCAAATGCCATCAATGAAAACAGGATAAAAAGAGGTGATTTGGTGTTACTGGTTGCTTTCGGAATCGGATGGAATTATGGGTCAACTCTTTTTCGATATTGATAATCTTTTAAAATACCAATGCCCCTTTTAGGATTACTCGCTTCGTCCTCCCTGGCATTTGGCAGAGGAGGTTGGTGCATGGATGGGGATTTTTTACTAAAATTCCGCATCCATTTTCCGCTCATTATACTCTATTAAGATCCTCACAATATCCCTGTCCAGACCCAGATATCCTTCGGTTTTATTACGGATTTTCTCTGCCAGTACAGCGTCATCAGCAACATAGGCTGACATATTTTTTGCAAATTTTATGAGAAATTTCCAATGTGTAAGGTTTGTGAACTCACCATTGGCTTTCATGCCATATAGATCTTTATGCAGATCTTTCTCGTCGAACATAAAGGCACTACCGAGCTCTTCCAGTGTAAGATCCTTGTCCATAAAATTAGGCTGGTCAGGATTATAATACCATATATACAGGCTTATGGGTCCATCAAACTTCTTTTGAATAAAATTTTGCCTTTTAGAGCTGTTAAGGAATGAATACTTCATACTTTCATAATATCGGTTTCCCACCTGGTAGGCTTTAATATCTTTAGCTTTGTATTTCACCCTTCCTTTAAAGTCGGTTGAATCGGTATAGTAAAAAGTCATCATCTGATTTAACCAGAGATTGATGTTAAGCATGAATCCTTCCGCCGTATCTCCCTGAAGTGTAATGATAAAACCGGGATAAATACCACCCCGCCTTAGCTCGTCCTGCAACTCGGTTTCCTTCGCTATAGCCGGCAAAAATAAACTTGCTGAGAAAAAACAAATAATAAGTTTTTTTATGGTTTTCATAGCTGATAATTTACTGGATACAATGGTGGCGCTCACTAAATTACAAAATACAGGGCGGGTTTACAAGGGATGGGGATTTATATTTAAATTTCCCCTACTTTTCAAAAAGGCCTGCGCTGAGCCTGTCGAAGTGAGGGGTGCCCCGAGTACTCGGGACTGGGTGGTTATGTTAACGAAGATTACGTTCTCCGCCTGTCGGCGGATCGCGTGATCTTCTTGAGGGATGCTTTACAAAGAAAAAGCCCTGCCACGCTGCGCGTGGCTCGGGGTTTTTTATTTTCCATCCCTTACAACAACGAGCTGTTGACAAGAGAAGATTATTCGCTTCGCCCGCCGGAGCCTCCGGCATAGGCGGGCTGTGCTCATGATCTTATCAGGGATGCTTTACAAAGAAAAAGCCCTGCCACGCTGCGCGTGGCTCGGGGTTTTTTATTTTCCATCCCTTACAACAACGAGCTGTTGACGGGCTGTCAATAAAAAACCCCGGCGCATTCGCGCCAGAGCTTTTTCTTTGTAGCGGGGGGAAGATTCGAACCTCCGACCTTTGGGTTATGAGCCCAACGAGCTACCACTGCTCCACCCCGCAATGTGGGTGCAAATATAACATAGTTTCACCGACTGTCCAAAACAAAGGCTAAAATAATTACTGATTGAGCTGTTTACTCTAAAAACTGCCATCATATCCAACATCTCCATGGCTATTTACAACTAACTATGTTATCTTTGAAATGTAAAAAGGTTCAAATGATAACATTACTGAACCTGATCTGTTATTAACAGTTATGAAAAGAGAACGAGCCGGGTACCTTGAAGGAACTGTATCCATTATTGTCAATACACTGCTCTTTGGCCTTAAATTATGGGCAGGAATAGTGTCCAATTCAATTGCCCTGGTAGCTGATGCATGGCATACGCTGTCAGATTCAGCGAGCTCAGTAATTGTTATTGCAGGAACAAAGCTCTCATTAAAGAAAGCCGACAAAGAACATCCCTTTGGACACGGTCGCTGGGAACATATTGCAGCCATGTTCATAGGTTTTTTACTGGCAATTATTGCCTGGTCATTTATCAAAGATTCCATGATACAGTACAAAGCCAGAGAATCAGCTAACTTTGGTTTGATAGCTATTATTGTAACCATTGTTTCTATACTCGTAAAGGAAGGACTTGCACAATACGCTTTTTACCTTTCGAGAAAATCTGAAAATGCATCCGTTAAAGCTGACGGCTGGCATCACAGAACCGATGCATTATCTTCTGTTATTGTACTCGTTGGAATAATGCTGAAAAATTATTTCTGGTGGATAGACAGTGCGCTGGGTATTATTATTTCACTGATGCTGTTCTATGCAGCATACGAAATTATAAGCGAATCAATCAATAAACTTCTCGGTGAAAAACCAAGTGAAGAACTGATAAAAAACATAAATACCATCCTTGATTCAATTTCAGAAACCAACCTTCATCCTCACCAGTTCCGGATACATAATTACGTAAATCATAAGGAACTTACCTTTCATATTATTATGGATGGTGATCTGTCGATACGGAAGGGACATGATCTCGTTACAAAAATTGAAGATGAGATTAGGGATAAACTCCATATTGAATCAACAGTACACGTAGAACCTGCAGATCATAATTAGAACCCAACATGGGATCCCTGAGAATATAAATTATTATCCTTTATCACTTATTTGCTGCAGTCGTTCATAATCATGCACGATAAAATTCTTGCCATTCATGCTTATCAGGCCTTCTTCATTGAATTTTTTCAGGATTCTGATGACTGTTTCTGAACTCATCCCCGATAATTCGGCCAGTTCCTTCCTGGAAAGGGGTAATTCGAATTCTTTCTTCTTGAATATTTGTTCCGAAAGGCAGAGAATAATATCAGCAAGCCTTCCAAAAGCCTGTTTATGTGTAAGACAAAAAAACCTGCCGTAGATCTGAACACTGTTTGCACTCAATATATCTATTACCTCTCTTGCAAATTCAGAATTCGTATTTAGCAGTTCCCTGAATATATTAATATCAATCTGCCGTATTTCAGAATCTATATAGGCCATCGCTGAATACTGATAAGTATTATACTCCAGTGAAACAGAAGCAAGTCCAAGTAAATTACCTTCAGGTATTATTTTAAGCACCAGTGAATTGCTCCCGTTATCAATAAACACTTTAGCAAGGCCTTTCTCCACATACATAACCTGAGAAACAAAACTACCCTGCTTGCAGATTATTTCCCCCTTCTTATATTTTATGGTAACTGACTGACTATCAATATATTTCCTCTCTTCTTCAGTTAACTTGTCAAAACATCTGCAATAATGTGAACTTATTGTGCATGCCGTATACCTTAATATATCATCCATCCTCATCTATTTTCTATGCGGTAAATATATGAAAAACTATGTTAAGACATGACACAGATCAGTTTTTTTACTATCATAGAGCAATTGAATTTAATCCTGATCTCATATAGCATGATATTGGCAATTAGGCGGAAAACAGCAATTTTTACAGCAATGCAAGGCATTTTGCAGCATTTGTTATTTATTTCACAATAAGAAATTATGAAAGCAATTATATTCAACAAGTTAAGGCCATTATTCGTTCCCCTGTTTACCGCATTACTTATCATCGGTTGTGCAAAAGTTACAGACAAAGACAAGGATACACTGCCTTATGGCACATGTGAAGGTTGTCATACAGACTATGCCCATCTTCAAAAAGTGTATACACCGGATACAGCTGCACCGGTAGGTGGATGTGGTGGGTCAGCTCCCCATTATGAGCCTTACGACAGGGTAATAATGGAAGGTGACGGTTATGACTTGTTCAAATCATCTACACATGACATGCTGAAATGCACCGATTGTCATAATGGTACAGATAAGACATCAGACAAAGAACTTGCCCATTCAGGCGACTTTATCAGCCATCCATCGGCACAATATGTTGAGAAATGTGGAAACTGCCACGGTGATATTGTAAATGACTTCTCCACCAGCCTTCACCATGGTACCGGTCAGAAAAGAAAAGTTGCCATGAGGAGCGGTCTCAGCGGACCGGGCAATTTCGATCAACTGCCGCAGCACCAGATTGAGGGTTATAATGCTAACTGTGCTACCTGCCATGGTACCTGTGGCAATTGTCATGTGGTAAGACCTCCGATAGGAGGTGGAGGGTTGGTTGACGGACATAATTTCATCAAAAATCCCAATATGCTTAATACATGTATCAGCTGTCACACTTCTCGCGGTGGACATGCTTACCTGGGTATAGCTTCCGGAACAGTACCTGATGTGCACCTCACAGGACCAGGTTTTGAATGTGTCGATTGCCACACCGGGGCAGAGCTTCACGGTGATGGCTTACCTGTTGATCACAGGTACGAGTATTCTGAATTACCCGAGTGTGAAGACTGCCATGACGAAGCAGATAATATATATCATGATATGCATTATGATGATTTCAACTGTCAGGTCTGTCATTCCCAGGATTATAATAACTGCGGCGAATGCCATGTTCATGGCGACGGTGCACGTATACCATCGTACCAGGATTTCAAAATAGCACTGAACCCTATACCTGAAACAAAACCCGGTTACAAAATGACACTTGTAAGGCGGACCCTTGCTGCACCTGATAACTGGGAAGTTTATGGTGTTGATGAATATGCTAATTTTGAAGCATTCCCGACATATAATTATACCACACCACACAATATTCAAAGATGGACCAGCCGCACACAAGTGGATGGTGCCTGTTACATCAACTGTCATATCAGGAACGAAGGCGATGAATTGATTAACAAAGAATTATACCTGTTTATGGATGACCTGCTTTCCTGGGAAATTGATGCTACAGGGAGCATAACAGTTGATAATTCCCTCCCATCAATATGGACTAAATAATAAAACAACAAAAATTTAGTTATATAGCATGAGCTGAGATAGAGTTTAATTAATATTTAAAACTTATTAAATTATTTATTATGAGAAAGACAAGATTTTTATTTTTAAGTGTAATATTTGCTTTGATAATCGTTTCTTCATGTAAGAAAGAAGAGCAGGTTGTTGAATCTGATGAACTTATCAACTATGTTGAATCAGTTGTTGATATAGGCAGTTTACAAAGTTACATTACAGCAGAAAATTTATTAACCTTAATTAATGCACAACAGGCACCGTATATTATTGATATAAGAGGAGCAAATGACTATACTCTGGGTCATGTCCCCGGTGCTGTAAATGTTCCAGCAGCTGATCTCCTGTCACACGTTGAAGCAAATGTCAGTAGTACTACTGATGATATTGTTGTTTTATGTTACAGTGGCCAGTCAGCAGCTTTTGGTACTTCACTGTTGAAACTTGCAGGCTACAGCAATGCCAAGTCATTACTTTTTGGAATGACTTCATGGCACTCAGATTTTGATAGCTGGTCAGGTAACGTAAGTAACTACTATTTCACATTCCTCGAGAATACTGAAAACACAAAACCAGCAGCAGGAGATCTTCCTGAAATAAACACTGGTTTCGAAAATGGTGAAGATATTCTTAATGCGCGGATCGATGCAATGTATACTGCAGGTTTTGGTGCATACGCAATTGATGCCACTATGGTTACAAACAATCCTTCCAACTATTACATAGTAAATTACTGGCCTAATAGTGAGTATCTTAACCCGGGTCACATCCCTGGTGCTTTTAATTATATTCCCGGTCAATCATTAAAACTTTCTTCAGATCTGAAAACACTTCCAACAGACAAGACGATTGTTGTATATTGCTATACAGGTCAGACCAGTGCTTTTGTAAGTGCTTACCTTGGAGTTCTTGGATATGATGTTAAGTCACTTAAGTTTGGTGCCAACAGTATGTTTACTGGAAACCTTCCAAAATCGAACTGGACCACTGACAACATAAAGGATTATACTTACGAATAGTAACAGGTATACCAGAAAAATCATAAAAAGGCTATCCACAACGGGTAGCCTTTTTTTGGATATTGGATTATTTTGTTTTGTTCAGGTATCTGATTCCCGCCAGCTCTTCAGAAACCTCCCACAGTTTCACCCGGAGCGATTCATCATATGACAAAACTGAAGATTTAAGTATTGACGGATACCCGAAGGATTGCCAGATGCCTGAAGGACCTATATACTCTCCTCCATTAATTCTTTTATCAGTTGCTGCCATGAGAATAGGCAGTGCTCCCTTTGAAGGACTCCTCAGAACAAGGTCTTTAAGTTTATTTACCGGAAAAGGGAGCCATAAAATATTAGTTGAGCTTATTCCCGGGTGTGCTGCTACTGATATGGTATCTGAACCTGATCTCTCCAGTCTTTTCTGCAGTTCGTAGGCAAAAAGAAGGTTAGCAAGCTTCGACTGCCGGTATGCTTTCATCCTGCGGTACCATGATTCACCTGACAGATCATCGAAATGTATCCTGCCTTTAAAATGAGCTATACTGGTAATAGTCACTACCCTTGAACCACCTGTTCCCAATAGCAGATCAATCAGTTGCCCGGTAAGAGCAAAATGTCCGAGGTGGTTTATGCCGAATTGCCATTCGAATCCTTCACAGGTTTTTTTATGAGGACTTGCCATCACTCCGGCATTATTGATAAGAATATCGAGCCTGTCATATTTGCTCCTGAATTCTTCTGCGAACTTTTTCACTGACTCTAGACTGGCCAGGTCAAGGTGCATAAACTTAATGTCTGTTTTCTTGTATTTTTTCAATATCCTCTTTGCGGCAGCCCCAGCCTTTTTAGCATTACGGCATGCCATGATAACCTTTGCCCCCTTTAATGTGAGCACTTTTGCTGTTTGAAAACCTATTCCACTGTTAGAACCGGTGATTATCACCGTTTTATTCTCCTGTCCTGAAATATTTTTTCCCGTCCACTTTATCATTTAAACCAAGTAATATAATAGTAAAAGACACCATTGTTCTTATAAGTCCCAAAGCTAATGATTAAAAATTTCAACGCATTATTAAACTTAATTTAAACCTGCGTAATTATGATTGAAATATATTTGGTTTTGTCGTATCTTGATAAACTATCAGATGTCGATCATGAAAACAGGAATTAAAACTCTTCACGTAACCGGTCGTGGGGGAATGGCGAAACTGGCTTGAGGAAAATCACAAAAAGGAAAAAGAGATCTGGCTGGTTTATTATAAAAGACACACCTGTAAACCACGGATACCTTATGATGATGCTGTTGAAGAGGCTATTTGCTTTGGATGGATTGACAGTATCATAAAAAGAATTGATGAAACCACCTACTGTCAGAAATACACACCACGCAGAAAAAAAAGTAAATGGTCTGAAAAAAATATTGATAGGGCCGAAAAAATGATAGCCCAGGGTAAGATGACTGAACCGGGACTCGAATCCTATACAGAAACGAAAAAGAACCCATTACTTATAATAAATCCGGAAGACTCGCACTCCTTCATTGAAATACCGGAAGACCTGAATAGTGAATTACATAAAACCAGGGATGCCTTCCGTCATTTTATTGCCTTCCCGAAATCATACCGGAAAATGTGCATAGGGTGGATTAATGCAGCCAAAAAACGTGATACGCGGCAACGCAGGATAGCAGAAGTGGCAGATAAAGCTGCTGCAGGAGAGAAGATAGGCATGAAGTAGTAATATTGAATTGTTGAACTGTTTAATCGTTGAATTGTTCAGTTAAGAGTTAAAACAAAAAAATCAGGATAATGATCATATCATCAAGGCAATCGATGTACATCTTTCCACACTCAGCTCAATGAGCAGTTATGCTAAGATTATAAGCACAAAGAATTATCTTGGACAATAGTGTAATATAACTTTCTCAACTCACTCTCAACCCATTCTCAACCTTTTCAACCTTATTTATTGTATTCATCAAAAAAATCATTCCCCTTGTCATCGGTAAGAATAAATGCTGCAAGGTTTTCAACCCTTATTTTTCTTACTGCTTCCATTCCCAGTTCTTCGAAATCAACCACTTCAACCGATTTAATATTATCATTGGCCAGTAAGGCTGCCGGGCCACCTATTGTCCCAAGGTAAAATCCTCCATGTTTCTTGCATGAATCAATTACCTGTCGTGAGCGATTGCCTTTGGCCAGCATTATCATCGATCCCCTGTGACTCTGGAAAAGGTCAACATATGGATCCATCCTGCCTGCAGTTGTAGGCCCGAAGCTTCCCGAAGCCATTCCTGATGGTGTTTTCGCAGGACCTGCATAATAAACCGGGTGGTTCTTGAAATAATCAGGCATAGGCTTACCTTCGTCCAGCATGGTCTTGATCCTGGCATGTGCCATATCCCTTGCTACAATCAGTGTGCCGGTCAGGCTCAACCTTGTCTTAACCGGGTACTTGGTCAGCTCTGCAAGCACTTCTTCCATTGGCCTGTCAAGCTTAATCTCAACAGGTTCATCAAGAGATGGTGCTTTTGCTGGCATAAAGCGCTGAGGATTCTTTTCAAGCTTCTCCAGATAAATTCCTTTTTCATTGATTTTTGCCTTTATATTGCGGTCAGCACTGCAGCTGACGCCTATACCAACCGGGCATGAAGCAGCATGCCTTGGCATTCTTATTACTCTTACATCATGTACGAAATATTTTCCCCCGAACTGGGCACCCACACCGTATTCCTGGCATATCATTTCGATTTTCTTCTCCCACTCCAGGTCGCGGAATGCCCTTCCACTGGCATTTCCTTCAGTTGGGAGAAAATCAAGGTATCCTGCCGATGCTTCCTTAACGGTTTTAAGCGTGGCCTCAGCAGAGGTTCCCCCAATCACGAGCGCCAGGTGGTATGGTGGACATGCTGCCGTACCAAGGTCTTTGATTTTTTCTTTAATGAATTTTGTAAGGTTCTCCTCGTTTAGCAATGACTTGGCCTGCTGGTAAAGAAAAGTCTTATTGGCCGATCCACCGCCTTTCGTGATAAAAAGGAATTCGTATTCTTTACCGGGTTTGGAATATATATCTATCTGTGCCGGAAGGTTACTCCCCGAGTTTTTTTCTTCGAACATTGAGAACGGCACTATCTGTGAGTACCTCAGGTTTTTGTTCTTATAGATATCATAAATCCCTCTCGAGAGAAATTCCGCATCATCAGTGCCCGTATATACATCCTCTCCCTTCTTGCCTATTACTATTGCCGTACCTGTATCCTGACATGAAGGCAGCTCTCCTTCCGCTGCAATAACCTGATTTTTAAGCATCATATAGGCAACAAACTTATCATTATCGGTTGCTTCAGGGTCATCAAGTATCTTTTTCAGCTTTTTAAGATGAGAGCCTCTCATGAAGAATGACACATCATTTATGGCTTCACGTGCCAGCAGTTCCAGACCTTTTGGATCTACTTCAAGTATCTCGCGTCCATCCAGTCTGACAAGTTTTACATGATCGGAAGTGACTAAACGATATTCAGTCCTGTCCTCCTTTATCTGGAAAGGTTTTTCATATATGA
>Ga0307438_1002198_pt1 | contig 11643 bp, 10 predicted proteins | sample SalMarWE160110MG_FD_202144 | JGI IMG/M metagenome (GOLD analysis project Ga0307438, IMG submission 202144) | Salt marsh sediment microbial communities from the Plum Island Ecosystem LTER, Massachusetts, United States - WE1603-110 | ecosystem: Environmental > Aquatic > Marine > Intertidal zone >...
CGGGACTCCAATTCTCTATTACAAGGCAAATACATCCAGTAGAATTCTTGTCAATGATGTAAGTATGTTTGGGAATAATATTTACAATATTCGTGACAACGGAGTTCTTATTGCTCTGGGAACGATAAATGAAGGCAGACCACACCCTCTCGCGAATTCGGATATCTTCTACTCTTCGGTTGGTGGTATTGTAGATCCAAAAGTTATAGTTGATTCAACAAACCAACAAAAGCTCTGGCCTTACAGGCCTGATTCATACATATTGATTTCGGCGGGGGCGGACGGCCTTTACGGGACAAGTGATGATATCCGTAACTTTGGAAATTAAGCGCCAGTCCACACCGTATTTAGCAAACCCCCTTTAGGGAGGGGCAAGCCCCGTCTTCTGTCGAAGACAGAAATGGGGGCAGGCTAACGCTATGAAAAATCACAAATGCAAACTCGTGCTTCGCAGAGCAGCAAATAGCGTAACTCTTATCGAGATGGTCATCGTTGTAGGAATAGTCGCACTGTTGGCCACTATGGTAATAGGTATCGCATCTCACCTTGATAATCGGACTAAAGAGAAAGGCCTGGCGAACATTTTTGTACTACTTGAAAGCGCGCTGCAGGAATACCACGAATATACGGATAAGTTCCCGGAACAGGCGGAAAGGAATTTTACAAAGGCCGCTGCGCATTCGGAGTTTCTTTATTCAGAGCTCCATTCGATACCAAGCTCTCAGAAGGTGCTGGAAAAAATCAGCGATTCGCTCTTGAGGAGTAAAACAGAAGCCGGTAGCACCTCGCCGAAGATATACGACCCCTGGGGCAAAGTCCTGGATTATAGATACATCCAGGGTGATACTTTCCCGGAGCTGATATCCGCCGGACCGGATAAAGTTTTCGGAACGACAGATGACATAAGCAGTAAAAAATAAAATGCAAACAAAACTCAAACAACATGGTTTTACACTGACGGAGATAACGGTTGTCATAGCGACCATAGTGCTGCTTGTCAGCTTAGCCCTGCCGGCTGTGCGCGCGTTTTTTAACTCCTTTGAATCTCAGGGCAGCACAATGAGCATGATAAGTGCGGCACTGGCAACAGGGCGATCGATCGCTGCAAAGAATCAAAGATATGCCGGCATCAGATTTCAAAAAGCTGACGGCACACCAAATCCACTTGAAGCTCCTCAATATATGATTTTTATTGTGCATGACCCGGATATGATGGCCTATGGTTTTCGTGCAGTCCCGGGTCTCAAACCAATTAAGCTGCCTGACTCCATGACCGTGTCGGACCTGACGGTCGTCACCAAACGCAATATCGTAAATCCAACAAATCCGACCGAGGTGCGACTCGATGACCCGACACTTTCTGATACGCAAAGGGACAACCTTATCGACGAGGACCGTGAGCTTACAGATACCACTACGTTTTCCATTATCTTCTCCCCGAGCGGGAAATTAGTGATTCATGGCATTCGAGTAAGAAACAAAGATGGATATCCGGACACGGCCTCCAATAAGTCTGAAAGTTCCGATGATGTTTTTAATAAGAAAGCACAAGTTGACGCCGGAATTGGAACATTCTATCAGGATGACTATTTCAGCCCGACTGGAAGCTCTTATCCCGACCTTGGATTGGGGCCGGAGCAAAGCCGAAGCAGCTTTGTTGCTTATGATAAAAAAGAGTTCATCCAAGCTTATAAAAAACGCAGAGCATGGTCGGATTATTTGGTCAAGCTGGCCGACCAGGCGATTTATATCAATCCTTATACAGGGACGATAATTTCACCTGATTGATATTCTTATGAAAAAAAAGCAACGATATATAGGTTTTTCTCTCATCGAAATACTGCTGGCCGTCGGCACTCTCAGTATCGGATTGCTTTTTATCGCCGCTACATTCCTGACCGGTCTTTATTTCTCGACAATAGCTACTGAACGGACAACCGCAGCAATAGCCACCGACGAGGCTTTTGCAAAAATAATGCTCTACAACATAAATCCAACAGATTTGGAAGCCGACGAATTAAAATCCTTTGAAGAGCTGAGCACCATCGACCCGAACGAATTTGCATATCCTTCGACCGATACAGACGCCTCGCAAAAGCAATATTACTGGTCTGCCCTTTGCAGGCGTGCAGGCTCAGCCTCGAATAGCAGGCTTGTCCAAATAACAGTTTTTATCAGCAGGAAGGTAAATGCCGCAGCTTCATATCAAGGTGGGAAAGGAAGACCTATTCCAAGGAAGGTTGACATTTCCGGCATTATTGGTCAAAGCCGGCTTACAATAACAGATACCGATAAAACAACGTGGATAAACGACGGTTATACAGTGGTAGATGATAAAACCGGCCAGATTTATCGAGTAATCGAACGAGATACTAACCAAACTAACCGGTTTAGGCTCGACCGTCCCTGGCAGGGCGATCAGACCGGCTGGGTCTGGGTAGTGCCGCCGCCTCTGGCTGGAGGAAAAAATCCAAATATAGCAATATATCAGAAGATAGTTAGATTTTAGATAGACCAGAGAGTAAACGGATGAAAAAAAGTGATCTAAAGTGACTAAAGTGAGCTAAAGTTATATCCATAATTTTAGGCACTTTAGGCACTCCAAACTTTAGTTCACTTTTGAATTTTGATTTTTTATTTGAACTATGAGCTGTAGATACCACACAATCAAAGCCTTTACCCTAATTGAGCTTATGGTAGCTGTTGGGATACTGGCTATGATCCTGTCCTTTGCGAGCGTTATCTTCAGGGTCAGTATAGATTCTCATCGCACGGCTATTGCAAATGCCGAAATTATGCAAAAACTGCGGGCCATTACCGACCAGATAAATGCAGACTTCAAAAGCATCGCTTATGGCTACGGTGGTTACATTAGTTTTAACACAAATACATATACCGTTGAAGGCAAAACCACGAATATAAACTCTGATTGTATCGCATTTTTTGCAACCGGTGATTTTCAATCGACCGGCCAATATACGGGCAAAACAGTTGCAGGTAATGTCGCATGTATATTTTACGGTCCGGCTGACCCCAATTCCTTCAGCAGATCAGCTAAGCCGCGGGATAAGATTCTTCTGCGAAGACAAACGATATTAACCTCTGATGCGCCGCAGGAAGGCTCGGACCCGCGCGGCGAATATTACATAAAATCTTTATCGCAATGGAGGACTGATCCTCCATTCACTGATGGGAAAGACTGGGTAAGAAGGCCGTTTATCGACCCCAATAATCTGAAAGAACAATTCGTAATGTATCTGGCGAAAGGTGCAGATAATTTCACCATACAATTTGCGGAAACGGAGGACGAATCGGACAAAATTGCGTGGAGCCGGAACAGGGAAGACGAACCAGGAGACATCAGCACCAATGCTCTCAAGTTCACCTTCACGTTATATGACTCGATGGGCATTATTAGAAAAGGCAGAACTTTTACACATATTGTTTATTTAGGCGGCTGAAAAAGATAAATGACTAAAATTTGGAGTGACTAAAGTGCCCCTGCCTTCGCAGGGGCAAGCCTGTCCCCGCGGAAGCGGGGATTATGAATTATAATTTTAGTTCATTTTAGGCACTTTAGCTCACTTTAGGCACTTTAGAATGAAAACATCAGGTAAAAAAATTCCTGTTAAACAGAAACCTATCGGTTCAGCTCTTATTCTGACGGTGGTTCTGACCAGCCTGCTGGCTATTGTCGGTGTACTGTTTGTTATGATGTCCCGTGTGGATAAGATAGCAACGTCTGCCGTCGCAGATAGTAAAGAATCGAACTTTGCGATCGAAACAATCATCGCCAGGATATCAGAAGAATTGATTTTAGACGTTCCCGGAGTAGAAGAGACGGAATACTATGACTATCCGGGCTCGCAGGACAGGTGGCTTGCAAGTCTTGAGCCTTATGAATCGAGCGGTAACTACTACTGGCGGCAGATAAGCAATGTTACAGGATATCTGTCAGGTCATACCACAGACATCCAGGCGAAGGTTTTGCCTGAATATGCTCCAATAACAATAACCGATTCCAACCAGCCGGTCGCTAATGCCGATGCCGATGGTGACGGCGTAGGCGATTCAAAATGGATTAAACTCGATGATATAACATCAAACAAGGGTAAACCCATTTACGCCGCCATTAGGATTATTGACAACGGTGGAATGCTCAATGCCAATACAGCCTTTAAATTCGATCCCAACGGCAGCCGTGAAATGGTGGACGGCTCAAATCAACTGCAAATAAATCTTATGGCTTTAGCCGGCAGGCCAGACTATCCTTCTACGTCCGCCGACGAAACAGACTTGCTTAAAGCAAGAGCAAATAACGGCGACGATATCGACTATCTTGATTTGAATAAATATAAGAAAGATGTCATCTGGCATTATGGTGAGCCAAACGGACTATACACCCCCTTTGATATCTCCGATGAGCTTGAGCTTAGGTACAGATTCCTGCTGAACAATACATCGATAGATACAAGACTTGAGGAATGGGGAGACGAGTTCAGAAGAAATACTTTGTCAACTCCCGTTACAACAGGTGGCCAGGAATTAGACAATTGGTTTAAAAGAGCATACGACTCCGGGGATGTTGACCCGAACTACGCGTATCGCCACATTACCACCACCTACAATATGGATCGAACTATTGACCCGAATGGCGTCAAGTCAGTCAATATAAATACCGCCCCATTAGACAAAATATACAATGCGTTGCTCAGCGGTATCAATTCTGTCAACCCCAGACTTGATCGGGCCGAGCAGATCGCAGCTCAGTTAGCAGTTAATATAATTGACTTTCGTGATTCAGATACTGCTGTCACCTTTCTTCCCACCGCCTCCAGGACCTATTATGGTTTCGAGGTACAGCCGTTTATAAGTGGGATTGCATTTCGTATCAGCGATACCAATCCTGCTAATCCGGCTAACAACTATTTTGCGATTGAGCTTTATAATCCTTTCGATATAGACATTCCGCTGGGAGATTTCAGGCTGGAGCTTCGGCTGGGCAGTGACGTCGTCGGCACAATAAACCTCGCAGGCCGTGCGATAGCAGCTAACAGCCGATTTGTAATAACCAATAGCACTGCCGCCTCTAACGTATTCGGTGTTGCGGACTTAATATCAACAGGAGGTGGTAAAGAAGACACCAATTTGGAACTGGCAAGATACGTCCTTGATAGCCCGGACCCACCAACATACATATTAAGTGAGAAATATGATATTTATCTCCTCAGAAGTTTTGCGGCTACAAATCTTTATCTTGACCAGCAGAAAACTGTAGATGCCTGGTTTGCATGGGATAGCGCTAAGGGCACATCTCAGTTTTATTGCAGGTCCGACATCAACTGGAATGTAATATATCAAGAATTACAATCCACCGCAAATACGCTGGGTGTGCCTAATAGAATAACGGCAAGCAGAAAAAACTACAATCTTGAAAATTCCGGAGAGCCTTTCGTCACAATTGGTGACATCTCCAAGGTTCTTACTGTCGGGCCGAGCATCGACCCAAATGACATGATTGGCATGCAACTCGCGACAGAGCCTTCTGAAGATTTTATTCGTCTTGATTTGAAGAATCCGGCTTTTACCAATATTTTCCAATATCTGACAGTTATCGATCCTGAATCTTTTGTCCCTGGGACGAATGAGACAAGAATAAAAGGGCGGATAAACGTTAATACCGCTCCCTGGTTTGTGACTGCACAACTACCCTGGATGAGGCCTGATATCGCCCGGGCAATTGTTACATATCGGGACATAACTGAAAAAGGCTTCAAGAGTATTGGCCAACTGATGCAAGTCACCCAGATGGATTACTATGCAACCGACCAGACCGATTTAATAACTTTTCCCGACCTGACGCCGAGCGACGGTGCAGGACAGGATTTTGAGGAGCGGGATGTGATTTTCTCGCGTATTAGCAACCTTGTTACCGTACGAAGTGATGTCTTTACAGCTTACATACTCGTCCGCATCGGCACCGACGGCCCACAGAAAAGAGTCTTAGCTCTACTCGATAGAAGCAACGTCAATTCTAACACCGACAAAGTACGTATAGTTGCATTGCAGCCTATTTCTGACCCAAGGTAAGGGATTTACGATTGTCGATTTACGATTGTCGATTGTCGATTGTCGATTTATGATTTTTCAGTTCATCTATTATTTTTAGCAGTCTTACGTGATGCAGCTATAATGGCGGTCAACTCATTAGCTTCTTTAAGCAATTCTGCTACTGCGTTGGATTCCACAACCTTGGCCGCAACAAGCATTTCCAGCCAATAGGCTGATTCATCTGCTTCTTCCTCAACAATACCCAATTTTGAAATAAAATCTGCTTTTGATCTGCCTCTGCAGGCAGCTCGGTAATTGGCACCTACAGATGTGGCACAATTTAATAATTGATTACCAATAACAATTGCGGTGCGGATTTGGGGAAGAGATTCCACTAAGCGAATTACACGCAAAACGAACTGCTGCGTTCTTTTCTTCAGCTCATCTGGTATCACAATGTCAATCGGAAATTGAAAATTGAAAATCGCAAATCATTTTAGAAGCTCCACGATTTGGGGATGTACCTTTTTATTAGCTACTATCGTCTGGAACTTGGCGCCCTCATAGCTATCCAGGTCAACGGGAAAGATTTTCTCACCTTGCCAATTGCTGACTACAGCCCCGGCAGCTTCGGCAATCACGACACCTGCTGCTATGTCCCATAGCTTTGGAGTATTGACAATCGTAGCAATAAGGCCGCCTTTTGCCACGTACGCCATTTGAAGGGCGGTCGTGCCTAAATTGCGGAACCTTGTTCGCTGAATAATCTCACCGGCCCAAGCCGGTACACCTCCACTGCATTCGAAATGACTGTCCAGGCCGATGCTCGAGAATTGGTTTATGTCCTCTTCGCCGGCCATGATTCGTCTGCCATTTAATTGTGCCTCATCGTCTTTAACGGCGGTGTACATCGATTCAGTAGCGGGATCGAAAATTACTCCGACTATCGGCTCGCCTTTGTACACAGCCGCAACACAGACTGCAAACAGGAGCACCTGGTGTGCGTAATTGTTCGTTCCGTCTATGGGGTCTATTACCCACCAGATTGCCTGGTCTCCGCGAGGTGGCTGCTTGAATAGCTTGCCTTGCTCACCCTCTTCAGCGATGAAGCCGTGGTCCGGATAGTTTTCCTTGATTCTGTCGATGATTATCTTTTGACATCGCGTATCAGCCTGGGTTACTAACTCAGTAGCATTCTTCTCCGAGGCCTTGGTGAAATTGATTTCTTCCATAGCCCGTTGGCCGGCCAGCCGAGCCGCCACAATGGCGGTTTCCAACATCCTGCTCAAATCACTCTGTTCTAATACCATTTTTGTAAAGTGCCCTTTACCTTGACATAATTATTAGACTGCCCTATTCTAACGCAGTTATGCAAGCAAGCCAACAGTTAAATAAGCCGAAATTATTTTGCCGGGCATCGTTTCATCAGCGGATTGCCGCCACGGTAGTTTTTTTGGTGGTAGCCGTCTCATTTGGAACAGCCTGGCTGGCGGCAACTGGCAAGTTCGACATAGAACGGCTGCTTGGTCCCTGCGGATTCAAACAAAGATACGGCCTGCCTTGTCCAACCTGTGGAATGACGACCTCGGCGCTGGCCTTTTCGCGAGGTAAAATTTTCGAGTCGTTTTATATTCAGCCGGCAGGAGGTCTATTGTGCTGTGTATTAGTTGTCGTTGCATTTTTGGCTTTATTTACAGCGGTTTTTGGAGTATATTTTTCGTTTATTAAACGCTTTTTTGCAGAAGTTAAATTAAGACACATAATTCTGGCCTTGATAGTTATTATCGCTGCCGGCTGGGCGGTAACGTTGGCTCGCGCACTGGCGGCAAACAGGTAAAGAAAGGTTATTGGAGTTACACAATGATTAAAGTTCTTATCACTGACAAACTTGCACAGGAAGGTATTGATTTGCTCAATTCAATGGACGGGGTCGAGGCCGTTGTTAAAACCGGTATCAGCGAAAATGAGCTTGCCAAAATTATCGGTGAACATGACGGCTTAATCATCCGAAGCGGTACAAAAGTAACCGCTAAGGTCTTGGCTAATCCAGGCAAACTGAAGGGTATCGCGCGGGCAGGCGTCGGCGTAGACAATATTGACGTCCCCGAAGCAACCAGAAAAGGAATCTTAGTTATGAATACGCCTGGCGGTAATACCCTCAGCGCCGCTGAACATACGATGGCCCTAATTCTTGCGATGAGCCGACAGGTTGTCCCGGCCTGTAATAGTCTAAAAGCCGGGGCCTGGGACAGAAAAAAATATATGGGTAACCAGCTAAACAACAAAGTCCTCGGCTTGTTAGGACTCGGCAGAATCGGTATGGCTGTGGCTCAAATGGCAAAAGGCTTCAATATGAAAATATTAGGATACGACCCACTGGCTGCACCTACCGAGGCGGAAAAACTCGGCGTCGAAATAACCACCGACCTCGAAAAGATATTTAAAGAAGCCGACTACATCAGCGTCCACGTGCCGAAGAATCCACAGACGCTGAATATGATTGGGGCCGAGCAAATTAAAATGATGAAGCCCACCGTTCGGCTGATCAACTGCGCCCGCGGAGGAATCATCAACGAAGACGCACTGTACAGTGCACTTGCCGAAAAGCGCATTGCAGGTGCGGCTCTGGATGTCTTTTCCAAAGAGCCGCCTGAAAATGCACGCTTTACCGAACTCGAAAACTGCTTGGTTACACCTCACTTGGGTGCCAGCACGGAAGAAGCCCAGGTCGAGGTCGCAGTCGAAGCAGCTCAGATACTTGTTGATGCAATCAAGGGCGGCCCCGTTAGAAACGCCGTTAACGCCCCATCTATGGCAGGCACTATGCCGCCAATTCTGAGCCAGTATGCCAAACTCGCTCGGCGGATCGGTTCACTTCTCAGCACTATTACACCCGGCCACATCAAGAAAGTTGAAGTTCAATATCGCGGCTCAATCGCCGAAATGGCCATCGAAACTGTGACGCTTTATTTTGCAATAGGCCTGCTCCAGAGGCACTTTGATATGCCGTTGAATATTGTTAATGTCCCTGTCCTGGCCAAAGAACGCGGCATCAGTATCGATGAGACGAAAAACGCCGAGGCCAAGGATGTTGCATCAAGCTTCAGAGCCAAGGTTGTTACGGATAAAATCACAGGTACAGTGACCGGCTCGGTCTTCGGTGAAAAACTCCTGCGTATTATTGAGATCGACGGCTTTAACATAGAAATGACTCCGCAGGGACCGGTACTAATCATCTTTAACGATGACAAGCCCGGTGTCATCGGCGCCGTGGGGACAGTCTGCGGCAGACATAATATCAATATCTGCACTATGGGCGTGGGACAAAAGCCGGCAGAGCAAAAAGCAGCTTTGGCTGTTAGTCTCGATAAGGAACCTGATGCAGAGACAATCGAAGAGATCGTCAATCTCGATTTCGTGAATGAAATTTATGTCTGCAATCTGGACTGATTTATCGTGATGCGTATTGCGTCGTGCGTATTGCGTAATAAAAAAGAATTACCTTAGATTATTTTGAATATTTTTTAATCTGCTCAACAAAATTTGACGCAATACGCAATACGGTATTTGACATGGCCGAAAAACTAATAATCAGCATAAGCGGAGTCAGAGGTATTGTCGGTGACAATCTCACACAATCAATCGCCGCTGAGTACGGCTGCGCCTTCGGCGCATTTCTAAAAGAAAAAAACTTCGGGTCACGAATTACGGGTCACGGGTCACGATTATCCGTGTGCATCGGCCAGGATTCGCGAACCAGCGGTCAAATGCTGAAATCCGCTGTGTCGGCAGGATTGTGCTCAGTTGGTATCAATGTGGTCGATTTAGGGCTGGTAACTACGCCCAGCGTAGGTGTAATGGTAAAAGAGCTTCGATGCAGCGGCGGAGTGGTCATCACCGCTTCACACAATCCAATTCAATACAACGGCATAAAATTGCAGTTAAGTAACGGTATCGCTCCGCCGGTCGATGACGCAGAGCAAATCAAGCAATATTTCCTCGATAAACGCTTTACTCCCGTAGATGCACCTAATTGCGGCGAAGTGACTTCTAATGACCAAGCAAACGATGTCCACATATCAAAAGTTCTTGCAATCATCGAAAAGCAAAAGATTGCCGAAAGAAAATTCAAAGTTGCCCTGGATAGTGTTAATGGAGCGGGTGGATCGGTTGCTAAAAAGTTGCTTGCTGAGCTTAGCTGTGAAATTATCGCTATAAATGATGAGCCGACCGGACTATTCGCTCATACCCCTGAGCCTACTGTTGAAAACGTGAAAGAGCTTTGTGAAGTAGTTAAAGCAAGCAGAGCCGATATCGGCTTTGCTCAAGACCCCGATGCCGATAGATTGGCGATTGTTGACGAAACCGGCAAATACATTGGCGAAGAATACACGTTAGCTTTAGCAGCAAAGTATATGTTCAGCCACAAAACCGGCAAAGCGGCAACCAATCTATCTACTTCAAGAATGATCGACGAAATCGCATCAGAAGCTGATGGCCAAGTCGTCCGTACCGCTGTTGGTGAAGCCAACGTTGCTAACGCAATGCTCGAACACAACTGCATTATCGGAGGCGAAGGCAACGGAGGTGTGATTGATTTGCGAGTAAGCCCGGTCCGTGACAGCCTTGTCGGCATCGTTCTGATCCTGCAACTGATGGCTGAAACCCGAAAGACCGTAAGCCAGCTGGTAAACAAAATCGGCACTTATTATATGAGCAAAGATAAGGTCGCCGCAGACCGGACACAGGCACAGCAAATCATAGACTTGGCAAAAGAGACTTTCACCGAAGCGAAGCTCAACATAACCGATGGCTGCCGCTTTGATTTTGAAGATGGCTGGCTGCACCTGCGACCCAGCAACACAGAGCCTGTGATGAGGATTATAGTTGAGGCAACAGACCCGCGTACGGCACAAAAGTATATCGACGTCGTTTCAAAAATACGTGAGCAAGTTTTAGGTTAAAACGAAATGAATAACCGCAAGCGAGAGACGACGAATAGGCATATCAGATCCATTACGTATATTGGCGCTATAATAAATTTTCTTCTCTCTGTCGTCAAAGTCGTAATTGGTTACTTGGCCGGTTCGCTTGCGCTGATCGCTGACGGGATACATTCGCTTTCGGACTTAACCACTGACGCGGTTGTGCTGGTTGGCCTATGGCTTGGCTCGAGAAAAGCCGACCAAAGTCATCCTTACGGTCATGGTCGTGCTGAGACTTTCGCCGGTGGTTCAATCGCAGTCATTCTGATTCTCATCGGCGGGGCAATGATTTACTATGCCACGATTGCAATAGCTAAAGATGAAACGAATGTCCCCCGCGTTGCAGTTCTCATAGCTGCTGTAGTTTCCATCGTTTCCAAGGAATGGCTTTATAAAATCACACAAAGAGCTGCTATCGAATCTCACAGCCCGTCACTCTATGCCAATGCCTGGCACCATCGCAGCGACGCTCTTAGTTCGGTTGCAGTAGTCATAGGTTTTGTATCATTGTTGTTTGGCTTCGGACATGGAGACCAAGCTGCAGCTATTGCGGTTGGTGTGATGATTATCTGGGTGGGAGTAAAAATAATCAGCGATGCCTTAAAAG
>Ga0307438_1002199_pt1 | contig 11642 bp, 12 predicted proteins | sample SalMarWE160110MG_FD_202144 | JGI IMG/M metagenome (GOLD analysis project Ga0307438, IMG submission 202144) | Salt marsh sediment microbial communities from the Plum Island Ecosystem LTER, Massachusetts, United States - WE1603-110 | ecosystem: Environmental > Aquatic > Marine > Intertidal zone >...
AAGAAAATGAACTTTTCCATTATGATGCCTCGGCGGTACGCCTGGATCGGCGACCTCGTGCTGAGGGAGAAGTTTCGCCGTTCCGGAGTTGGTCGGTCTCTTGTTGAGAAGGCCCATCAGTGGTCTTTGGGTAAAGGGGTAAGTCAAGTTGAGCTTAACGTTTGGGAGTTTAATAAAGAGGCAATCATCTTCTTTAAGATCCTCGGGTATAAAACGATAAAGCGCACAATACGACATTCGCTAAGGTAAGAGATTTGTGAGGATTTTCGCATAAGGAGGATAAAGAGATGAAAGAAAAATCATCTACGTCGGAGCCTCCGCAAAGGAGAAGAGCCACCATGGCAGGCACCAAAACTCTTGGGCCGGTACCCAACCTAGAGGAGCATGTAGAACCCGATTGGTGGCGACGCATCTTCAATTCAATCTACTTGAAAACAGACGGAGATGTGGTGGATGATCAGGACATCACCAGGAAGGAAGTCGACTTATTCTTTAGAATTCTCAGGCTCTCCCCCGAAGATAAAATTCTGGATCTATGCTGTGGACAAGGGCGGCATTGCCTTGAACTGGCAAGGCGGGGATTCCAAAGTGTTGAGGGTTTGGATCGCTCACACTACCTGATTCAAAAGGCCAAAACACAGGCCAAAAAAGAAGGGCTGAATGTTAGATTTAGAGAAGGGGACGCCCGGAAACTCCCATACCTGCCCGATAGCTTTGATGTGGTGATGGTCCTGGGGAACAGTTTTGGCTATTTTGAAACGATTCAGGACGACCTGAGAGTTCTAAAAGAGGTTTCCAGAGTCCTCAAGCCCTGGGGAAGACTCCTCATCGATGTTGCTGATGGGGAATACCTCCAGGAACACTTTCAAAGGAGATCCTGGGAATGGATAGACAAAAAGCGCTTTGTCTGTCGGGAGCGTTCCCTTTCACTAGACAAACAGCGTCTAATCTCACGAGAAGTGGTTACCCATGTGGAAAAAGGGATTCTTACCGACCAATTCTATGCTGAGAGACTCTACACCCGTGAGAGTCTCAGCGAACTCCTGAAAACAGCGGGCCTTAGTGACATTATCATACATGGTGCGATATCGCCTGATTCACAGTGGAATCAGGATTTGGGGATGATGGAAAGACGAATCATTGTAACCACTGTAGTCCGTAAAGAGTGGACACCAATAAAAGTCAAGACAAAAAGGATTTCAACAAATGTGGTTGTGATTCTTGGTGATCCCACAAAATCCGATCCCCTGAAGCCTTTCGGTATCTTTGATGACGATGACTTCTATACCATGGATCAACTGAAAGGTGCCTTGAGAGAACTGGAGCGGACCGGAAATTACTCCTTCACCTACCTTACCGATCACGATACCCTAATTCAAGACCTCATCAAGCTCCAAGAAAAAGGGGAATTGGACCTGGTCTTGAATCTGTGTGATGAAGGGTATTCCAATGATGGGAGAAAAGAACTCCATGTGCCAGCTTTACTGGACATATTGAGAATTCCCCATACCGGAGCTGGACCTCAATGTCTTGCTTACTGCTACGACAAGTCATTGGTGCGTGGCATCGCCAAGGAGATGGGAATTCCTGTAGCCGAATCCTTTTTCATCAGGCCAGAAGATACAACTTTTGAACTTCCATTTGATTTTCCGGTCATCGTAAAACCAAATTTCGGGGATTCCTCCTTTGGGATCACCCAAAGGAGTGTAGCATCCAGTATTGAGCAGCTCATGAATGCGATTTCCGAAATACGAGAAAAATTTGGCTATGATAAACCCATCCTTGTTGAGAAATTCCTTACCGGAAAAGATTTAACCCTGGGTATCATTGGTAATTCTCCTGAGGCCTATACTGTTTTGCCCATTACCGAAGAGGATTACTCGCTTCTTCCAGAAGGGCTTCCAAAAATCTGTGGCTACGAGGCCAAATGGCTCCCGGATTCCCCCTACTGGAACCTTCATTCCCTTCCGGCAGAGCTGCCTGAGGAAACAAGGAAATTCATCGTTGAATGTTGCTCAAAACTATTTGAACGGCTTGAATGCCGGGATTACTGCCGATTTGACTGGAGGCTTGATTCAAAAGGTAGTCCAAGGCTCCTTGAGGTGAATCCCAACCCGGGTTGGTGCTGGGATGGTCATCTTGCCAAGATGGCAAAAATTGCAGGGATTTTGTATGATGAAATGCTGAAAATGATTCTGCAGGCTGCCGAGCGAAGGCTAAACCTTTCAGGGGAGACTGAATTTGAGAAAAACCAATTGCTTTAAGTTTTACCATTGTCCCTCTTCTCGGAATATCTCCATGCCAAGGAGAAGAAAGAACTGGAGGAGGTGAGGGAGAAATGAAAAGTCTAAAAGATGCTGTGCGTAAGAAATGTGTTCGTTGTGAATTGTATGGAGACGGTAGATGTGACCCGATTTTTCTTGACCTGAGTCTGGAGACCGTTGAGAACTGCAAAAGATTTAAAGAAATTGAGGAGAAGTAAAGAAGAGGGGGGTAAGGAGCGATGAGGAATACGAGCATGACCTTGACTCTGCCACGAACTTTGTCCGGTTACAGGCTTGGCGCAAAAGGACATTTTCATTATTTCCGCTTCCTCAGTGAGGTAGCTTCAATGATCCGCAAGTTCATCGAACCAGGAACCGAAGATGTCGTTGTTACCATCACCATTAAACGCAGCAAAGCCGAGAAGGCAAATAAATAAGAAGGCTACTGCTTGCAGGGGAGATGCAAAACTGCAATTATATGGCAAAAGCGAGCAAAAGGCGGGTGAGAATAATAGAGACTCACAAAAGGAGATAACTGGTGAGTGCATACGTTCTTTGAGACTTCTCAGCTAACTGCATCAAAAAAGGAATCTCCACCAGGGCTCTTCAGACCTTGCTTGGCCATGATAGGTTGATAACTACCGAGCTTTACCTTGATCTTTCTCCAGAAGAATAGAAGTCTATCGAGCTAAAGTTTGGGGCGCTGTGGATCCACTGACAAATATTAAATATCGCCATCGGGGAAGTAAGCCTGCATCCACTTGGGATTTGATGAATAATTCCTGATTCTGCTTGCCCAGAACTTCTTTTACACTGATACTGTTATCTGCTATATTACTCGGCGGGAGGTGAATTATAATGCCCAGATTCATTAAGAAAAGATCAAAAAAGGTTGGTCTTCCTCCAGGGACTCTTGTTCATATAGGAGAGAAAAAGACCGAGAAGGTAAGGATTGCCATTATTGACTATGATGAAGCTAGTTTTGAGGAGAAGCAAATAAAAACGATCGAGGAATGTTTTCCATTTAAGGATAAAACAACGGTAACATGGATTAACATTGATGGGATTCACGATATAAAGATTATCGAAAAAATTGGAAGACACTTTGACCTACATCCGCTAATTCTGGAAGACATTGTGAATACAGGACAGCGTCCGAAAATAGAGGATTTTGAGGATTACATCTTTATCGTTTTAAAAATGCTTTATTACAATGAAAAAGAGGATGAAATTCAGGCAGAGCAAGTGAGTTTGATTCTGGGCTCAAATTTTGTGATTTCCTTCCAGGAAAGGGAGGGGGATGTTTTTAACCCCATCAGAGAAAGAATTAGAAGTGGGAAGGGTCGCATAAGAAAAATGGGAGCCGATTATCTTACCTACGCTCTGATAGACACCATCGTTGACAGCTACTTTATAATCCTAGAAAAACTTGAAGAAAAGATAGAATCTATGGAAGAAGAGCTGGTCACCAATCCAACGCCAGAAACCCTACAGGCTATTCACCATTTAAAAAGAGAGATGATATTTTTGCGCAAATCGGTCTGGCCTTTAAGGGAGGTAGTGAGTCTTCTAGAAAGAGGAGAATCAGTACTTATTCATGAATCTACCCGCATATACCTAAGAGATGTTTATGATCACACAATTCAGGTGATTGATACCATAGAGACCTCTCGGGACATGCTTTCCGGGATGCTTGATATTTATCTTTCGAGCATCAGCAACAGGATGAACCAGGTTATGAAAGTATTAACCATTATTGCTACCCTATTTATTCCCTTGACTTTTATAGTGGGCATTTATGGAATGAATTTTGGTTATATGCCAGAGCTTGAATCACCTTGGGGTTATCCTGTAGTTTTGCTGGTGATGGCTGGTATAAGTATTTTAATGTTAGTCTATTTCAAAAGAAAAAAATGGTTATAAAAAGCCGAATAATAAACTTAGGAGGTTTAACTCATGGGTGGAGTTATCCTTATAATCGTCGTCGTGTTTGTCAGTGTTATGGTAAGAAAGGTAGCTGCTTATCGCCATCACTTCGGCCTGGGCGATTTTCAGGTTCATCATTCTCGTAGTAGCCCTTTACTTAATATTCAAGATGGCGACTCACACAAGACTAGCCCGTATTCTCTCCAAGAAAATAGAGGAAAAACTTCAAGAAAAGTTCAAACTTCAGAAAAGAACTATAGGGCGGATACTCGATCTTGGGGAAGATTTTGGTATCGCTGAGATTACCCTCAATGAAGGCTCACCCTCTGTGGGAAAGACCTTGGCCACCTCGGATCTGTGCGAAAAGAACATTCTGGTTTTGGCTATTGAAAGAGACGAAGAAAGAATTCTGGTGCCCAGGGGAAATCATAAACTCCATGCAGGGGATAACCTGATTTGCTATGGCAGCTTTACCGAAATGAGAGGGATGGCTTAGATGAAATCGCCAGTTCCCTTAAGACTTCATGCTGCCCTTCCTCAGTTTCAATGGATTGAAGATGAGATTTCCAGTTAAAGACACTTTAACGGAAGAAGAAGTTCGATCCGGTCTTAGAAGCGTTATAAAAGATGGTTTAGCCTCTCAAACGATGGTAACACTGACGGGAGGTGCCTTCTTGGTTGCCTTTGCCTTGAAACTCGGAGCTTCTAACCTGGTAATTGGGCTCTTAGCCGCTATTCCTCCCTTAATGCAACTCATCCAGATTCCTTCGATTTATTTGGTTGAGAGATATCGACTCAGACGAGCAATTACTGTGTACGCATCGGCAACGAGCAGAGTATTCTGGTTGTTAATTGCCTTGGTCCCGTTCTTAGTCTCTATTGAAGCAAGACTCACCTTTCTCATTGCCGCACTTTTCCTACATACAACCTTTGCTGCGGTTGGAGGCACCAGTTGGAACTCCTGGATGCGTGATCTTGTGCCGCAAGACCGATTGGGATCTTTTTTCGCCAAACGAATGAGCCTGGCTACGGGGTTGAGTATCTCTGTTAGCCTGGCTGCTGGAGTTTACATTGACTTTTGGAAAAAGCTATTCCCTCATTATGAGCTGCAGAGCTATTCAATCCTTTTTTTATTCGGATTCCTTGTCGGCATGCTTGGCGTTTACTTCATTACAAGCATACCCGAGCCTCGTATGACACCCACAAAAGGAAAGCTAAAGTTTTTCACGTTGATCCTACAGCCATTTAAGGATACCAATTTCAAAAACCTTATCATGTTTTCAGGTTCCTGGGGTTTTGCAGTCAATCTAGCTGCTCCCTTTTTTACGGTGTACATGCTAAAAAGACTGCAACTGGACATGTCCTTTATTATTACTCTTGCGATATTGGGTCAACTAACCAGTCTTGCCTTTTTGCGAGTTTGGGGAAGACTTTCCGACCGTTTCAGTAACAAATCGGTGCTTGGGGTTAGCGGCCCCTTATTTGTGGGATGCATTCTCGCCTGGACTTTCACCACCATGCCTGAGAAATATATATTAACCATACCTTTATTGGTAGCCATACATATCTTTATGGGTATTTCTACTGCAGGGGTAAATCTTGCCTCAGGAAATATCGGGCTTAAATTGGCACCAAAGGGACAGGCAACCGCCTATTTAGCTACCAGAAATTTTATTACTTCGGTAGCAGCAGGTATTGCACCAGTTTTAGGTGGTAAGCTTGCCGACTTCTTCGCAGGACGTGAACTTTCCTGGACTCTCAGGTGGACAAGTCCAGAAAGAGAACTCGCTTTTCACACCCTAAACCTCCAACAATGGGATTTCTTCTTCTTCTTTGCATTCTTAATCGGCATATATTCTATCCACCGGTTGGCTATGGTAAAAGAGATTGGAGAGGTCAAGGAAAAAATTGTGCTCAATGAACTTATTGCAGAGGTACGAAGAGGAGCGAGAAACCTTTCAACTGTTGGAGGGCTTCGCCACCTGACCCAGTTTCCTTTTTCAATCGTTCGAATGACCGGCAAAGGGAAAAGGCAGCGGTAGTGAGCCAACTATAAAATGTGTACTAGACATTCCGCAGAATTTCATATCGCTTTTCCGAAAGAAAAAGTAGTTATAAGGAGAAAATATGTTTCTAAAATCTCTTCTTCTTTCGTTCATTCCCATATTTGTGGCTGTTGATGCCTTTGGAGTTCTTCCCATATTTCTTTCTTTGACCGACGGGATGAAACCGCATGAACGCCGAAATGTACTCCGTCAGTCGCTAATTACCGCTTTTGCCATTGCTGTTGCTTTCGTTTTTCTAGGAAAAGCTATCTTTCTCGTACTAGGTATCACAGTCCAGGATTTCATGATTGCTGGCGGGGTGGTACTTTTCATCTTATCGGTGGTCGATCTTCTTTTTCCTACCAAACAGAGAAGATCACCTTCCACTGTAGGAGTGGTTCCTCTAGGAATGCCCTTAATTGTGGGCCCTGCTGTCTTAACTACTGCCTTGATTTCTATTAATAGTTATGGAATATTGGTCACTCTGTTTTCCATAGTAGTCAATATTCTCCTGGCAGGAATTATTTTTACCTTTTCTCATCTGCTAATGAAAGTTCTGGGAAAAGCTGGATCAAAAGCCATCTCCAAAGTATTTAGTCTATTTCTAGCCGCAATTGGGGTCATGATGGTAAGGAAAGGCCTTATGCAGCTCATAAAATAGCCTAGGTCCTTGTTCACCACCCCTGAGTCACACCTTTACCAAAGTGGAGCCCGATTCACAGTAGTCTGGCTATCCTTCTCACGAAAAGCCTGATTACCGGAGCCAATAGTTGACTTTTTAGCCATAGTTATTATGATAGGCAGAAATTGTGAGACCGGCAAACTTTTCCATAAAAGGTTGGTATGGAGAAGTAAAGAGGATCGGCCTTATTTGGTAGACGTAGCAATAGAGATTGTAAGTCACAGGGGAGGTAAATAATGTTCCACCTTGCTGATCCTGATGATATTAAGAAGGGAAAGGTCACCGATGTTTATTTTGAGAGAACGGTAAGGGTTCTTAAAGCCAAGCATATAGATAAAAAGGTTACGGCAGAGGTGAGGGCACGGATTCTTCCCTTGGATTATCCCTGGGCAGTTTTAGCAGGTCTGGATGAGATAGCATATCTTCTTAAGGGATTAAAGATCAATCTCTGGGGTTTGCCTGAGGGGAGTCTGTTTCATTCCTTTGAACCTGTTCTGTTTATAGAGGGAAATTACAGTGATTTCGCGTGCTATGAGACTCCGCTTTTGGGCCTTATTTGTCAGGCCTCGGGAGTAGCTACCCGGGCTGCCCGCTGCAAAAAAGCCGCCGATGGCAAATCTATTATCCATTTTGGGGCAAGGCGAATGCATCCTGGAATAACCCCCATGATAGACAGGGCTTCTTTCATCGGGGGGTGTGATGGCGTATCTGTAAATAAAAGTGCCCAAGATTTAGGAGAAGAGCCCATAGGAACTATTCCCCACGCCCTGATTTTGCTGGCCGGAGACACCTTAGAAGCCACCCGAATGTTCCATGAGGTCATCGAACCCAGAGTGAGGCGAGTGGCACTTATAGATACCTTAGCAGATGAAAAATTCGAAGCCCTGAGAGTTGCTGAGGGACTAGGTAAAGATCTTTTTGGTGTGAGACTGGATACGCCTCCTTCAAGGAGAGGAGACCTCTTGAAACTCTTAGAGGAGGTAAGATGGGAACTAAACTTAAGGGGATTTAAGAAGGTAAAACTTCTGGTCTCGGGGGGGATCGATGAGAAGAAAATTCGCGAGCTACGAGGGGTGGTTGATAGCTTTGGAGTAGGTACCTGGATAAGCAATGCTCCAGTGATAGATTTTTCATTAGACATCGTAGAGATTGAAGGAAAGCCTTTTTCTAAAAAGGGAAAGCGCTCCGGAAAAAAACAACTCTGGCAATGTTCCTCTTGTCGTACTCGTCTAATTCTTCCTTCCAAGGAGACGGTAGCAAAATGCAACTGTGGAGGGCAATTTGTCCCTCTTTTGAAGCCTATAATCAAAGAAGGTAAGCTCATCAAGGATCTTCCTTCTCCGCAAAAAATTAGACAATACGTGCTTGAACAACTAGAAAAAATTCCTTCATTTCCGGAGGAGCCTAGAGGTTAAGAAGAGGAGGAAATTGTCTCTGGTGGTGCAAAAATATGGGGGGAGTTCACTAAGTTGTCCGGAGAGGATTAAAGCGATTGCTGAAAGGATAGTAGGGGTAAAAAAGAAAGGAAAAAGAGTAGTAGCGGTTGTCTCAGCTATGGGAGATACTACCGATAAATTACTTAATCTTGCCCACCAGGTTAACCCGTATCCCCCAAAAAGGGAACTAGATCTACTTCTTTCCAGTGGAGAAATGGTTTCGTGTGCTTTATTAACCATGGCTCTTCATGGGTTGGGAGAGTCTGCCATCGCCTTTAGCGGACCTCAGGTACGGATAATTACCGATGAGGCTCACACCAGAGCTCGCATTCAAAGAATTGAAACCAGAAGGATCCTCGAGGAACTGAAAAAGGGGAAAATCGTCGTAGTAGCAGGCTACCAGGGAGCTACCCTCAAAAATGATATCACTACCCTGGGAAGAGGAGGCTCAGATATTACGGCCGTAGCTCTGGCGGCTGCTTTGAAAGCTGATCTTTGCGAGATTTGCAGCGATGTGGAAGGTGTATATACAGCTGATCCTCAAATAGTTCCTCAGGCTAGAAAGCTTCCCCGCATCTCCTATGAAGAGATGCTGGAACTAGCCAGTGGAGGTGCGCAGGTCATCCATCTCCGAGCGGTAGAAATAGCCAAAAAATATGGAGTTCGATTACATACTCGTTCCAGCTTTAGCCAAAAGGAGGGGACAATAATTGATTAAAGAAGGATCTATGGAACGTTTTATCGTCTCAGGGATTGTCCTTAATGAAAAAGAGGCCAAGGTAACTATTAAACAAGTACCAGATCAGCCTGGGATGGCTGGTTTCATATTTAAAGGATTGGCTGAGGCAAACATCAATGTTGATATGATCGTACAGAGTAGTGCCAAAGAAGGAACCAATGATATCTCCTTCACCGTAGAAGAAGGAGATTTGAACGACGTTAAGGAAGTTATGGGAAAGATAAAGCAAAAGACCGAAGTTAAAGAAGTAATTTACGATTCAGATATGGCCAAAGTTTCCTTAGTAGGGGCAGGAATGCAGTCTCACCCGGGGGTAGCTGCTCGTATGTTCACTGCTCTGGGTAGAGAAGGAATAAACATTGATATGATAAGCACCTCAGAGATAAAGATTTCTTGTGCGGTTAAAAAAAGAGAAGGAAAACGGGCAGTAAGAGTTATTCACAGAGAATTTGAACTGGATAAGGAGACCGATACTTGAGCAAGGGTTATAATGTAGCTGTAGTCGGAGCAACTGGAGCTGTAGGAGAAGAGATGTTACGTATCCTGGAAGAACGCGGCTTTTCTGTGGGAAATCTTCGAGTAATTGCCTCAGAAAGATCGGAAGGCAGAATCTTAAGATTTTGCGGAGAAAATCTGAAGGTAGAAAGGCTAAGTAGCGCCTCTTTCAGAGGTGTGGAAATAGCTCTCTTTTCAGCGGGAGCCCAAATTTCCAAAGAATTCTCTCCTCAAGCTGTGAAAAAGGGTTCAGTTGTTGTGGATAACTCAAGTGCCTTCAGGATGGAATCCGGAGTACCTCTGGTGGTGCCTGAGGTGAATCCGGACGCTCTCGAAAATCATCAAGGCATTATTGCAAATCCTAATTGCTCTACCATTCAGTTAGTGGTGGCTATAAATCCTCTTCATCAAATAACACGTATTAAACGGTTGATCATTTCCACCTATCAGGCAGTCTCTGGAACGGGAAGAAAAGCAATGGAGGAACTTAAAGGTCAGATCCAACAATGGCTAAAGGGAGAAGAAATTAAAAAGGAGGTTTATCCTCATCAAATTGCCTTTAATCTTCTCCCCCATATAGGACAGTTTTTACCCAATGGCTACACTGAAGAGGAGTTAAAGCTAGCCAGCGAGACCAAAAAGATTATGGAAGATGATCGCATCGCTGTAACGGCAACCTGCGTCCGGGTGCCGGTATTTATTGGCCACTCCGAAGCGGTAACCGTGGAAATGGAAAAAGAACTCTCCGTACTCCAAGTAAAGAGGATTTTGTCCCGAGCTCCCGGAGTCATCCTGCAGGATAATATAGATGATCATCTATATCCTTTACCTTTAGAAGCAGCAGGGAAAGATGAGGTCTTTGTGGGCAGAATTAGAAAAGACAAATCAATCAAAAATGGGATTAACCTCTGGATTGTAGCTGATAACCTTCGTAAGGGAGCAGCTTTGAACGCCATTCAGATTGCTGAGTTATTAATTAAAGAGAGTCTTCTTTAACAAGATGAAAGAGATGAAAGAAAAATGGATGAGGTTGGCCTTGTCTTTAGCGAAAAAGGGAGAAGGAAAAGTATCTCCAAATCCTATGGTAGGAGCTGTACTCGCAAAGAATGAGACCATAATTGCCCAGGGATATCACCGCTATTTCGGAGGTCCTCACGCTGAGGTAGAGACTATCGAGAAGGCCAAAGCCAAGGCAAAAGGGGCTACTTTATACGTAAGTCTGGAGCCCTGTTCTCACTGGGGAAAAACCCCTCCCTGCACCCAGAAAATAATCAAAGCTGGAATTAAAAAGGTAATAGCAGCTACCCTGGATCCCAATCCAGTAAATTCAGGCAAAGGAATCGAGGAGCTACAAAAAGGAGGAATAGAGACTGAGGTTGGGATCTTGAAAGAAGAAGCAGAAAAGGTAAATGAGGCTTTTTTTAAATTTATGAAAAGGAGAGTTCCCTTTGTGATAGTAAAGGCAGCGGCCAGTCTAGACGGAAAGATTGCCACCTATAAGGGTGAATCTAAATGGATTACGAGTGAAAAATCACGTCAACTCGCTCACCACTTGCGAGATCGTGTAGATGCCATCCTAGTTGGGGTGAATACGATAATTAGGGATGACCCCTCACTTCTTCCGCCTTCCAAGAAAAACTTTGCTCGTATTGTCCTGGACAGCTCACTAAGAATTCCTCTTAAGGCGCGCATCTTACAGGATCAAGACAAAGCTGACACTTTCGTCTTCACAACCCTACGGTCAGATAAAGATAAACTCCTGCAATTAGAGAAGAAAGGAATTAAGGTAGCCATAATGGGAGAGGAAGACGGAAAGGTAAGTCTGGAGGAGGTTCTGAAAAAATTAGGCGAACTCGAAATAATGAATCTTTTAGTAGAGGGAGGAGGAGAAGTAATTGGGTCCTTTTTTGAAAAAAGAAGCGTGGACAAGATCTTCCTTTTTCTTGCTCCCCGGATAATAGGAGGAAGAGGAGCCCTGACATGGGTTGAAGGAAAAGGAGTTGGTTTCTTAAAAGAGACTCCCTTCATAGAAATTAATTCAGTCAAAAAGATTGG
>Ga0307438_1002204_pt1 | contig 11629 bp, 12 predicted proteins | sample SalMarWE160110MG_FD_202144 | JGI IMG/M metagenome (GOLD analysis project Ga0307438, IMG submission 202144) | Salt marsh sediment microbial communities from the Plum Island Ecosystem LTER, Massachusetts, United States - WE1603-110 | ecosystem: Environmental > Aquatic > Marine > Intertidal zone >...
TAAATCACTTGCGCTGGGTCGCCGGGGGCCTCCGCTGGGTGAAGGCGTCTCCGATCCTGACGCCCACCGTGTGGTAGCCGCGGTCCCCCGTCCCGAACAGCAGGGGCTTGATCTTCTGGGTGTCCGGCGCCCCGTCGGTGAGGACATCCTTGTCTGCCTTGACGTCCAGTATCTCGCCTATGAACTCGGTGTGGAGCCCTATCTCCACCACCTCTATGGCTTTACACTCCAGCACCAGGGGGAACTCGTCCACGTAGGGTGCGTCCACTAGCATGCTCTTCACGGCGGTCAAGCCCGTGTCTTTGACCTTGTCTGTGTCCCTGCCTGACGCTATGCCCATGTAGTCCGCCTCCCTCCAGTACTCCTCCCCGGGGACGCTGACCGTATATGCCCTACGGCTCACGATGTTCCCGTGGCTGTACGTCGCCTCCCTCAGGCTCACATAGATGCATGGCGGGCTGGAGCAGCAGACGCCGCCCCACGCCGCGGTCATGAAGTTGGGTCTACCGTTCTCGTCATAAGTACCCACGACCCATACTGGCGTCGGCACAGCCCATGTCTTGGCTCCTAGCGACTCCTTCATGTCAACCATAAAATGAAGAGAGATCAGTTAAAAAAAACCTTTTAGCTCTCCCGCATCTGACACCCACGCGTGCGAAGGTACCTAATGTAGCCTTTTTACCCTGCCAAGTCTTTTAAAAACACGGCGCATGCATAAAAAACGAGTCCTCGTAGATTGAGTCCTGAAGTATTGACTTATGGTCAAGGACTCAGGAATTAAATATGTTACAATGTTTAAACCAATAAAAAGGTAAATGGATCTAGGATGGAGGCAAACGAGGAAGGCGAAGTCGATAGAGACTCGATAGCTGCAGAACTTTTCGAAGCCATCTCGCACCCCACAAGGATACAGATACTGGAGATACTGGAGAAGGCAACTAATTAAAATAATAAATTAGGCGTAAAAATGCATACATATACGTGATTATTATATGTTATATTTATACATAATTAATGATCATGGGAGTAAAGTCCTACAAGGGTATAGGGATAGCCATAGTTCTCGTTGCTCTATTGTCGTTGACACAGTTCTTAGTGCTCAACAATAAACTCGAAGACATAAGAGCGGACCACAAAACTATCTACGACTCGCTTAACGATCGAATAAACGAGCTTCAGAACCATGTAAGCACCCATGAAGACACGATAGAAACATTATCAGAGAAAATAACAGAACTCCAAGAAATCGTGTACGAACTGGAATCGGAGTTCCAGTATTCATCAGGATTCACCGAGGTAGATGACAACGACAGGCTCAGAATCAGTCGAACACGGGTAGAGTTCGATTCGATAAACCGCATGGATGAAAACACGTTTCTCTACAAGATGTTCCCCCGAGGCTTCACAAGCTTCGACGCATCATTCATTGCCTATTTCAGCAAAGTCGACCCAAGTAATGATCTTTACAACAGACTGAACCTCTTCACCACCGCCAACGAAGCGGACGACTATATAGCGTTAAGAGATTCGGGAAAACCTCAGCTCTGTGTGAGGATACGGTCCAACGACCTCGAGGAAGGCTTCAGGGTGGAACTGATGGAGACGTGTGACTTCGACACCAACGCTGTTAGAGGCAACACAAGCTACGCGTTAGACACAGAGTACTTTTTCAGCCTCTCGAGAAACCAACAAGCGGCCACACTGTCCATCTACAAAGACAGTCAGCGTTATGAGCTAGTGGAGAAGCTCACACTGTCGTTGAACTACACTGGCGAATACAATGTCATCATGTTTCCACAGAGCTGTGGATACCATAATGGAGACTATTCCACGATTGGGTACCTCGACTATCTCAACTTTGCGATTATGGATGAGGGAGGTGTCTTGCCGTTCCTCTATCTTCCTACACTGGTTTACCACAACGATTTCGAAGCGTACGAGATAGGTACCATTCCTGAAGGTTGGAACAGGACAAGCGGAGCCATAAATGACACTGTAGGGGTTCAGGGCGTCACCAGTGTATCCGGATCACAGAGCCTATGGTTCAAAGAGGCTGGAGGCGATGACCAGCGAATCGAGGTGAGGACACACAACGTCTCTGAGCTATCGAACATCGAGATCAGGTACAAGCTGAAGATCAGCCATGAGCGTGCTGTGGTTCAGATAGCCAACGAGACGGGTGCAACCGTTTTCATGGTTAACTGTAAGGTTGATGACATGTGGGGGTACTGGGTGGAGAAAGACTCGTGGAAAGTGATTCCATTCTCATCTATCCCGGTTTCTGGGGAGTGGTATGACGTGACGATACTCGTTGATTCAGAGCAACAGCTGTTCAGGGTGTATGTAGATGGATCTGACTCTGGTTGGATTAAACCATCTAAGGGCTGGGATCATATCTCGTACATAACGTTTCGAGGTAACAACAATTACCCGGGTGAGTTTTGGATCGACGATTTTACGCTCTCAGAATTTACATGAATGCATTCATTCAAAGGGTATGTAGCGGTTAAAATAATTATATAGCTGGTTACTCTGTACTCGCCAATGCTGTTATTTACAGAGCAAATCTATTAACAAATTGAGATTTTTATCACAAGTTTAGGATTAAACCCTTTTTAGATGCGCCGGCGGTCTTCATCTGATGTCCGCGCAAAGGGTCTCAGACGGCATCCACATCATAGACTCTCCCTACCATGGGAAAACCGGCGTGCTGGGTACATACGTCGTCGCAGGCGAGAAGGTTGCGGTGATCGACCCGGGGCCCGCGAGCCAGGCGCCGGGCGTCATCGAGGCGTTGGACCGGCTGGGCGTCAAGGAGGTCTCGACGATAGCCTTGACCCACGTCCACCTGGACCACGCCGCAGGATGCTGGGTATTGCTGAAACGCTACCCCGGGGCCTTGGTGCACTGCCACCCCAGAGGTGTCGACCACATGGTGGACCCCTCCAAGATAGAGGCAGCCGCCCGGGAAGCCTTCGGAGACAGTATACGGGAGTACGGAGAGATACGCGGCGTCCCCCGGGAGAAGGTGAACGCGTCCGATGACGGGGAGAGGCTGGATCTGGGCGGCGTCCAGCTCCAGGTCTACTACACGCCGGGCCATTCCTCCCACAGCCAAAGCTACTACGAGCCCCGTGGTAGGGTTCTATTCGCGGGGGACGCAGCGGGGCACACACCCGACAACCTGGGTGCGGTGATCCCGGCCAGTCCGGCCCCGTACAACCCCGTGCAGGCAACCGAGAGCCTGAAAAGACTGGAAGCCCTGGACCCCAAGATCATCTGCATAGGGCACTTCGGGTTCCACGGCGGCGCAGCTAAGTGGCTCAGAGGCTTCAGGGGGCAGGTTCAGCTCTGGGAGAAGATAGCCTCCAAGGGCGTCGAGGAAGGCAGTAGCCTCACAGACATGTATCATAGGGTGCTGGACTCCGACGGGGAGGCGCAGAAGCTCGTGTCCAAGCACCCGGACGCAAAGAGACACTTATACAGCAGCCTCGCGGGCTTCGTGAGCTACGAAAAGTGGGTCAAGTCGAGGAAGTCTCCTCGTCGAGAAGGACCCGCCAACTAGCTACCACCCTCGTAGCCCCTTTCTCCATGTATGCATCGCGGGGATGCATGGGCTTCAGAAGACCTATCCTATCCGGTATTCCCACATCAGCGTACATCGTGAAGTAGCCTGGGTAGTCGTCTACGACTCGCGCCACATCGTACCTATTCACTACATCAGACAATATGGCCCGTCTTGCCTCGACGGCCCTGCCGGAGTGCCAATCCTCAGCCGAGACCATGAAAAGATCAGAGTCACCCGAGGGAAACCCATGCAACCTAAGGGCCTCCAGAGTCTGGTTTCTCGTGTTCTCGGTTCTACCCGTCAAGTAAACTATGCTGCTTTCTCGAGCCCAAGCGTTTACGGTTTCTGCGGCGTAGGGGATGGCCTCGTCTAGCTGCGCAAACTGGAATCCTAGTTCCTCCTCGCAGAGAAGCAGCCTGAAAAAGCGGGTCTGGTGCTCCCTAACGCTCTCCAGCTGCTGGGGCGTGGCGTAAACCTCGAAGATCTGGCGCAACGCCATGGATTCGATGATCTCGATGGGCACCTCTCGTCCAAGCACCTCCCGCCATATGGCCTGCATCCTCCTAGTGGTGTCGAGGACGGTGTCATCAATGTCAACGATGACGCAGCTCAATAAATAGCCCTCAAACCTGTTGAGGCGCATATGATTATTAACCCTGCCCCATTGACTCGATAAATCCATCAAAGATCCATATCTCAGTCTCTGTATTCCAATCCGAATCCTGTCTCCGGAATCCCTAATATCCATTGACTGCACGCAATCAATGGGATGGCTCAAGTCAGTGGAAGGAAGGCTAACTCAAGCGTCGGGGCCGCGATAGTCCTGATGCTCTGCATAGCCGTCTTCGCCGCCACACTCTTCTACCTGATGACCAGCCCGGGAATGTCGCTAGCGTTCGACCCCAACAGCCCTGAAAACCCGTTCCAAACGGGGGAAGACCAGCCACCGATCACCAAGCAACCCAAGTGGGTCAAGGGCCCATGGTCCATGGAGCAAGCCTTAAACGACCTCAAGGCGAACGGATGCGCCATAGTCGAGAAGACCGACAAAGAAGGCCTGGACGACGCCAACGAGGTCAACTACGACGGCTTCAGGACCCTGGCCATGCGCCGTAGGATAGTATACCTGATAGCAGACGAGGGCACCGAGGCCCTTATGTTGCGTCTGGAAGACAACTACTACGTCTGGACCCCGCGGGAGAGCTAAGCCTCACACGGCCGCTGCGCCATATAGACTTGTATAGCGGGGGCCATGTCCACTCCTGAATCCTAAGCCATTATATGGGATCATGCCTCTCCATTCGCTGAGATGTCCAAGGTAGCCGTCGTCAAGGGGGAGAGGAGCCTCGAAACCGTCTACAGGGCGCTGGACCATATCCCATACAGGGAGGCACTGGAGCCGTGGAGCCGGGTCCTCGTCAAGGTGAACTTCATAACCACCAAGAACTGGGCCACAGGGGCCACCACGGACCCCGTGGTGGTTGAGGCCATAATCAATAGGGTGCGGGACCTAGGCAAGGAGGTCCTCGTGGTCGAGTCGGACGCCCAGATGACCAACGCCGACAAGGCAGTGGTCGCCAGCGGCATGAAGGAGACGCTGGACCGTGTGGGCGTCGAGTTCGTCAACATGAGGCACCTCGAAGACAAAACAGAGCTCCCCGTCAAAAACGGCAAAGCCCTCAACAGCATCAAGGTGGCCAGTATGGCGACTGACTCCGCCATAGTCTCGGCGGCCAAGCTCAAGACCCACACCGGCACCAAGGTCACCCTGGGCATGAAGAACATGTTCGGCATGCTAACCACCAAGTGGAAAGCCCGGTACCACGTCCACGGCATGGATAAAGTCATACACGACATATGCCTCACCCTACCCCCCACCCTCACAGTAATAGACGGCTTCGTCGCCATGGAGGGACGAGGCCCAGTCCACGGAAAACCGGTGCAGATGAACACCATAATCGCCTCCACAGACCCCGTCGCCGCAGACGCCACCGCAGCCAGAGCCATGGGCATCAACCCAGACACCGTAGACCACATCCGTTGGGCACACGAGTCAGGCATAGGCCAAAAAGACGACGCACAGATACTGGGCGACGGCGTGGAAGCCGTCAAAAGAGTCTTCGCACGCCCATAAAAACAGATATGACCCGTAGCAGGTCACAGGTTTGAGGCGTTCTCCACGCTTATCTGCATGGCCGCCGTCGGGTACAACGCCACAGAAGCACCCTCCCCGTGCACATCGGTAAGCATCTCAAGGCAGGCGTCCCACGTCTTGACCCACCGGCTGCCCTCGCCGTAGTAGAGCTCGTCGGCCCTCGCCACCTGGGGCGTGACACAGACAACCCTGCTCATCCTCCAGGGCTTCTTTACGTACGTTGTCTTGGTCCACCCCCTGCCGCCGTAGTCCTCGCCGAACCTGCCGTTGTAGTGGTGGACCCTGCAACCCTCCGGCGTGAAGAGGAGGAACACCATGTCCCCGCCCATCCTCACCGAGTCCCGCATGATGTGATACGCCTTATAGCCCTCGTTAGCCATGGGGTAGCCATTACCCACAACCACGTCGGCGTCCCTCACCAGCTCCGTGGCGTAGTGGCCACGGGCAAACTCGACTCCCTCCCTGTGAGCCTCCACCAAGTCCCCGCACACCAGCCCCGCGACGTCGGCGTCCGCGTTCAGAAACGCGTTGACCACGAAGTCCAGCCCCGCCATCCTGGCAGCCTCCTCCGAGTCCAGCCGCCTCGCGTTCTCCGCCACACGCCCCGGCCCCGTACCCTCCATGATCCTGTGGTTGTGGGTGATGCTGTCTATCCCGGACACGCCGGGCAGCAGCATCTTGCTTCCTCCCCCGAACCCGTACCCGAAGTGAGGCATCATCGCCCCGAGAGAAACCTTGAGGTCGCAGCTCATGACCTCACGGTTAACGTGCACAGGCGTCCCCCTGCTTGTCTCCCCCAGGTCCACGGTGTTCTCGTAGCAGTTATGGTTGAACACCAGAAAACGTTCAGGCACCTCCTCTCCCAGCTTCTTCCGGAAGTCCATGAGGAGGCGGCCGTGGTGGGCGCCCGTCGCCATAACGAAAACTATCTGGTCGTCGGACAGGCCACCGCCGTGCAGCTCTTCGAGCACAGCCGGCAGCATCTGGCTCTGACGTGTGGGCCGGGTCATGTCGTCGAATATGATGCAACACTTACGCCTGCCCTTAGCCAGCTCGCGGAGGGGCTCAGAGCCCACCGGGCATCGAAGCCTCTCGGCGACCTCACCCATGGTGAGCCTGGGCGCGGCGTGCCCCTTCATCCTCCTCACGTGCACATTCCAGCTGTCAGGGAAGCCCAGAGTCTCCGGCTCCCATCCGTAATACTCCCACGCAGGAACCTCAACAGTCTGCATGGTAGTCCATGCACGTTACTCGTCTAAAAAACCCGTTACTACAAATAGGTTGAAACAAAGAGAGGGAGTGTTACTCCTCGATGATCTCGACGTTAGCCCTGGGCACCATGACCACCTTGCCGTCCTCCAGCTCGATGTTCACGACACGCACCTTGCTCTCGGACTCGAGCTGCTGAAGCTCCACCGGCAGGCTGTGAACCTTTCCGATTGCCCCGAAGTAGGGCTGACGAATGATCCTGATGGGGGTCCCAGGCACCATCCCCTGGGACAGCGCCTCGGCCTCCACCTCAATGTGTTCCTCGTGGGGGATGATTATCTCAGGCCTCAAGACCCCGGCCCTGATCTGGGTGGCGCCGTTGACGCTGGCCAGATACCCCTCGAACTCCTTGAGGAGCTCGAAGGTGCGCTGGTTCATAGTCATCTTCCCGAAGCCTTCCGTGATTATGATGGTTATGCCCACCTCCTCCTGACCGGTGATGGCTACGCCGATCTCCTCACCCGTGAACGTCGTCAGGTCGTCGTGCCTGATGCCACCGCTTACTATGGCGGAGACACCGACATCGACTGCCTTCTTCAAGGCGTCCAACGTGACAAGACTTCCGCCGATGAGCACTTTGCCCTCGTGTTCAGGTTTCATCATGTCGGCGTCCACCACCTGGGTGTTATCCTCGACGACGATGTGGACGTCACCGTGGGTCTCACCGCCGATGCCGAAGATCCCCTGGATGAACGCCGCGTTTGTCTCGATGACGGCGCCCTCCCTGGGCATGACCTCCACGACGGTGCCCGGGATGTAGGCGTCCACCTCCACCGGTATGGGCGCACCCCTCAGGATGACCTGCCCTGTGATCTCGCTGATGCTTTCAACGGTCCCGTCTATGGGAGACTCGACGTTCTTCTTGATGAACCCGAAAAGGGCGCTGTAGAACGCCATCTGCTCGCCCTTCTCTACTGTGTCTCCCACCTTCTTCTTCATGAACCGTGGGAGGTCCTCAGGCTCTAAGCCCAGCAACATGGCTACCTTGACGATCTCAGGGTCTCCGCTGATCTCCGTCCTGGCGACGATGTCGTCGTAGCCAACCTTGTCGCCTACCTTGGGGAAGACCTCTCCTAGGATAGGTAGACGTCTCAGTTTGTCGACTTTCATCGTCTTCTTTACCTTGAGGCCCGGCGTATAGGCGTGGGCCTCCTCGGCCTCCTTCTCTTCTCCGCTCGTTTTCTTCTCTGTCGCTGCGTCTACCATCTTAGATCAACGCCTCCAGCTTGCTCTCGTCGTATAGATCCATCGCCTTGAACCACTTCAGCAGAAGCTCCTTGCGCTTGTCCTCCTCCTCCGGCAGGTAGATGGGTCTACCGCGTGCGTCGAGCATCACCCCTGCGACGCCGCCGCTTACGGTGGCCTCAAGCTCTTTGCCGGGCCCCGCGCCGACGTCATACTCCTTCCCGGGGATTATCGTGGCTTTAGCCTCCTCGAGCTCGGTAAGCTTCACCAGCTTAATGTCTCCTAGGCTGAGTTCCTCCTTGACTATATCTCCGTTAGGCATCTCCAGATCCACCGTCATGACATGCTCGCCCGTCTTGCCGGTGCCTGCGGCCGCGATGTTCGTGCCAAGCCTCACGAGGCAGTCCTTGTCGAAGACGTTCCACGCCGCGTCACGGTAGACGGTGCTCAGCACTCCCAAGTGGGGCATCATGAACACGCTGTCCTGGAACATCCTCGTGATGCCCTCGGGCTGCCACGCGTCCGTCAGTATGTACATCGACTGGATGCGCCTCGGGGCGTGGCTCAGCAACCCTCCAGTGCCAGCGCAGATGTCGATGTTCATCATCTTGACGTATGTCTCCTCAAGGGCCTGGTCGAACATGTCGCTAATGGTCCTCTCAATCTGCACGCCCTTGAGGCGGGTTGCGATGGTCCTGTGGTGCTGCAGTCCCAGCCTCAAGGCCTCGCGGGCCACGCTGTGTTCGACGATCAAGTCCTCCAAGGTCTGGGGGATTGTGGTGGGCCTGATCATCTTATTCATTAGCCTTGAAGCCACTTCCTCTTCGTCGAGGTTGAAGGGCATCCATCTCATGATGTTTTCGATGCCCGCCTCTTTCATTACGTTGGTGACGCTGTAGCTCATCCCAAGGTTGGCGGAGACGCTGCGTACGAATCTTCCTTCCATAACCGAGTAGACATTGGTTGTCGCGCCTCCGAGGCCGACGCCGAGCACGTTCAGGTTGTATGTGTTGGCGATGAGCTGCATGGCCATGCCTTCTCCCGCCGGTGTCGGCATGATGTCGACGTCGGTCCACTTCATGAGCCTGGTGTAGCCCGGTGCGTGGCTCATGACGTGCTCCATGAAGAGCTCGTGGACTGCGCGTCTAGCCGGCTCAGTATTCTCCTGTTCCAGGACTGGCCTTATGTTTTCCACCATGTCGAGTGCGAATCCTTCCTTGAGGAGCGCCTCGATCTGGGGCCTGAGCACCTTGTTGCCTGCATAGACGATGGGCAGCTTGTAGGCCACGCCGAGGCGGGGCTTCGGCTCCGCCGCCTTGATCAGCTCCGCGATCTCCATGACGTGGCTGCTCGCGCCGCCGTCTGTGCCGCCCGCCATGAGTATCATGTCGGGCCTGAGGCTCCTGATCCTTCTGATCTTCTGGTATGGCTGCCTGCCGTCGTCCCTGGCTATTACGTCCATGACTATGGCGCCTGCGCCGAGGGCCGCCCTGTTGGCGCTCTCGGCGGTCATGGACTTGATTAGGCCGGATACCATCATCTGCAGGCCCCCGCCTGCGCTGCTGGTGGTTACGTAGAGGTCTACGCCCTTCTCGCCGTCGTAGGGCACCACTATGCCGCTGCCGTCCGGGGCCAGAAGCTTGTGTCCGGTCAACTCCTCTACTTCACGTACCGCGTTCTGGACCCCGAGGGTAACGTCCTCGTAGGGCGCTTCGACTGTTGTGGGTGCTTCTCCTGCTACAAGGAACCTCCACTCGCCGTCCTTCTTGTGGAAGAACCTTGCTTTGGTTGTGGTGGAGCCTACGTCTGTAGCAATTATGAACTGCATTTCCTCTGTTGGCTTCTTGAGGGTTGCCATACTGATTCATATTCAGTCGCAGGTGATCATGGATAAGGTTTTCTAAAGCACCGTAGCTATGAAAACTATCTAGAAGGGAAGCCAGTCCCGCCAGGTTTTGTTCTTTTTCGGCTCAGCCTGCTCGTCAGAGGCTGTGTCGGTTTCTGGTTTCTCGTCCTCCTGAGTTGCCCCCGCTTCTAGCTCCTCCTCTTTCTCTCCGTATTCTCCTCTAGCCATTTCCTCTAGGATGGTGATGAGCTTCTCCACGTTCTTGCGTTCCTCGAACACGTTGATCAGGTTCTCTCCTAACTCGTTGGCGGCGGGCCCGAAGGCTGGGAGAAACGGGGAGATCATGAGCCTGCTCATCTCGCCGCCTATGTAGACGAGGGGCTTGACGCTCTCGAGGGTCAGTATGGCGGGGGTCTCCATGCCGTACTGCTGTATTTTCTCAGCGGCCTTCCTTATTATCTCGTCTACCTCTTCCTCGGATAGCTCCTCGTCGTCGGGTAGAGAGGGGAACATCTCGGTTATCCCTCGGGTGGCTTAGGATTTAAAGCGTTGGACGTATCTGTTCTCAGTTTATGAAGGCGGCTTAGAGAGGCTCTGCTTGAGAGCCAGGTAAGAAGCCGTGGCTCCTCCGAGTACTAGACAGATCAGTAAGATGCCGAAGAAGGCGAGGTTGGACTCCTCGACGAAGGCTAGGAGCGTGACTGCTATGAACGCCCACGATGCGAGAGCGGACTTTATCCCTACGGCGAGATGAGCCGAGTCGGTTCGTCTACATACTAGGTATGAGGGCGCGAGCCCTGCGAGGTAGTATACGGGGTAAGCCAGTAGGCTAGGCGTACCCGCCACCGTCTTTATCCAGAAGTAGACTAAACCGTAGGCGAGTGCAGCCGCCGCCATGTAGTCGGTCGTTGACGGTTTCCTCTCCTCGTTGGTCAAAAGTGTTCACTATCTAAAAGGGTGCTTGGGTTAAGAGTTTACGGTTAAATAAAAAATGGGGTTTTTGGTTCCCTTAGTTTATGCGATTATCTGCAGCCACTCTCTCAGCAGGAATATGACTCTTCCCTGGTACATGCCGAACCTGGTCATCACCGTGTTGCCGAAGCTTGCGCCGAGCGCTAGAAGGATCATCCATCTGCCGATCTTCGGCCCCCAGCCCAGTGTGTCTTTGTGCATGCCTTCATACGTGAATATGAAGTGGCTGAGCGCCGTGATCACGCCGACGAAGGTTATTATGTTGTTTATGCTGCCCATCGCGTCTGACGCTATCAGAGGCGACGACGCGGTTTGAGCGATCTGTAACGTGAAGTCGCTGTGGATGCCCGCCCTGATGCTGATGCCGACGCCGTTCCCGACGAGGAAGGCGATGGGGTATCTGTAGAGCCAGTAGTACTCCTTGCTGTAACGTGCGTAGAGCAAGATGCCGAGAAGGAAGACGACGATGTATATCATCTCTCCCTGCATTAGGTGGCTCCAGCCGTAGTCACGGATGTTCCTGACGCCCATGACGATCTGGTGGCCGGCCGCCACTCCGATGAATGTGTTCTCGGCGAACTTGAAGACCTTATTGTCCCTGAAGGCGTAGCTTGTTGCGGCGAGTGTAAGGAAC
>Ga0307438_1002206_pt1 | contig 11623 bp, 9 predicted proteins | sample SalMarWE160110MG_FD_202144 | JGI IMG/M metagenome (GOLD analysis project Ga0307438, IMG submission 202144) | Salt marsh sediment microbial communities from the Plum Island Ecosystem LTER, Massachusetts, United States - WE1603-110 | ecosystem: Environmental > Aquatic > Marine > Intertidal zone >...
TCTAGGGCTGTTCTGGCAGAAGTACGGTGAGGTGACAGTGCAAGAATATCGTCACGCCCGCGCCCTGGGCAGGCCGTGCTTTGTCTACATCCGCGACAAGGACCTCCAACGCGAGAAGGCATTGGAGGATTTTCTGCGGGGCGAGGTCTACGATCTGCAAAAAGGCGTCACCTACGACTACTTTGGCAGCGCCGTAGAATTGGGCGAACAAGTCTCCGACAACATCATGGCTTGGCTCGTGCGTCGGCACCGGGAGATGACGGCAGAGATTCAGGAAGCTCGCGTTTCTCAGGATGAGATCGCTCGTCTCCAGGCCGAGGTAGACCGTCTTCAGGCTGCCAGCCGCAATCCTCTGCCTCAGGGCACTGCCGCCGACTACCTGGCCCAGCAGATGAGAGCCTGGTTTAAGACTCTGGGCTACCGTTTTGAGAGCCACGGGGTCCGAGCCGAGGACTATTTCGAGTGGATCATCAATGTCCTGGTGCGGCGGGGGTACGATCGTATCCTGGTGCGCGGTATTGAGGGTGAGGCTGAAGTGGGCGATATCGCTGCCCTCCGCCAAGCTGTGGATGTGCAAAGGACCGATGAGGGATGGCTGGTGGCCCCCCGCCGGAAAAGCCAGGCTGCCTGCGAGGAAGTCGAAAAGAGGGAAAATCGCGACCTCTTCTGCTACACTTTCGACGAACTGCTGGACGAGCGCGCTGACTTTAGCGGCTACCTTAGTTGGCTGGAGGCTGAGGTGAAGCGCCGGGGTGTCAACACGATGTATGTCCCCTTGGCCTGTACCAAGGAGGAGTTCGATCCGAACACCAGGCAGAAGGCAGGGGAAAGTCGTTATGATGAACGCAATGGCTGGATAGATGGTTATGTTGACCGCTGGTTGGATGACCCGTCCAAGGAGCACATTTCCATTCTGGGTGAGTTCGGCACTGGCAAGACCTGGTTCGCTTTACATTATGCATGGAGCGTAGCACGGCGTTATCGCAATGCTAAGGAACGAGGCGTCGAGCGGCCTCGCCTGCCCCTGTTTATCCCGCTGCGTGACTATGCTAAGGCGGTCAGCGTCGAGTCTCTCTTCTCTGAGTTCTTCTTCCGCAAGCACGAGATTCCCTTACCCGGTTATTCTGCCTTCGAGCAACTCAACCGCATGGGTAAACTGTTGCTCATCTTCGATGGCTTTGACGAGATGGCAGCCAAGGTAGATCGCCAAAAGATGATCAACAACTTCTGGGAGCTGGCCCGGGTGGTGGTGCCTGGAGCCAAGGCCATTCTCACCTGCCGCACTGAGCACTTCCCAGAGGCTAGAGAAGGCCGCGCCCTTCTCAGCGCGAAATTGCAGGCCTCTACTGCCAAACTGACCGGCGAACCGCCCCAGTTTGAAGTGTTGGGGCTGGAGAAATTCAATGATGCCCAAATCCGCCAGGTATTGTCTTTTCGAGCCGGACAAACCACAGTAGAACAGGTGATGGGCAATCCCCAACTCCTGGACCTGGCGCGCCGGCCGGTGATGACTGAGTTCATCCTGGAAGCGTTGCCCGACATTGAGGCGGGCAAGCCAGTGGACATGTCGCGTATTTACCTATACGCTGTGCGGCACAAAATGGAGCGTGACATCAAAGCCGAGCGCACCTTTACGTCGCTGGCCGATAAACTCTATTTCATGTGCGAACTATCGTGGGAGATGCTCTCTACCGACCGGATGAGCCTCAACTACCGCGAATTCCCTGACCGCCTCCGCCACTTGTTTGGCCCCGTTGTGCAGGAACAAAAGGACCTGGACCACTGGCATTTCGACATGATGGGCCAGACTCTGCTAGTCCGCAACGCTGACGGCGACTACACTCCGGCACATCGTTCTCTCTTAGAGTTTTTTGTAGCCTACAAGTTTGCCAGTGAACTAGGTATTCTGGCCAATGATTTCACTGAACTAGCCCGAGTACAGTCGCACTTGGACGTAGATGCGGAACCTGAAGACTATGTTTGGACAGACTACTTTCGACGTAATTTAGATCAGACAGGAGCTATTGAGGTTATTGTGCCCTTGCGAGGATTTGTTACTGAAGAAATGGATATGCTAGCGAAGACTGTGGGACAGGCACCGCTGAGTAGTGCAATCCTGGACTTGATGGGAAACATGCTTAGCCTAGATGAGGAGTCAGTCAAGGAACGATTGTTAGCAGTTATCACAGAGACAAGAGGTAAGACCACACAGGCAGTGGGTATGACTGGCAGCAACGCTGCCATTTTGATCGCCCGCTGTGACTTGCTAGCCCTCAAAGGTTTGGATCTCTCTGCTGTCAATCTAAACCATGTTGATTTTAGTAATGTTGATCTTACCGAATGTAACTTGCAGGGCGCAAATCTTCAATACGCACGGTTCCGCGGCACTAGGTTGGAGAACGCTGACCTGCGCGATGTAGATTTGGACAATGCCCAATTCTCTCATCTAGGTGAAGTGAACTGTGTGGCTTTCAGTCCTGATGGAATGATGATAGCCAGCGGCGGCGAAGACTGTAATATACACATTTGGGATGTAAGGACAGGAGAGGAATTGTTCACACTTAGAGGCCATATTGGTGAAATAGGTACTATATGCTGGAATCCAATTACTAAAGACCTTTTCAGTGGAGGAAAGGATGGAAGAATTTTTCAATGGCTCTGGCCAGAACTAAAACGAAAAGAGTTTCCAAATGCGGGTGTTGGGTCAGTTCTTGCAATCTCAATCGCGCCAAATGGTCGCTTCCTGGCTTATGGCGGAGCGCACGGTAGTGCAACTAGTCTTTGGGATTTAGATACAAGAACTCTAAAAACGAGATTTGTAGAACTGTCTTATGCAACTAGTCATATGACCTTTAGTCCAAATGGAAAATACTTATGTATTATTAACGATTCATCTGTTTTGCTAATATACGATACAGACTTAGAAAAAAACGTTCTTTGGCAAGCAGGGGGAGTCAAAAGCTATTACGAGTCGGCTGAGTTCTTGGATAATGAAAACCTGGTAGCAGGATTACGTTCGGAGTTGGCTCTTTACAAAGACAGAAATACTCTCGAATTATACGAATTTGTTCACAAAGGGGCGATAGTACGTCAGCAAGAACACTCTTCTAAGGTTACATGTTTGGTGTCATCGGCTGACAACAGAGTCCTGTTTGTTGGTGGAGATGTTGCTTTAAGCTGTTGTGAGCTGAAATCATTAAGATCATTAGCTAAATCCGAAGGCCACTTTAGAATAATCTCATCTCTTAGCAGGAACAATGCTGGCACTTGTTTGGTAAGTGGCTCTAGAGACGGGACCTTAAGATTCTGGGATGCTCGTCTTTTTGTCAAGCACGATGGCGAGCCGAGTATAGACATCATTGAATACTCCTCTTCTGACCTTTCCAAAATCACTGACGATCCAACCACCTGGCCCGAGTGGTGGCAGAAGTGCAAGATCAAGGTGCCGGAGGGAATGGTGCCCAACCCGGACTTCGGCAGGTGCTTGCGCACTATCGAGCAGAAGCTCAACTGCCGGGGGCTGCGACTGGCTGGGGCCAAGGGGCTGGATGCGGAGGCACCGACAGGCAAAGGCACCCTTGGTGGATGGCTGGCGAAATGGGGAGCGGTCTTAGAGTAAGAGGGAGGCAATCACTGTCCGATAACAAAGCTGCTTTCCCTGGATGGAAAATAGGCCAGGGCGAGGAGAATTAGGAAGGAACTAACATGAAAACACAACCAGGATTCGCAGGCAAAGCGCTGACGGCAGCGCAATTGGAAGAGACGGTTGACCTCTTTGTTCTGGTCACTCTGGAGGGCGAGCAATTGAAGGTTAAGCCGGACTGGGGATGAGATGACGAAGACCGAGAAACGACCACAAACCGAGGTCGAAGAGGAGAACGGTCCTCAAGTGGAGGAAGAGCCCCTTCAGGCTGAGGCTGAAGAGGAAATGCAGCCTCAAGTGGAAGAAGAGGCTCTTCAGACCGAGGCCGAGAAGCGGGAGAAATCGCGCTGGGAAGCGCTCCTGCTGGAGGCTGAGGTGATTGCCGCCAACCTGAAAGAGAGCGGCACCCGACGGTGAGGTGCGCTGTGAAGCGGGAACAAGGCATGGATTCGGTGATCAGTCGCCTGGAAGCCGGTGTGGAGGAGAAGCGGACTCAATTCCAAGAGGGGTTCGATGCCTTCGCCGCTCGCCACGAGTTGACGGACTGGGAGGGCTGGCTCAGTCCCTACGACGAAGAGACGTACGACTTCGTTCTGCAAAGCATCGGCCCAGACGACGTAGTTATCGAGATCGGCGCTGGCGACCTGCGCCTGGCCTTGCGGCTGGCGGAGCAGGCACGAAGGGTTTACGCCGTGGAGGTCAATCCTCTCCTGGTTGGCGCTGCTCTGCAGGCCATCGGCTTTGATCTACCGCGCAATCTGCTGGTCATCTGCGCCAACGCTCTGGACCTCACCTTCCCCGCCGGCATCACGGTGGCTGTGCTTCTCATGCGCCATTGCCAGCACTTTGGACGATACGTGGACAAGTTGCGAGCCGCAGGCTGCCAGCGGTTGCTGACCAACGCTCGCTGGAAGAGCGGGGTGGAGAGCATTGACCTCACTCGCCCCGGCGTTCCCTTCGGAGAGCTGATCGAGGGCTGGTACGCCTGCCGCTGTGGGGCGGTGGGCTACGTGGGTCGGGGCGAGCGGTCGGATGCACCACCGGTGGAGGTAGTTGACTGCCCTGCCTGCCGATCAGGTTTGACGTTTCACTATATTTTTGCGCAAAACTCAGGGGGCTGCATTAATAGACCCCCCCGAGTTTTGCGCGAAAATCGCGGACGAGAAAGGGTGGGCTTCACGGCGAAGCCCCTTAGCACCATAACCCTTCCGAGACTTGCAGGACCTCAGTCCAGATCAAAGGTGGTCAACAAACGCTGCAAGCAATAGCGCATTTCGTCCGCATATGGATGGGTCTTTAACAAAGCAACCCGATGTAGCCGTCCGTTTTCGAAGACCATTTGGCCTGGAATGGTGAACAGGTCGTGGACCAAGCGTTTGGGGCCAAAGCTCTCCAAAGCTGATCCGGCTAGCATCCAAGGCTGAAGCCAAGCCGCGAGATTGTGGGCCACATCGGTCAGCACGATCCAGGCTTCTTGGGCGTTGAACGATTGCTTGCGACGCAGATGAAGCCAGAGGCCCGACTTGTCAGAACGAATTTCGACCTCTGTTGTTCCACGGTCATCATAGACATTCCACAGGTCAAAGACGGGAAGCGGGAGGGTAGACAACAGGGTGGCATGGTCCAGCTTTTGTTTCGCATGATTGTACCAGCGCAACAAATAGGCCTCCAGACGACGGCCCAGGCGCAATTGGCTGGGCGCAGGAGCTGCCCAGTGGTCGGGCCGATGGGGGTCAACTTGCCACGAGGCTTCCGGGGTGCGTTTGACCCACGCTTGGGTGCGCCGTCCACTGTAGCCCTTCATGAGCACCGGGAATCCCTCCCACAAGATATAGCTGACGTTGGCATCGGTGCCCAATTCGGCATCACTGCGAATGATGATCTGGCGTCGCTGGTCCTTCGTCCACGGCCAGTGCATCAGCAGTTGCTTCAAAGCTGGTTTGCAATATTCATAGGCATGGCGATCACCAGGGTAGAGCAGGGAGAGAAGACTCTCGTGGTAGCCCGCCATCGTGAAGCGAATGACGTGGCGGCAGTACTTGTTTCTTTTCCCGCTTACCCATCCTTTGCGACTCCCCTCAGCGCGCCTGGAGGCCAGCAGGCTGGTCGCGTCGATGTCTAAGAGCAACGGCTGATGCCAATCATGATGGTGCAACTGACTGTGTTGCTTCGAGAGCGCCAAATGTCCAGCCCGCAGTTGGTCAATGTGTTGCTGGTTCAGAGCATCCAAGGTCTGGGCAAGATTGGATTGTTCCGCAAAGCATGACCGTTGCCACGCGGTGGCCAAGGCCCGTTCGGGCCGCAGGCGCGTATTGACTTGGTTCAGACTGCGACAACCAGCCATGATAGCCACCACCACATCTTGCAACTTGGCCTCTGGCGTGTGATCGTAGACTTTCATGTCTACCTCAAGAGGAGACCATAGCGGCTGCAAGAGCCCGCTACGGGTGAAGCAGTAGCCGACAACGGCCAAGGGGACAAAAGAACAGTGACCCTTCATCTCGTCAAGCACAATCTGGACAGACATAGCACCTCCTTACGATAGTTGATTTTGGTGAAGCGGTGCTATTATCTGCCTCAGCAGGCTATTGTCAAACGTGATGGGGCAGTCGTCCCCACGGATTTGCTTTGTCCCCACCGACCTGCTGATGCCCTTGCGCCAGAGATGCAAAAGGGGGGGGCTTGCTGGAAAAGACCCTTTGGCGACCATGCTATGAACTTATGTTAAAGTACACTCAGTTCACGCAAAACTAAGGGGGCTGCATTAATAGACCCCCCCGACTTTTGCGCGAAAGTAGCGTTTGACAAAGGGGGGAGCTTTGAGTCGGAGACCCTTTGACCCATTATTGGACATAAAGTCACTTTTCAGGCCATTTCTCGACTTAAAACTGCTCAGTTCGCGCAAAACTAAGGGGTCTCCATTAATAGAACCCCCCGACTTTTGCGCAAAAATAACGTTTCACGTCCCAAACGTGATGATGAACTCCGAGCCGCCGCCCTCACGCGGCCGAACCCAGGCCCGGCCGCCGTGCCGTCTGGCGACCAGCCGGACGATGGCCAGCCCCGCGCCCGTTCCCTCGACCTCGCGCCCCACGGCTCGCTGGAAAAGATCGAAGATTCGGTCTGCGTGCTCCGGCTCGACACCTGGGCCACGGTCCCGGACGACGATGCCCACGCCCACAGGCTCGCCCTCTGCCGGCTGGTACGGCGCGATCTCGACCTCAGGCGCAGCGCCCTCGCGCGTGAACTTGAGGGCATTGGTGACCAGGTTGTACACCGCCTCGGTCGCCCAGGTCTGGTCCACTCGGAGTCTGGGGAGGTCCTTGGCGACCTGGACCACGGCCCCGGTCTCCTTGATCCTGGACTCAAGACGCTCCAGCGCCTTTTGCACGATGAGCTCGCCCTCGACCTCCTCCGTTGGCGGCTCCATGCGTTGGGCACGGGCTAAGGCCGTGATGTCGTCTATGAGTTCAGTCATCCGCTCCGACCCCAGGACGACGCGCCTGAGGAAGTCTTGCCCTCTCTCATCGAGTTTGTCCGCGTACTGGTCATTCACCATGCGCGAGAAGTTCTCGATGGCCCGCAGCGGCTCCCTCAGGTCGTGGGAGGTGACATGGAGGAGCATCTCCAGGTCGCGGTTCACCGCGCTGTTCTCCTCTTCCACCCGCTTTATTTTGGAGATGTCCCGCGCGCTGCCCAGCACGCCGGTGATGCGGCGGCGTGCGCCGCGCAGCACGGTGGCGTTGTAGCTCACCGGCACCCGCCGCCCGGATTTGGTCACCACGATCAGTTGATAGTCCTCGACCTTCTTCTCTGCCAGCACTTGATCAATGCCGTCCTGGGCGTGGTCGGGGTCGGCGAAAAACTGCCGGAAGGGCTGCCCGATCAGCTCCTCGCGGCGGTAACCGCTGATGCGCTCCGTGGCCCGGTTGACCTCGGTGATGATCCCCTGGCGGTCGGTGGTCATCAGGATATCCATCATGGCGTCCATCATGGACTGGCGGTTGGCGTTGGCTGCCTCCAGTTCCTCCATGGTGGACTGCATCTCCTCGTTGGTGGCCTCCAGTTCCTCGGAGGTGGCCTGGAGTTCCTCGTAGTTGGCCTCCAACTCCTCACTGGTGGCCTGCAGGTCGTTGATCAGTTTGTTGACCTGGGTCATGTCTCGGGCCGTGCCCAGGATGCGGGTGATGCGACCCCGCACGTCTCTCAAAACGGCGGCGTTGAGGGAAATCGGAACTTCTTGGCCGTCCTTGGTGACCAGGGTCAGGTCGTAGTCGGAGACCTCCCCTGCCTGGATCACCTGCTCGATGCCGGCCTGGGCGCGCTCAGGGTCGGTGAAGAAGTTGGCGAACGGCTTGCGCAGCAACTCCTTGGCGCTGTAGCCGCTGATGCGCTCCAGGGCCGGGTTGGCCTGCATGATGGTCCCTCGGGTTGAGGTAGTCATCAGGATGTCCTGCATGTTGTCCATGAGAGACTGGCTGTAGGCCAGGGCCTCCTCTGCTTCCTCGCTGCGCTGTCGAACGGTCTCCATCAGCCTATTGGCGCGCTCCAGGGCGTCGTAGAAGCGGTTGGCGCGATCAAGCCGCTGCCCGTCCAACAGGCGCAGCATCTCGGCCACTGCCTGCTCCCACGGCTCCCACTCGATGTGAGCGGTGTCCCGCATCCCCGGGACGCCGTGGCCTCGAGGGATGTTGCGGACGGTCCGGGGAGGTATCCCCGTGTTCACGGCATCGCTGGTGGTCGTGGGACGGGTCTTGAGAGCCTTATGTCCCCTCGCGTCGCGTGGTGTTTTAACCTTTCTCATGATTTTGTCTCCTTTCGTGATGTGTAAAACGTAATGCGTAAAACGTGATGCGTAAGAATGAACTTACGCTTCACGTTTCACGTTTTACGTCTTACGTTTCAAGTGTTGCATACTCCATAATCTTGCCGGCAATCTGCTCCAGAGGCAGCACGTAATCAATGGCACCCGCTTCGATGGCTGCCTTAGGCATGGCAAAGTAGCGGGCGCTCTGTTCATCTTGCGCGATAGTCACCCCTCCTTTCGCCTTGATCTCCTGGCAGCCGCGCGCCCCGTCGCGGCCGGTGCCCGACAGGACGACCCCGATCACCCGCGATCCAAATTCCTGAGCCGCCGAGGCGAAGAGCACGTCAGCCGAAGGGCGCACGTAGTGCACCGGCTCGCCCAGATCCAGGACAAGGCATCCATTCTCAATGCGGAGGTGCTCTCCTGGCACGGCGAGGTAAGCCACTCCTGACTCCAGGGGCAGCCCCTCCTCAGCCAGGCGCACCGGCAGCGGGGAGAGGCGGGCCAGGTGCTCGGGCAGATGAGTCGGTCGGTCATCTCGCAGGTGCTGCACGATGAGCACCGCGGCCGGCAGGTCGGCCGGCAGGCGGGAGAGCACCTGTGTCAGGGCGTCAATCCCACCCGCCGAGGCGGCCATGACCACTACATTTCGGATTTCGGAATGCTCCATTTACGTTTCACGTTTCACGTTTTACGTTTCACGTTTGCGATACAACTTCGCCTTCCTATCCACGCACTGAAACAGCCCCTTCGTCTCCCCCATCGGCACCTCGGCCTTGCCCAGGAGGAGAAAGCCACCTGCTTTCAGCCCCTCGTGGAAGCCCTGCAGCACCCGCGTCTGCAAGGTGGGGGTGAAGTAAATGAGCACATTGCGGCAGACCACCAGGTCCAGGTCGCGGTAGGGCGGGTCGCTGCCCAGAGCGTGCACCTCGAAAGTCACTAAACTCCTGAGGGCCGAGCGCACTCGGAAGTCCTCGCCCTTGGCGACTAAGTACCTCTCCAGCCATGCCGGCCGGATACCCTCAACAGCCTTCGGGCCAAACAATCCTTCCTGGGCACGATCCAACGCTTTGGCGTCAATGTCAGTAGCCACGATGGTGATCTCGAATTCGTCCACCATGGTGCCCAGCATCTCTAGGAGCAGCATGGCGATGGAATACGGCTCCTCGCCGGTGGCGCAGCCGGCACTCCAGATGCGGAGGGGATGGGGAGATGAGGTGATCAGGGTGGGCAATACTACTTTCTCCAGCGCCCTGAACGCCACGTCGTCGCGGAAAAAGCTGGTGACGTTGATGGTCAGGTCATTGAAGAGCTTGTCGTACTCGGTGGGGTCCTGGTCCAGGACGCCAGCGTAGTCGGCATAGGTCTCGGCGCCACGAGCGCGCAGCCGCCGGCCCAGCCGCCGGGTTAGGGTGGATTCCTTATACTCCCGGAAGTCAAATCCCCGTTCGCGGTAGACTTTCTCCAGGAGACATTGCAGTTCCTTGCCGCCCTCAGTCATAACACTACACCCGTTCTCCTTTATCTCGAGGTGAGGTATCGCACCGATCGCTGGAGTTCCTCGATTTGGAGCGGCTTGACTAGACAGTCATCCGCCCCGCAGCGAAGCAGTTCCTGAACCACCCCATTCTTTCCAGATCCAACTACCCCCACAACCTTGATGTGCTCTGTCTCGGAATCACTCTTTATCTTCTTGCAGACCTCAAGCTCGTCGGTCTCAGGCTGCGTCAGGCCCAGAACGATGAGGTCCGGCTTGAAGGCCATGACTTGGACGCCGGCCTCATAGCCATTGCTGGCGGAAGCGAACTCGTAGACCTCGCTATCCTCGCGCAATGCCCTGACGATCAGCTCAACGGCGTCTGGCTCATCGTCCACCACGAGAATCCTCACCGTGCCATACGACAGCTTTTCCCCCTGAGCATTCTGGGGCGGCCTCGCGGACCGAGATCGCTGTCGGCTCCCCTCCAGGTACTCGTGTAGCATCGTCAGGCTGTAGCGGCGATGCCCCCCGGGAGTGCGGAAAGGTGTCAACTCCCCTTCCTTTTCCATCCTGCCCAGGGTAGCCAGGCTGACATTCAGGTACTCCGCGGCCTCTCGTGCCCTTAGTAACGACATTTTCCCCTCTGTGACGTCGCTCAAGCTCATTCAAGCAGTGGCAAACGTGTCAAATCACAATCAAAGTATAGCATACTTTCCCAATCTGTGGGTGAAAGTAGGGTGAACCCTGTATGAATTTTGCGTGAAGAGGAGTTGCCGATTCAATAAAGATATGGTATACTTTGTTCGTAAAGGCCGAGGAGAACAAAGTGGACATCCGGGAAATACAACTTCGAGTCAACAAGGGCTTTTATCTGACCAAGCGAGATGCCATTCTACATGCGATCAAAGAAGGTTTCGCTCGGCAAGATATGGTTGACGCAATCATGTCGGGGCAAGTTATCGAAGAGTACCCAGATCGAAATAGAGTTCTGATATGCGGCAGGACAACTCTGTCACCTCAGGTGACAATATACCTGCATGTGCTTTGTGAGTACAGTGACCCGGTGTATATTGAGATCATAACAGCCTACATCCCTGATGAAAGGATATGGGAAAGCCCTCCTTTCTATCGAAGGAAAAGAAGGTAATGGACATGAATAAACCCACACCCGCGTGCTCAGAATGCAACACAAAAATGCAGTGGAGCAAAACCGTCTTCGAATATCGCGACGATGGCATTCAGATAAGTATCCCGGACGTACCGGCCTGGGTGTGCCCCACCTGCGGAGAGGTATCTTTTACTCCAAAGACAACCGATCAACTTATAGAAACCTTGCGGGAGCTGGTCGCAACGGCCAAGAAAGCACGGCGGAGGCAGCCCCTCCTGCGCGAATATCTGGTCAAGGTGGCGTAGCGGGCTGTAGACAAAATGCTGCAAGGAATTCGAGATGGCCATGTCCTTGCCGCCGGGGGAAGCCCGATGCTAAAGCCATCGGGCTGAAAGAGCAAAGCCCTTCGGGCTGGTCATTCCACTAGCTTTCCAGGGCCGGGACGGAGGTCGGTCTCTACGAGCCCACTGTTCCGTTGGGGTTGCAACTCCCGCTGAATCTTGAGCAACAATTCAGGTGAGCGTTCACCTGAATTGTAAATCCTGCCCGTCCGCTGTTCTTCACCCGCAAAGCAAAAAGCCGAGG
>Ga0307438_1002221_pt1 | contig 11555 bp, 9 predicted proteins | sample SalMarWE160110MG_FD_202144 | JGI IMG/M metagenome (GOLD analysis project Ga0307438, IMG submission 202144) | Salt marsh sediment microbial communities from the Plum Island Ecosystem LTER, Massachusetts, United States - WE1603-110 | ecosystem: Environmental > Aquatic > Marine > Intertidal zone >...
GGCCAGGAAATCTGGTCGAAGCTCGACAGTGACACCCTGCGAAAGGTCGTTTATGCTACCGAGGGTGGCAAATATTTGTCTGTAAGGCCGGGCACGACGCTCGACCTGGGCCAAATTTATGAAGACCTTATCGCATCTGCTCAAAAGCGCGAGCTTCGGTCGGTAACAATGATGAAATATGATGAGAAGTTTCAAATTTTTTTGGCCTGTGGCTTAGTACTTCTTATCTGTGAGGCTTTGACAAGTGAACGCAAAAAAACTGCATAGAATAATACTAACTATATCCTTCGTTTTCATCTCTGCCGGGACAGCCCACGGCGAGTCCGTCCAGGCTCTCGTACGAGACGCAAACAAACTATACGCAAACGACGATTTCGGCCGGGCAATAAATAAATATGATCAGGTCCTTATTGAAAATCCGCAGGCACTGCCGCCGAAGTTCAATAAAGCAAACAGCTACTATCGACTCGATGACCTCGCCGGCGCAATCGATTTATACAAGGAGGTCGCAGCAGAAAGTAAAGACATGAGCCTTGTCGAAAAGGCCAAATACAATCTTGGAAATTGCCATTTCCAAAAAGGCACAAAACAAAAAGACTCCGACCTCCAAAAGGCCCTCGACGAGCTCCAGACCAGCATTAGCTATTGGCGGCAGGTTCTGGATATGAATCCTGAGAATGAAAAAGCCGCAAGAAATATAGAAGTCGCCCGGCTGCTCATCAAAGACATTATCGACCAGCTCAATAAGCAAAAAGAACAACAACAGCAACAACAAAATCAGCAAGATCAGCAATCTAGCCAATCGCAACAGCAACCTCAGCAAGGCACCGAGCAGGAACCGAACCAGCCACAACAGGCTGAGCAACAAAATGAACCGAATCAGCCGGAACAAAAACAGGCAGAATCTGAGCAACAAAAGCAACAGTCCGCAGAGCAGCAGCACCAAGAAGAACAAAAATATGCCATGCCGGACACAACTGCCGATGAAATACTCGACAAGGAACAACAACAGAGAAAGCAAAGACAAATTCTTCGCAGGGCCCGTTACCAAAAGGTCGATAAGGATTGGTAGTATGAAGATATATTGCTTTGTAGAGAAGTCTCACTGTCATTTCGACCGAAGTCCCGATAACCATCGGGACGAAGTGGAGAAATCTATTCAAAAACAGACCTGTCCCGAGCCAAGCCGAGAGATTTCTCGACTCGCCTTCGGCTCGCTCGAAGTGACATTCCAAACTCTTTTCAACAGAGCAAAGATATATGTAACTTGGGCTTTATTGATTTGTACTGTCGCATGCGCCTTTTCAGCCAGCGCCTTCGCCGATGTACAGGTGTATGCTCAGGTTGACACATCGCAGGATATTTACGTGGGCGAAAGTTTCGCTTACATGATTATCATCGATGGCGAAAATAAACCTGGTGAAGTAGACCTCGCCCCGCTCATGCAGTACCATCCACAAAGTGTCGGCAACAGAGATGTCTCACAAACCTCTATTAGCATCATCAATGGCCGCACAACAAGAAACGTTACTAAACGATATGTAATGAGCTACTCGCTAACCGCAGATAAGCCAGGCACTATACAATTGCCACCTGTAACAGTCACGATTGACGGCAAAGAATATCTTACTAATCCTGTAACCGTAAATGTCCTCAGGCCTGGGACCACCGACCAGTTAGACCTCGAAGTCACTCTTTCAGAGCAGACATGCTATGTTGGTCAGCCAATAATAATGACAGTGAACTTCTATATCTCTGCCGACATCGGCGATTTCCAATTCAAAATCCCTGTATTTAGCAGTGACGACTTCTACATCGAGGATCCCGACAGCCGACCACCCCAGGCCAAACAATATCGCCTCCACTCAGGGGTCACCGCCTTCATTAGCCAGCATCGCGTAGTTCACAACGCAAAAGATGCTATTCTGCTTTCTTTTAGCAAAGTTCTCATCCCCAAACGTTCCGGACGAATGGATATTCCAGCAGCTTCTGTCTCTGCTGATGTTGCTGTTGGCTTGGCGCGTTCACGCGATTCGTTCTTCGATGACTTTGGCTTTTTCGGCTCACGAAAACAATATAAACGATTCATGGTAAGCTCCGAGTCTTTATCGCTAACTGTATTGCCACTGCCCGAACAGGATAAACCTCCACAGTATTATGGCCTCGTTGGACGCTATGCAATTTCAGCCTTAGCTACGCCAACAAAAATAAATGTCGGCGACCCTATTACATTAACCATAAAAATCGGCGGTGAATTCCTGAAGCCTGTGCGGTGGCCTGAACTCGAAGAAATTCCCGAAATGGCAACCAATTTCAAAATCCCTTCTCAAAAAGCATCGCCAGCAATCGAAAATGGCTATAAAATCTTCACACAAACAATACGTGCCAATAATGATAACGTTACAGAGATACCCCCCATCCCACTGGCATTATTCGATCCCGATAAGGGCGAGTATTTAGTTGCTAAAACCGACCCAATTAAACTCGAAGTAGCGCCAACGAAAGTGCTGACAAACGCAGATATGCAAGGAATGGACTCTGTGCCAATTAACAAAGAAGTTGAAGCAATAAAAAAAGGGCTATCAGCCAACTACGAAGGCGCTGATGTCTTGATGAACCAGACTTTCTCACCTTTGGCTGCTCTAACAAGTCCAGGCTACGCCGTTGTCTGGTCCGTACCCTTAGCTGGATTTGTTCTAAGTGTAATTATTAAACTCTTAACTCACACAAGCCCAGAGAGACAGGCAGTTAGGCGAAAAAGGCAGGCGTCTAAAAATGCCGTTCGACAGCTCAAAAATATCGCATCAACTGAGCAGGGCCGACAGCATGAACTGATCGCTTCTGCGATGAGAGTGTACATCGGCGAGCGCTTCGGCAAGAGCGCCGGCGCACTTACAGCCGATGACTGTCGTGACATAATCGCCACCTTTACAGGCGATGCACAAATAGCTAATAAATACGCTGATATAATAGCTAACTGTGAGGCTGCTCGCTATGCGCCGATGGCTGCAAATGTAAACGCAGAGACGATCAATGAAGTAATCGAACTTATTCGTTTGATTGAGAAGAAGTCTAAATGAAAATCTCTAAAGCAGCCAGGATTGTGCTTTTTTATATTCTTATATCTGGCCTGTTAGCCACTGCACAGGCCAGTCTGCCCAGAGAACAAATATCCTCGCTCTTCGAGCAGGCAAACGAAGCATTCAGACAGGCCAACTCGCTCACCAACAAGCCCGACCAGGCTAAAAAGCTCTATGAAAAGGCTATTCTGCTTTACGAAAAGATTATAACTGATGGTCAAACAGAAAATGCCAAATTATATTACAACCTTGCCAATGCTTACTTTTTGAAAGAAGATATTGGCCATGCAATCTTGAATTATCGCCGTGCAGAAATGCTCGATAGCTCTGACGCCAACACCCAGAAAAATCTGGCCTTTGCACGCAGCAAAACAATCGATAAATTTAAACAGAAGCCTGAAAAACGCGTCCTGCAAACTCTTTTCTTCTGGCATTACGACTTTCCGCTCAAGACAAAATTCTTGCTCGCCTGTATTTTTTTTGCGGTTATCTGTGTCGCATTGACAGTAACAATATGGTTAGGCCGAAACACACCAGCGACAGTAACAGCATTCATCGCTGCTATTCTCTGGCTTGCTCTGGCAGCCTCGGTCTTTACCGAAGCCAGACATCTCGCGGGCGCAGTCTGCGGCGTAATAACCGCTGACCATGTTGTTGCTCGTCAGGGTGATGGGCAAAATTATCCGGCCAGCTTCAAAGAACCTTTACATGCAGGTACAGAATTCGACCTGCTTGAACGCCGACCCAGCTGGTTCCACATAGAACTGCTCGACGATAGCGACTGCTGGATACCAGACGACTCCGCCGAAGTTATTTAACACTTACTTCATCCTCAATTTGCTGCTGGATTCCTGGATTCTTACCACCTTTAACTTTCCACTTTGAATTCATACCAAAGCTATAGGGAATCGGTCAGGTTGAGATTTGGAGCAGGCAGGCTGGTTTTTGGCCTAAAAATGGGGTTTAGGACGTTAGGCTGTGTGGCTTAGGTAATATAGGCAAGAAAAAAGCTGCAAAAACCTCGTAAAAAGTGAACGAAAGTGGACAAATCTGAGTGCTTTTTGAGCAAAAATTACAGGAAATTGGCCCTTTTTGACTGCGTTTTGATACCCACCTGAGTGAAACGATGGACCGTGGGAGAAGATTTGGCCTCGGAGGTTCTACCTATTTTTTAAGGAAAAGGGCTTGACTGGCGATACTATATATAGTACTATTATAATAGAAGGAAGAAGTGCTTATTTTTGATCCCGACGTCTTACAATGATGGCAAGGAAATACCAGCAGATGTTATTGACTAAGTTTTTGATGATCTTTATGTAAGCTTTGGCGGTTATACAATCGACGGGATTACTCAAGGAACCTGGAAAATGGAGGATGGAACAAAGGTGACAGACTGTTGTTATAAGATCTGGATCATAATGGATGAGGATAAAACACCCTTACTGGAACAACTGATTAAGAGATTCGTCCTATTATTGAAGCAGGAGGCTATATTGTGCGAGGTAATGGAATGGAGCGGAAAATTCATTGGCCCTGAATAAATATTCAGAGGATTTTTATGAATAAAACAAGTTATATACTAAAAAAGGCTAAGGAGCTTGCGAAAAAAACCAACACTTGGGCAGATCTTTCTAACGCGCTTTTTGACCCCTTTGATGGCGAGATAATCCACAACTTTCCCACCCAACAGGAGAGAGAAAGTTTTCGAAAAACAGAAGAGTATAAGCGCATACGAGAACTCCTTCGCAATAAGATGAATGAAACTGGCTTGGTGCATGGGGCAAGTGTGACTAAGAGTGGCAGGTTCGTGGTTAGATTACCTCGTTCCCTTCATGCTGCGCTTGAGACAGAAGCAGAAACAGAAGGCACAAGTCTGAATCAGCTTGTTGTGACAAAGTTGGCTGTCCAGTTGGATAATCTAGCCGGAGGAAGATTAGCTAGCCTAATTCAAGCCTTTGGTGAAGTAAGGGATGGATACTCTGTAGATCGAGTTATCGCGGATCCGCAACTTAATCGAAAGTTTTTGAGACGTTGTCGGGAATTGGGACTTTCAGGTACGGATTATGCTCTTAACTGGGAGCTTATGAATGCAAGAAAGGCTAAAAAGCTATCCCATCTACCTAAGACAAAGAGCTACACGGTGCGCGGAACTGATGAGTTTGAGTATGCCAGCGAGCTTGCCATAAGGTTCCTAGAGAGAACCCAAAATGCATCCCTCGATAAAATAATCTGTGATCCCGAATTGGCAGAAGAATTCGACAAATATGCGGAGCGATTAGCTCCGGGTTTCTCTCCTTTAGAGTACCGGTGGGTGGCTTTGGGGTTAAGAAAGGCAGGTCGGCGGAGTAGCAGGGCACAGAGAATTGAGGAGCCGGCCTTGGAAAGACTTGGGAGGGTTGCCTCATTTCGTTTGAGAGAAGTTCCTGACACTGGGGGCCTTTATTTGTTTTCAACAGATAAAGAACGCGTATTCCTGAGTCAAACAGACAATCTTCGGCATCGGTTAGAACGGCACATGGAGGTCAGTGATTCCCATGGTTTGCCTGATTGGTTGTGGAATGTGAAAAAGAATCCTCTTCAGATTGGAATTGCGTCGTTGCCAGATGTAACCAGAAGTCTGAGACAGGCAATAGAACTCCTGCTTGTCAAGCAATGGAAACCCATACTAAACTTTGTAAGAAGAGTTGCCTAATCTCTAGAGGAAAAAGGATGGTTGGTTGCTTTCTATCATAAGGTGATAAGGAATGGTACTTCGACCACCTGTAAAGTGGCATGGGGGGAAATATTACTTGGCGCAGCGCATTATCTCTTTATTTCCGCATCATCGGATTTATTTGGAGCCTTTTGGCGGAGCAGGTTCTGTATTATTGAATAAGCAACCAGTTGAAGTAGAGGCTTATAACGACCTTGACTTAAGGATAACCCGGCTATTTCGAGTTTTGCAGACGCAAGGCCGTGAATTTGTCGAGAGGGTTCGATTTATACCTTACAGCCAGTATGAGTTTGAGGAAGCTGCATGTTATCTGCCAAACGCATCTGACCTTGACAAGGCTATATGTGATTTTATAAGGTGGAGACAGTCTTTTGGAGGTAGAGGAAAGAGTTGGAGCTACACCACAAAGAGGGCTCGAGGTGGTATGGCCGGGGATGTTAACGCATGGTGGACTTCGATAGAGCAACTGCCTCAAGTAATCGAGAGGCTTCGTCGCGTTCAAATATTATACCAACCTGCAGTCGATGCAATACGGCGATTCGATGATTCAGACGCTCTTATATACTGTGACCCGCCCTATTTGCATGAGACGCGTGCCATTCACAGTCGGGATGTTTATGGAATAGAGATGACGGCAGAAGAACATTACGAACTTGGACAGGTACTAAACAAATGTAAGAGCAGAATAGTAATTAGCGGTTACTCGTCACCAATGTATGAAGACATGTTCAACTCTTGGCGTCGTATCGAATTCGACATAGCAAATCATTCAGCTGGTGGGCGGAAAAAAGCACGTAAGCAAGAAACACTCTGGTTAAACTGGTAGGTACACGTCGATCGCTGGTTAGACAAATCTAATCTTTCAGGACACATAAGCGCACTTCAAATCGTTTTTAGATTCTGGTAAAATTGAATCTTCGTATATCGATGATTGATTATTTTGTGATTTCCACGCATCGCGTCCCTCCGGCTATGCTTAGGACCGGCTAAATCGTGCTGCTCGCGAAGGTAGGGCGGACAACAAAAAATAAAACCCCTTATAATATACAATATTAAAAACCCCTTGCGGTGCAAAACATTAAGAACCCCTTGCAGTGTAAGGGGCTAACAGATATATTTATTGATATGGCGAGAATGATCGGTTTTATGGCGACCTGGACTACTTACGGGACATGGTTACAAGGGAATAAAAAAGGTTATGTTAAAAATGGAACTATCTTAGAAGCAAATGCTGAATTAGAAAAATCCAACAAAGAATTACTCAAGCACGATAAAATAAAGATTCCTAAAAGTCTTCGCAAAACGGTCAAAAACGCAATTCTCAAAGAAGCGGAGGAAATCGGTCATAAAGTGTATGCGATAGTAGTATGCAGTAATCATGTACATATTGTTGTTGAAAGTATAGGCAAGAGATGCGGGTATTCCGTAGGACGATTCAAAAAGGCAGCGACAGGAGTATTAAGAAAATATGGATTCGGAAACAAAGTATGGACAAAAGGTTTTGATAAAAGATATTGTTATCATCAGCATGAATTAGAAATGAAAATCAAATACGTTCAGCGACACGAAGAATAAAAATGTTAGCCCCCTGCGGTGCAGGGGGTTATTTTGATGATATTCTCTTCGAAATCTGCTTCATAAGAAGGATAGGGTATTGCGTCGCCGTGGCGGCGGCTAAACGAGACCTTCGGTTTCGGCACTTCAAATCGTTCGGGGACGGTGATATAATTCGATCTTCGTATATCGTATTGCGTATGTCGCATATCGTGTTGTGGGACGAAACCCCCAAATAAATTTGGGGGCTAAAAGTGCTGCTTGGGTTGGAAAAGCTATGGCGCTGCCAGTAGTTGCGATAATTGGTCGGCCGAATGTGGGCAAGAGCAGTCTCTTAAATGCACTTGCGGGTGAGATGATAAGCATCGTTGAGCCGACCGCTGGTGTCACAAGAGACCGTGTAAGCACAATCCTTGAAAGAGATGACCGATATTTCGAGCTTGTCGATACCGGAGGGTACGGAATAGTCGACTCGGACCAGCTCGAGAGCCATATCGAACAACAGATACTTCAAGCAATTGAATCGGCAAATCTCATCGTGTTCATGGTCGATATCCGGGATGGATTAGTGCCGCTCGATGGCCAGATAGCGAGGCTGTTGCACAAACATAACCTCGATGTAATCGGCGTTGCAAATAAGGCTGACAGTTCTAAACAATTTACTGGGGCGGCTGAATTCTCACAATTAGGATTAGGCGAGTTCCTCTGTATTTCCGCGAAGAATAATATTAATAAGAACGTTCTGCTTGATAGAGTCTTCGAGCGCCTATCGCATATTCAAATGGGCAAGCCTGCTGAGCCAGTGATGAAGCTGGCAGTAGTTGGCAAGCGAAACGTGGGCAAGAGCACTCTTGTAAATGCCATGGTCGGCTCGGAAAGGGTCATCGTCAGCGAGACGCCCGGGACGACCAGAGACGCCGTGGATGTGCGGTTTGAAAAGGACGGAAAGACGATCGTTGTTATTGACACCGCAGGGATCAGAAAAAAAAGTAAAATGGCCGACAGCATCGAGTTCTACGGCTACGTTCGCGCAACACGATCGATTCAGCGAGCAGATGTGGTTCTTTTTCTGATCGATGCTACTGAGCCGGTCTCCAGAGTTGACAAAAAAATAGCGGCATTTATTGCCCAGGAACATAAAAGTTGCATAATAGTAATAAACAAATGGGACCTGGCCAAGGATGTGGCAGTTACCGGTGACTATGAGCAGTATTTAACGAGTCAGTTGCCGGGATTGATGTATGCTCCAATAGCCTTTACCACTGCGACAAAAGCCAAGAATGTTCGAAGCGTTTTGGACCTTGCAACCGAGCTCTTTAAGCAAACGACAACACAAATACCGACTGGAAAACTGAATAAGGCCTTCGAGGCTATACAAGCTGAGCACACAGGGGCAAGAAGACGTGGTGCAATATGGCCGAAGATTTACTACACCACGCAGATTGCAGTAAATCCGATTACGATACTTATGTTTGTAAACAACCCGAAGTTGTTCGACGAGAACTACCGCAGATTCATCGTGGGGCGATTACAATCTATGTTGCCAATAGCTGAAGTGCCAATAAGGCTGTTGGCCCGCTCACATAGAAAATAACATAACGCACGTGGCAGATAATTCTGTTGTACTAAAGCCAAACGTATAAGAGAATCACAACACAATGCACCATTGACAGTACGGGACTTAAACGATGGACACATTATTGCTGATGCTGATTTGTGGCTGTGGATACGTAATAGCCTATCATACTTACGGGCGATTTCTTGCCAGAAGAATATTTAAACTTGACAGAAATGCTCATGTACCATCTGTTGAGCTAAAGGATGGCATAGATTACGTACCGGCTCGCAAGGGCATAATTTTTGGACATCATTTTACCTCAATTGCCGGCACTGGGCCGATAGTCGGGCCGGCGATAGGGATTATCTGGGGCTGGCTGCCAGCTATCCTCTGGGTATTTCTGGGCTCAATTTTCATGGGCGCGGTGCATGACTTTGGCGCACTCGTGGTCTCGATGCGCAATGAAGGAAAGAGCATATCGGAAGTGGCCGCGAGATACATTAACAGGCGTGTGCGCTTCATCTTCTTTGCGGTTGTGTTCTTGAGTCTGCTGATTGTCATCGCAATATTTGGTGTCGTAATTGCAGCGGTATTCACGCTGTATCCGGCATCGGTTCTTCCGGTCTGGGTGCAAATTCCGATTGCGATAATGCTGGGCTGGGCGGTCTACAAAAAAAGGTCAAAGGTTTCCACAGCCACTATCGCTGCTATTGTCGCAATGTACCTTACTATTTGGCTGGGCGCGTATATTGAACTTCTCAGGCCTGGATTGTTTTTGATGCCTGCCAGCTATGCAATTCCTGCAACGGGTTTATGGGTTATCATACTGTTGGCTTACACCTGGGTTGCATCGACGCTGCCGGTAACAACACTTCTACAGCCCAGAGACTATATTAATGCGTGGCAGCTCTTTGTTGCCATGGCATTGTTGGCATCTGGCACGATAGCAGCTTCGTTGGCGGGTGATCTGCCTATGGTGGCACCTGCTTTCAACAACATGCTTCCGGCGAACACTCCGCCGATTTGGCCCTTTATGTTTGTTATTATCGCATGTGGCGCCATCAGCGGCTTTCATTCGCTTGTAGCCTCCGGCACAAGCCCGAAACAAATCTCGAAAGAACCGGATTGTCAATTTATCGGCTACGGTTCGATGGTACTCGAGAGCTTTCTGGCGGTGCTGGTTATCATCTGCGTCGGGGCCGGTATCGGAATGGCCCTGAAGCTGGGTGACGGCACGGTACTTAAAGGCGCAGCAGCCTGGCAGCATCAGTACAGCTCTTGGATGGGAGCGAAAGGACTGGCGGATAAAATAGCTCCTGTTGTTGTAGGCGCAGCCAATATGATGAGTTCGATAGGGCTGCCGAAAGAAATCGGTATGACTTTGATGGGCGTATTTATTGCCTCGTTTGCCGGCACGACACTGGATACATCAGTGCGTATTCAGCGATACGTCGTTAGCGAACTGGCGGCTGACCTGCGAATACCATCTCTTACCAACAGATGGACGGCAACGACTTTTGCTGTACTTACCGCAGCGGGATTAGCTTTTGCCACAGGGGCAGACGGCAAAGGAGCGATGAAACTCTGGCCTTTGTTTGGATCGTCGAATCAACTACTGGCAGCTTTGGCGCTGTTGGTGGTGACGATGTATCTGAAGTATAAGGGAGGATCGAAGTTTTTGGTTACGGCTATTCCATGCTTGATAATGCTGGTGGTTACAAACTGGGCTATGGTTAAAAACGAAATTATTTTCTTCAGGGACAAGAATTGGTTGCTTGTCGGGATCGGAGCGGGCATATTTATATTAGCCTTGTGGATGACGGTTGAAGCATTTATCGCTTTCGTGACATCGAAGCGTACAGAATAGTTAGGTCTTGGCCTTATTCAGTCCGCCGCAGTCTCTGCTGAGATAGGTATCAATCGAAATCGAGCCTGGGCTGGCTGCTGATCCAACAGTATCTCGTCTCTTCGGACAGCATCTTCCGGAAAATTATAGATAACCGCCCTCCTTTGTTCATCAGCGGTTTTTCTGTCATCATCGAGAACATACAGTATCATCTGGAAAGGTCGCCGCTCATAGGCCTGTTTAGCGGCTGGGGTAGCCTTAATAAGCACCGTTGCCATATCGGCGGGATTACGTAGTTCAACATCGTATTTTCCCTGGAGGTTTTCACTTAAGCAAAACCCAAGTGTTGCGGTAGTTATAGTGTATTGCCTGAGCACATTTTCAGCCGGTGGCATCTTGATTTTCACTGCTGTAAGGATTTCTCTGATTTCGCCCGGCCCCAGTTCGACATAAGGCTTTTTTCCAATCGGAGATGCGCGTGCTCTATCAATGTCACCAGGAGTTAACCGTATCTTCGCGGTGAGTGTATGGTTAGGGGGGACAAATGCATTAACCTTGGACGGCTCGATGCTCTCAGCCTTGAGCGGAACGCCACTTTCATCCACACACTCGACAGTGAGCGGTTTTTCAATTAGCTTGATTACCTGAACAACAAGGTTTTTCGGCTCGCAGGATTCGACAGTCAGTCCAAGGTCCACGATGCGCTTACTATGCCTGAGGAAATTCAGCACATTTAGAGGATGATCACCGGGTTCGGTCATTCCTTCCTGTTCCGGATCGAGAAAAGCGGAAAGATCCAACGAG
>Ga0307438_1002223_pt1 | contig 11552 bp, 9 predicted proteins | sample SalMarWE160110MG_FD_202144 | JGI IMG/M metagenome (GOLD analysis project Ga0307438, IMG submission 202144) | Salt marsh sediment microbial communities from the Plum Island Ecosystem LTER, Massachusetts, United States - WE1603-110 | ecosystem: Environmental > Aquatic > Marine > Intertidal zone >...
TGCACAAGATTATTCTCTTGTATGGTCAGACGAATTTGGAGGATCAGAGGTGGACACGAATAATTGGTCTTTTCAAATCGGTGACGGAACAAGTGAGGGTATACCCGGTTGGGGAAACAATGAACTTGAATATTATCGGGCAGAAAATGCAACTGTTGATAGTGGATATTTGATCATTACTGCAAAGGAGGAAAGTTATGGAGGAAAGGATTATACCTCGGCCCGATTACGTACTATCAATAAAGCCGATTTTTTATATGGCAAATTCGAGGCCAGAATAAAATTACCCAGAGGGCAGGGGATGTGGCCGGCATTCTGGATGTTACCCACGGATCAATTCTATGGGGGATGGGCAGCTAGCGGTGAAATTGATATTATGGAAGCTGTAAATATTCCTACAGAAATACGTGGTACGATTCACTATGGAGGTGAGTGGCCGGGGAATGTAAGCAGTGGTGCTGGTTATACGGACGGGGGTACTGATTTTTCTGAAGATTTTCATATTTATACGTTTGAATGGAAGCCGGATACATTAAAATGGTATGTCGATAGCATTCTTTTTTCTATTAAGCTTAAAAACTTATGGTGGAGTAGCGGAGATACCAGCTCTACTGCGCCATTTGATAAGCAGTTCCATCTGATTGTCAATCTTGCTGTTGGCGGAAATTGGCCGGGCGCTCCAGATGAGAGTACAGAATTCCCTCAGTATTTATTCGTTGATTGGATCAGGGTTTACCAAATTCAATCCGGAATAGAATACTCGGATGTGCTTAATCGTTTCATTTTAGATCAAAATTATCCCAATCCGTTTAATTCAAGTACAATCATCCCTTATCAGTTGAAAACTAAAAGTGATGTAATACTCACTGTCTACGACCCGACCGGACGAGAAGTAAAAACGTTAATAAATACACAACAAAATGCAGGGAAACACTCAGTTTCATTTGACGCCACCTGTTTTGGGAGTGGAATTTACTTGTATAAACTTAAAGCAGATTCGTTTGAACATAGCCGTAAAATGATACTATTGCGGTAATCAGCCTGTCGCAGTAGGTTCAAAACAGAATCACTGGGTCTGCCCTTGTATTTACAGGATCAAACATTGAAATGTGAAAAGATAGATTCTTCGAATCCAAGTTAAATGGTTGAATAGAAAAATAATTGAATTGTAAAAACAAAAACTTAATTTTCTCTGCGCTCTCTGCGTCTTTGCGGTTAGTTTTACGTTGACAATGATGGTACTTTTAGTTATAATGTCGATGTATATGGAGTCACTTATAAGTGTTGAAATTATTTTATACGGCTTAAGATTGGAATATTTGTGTTTAATAGTGGTACATATAAACTATGTTTTTTGTTTAACCAGGAGGTGATATTGTGGAAAAAAAATGTGCAATATGTGAAAATGCTAAAGAATTGACTCCAGTTAAGTGTTATAAGCATACAAAGGTTCCACTTGATCTATCTGATAACGATAGTACACATTTTGAAGGGGGTCAATTTGTTACAACAACGACTACTACTTTTAAATATATTGATTTCTATTATCCTGATCCACACACATATTATATCTGTAATAAATGTGTTAAAGATTTTGCAGAGAATCAAATAAATGAGTTTAAGGAGCTTAATAAAGAAGAAATAAGAAATGATATTTTAATTATAGCTGGCTCAATTTTAGTTCCAGTAATTTTATTTATTATCGCCAGTTTAGCTGAGCAGGATTGGTTAATAGGGTTTGGTTTGATATTTGCATTCATAGGCTTTTTTGCAATAATCAATGCAATAGAAAGAATTGTATCCAACAGAAAAAAAGATTATACAGATAGTATTTATACTGCAAAAGATGTACTGACAAACTATGATGTGAAATATAAAATTGATTTAGAAGGTTGGAGTGGGTTAGTTGATGAATGTGAATTTAAGAAAAGTGATAAAAAAGTTTTATCAGTTACTCCGCCAAATGAACAGACTGTCAAACAAGCTTACTTGCAAGGTCGTATAAAATAAGGGAATAAGATATATTTACTCAAAAAGATATTTTTAAATGGCAAACAGCAATATGATTCAGGCGGATTTCAAACAGTCACTTCTTTTGGGAGCTGAACGCTTACGAATCTCTTGTGTCCTTAAAATCTTTGTCTGTTTGAAACATAGTATTAACGGGGTCAGACATTGAAAAGGGAAAAGATAGATTTGTCGAACAAGTTTACAGTAGAATCAGGGAGGGTGTATTTAAAATGATTAAGAAATTATCTTCAATCGTATTAATATCGATATTGATGCTTGGGTCATGTACCCAAAATTTCTTATCCGAATCGTCAAATTCATCACACCTGAGGCGACAGGATGAATCCAGCAAGAAGCATCGAATGATAGTGTTAACGGATATAGAGGCTGACCCGGACGATACACAATCTTTGGTTCGGTTACTTTTATATTCAAATGTAATTGATATAAAAGGATTAATTGCTACAACCTCTTGTTGGCATAAAACGAGAGTCGATCCGGAATCAATAGAAAAAGTAATTCACGCTTATGGCAAAATACAACCTAATCTTACAAAGCATGAAGCCGGTTTTCCTGATGCTGAAACACTCTTAGGGCTGGTAAAAGATGGCTTGCCAAAATACGGAATGCTGGGAGTTGGCGATGGAAAAGATTCAGAGGGTTCGGACTGGATTATAAAAATGCTCGAAGAAGATGGTAAGCGCCCTTTATGGATTTCTGTCTGGGGAGGAGTCAATACACTTGCTCAGGCATTATATAAAATTAAAAATACTAGAAGTGGGGAAGAGGCAGAAAAACTAATTGCAAAACTCAGAGTTTATACCATATCCGACCAGGACGACAGCGGTATATGGGTTAGAAAAAATTTCCCTGATTTGTTTTACATTGTTAGTCCGGGCGATAATTACGGAAGCGCGACATGGAGTGCAATTAATAACTTTATACAAGGCATAAACAATGATGAGATTAGTAATAGTTGGATAGCGCAAAACATTCAGCAAGGTCACGGTCCTCTCGGCGCTGAATATCCTGATGTAGCCTGGGGAATGGAAGGTGATACGCCATCCTGGTTGTCCTTGATTCCAAATGGGTTAAATGTACCAGAACATCCTGACTGGGGAGGTTGGGGTGGTCGTTACGAACTTTATATTCCTGATTATTCCTCTCTTAAAAAAGGAGAGTCAGGTGTTCCATCAGAACCCGAGACACGAAGAATATGGACAAACGCAATTGACAGATATACCCCATATATCCATAATGAATATGGGCGGACGGTTCGAAAGGACTCTGTTACCTTTACCAATAATAAAGCGACTTTGTGGCGCTGGCGGAATGATTTTCAAAATGATTTTGCCGCCCGGATGGATTGGTGCACAAAGTCATATCAGGAAGCCAACCATCCTCCAGTTCCTGCAGTAGGACATCCAGAAGAAATAACTGTAAAATCAGGAGAGGGTTTTGGTTTGGATGCGAGCGGCTCATATGATCCTGACGGAGATAATCTCAGTTTCCTGTGGTTTCACTATCCGGAAGCTGGTTCATATAAAAAGTCGATACCACTTAATTCAGCTGAGAATGCGCGGGGCGTTTGGGTGATAGCTCCTGAGGTTGAAAAAAAAGAAACAGCCCATTTTATTTTAAAAGTTACGGATAAAGGTAACCCGCCCTTATCAAGATATAAGAGGGTAATTGTAACGATTGTTCCGGAATAAAATATTTGGAGGTAATTTATGAAAGTAAAAGTATTCCTGCTAATTTTTGTACTCTTGCTAACACGCTGCGCAACTATTCCCACAAGCGCGACGGTTAGTGATGAAATTCCTTTCTCTGATCGTGAGGAAAAAATATCGAAACCAATTGGACTTTACATCAGTGAAAAGTCAAGAACATACGTTGCCAAACAATTTGTACGCAAAGATGCCGGTATGTCAGAAGACGGACTTGTTTTCACTTTGGATTTCGGCCAAAATTTTGAGGCGAATTCAAAGAATTCGCTTGAGAAAGTATTCCTTGACGTAATATCGCTTCAGACTATGGATTTCGATAGCGAAAAATATTCACATATCATTCAGATTGAAATCGATGATAGTACCAATTTCAACATTGGAACTTTTGCCTTTTCCAAAAAAACTGTTAATCTTTATATGCAATGCAAGCTTTACGACAGGTCTGGAAAGGTGGTGTGGGAAGAGTTATTCGATTCTGAAACTTCGCGAGGCAATGTCAAAGGTTTGTTGGCAGGTGGGGGATTATTAATCGGGACAATATGGGGCACGTACGCACGCCAGGCAGGTTTAGATAAATTGCGAGAAGCCGCTGAAGAAAGCTTATGGGCAAATTTGGAAATGTTAAATACTCGTATGTTAGAAAATCATTCTCTATTTAAGTAATCCTTTAATGTAAGTATTGAAGATTGGTTTCGATTAATTCCAAAATATTTCTGGTTAAGAATAAAGTTCTTGACACGAGAGTTTAATCTTGTAAATTAAATAGTAGGAGGATCAAAATGAAAATAAAAATAATTCTATTAACGCTTTTATTGAGTAAATTTGTTTTTGTCGATTTGTTAGCTCAGGAAATACCCCTCGTCTATGATGTTGAGAATACGGGCGCAGACTGTACGGAGCCGCCGTTGCCTTCATTCGCGGAGCTGCCAATTATCGAGGCCCTGCCCGACCCGTTCGAGTGGTCCGATGGCAGCGGTCGTATCGAAAGCGCTGACGATTGGCGGTGCCGGCGCGCGGAGATCGGCGCCGAGGTCGAGCATTACGAACTGGGTACCAAACCGGAGCCTCCGGATAGCCTGGAAGCCAGCTTCACTGAGGATACGGTAATCACATTGCCCCCCCTATTTGAGGGCGGAGATTCTCTCACGCTGTCTGGTCCTATGCTCATAGTGACCGTAATCGAGGGTGAAGACACACTCACAATGTATGTGCCTATCAGCCTCCCCGAAGGGGAAGGTCCCTTCCCGGCTGTGATCGGTGTGGGATTATTTGGTCCTGGTAGTCTCCCATTGGATATCTTTACAAGCCGCGGGATTGCCACCATCCATTATATGGAATGGCAGGTAACGGATGCCTGGTCCCAAATTCGCGGCGATGGTCCATTCTATCAGCTTTATCCGGATACAAAAAGGGGTAAATTCATCGCCTTTGCCTGGGGCGCCAGCCGAATCATAGATGGGTTAGAAAAATGCCCCCAAGCCAATATCGATCTCTCACATTTGGCTATTACAGGCTGCTCTTATGCCGGTAAGATTGCGCTCTTCTCCGGGGCATTCGACGAGCGTATCGCCCTTACTATTCCGCAGGAACCCGGCGGCGGCGGGGATGCGGCGTGGCGGGTCTCGGAGACCTTGAGCGGTGTGGAGGTCCTGAGGAGCGCCCAGGGTTATGCCTGGTATTACCAGGATCTCGCTGATTTCAACTATGCGGTCACCAAATTACCATACGATCATCACGAAGTGATGGCAATGATAGCTCCCCGCGCTTTATTATTGATCGGAAATCCCACTATGGTATGGCTTGCAGAAGAGTCCGGTCACGTCGCGTGCAAGGCTGCACAGAAGGTCTGGAATGCGTTCGGGGTACCTGATAGGTTGATAGGTTCGGCTTCTCCAAGGTTGGCCACGATGACCACTGCGTACTCCCGGAGAGTCAGAGACCGGAGGTAATAGCTTTCGTAGAAAAATTTCTCCTTGGGGATACAAGCGCGAATACTTACGTCGAAATTAGTCCGTACGATCCTGATCTAACCCCCTGGATTCCCTGGGATACACCGGAGCTTGAAGGAGCATCTGTTTCACCTCCCACTGGTGATTTCAATCTAATGCGAAATGACCCTAATCCTTTTTCTTCAATTACAACCATAGATTATTATTTAGAAAAAGAAAGTCATGTCCAACTTTCCGTTTATGATATTACGGGTAAGAAAATCAGAACGCTGTTAAGCAAAAAACAGAGTGCTGGCAAAAAAACATTAATATTTGATGGATCTGAATTGCCAAGTGGTATTTATATCTGTACGCTGGAAGTTGGTAATTTTACTAAAAGTAGCAAAATGGTGTTATTACGCTAGGTGTGTTTACAAATAGGGAGTAGAGAGTAGGGAGTAGTCAGCAGTTAATTGGTGTTTCGAGTTACGGGTTTCGTGTTTCGATCGGAGATTTTTAAACTTCCTAACATTCCAAAAGACCTTGGACTAATAGAAAACTCTGTGTCTTTGTGGTTAATATTATCTTAAAAAACTCTTAATATACGAAATTATTTTATTCTTAAAAATATAAAGATAAAGATGATCTGTGGGAAACCATATTATTTTGGGTTTCCCTAAAGCCTTGTGCAAGCGGACGGTGGCCTGTCTTGGGATGATTAAATCAAGTAATGCGTTTATCATAAGGACTCTTTCTGGTTCTATTAACGGTGCGAAAGAAAGAGGGTCAAAATAAAGGCATATTATGTTGGTTTTAATGTTAAATGGATTTTTGCATTTTTTTACAGATTTGATAAAAGGATGAAGAAGAGTTCTTGCTTCCAGGCAACTCTCACGTGTTATGTTTTTCTTTTTATATATATCCCTTACTTTATACATGACCGGACTTTTCCAGGTAATTACACTGTAATCACCTCCTGATAAAATAAAAACACCTTTTTCGATTCGTTTATCTAGCCCCATTGCCATGATGGAAAACATGCTACCCAGACTTATTCCTATTATGGAAATTTCTTTGTAACCGAGATCTTTTAATATGTTTACTGTTTTTATTATATCGAGAGTTCCCTGCCTGAAAAAATTAAAAGTAAAGATTCCGTCACCAAATGAAGTCAATAAGTCCTTTTTCGTCTTTCGGTGTCTCTGGTGGGGGATATCTATATAGCAGGCTCCTATTGTTTCGGGTACGACCCTTAGATAGGTATCCCATTTTGAACCTATTTCCATACCAAGACCATGGACCAATATACAGGCTTTTGACTTTTTTTCTGTATCTTTAAGTAAAAGATAAACGTTATCGTTTTTTTTATTGAAGGTATTTACTTCGGATTTGAATCTGATTTTGAAAAGTTTGTCTTTTAATTTGGTTTTTTTAAATGAAGGCGTTTCCTCGAAAATATTTTGGGGGAGTATCATACCTTTCCTCGCCAAAATTATAATCAGTCAATCCAGTATAATATTCTTCCGCAGTTGGGACATGTAATCACGGATTTGTTTTGCTGCTCTGGCGATATCATCTGTGTGGGTAGGAGTAAGTAACAACCCTGACAGATGTTATTTACTACAGGGACTACCGCACTGCCGTATCTTTTCGTAAGTCTGGTGTATTTTCTGTAGATATGGTCTTTTATTTGAGATACAATGCTCGCCCTTGCTTCCTCCATTTTTTTTATGTTGTCCATCTCAAAACCAACCTCTTCTTCCTTTATTCTGTCTTTACGTAAAATATCCAACTCCTGCAGGGAAATTAAAAGTAAAAGTTGTTTATCCATCTACACTCCAAAAAGTTTACTGAGTTCATCTTTAAACTCTTTTTCATCTTTTACTGAAAATAATTTCTCGTCAGCCGAAATTTCATTGAAGGTCTCCGCTATTTTACCCAATAGTATTAGATATTCCCTTTTGTATGCGTACGGAGGAGCCACTAACAAGAAAACGAGATTTACCTTTTTTTTATCCAGAGCCTTAAAATCTATTGGTTTCGTGGGACGACCAATTGCTACCATTAACTCTTTAATTACCAGACTTCTCGTGTGGGGTATTGCTATACCGTTACCTATGCCAGTAGAACCAATTTTTTCTCTCTGAATAACAGCGTTTATGAGCATTTCTTCTTTGTCTTTATTTATTTTTAGGGATTTTACTAATTCGTTTATTATTTGAAATTTTTCCTTGGCGTCAATGTCCAATCTTATTTTCGCGTTTTCGACTATTTTTTTGATTAGACTTTTTTTCATAACTAATTTAAGTATAATACCCTTTGACCAGTTGTCAATACCTATTTTTAATCCCCTGCCTCCATCATAAAAAATTATTATCACGCGGAGACGCAAAGAGCACGGAGATTTAAATCGTTGGTTGGATGGTTGGTTAGTTGGATTGTTATTTTTACTCGAAACGCGAAACTCGTAATAGCCTTGGAAAACTCATTTTTCGGCTATTCCCGCTATACCTCCATAATGTACAACAATCATATCAAGTATATCTTCTGGCCAGATATCGCGGACATCATCATAATCTTGCGTGTTAGAAGAGAGTACATCCATGAATAAATTAAATCGGTCTATAAGTTCGGTTGGATTTTCTGTTACAGTTCCGTCCAAATAATCCCTGAAAGTCTCTTTAAAAGGTTCCCATCCTATTTCCTCTTTTATCTTGCAGAACCAGTATGTTGTATGGTCATTACTAATTGGGTCGCTATTGTTCATATGTTTATCATATAGCCTTTGCCAGAAATCGTAGATTTCTTCACCCTGAAAATAGCCGAATTCTGTCGGTACTTTAGCATTCAATATTTCAACCACATAAGTAAGTTTAAAATTCGCCCAATGTTCGCAATCAAAATTCCAGCGTTCATCTATATCAAAATCGTGTCCAATCTCATGTAGTATTCCAAAGGACCAGTGCCCGTCACTTTCAATATGTTCCAGTTCAACGCCTACCCATGGTTGATGCCACTGTATCGGATTACCCGCGACAGCCCAGCCTCCCGGATATTGCAGTACAGAAAGAATGGTTATTTTTTCCCCATCAAAGGGATAACCTCCAACCAGATTATAATATTCTTCGTATACCAGATCCAGATTGTCAAGCCAGTCATTCAATGCTTCATCTGATATTCTATCCTTATCCATTGGTTCAATTGCAAGTGTGAAGTATTCAGATTCGTATTTTAGCAGTTCATAAATCCCAATATTATCAAAATAGGCGGTTCCTTTAACAAAGTCCCAATAAAAACCCAATCTACAACCAAATTTTATTGATTCAAGATCAAATCCGGGAAACAACATATTGCCATCAAGCGAAAAAGTAAAATATACTTGTTTCCAATCAAATTCGTATATGTCTATATCTCCGGAAGTCCAGTATGAGTCCATTATACAGAAATTTCCAGCGATATTGGCATTTTCAGCTAATTCTATATTTTCTGATTTTATCCAGCCTATGCAATTGTAATAACTTGAAGGAGAGAGATCCACTATAGTGTATAAACACGCATCATTAAAGTCATCATTTATTATCCTTAGACACTGCGAATTTTCTATACCACCGTTGCCTAGAATGCTGAAAACAGATATATCTGGATAGTAACGTCGGGTTGTCCAGTCACTCATGCCCGACTCAAAATCTTCAAAGAAAACAGGTTCGTCGTACCATGATGTATCAATAGAATTAATTTGAAATTTAATCTCAAGATTTTCGTTATCTTTAACTAAATTATCGTCTATTAGATAATTATCATGTTTATCGTTCTCACTAAGAGAGCAAGATAAGTATAATAATGCAAGGATAACCGTTAACATCATTAATAAGATATTCTTTTTATTTATTGTAACCTCCCTTATAATTGAGATCAGCTTTAAGTTTTGCAGTTAATGATTGTAAGGCATATTTATAATTTTGTCAAGGCTGAGATTCTCACTTTCCAGGCCAAATTTTTCACTTGACGGAGTTATAGATTTAAGTTATATTGATTAGAGTTTAATTCCAAAGGAAATGGAGGATGATAATCTGGAAACGTTTAGAAACGCGAAATATTTTAAAACTTTATTGTTTACATTTTTGCTTGTTTTTTTAAGTACTATCAATGTTTTTTCTCAGACTTTTTTAAAACACCGTGATAATTTTCAACTTGTCGATTGGAAATTTCATAAAGGTGATGCACACTCTGCTGAGGATCCTTTTTTGAATCCAGGTCTTGAGTGGAAAGATATTACTGTTCCTCATACCTGGAATGCTGAGGATGTGTTGACCAAAGGGAGTGATTGTTACCGGGGGATAGGATGGTACCGTGCTGAATTTACATTGCTCCATACTGATGATAAAAAAAGGTACTTTATTCGTTTTGAAGGGGTGTGTCTGGTGGCTGATGTATTTTTAAACGGTAAATTTATAGGACGACATAAAGGCGGATATTCGGCTTTTTGTTTTGATATAACTCCATATATTAGTTTTGAAGAAAGTAATATTGTTGCCGTTAGAGTTGACAATACCGTGCAACCGGGTGTGGCGCCTTCGGGAACCCATTTATATCCATTATTTGGCGGTATCTATAGACCGGTTACTATATTCGCCACCCATGAACTTTGCGTCTGCCCACTGGATTATGCCTCAAGCGGAGTCTACATTCAGCAAAAAAAAGTTTCTTTAAAAGAAGCCGAGATTGAAATAAAAACTTTGTTAAATTATAATTCTATCCCGTTTTTGAGGACTGAATCCCCGGAACTACTTCCGCCAAAAGGGAAACAGGGTAAAGGATTATATGGAGAATACTTTGCGAACCCTGATTTAAAAGGAGAACCTGAACATGTCCGAATCGATGAAGAGATAAATTTTAATTATGGAAAAGAAGGCCCATTTAAAGATATGTCCGCTGATAACTTTTCCGCCTGCTGGAGAGGGCGTTTTCTTCCTCTTAAATCGGGTTTATACCGCTTCATCGTTAAAAGTGACGACGGTTCCAGGCTTTTTTTAAATGATAAAAAAGTGATTGATCACTGGGGGGCACATGCAGCTACGGAAAAATATTTTGAGATCCGATTGAAGGCAGGAGAAGAGGTCAAGGTGAAAATCGAATATAATGAATATGGACTTGATGCTTCAATGAAGTTCGGCTGGCTGTTTTTTGAAGAACCTGAAAAAGCAATTGAAGCTTTAATCAACGTTCGGATTACCGATAGGGATGGAAAGGTAGTCGCAAAGAATAAGGAAAAATTTATGATTATAAATCATCAGCTAATACAAAATATCCAAAAGCTTCATATTAATAATCCTCATCTTTGGAAAGCGAAAGCTGACCCTTATTTATACAAAGTAAATATTCAAATTGAAGACCTAAACGGTAATAAAGTGGATGCGGTGGAGCAGCCTTTAGGCTTGAGATATTTTAAAGTGGATAAAGAAAAAGGACTCGTACTAAATGATCAGCCTTATCATTTATATGGTGTTTGTCGTCATCAGGAGTGGGAAGGTTTTGGGCCCGCCCTGACTGATAAACACCATGAGAAAGACATTGAAATGATTCTTGAATTGGGAGCTAATGGGGTGCGGTTGGCGCATTACCAGCAGAGCGATAAAATTTATAGCTTGTGTGATGAGAATGGACTGGTAGTATGGGCCGAAATCCCTAATACCCCAAAGTATAGGGGCAACAATCCGGCTTATTTGGAAAATTGCCAATCTCAGTTGACGGAACTCATAAAACAAAACTATAACCATCCTTCCATTCTTTTCTGGGGATTATATAACGAAATCAGCATATCTGCAGCTGATGTAGAAGTCCTTCACAATACCGCGAAAAAGCTTGATCCCTACCGCTTAACTACTCA
>Ga0307438_1002224_pt1 | contig 11548 bp, 11 predicted proteins | sample SalMarWE160110MG_FD_202144 | JGI IMG/M metagenome (GOLD analysis project Ga0307438, IMG submission 202144) | Salt marsh sediment microbial communities from the Plum Island Ecosystem LTER, Massachusetts, United States - WE1603-110 | ecosystem: Environmental > Aquatic > Marine > Intertidal zone >...
TTTTGTGTGCTACTCCTCCTGGTTTGTATGGTCTTATGAAGAAGATTGGTGGGTCTGAGCCGCCTTGGGGTGAGGGTTTTTTTGATTTGCTTGTTGTTGATGAGGCTAGTATGATGCGTTTGCCTGAGTTGATTCTTTCAGGTTCTTTTTTGTGTAAGAGTAGCCAGATTCTTGTGGCGGGGGATCATCGTCAGTTGCCTCCGATTCAGGCTCATAATTGGGAGAAGGAGGATCGGCGGACTTTGGAGGAGTTGGCTTCTTTCTTGTCGGCTATGGATTTTCTGCGTTTGCTGCGCATGGAGGATTTGGGGATTGACAGGATTAAGCGTGCTCAAGGAGCAGATATTCCTACTGAGCGTTTGTGTGAGAGTCACAGGTGTCATACTGTTGTTGCGGAGTTTTTGAAAGAGTGGGTGTATGAGAAGGATAAAATTGATTTTCGTTCTGAGAGGCGGGAGACGTTGGATGTTTCTGAGCCTAATACGGATGGGTTGCGTGTTGCTCTTGAGCCGGGCAACGTGTTTGTTTTGATTGTTCATGATGAGGCTGAGAGTTTTCAGTCGAATTTGGTTGAGGCATCGATCGTGGAGGTTTTGGTTCGTAATGTTCGGTCTAATAATGTGGGTGTGATTACGCCGCATAATGCGCAAAAGGGCTTGCTGAAAAATATGCTGTCTGAGGGGTGCGAAAACGTGAGAGTTGACACGGTTGAGAAGTATCAGGGTGGGTCGGCGGATTTCGTTATTATTTCTTCTACGGTGAGTGACCCTGACTATGTTCGGTGCGAGAGTGATTTTCTGCTTAATTTGAACAGAATAAACGTGGCTATTTCCCGTATGAAAAAGAAGCTGGTTGTTGTTGCGAGTAAGTCGATTTTTGATTTCATGCCTCAGGATGCTAAGGACTATGATAAGGCTTTGTTGTGGCGCGGGATTTCTCATGCTGTTGGATTTACAGCTAAGTCAAAGCCGCGGTGGATGGGCACTCTGTCTGAGTTTCTTGGACAACAGGCTTCACCAATTAAGATTGAAGTTTACGTCAAGAGTGAGAAAGATTAAAAACAGCTTAACATTTTCAGGTGACATTTTCCATAATGCCAAGTCTCTTTTTAAGTACATTCTTTACCATCAAAATGAGAACGTCTATCAAGCAGCGACTTTTGATTTATTTTATTATATGTCGGTAAGTTTTGTCTTTTTTAGGTTCTTAGCTATTCTTCTAATAATCCCAATTTCTTGAGTCTTGATACTATAGCGCCTATTCCTCTCTGATGCTTAAATGCTAGCTGACGAGCGCTTGCTCCACCCTTGAATCCATTCACGAGATCTTCAATCTCGGCTGATGTCCAAGGTTCATATGCTCGAGGCAAGGTTTTCCGAATTTCTTCAATGTTGTAAGGAAGATAGGGGCCACGAATTCGTTTTGTAATCGCTGTATCATCGCCGACAGGGTTGAAATTTGCTTTTCCAGTAATGAATGATACATATACTATGAACTTTTCTTCTGCCTCAAGATTCTTCAGTTTCTCCAAAGCGCTTTTACTGGTAATGAAATTTAATTCGCTTGTTTTGGCGCGTACTTCAAACGCAGCAACAATCTTTTCGTCCGACATCCAAACTACATCTACAAAACTTGACTTCTCGGGATAGTTGATTTTCGGGTTTTCATAATCGAGCACAACTTTGTAACCGTTGTCGCTGCCGAGTTTACGTAATCTCAGTTTGGCTCTTTTTGCGAGTGGGGCGGGGTTCTCAATAGTTCCGAATGATTTGGATAATTCAGTTGGGTCTAATTTCGGCGAAGGTAGAGTTGTTGCCTCTTTCTCTAATTGAAAAGCGCAATTTGGGCAAAATTTAAAGCTTTCTTGAGTATTGGTGTGACAATTGGGGCACTCCAAAAATCGCCACTCTCCGAGTTCTATTCTGATGGTTTTTCGCGGTCGGGGAGTTGGCTATAGTTGCCTTCAAGTGAGCGGTAAACCGCTAATTTTGCATCTGTTACCCAATTATCGTTGACTAGTCGGGTGATTTGCACGGAGATTACTTCTGCTAAGGGGTCGTTTCGTGTTGCAAATACTGCGAGGGAGAGGTTGCTTCCGTCGGGGAGGGGTATGCGAAAAGACTGTTTTGGTCTTCCCATTTTTTATCGTTTCGATATGTATTTTTGCTGGGCTGTTTAAGTTTTATGTATTTTAAGTATCAAAAAGAATTTAATGTCTCGGATATTGCATTTGCACTTATGATTGGTGTTTAACGAGTTTTATATACGCATGGAAATATAGACGTGGCTATGTCAATTCCCATCTCCTCGTCGCTTCATCTGTTTCCATGAAGACACAAAAAGCTGGAATGCTAAAAATGTGCTTGGAGAAACTTGGATTGAAGCGAAATTCAACTGAAAAGGGAAACCTATCCGAACTGGAGCAGGATTTACGGAAATTAGAGACATGCTACAGAAAGCTCAGAATATCAAGGATCCTCAGAATTCTGCTTATTGGTTTTCTGTGGGAGAAAGATGTTGAAAAGCGAATAAAAGAGCTGACTGAGAAGATTCAGAATCGAATTAGCGGCAATTTTTGTGAAATCAGCAAAATCGTTGGGGAAATAGAAAGAAGCGGCACCTATCTTATCTACCCTGCAAAGGCGAATTATATTTCTATGATAGAACGAGCTGAGGCTGATGTAGCTGCGTTTGAAAGAAACCAGATTTTTAAACCTGATTTCTTTGGCAACATGAAAAGAAAGCTTAACGACATCAAAATGTTTGTAATTAACTATAATGACGAGTTTGTGAATCAGAGGAAAAATGAGTATAGGCATCTATGGTCGAAAGGCTCGATTTCTCTGGACGATGAGCAACAAACGGCTATTGTTACGGATGACAAGCACAATCTTGTGGTTGCAGCCGCAGGCTCGGGCAAAACTGAAGTGCTCATAACCAGAATTGCCTACTTGATAAAGCGGAAACCCGATGGTGTGGAGCCTAATCGGACTCTGGCAATAGCATATCAGAGAAAGGCAAAGGAACAAATCGAACAGCGCCTAAAGGACCGATACGGAATTGAAGACGTGTGGGTCAGAACGTTTCACAAACTTGGGAAAGACATTCTTGAACGTTCCGGCAGAATAATAGAGAGAACAGACATTGTTGATGAAAACAAAAAGTTTGGTTTTGTAAAGAGTTTTGTTGAGGAAGAGTTAGTCACTAATCGAGATTTTTATCGATTGTTTATTCGTTACATAAAAACTGTTCGTGACGGTGATGATGAGCCGAATGATGCAGATAAGAGAGAGGTTGCTGCTCACGCCAGAGAACGTAGTTACATTTCAATTAATGGTACGAAGGTAAATAGCAAGGCTGAAAAAGAAATTATGGATTGCCTGCTGACTCATAAAATCAATGGAAAGCCCATTTTTGTTGATTACGAACCGGACATTGGCGGTTTCAGACCTGACTTTTGTCTTCCCCAATTTGACATTTTTATTGAGCATTGGGGCCTTCGCAAAGATGGTCAAGTGCCAGGATGGTTCAGTCAATCTACCGACTCATTCTGGAAAGTCAATACAAGAATCTCAGCCAACTCGTCAGAACAGCCATAACTGAACTTCTCAAAAAACACGAGGAGAACTAAAACAGTGCTTAACAAGCAAGCCGATTTTCTTGTTAAGCTCCGTGACGCGGGTCAGATGATTGCCGACGCAGCAAACGAGCTCCTCGCATCTATGGCTCCACCTGAGCACGAAGTTAGAAAAGAGCACGCTGCCGTTGGCGAGATAACATTTACGATACTGAAATGGGACGCTCAAACGTGCTCCAAACTAGGCGATTTCGAGGTAGCATACAAGTCCAGCAACATAGAAGATAAGTGGCAGCATGCATTCAACATCCTCAGAAACTCAAACGCCACCATCAAAGAACGATACTATGGAGCAGGCTACGGCTTTTCGTACTGGATTTACGCTCAAGATAAAATCTACCGACAAAAACTCAAACCAAAAGCTGACTCTGGAGGTTAACTTTCTTGAACAAATACGCAACATGGGCGAAGCTAAATCTTGAAGGAAAACGAGCTTGGGGCACCATCTTCCCAAACGGCGTGGTCCCTGTTCAAAGCATCGCAACGCAGCACGTAAAACTGGAAGACATAAAGGGCGTTGAGTCCGTGTTCACAGTAGACTGGAAAGAACTAACCCAAAAACAGCAACAAGCTATACTTGAAAACTTAAGCGAGCGAACAGGCTCCACGAAAGAAACGATATTGAAGGAAATTTTGAAAGTGGGTCTACCTCTTCGCCGAAGATACACAGGCGGTTGCGGCACAAGCCGAATGGAGCTTTTCACCTAAAGAAGGCTCAGCTCATGGATGACCTGCCAAAAGAAATCTCTGCTCCCATAAGCTTGTCTTGCCCGCGCTGCAGATCCAGAAGGCTTTGGCGGGCTGGCGTAAGACACTCAACTTTTGGCGATCAAATCCAACGCTGGTTCTGTCGAGACTGTCGATTTCGATTTTCTGACCCTGCAGATGTTGAGAAGGCTTGGAGCGCGATAGAACGGTTCGAAAGGCAGTCATTAAAAAGCGGAGACGACATAGTGTCTAACAGCCAAATATGCGTCACGTAGACGAAAAACTTGGCAGCGGAACAACAGAAAACTGAAGTTCTGCGAAGAAACGACCTATCCACAGCTAAAGGAAAAATCGTCGAATACGAATTCTGGATGATGAAACAAGGATACGCAAAAACAACAATCGAAGCACGCGGCAGAATCATGAACCGCTTGGTAAGACTCGGCGCCAACCTCTACGACCCAGAGCAAATCAAAGAAATCATCGCCAAACAACCTTGGAGTGAAGGAAGAAAAGAAGTCGTCACCGAAACCTACAGCAACTACCTCGTCATGGCAGGAGGAAAATGGAACCCGCCAAGATACCACAGAATCGAGAAAATACCCTTCATCCCCACCGAACAAGAAATCGACCAACTAATCGCCGGATGCGGAGAGAAAACCACGGCTCTGCTTCAAGCACTCAAGGAAACAGGCATGCGAGTAGGAGAAGCCTGGAAACTTAAATGGACCGACATCGACTACGTAAACGCAACAATCAGTATAACACCAGAGAAAGGCAGCCACGCCCGCATGTTCAAAGTCAGCAATAAACTGCTCGCTATGCTCAACACCCTACCCAAAAAATCAGACAAAATATTCGGCACCTACGAACTCCGCGGATACCGAAGCTCCTTCACCCGACAACGCAAAAGAACAGCAATCAAACTCCAGAACCCAAGAATTAACCAAATAACCTTCCACACCTTCCGCCACTGGAAAGCCACCATGGAATACCACCGAACCAAAGACATCCTCTACGTCATGCGCCTACTCGGCCACAAGAACATCAAAAACACCCTGATCTACACGCAACTCGTAACCTTCGAGAACGATGACTTCGTCTGCAAAGTAGCCACCAACACCAAAGAAGCCAAAGAGCTCATCGAAGCGGGATTCGACTTTGTCTGCAAAATAGAGAATGAAAGCTTGTTCAGAAAGAGGAAGTAACCTCATGAAAAGGATAGCTAAAACCGAAAAAATCCTCAGCCTGAAAAACAGAGAAAGCATCTCCCAAAAGCTGGGGGTTTATGCCAAAAAGCTGGGGATGGGAATTGAACCCATATAGAGCAGCTCTGCAGGCTACCGCCTGAACCGTTCGGCCACCCCAGCAAAGTGACTCTAGGTGGGGACTGAAATAAAAGTATTGTTGGTTAATTTTGGGTCTGTAGTGTGGTTTTTGTCTATACCCCCTTTTATATAGAGTAAGTGGTGTGTGAGAAACGTTGGCAGTTATGTTGTGATTGTTTCGTTCCAGAAGATGAGTTGGCTGTAGCCGTAGGTGTTGTTTGGTTCTAGTCCATCATCGTATATTATGTCAAGGTTATACTCGTATTTTTCGATTAGGGTGCCTAGGTTCTGGCAGAGTTGGTCGGAAAAGTTGTCGGCTTCCCAGAAACCCCAAATCTTGTCGTCTGGTCCTCGGAAGCCGTACGCGTAGTCTTTTGGAAGAACGTATGCGACCCTGTCGCTGAGTGGAACGCTGCTTCTGGGGTTGTTTTGCACGTAATGCCAGAATACTCTTAATGCTTCCAGCTGCTCTTTTCCTAAGGTTCCGTGGGTGTAATCTTCGTTTGAGTCAAAAATTATGATGTATTTTGCTCCGTTTTCGTACGCCAACATCAGGTCCTTGAAAAGTTCTAAGCGTGGTTCGATGTACGGTGGATTGGTGTACGTCCATGTAACTATGGCTCCCCAATCTTTTCCCTGCATGGTAGCTGCACCCCTGCACAGCGCAAAATTCAACTGCCTGCTGTAATTCCAACCCAACTGCGCGAAAACCGTGTCGTATCCACCTTTGTAGTCGAACCAATAAAGGGCGTAGTCAGAAGTGAACAAAGGATACCTTGTAGAGTTGGTATAAGACCACTTGTACCAATCCAAAACCCAATTCATTTCATCGACGAACTGGTTTGCAGCATCGGTGTAATTCTCGGCTTCCGAAACCACTCTATGTCCTTGAAAGTCCAGTTGCCAACCGCCCGCCTCATCATAAGCGTAGAATCCCAAAAATCGGTCTCCCCATTTTGCTTTCGCCTCTTCAAGCCACTCTGTTGGAGGCGCATAATGTTCCCTGTAAACCATGAAGTACATGCCTTTGTCGTAGATGTACTGGCACATCTCATCAAGTCTCGTATCGTTATGAGTTATTCCCGTGCATCCTAGAATGAAGAGATTGGTGTATGAGCTTACCTCGTCAATCGTCTGCTTGGTTTCTTCCATGTTTTCGTACGCCGCGTCAATACCAACAAACAGGTCTGATGGTTCTTTTCGTGCGACGTTATTGGCGGGAACTCCGATACGTAAGAATAACATCATTATCAGCAAAGAAACAAGCATGACGACAGGATATATTGGTTTCATTGCTACTGTAATCTAGCCATTATCTTCGAATTAAAAGTTACTCAAATCGGGTTCAAACGCTTAAAAAACGCCGAAATGCTGATTGCGGCTCGCTTTTCCTTCAGCGCCCAATTGTTTTTTCTGCTTCTCTTCATGAGGGCGCACATTTTTGCCAAGACATTTTTTTTAACCATGCTCTTTTATAGCTAAGTAAGGTGCTGAATCTTCAACGTTTGCATCAGACTTTGAAGTCACGAGCCTTCTTCTTCTTTCATGCTGACTGTTTCTTTACGAATGACGACGTAGGGTTCTTGTTTCTTCCTTCTAATGTATACGATGAAAGCGATTAACGCTGCGAGCGTGACGATGAAAATGAACATCACGACTCTGTCGGTGCTCACTGTTTCTTCTGATGTGTTGAATCTTTTTTGCAGGCTGTTGAGGTCATCCTGCAACTTAAAGTAAGTATCGTTTAGCGCGTCGTAAACAGTGTTGAGCGTGTTGTAGCTTGCTTGCAGATCGTAGCGAGTAGCGTTCACTTCATTGTAATCGGATTGCAAAGCGCTGTAATCGTTAATCTTCGACCTGTAGTTAGCGTTTAGGCTGTCATAATCATCTGAGAGCTTGTTGTATTGGGTTAGCAACGATTGATAGGTTGAAACTTGGCTGTTGTAGTTGTTTGTCAACTGGTTGTGTTCGCTGAGAAGCGCCGTGTAATTAGCGAAGAGGCTGCTATAGTTAACCAGTAACTCATTATACTCGTTCAGTTTCGATTGATAATCTGCTTGAAGCGAAGTGTAGTCTTCCCAAAGCGCATAATACATACTTTGTATTTGACTGAAGGTTGGGTCACTAACGAGCGTAGTGTAGATGGTTGTTGATAAGTCATCTATGCTGCTTGTGTTAACAAAAATGAAGCATTGTAGTATCCCATTCGCCTCTTGAGGCAACGATACTGTGAGATTATACTGTTGCGGGAGTTCTGGAGGTATCCCGTATACGTTCATCCCATTTAAAATCTCTTGCCAACTTGAGTTTACAAGAGCTTTGATAACCACCGTGAAATTCTTTAATGTAACAGTAGTGCTTGAAGTTATCGTTACGTAATGCGTTATGTTTGTATTGGGATACGCTTCTTTGGGATATGTTAAGCCTATAGTGACATCGCCACCACGAAACGAAACTGTTGCGTCAGAAGAAGCATTAACACTGCGCATTAATCCCGATAACAAGAGTATCACGATGAAGAAGCAAACTACTTTTTTAACTCGCATGAAGTTTCCATTCAAAAGTATTCGCAAAGAGTATTTATCGTTAACTAATCATGAATCAGAATTCTGAGTAGAACTACACCTTCCCTGCTGTTTTTGCTCGCCATTTTTCCCTTTTCGAAGCGACACCGTCAGCGGATACGTTTTTAAATGTTGAATTGGAAACCGTTTTGGTTGAAACTCATGTTTTTCAAGCAGGTCCAGCGGCACGGCGACAACTTCTCATACATCATAGCAGACGACACCACGCGCGAGGCAGCTGTGGTAGATTCCAGCTACAACGCAGGCGAAATAACCCGCATAATAAAAGCGGAAAACCTGAAACTCAAATACATCATCAACACGCACGGGCACTCGGACCACACAGCAGGCAACCAAGAATTACGCTCAATCTCCACCGCAAAAATCGTTGCCCACACCCTATCCAGAATCAACCCAGACATCAAAGTCAACGACGGCGACACACTCAACATAGGCGCCATCCCCCTGAAAGTCATCCACACCCCAGGACACACACCCGACGGCATATGCCTCCTAGTAAACAACCAGAAACTGCTAACAGGAGACGCCCTCTTCATAGGCGAATGCGGCAGAACAGACATGCCCGGCGGAAACTCCAAAAGCATGTACAACAGTCTCTTCCACAAAATCCTAAAACTCAACGACAACATAGAAGTGTATCCAGGACACGACTACGGATCGAAACCCTCATCCACCATAGGCGAAGAAAGACGATCAAACTACACTTTAGAACCGAGAACCCTCGCGGAATTCATCGAATTCATGAACCAGCCTTAACATCCCTCTTTTAACAGTAACTTCAGCGACATACACCACTTTTTTCACTCAGTGGTATATTTACAAAATAACCAAATTTACCATGCCCATCAAAACAAAACAACGATTCTGAAGCAAACTTATCCAATTAAGCTGCCTAATCCACGCCTAAACACAACTGCCATTTTCAAAAATAATGTTTATTTATCCACAAAAACTGCTATGCCACCTGCCTTTTGTTGGAGTCATATATTTACAATATGTATTTAAGAATCAGAAAATTTTTTATTGTACTTGGTTGAAGATTAAAGGTCTATTAACATATAGATATAAAATAAGAATTAAGAAACAAGAGTTGAGAAGGTCTTAACAATTATGCCCCAGACTGCATCACGTCAAGCCACTTTCTGTTTCCTTAGCAAAGCACAGCTGATGAAGCTAAAATTAAAAGCTGTGCGTGCCGGCGTGTGGTTCAGAGCGTTACCAAGGATAGATAGAGCACTTGTCGATTTAACGATAAAAGTTGCAAGCAGCGTCCGCAGCGCCACTTTAGCCAAAAACATCTTAACAATCATAAGGAAAATAGAAGGACTTCTAGAAAGCAGTCTCTTACGGGCCTTTCGAGGCATCGCAATTAAACTCGCCCAGAAAATCAGCTCCATAGCTCAAAAATGGGGCAACACCTCCGCTAAAAACTGGGCGTCCGATGTATCCTTTATACAGTTCTTAGCTGTAATGCATATTAACGCACCTAAAGCCTTTAAAACTTGATTTGCAATTACACGTTAGGGAGTACATCGTATGATAACAGACGTAATCGGTATCGTATTGATCGGTGTACTCATAACTGTATGCTCCTGGGCACTTTACAACCTGCCCATTCTAGCTAGCGGCGTTAAAGACTTCTGCAAAAAACACCAAAAACATCAGAAAAAAAATGTTCCAGAAGAGCTTTTACCCTCCTTCTCAATCATCGTTCCCGTTAAAAACGAGGAGCGCGTCATAGACAGAATACTTAATTCACTATCAAACTTAAAATATCCTTCACACAAAACAGAAATCATCATAGTCGAAGACGGCTCAACAGACAAAACCAACAACATATGCATAAACTACGCCAAAGAACACGACAACGTGAAAATTCTAAATAAAAACCTTTCCAACGGCAAACCCTCAGCCCTGAACTACGGACTCGCCCACGCAAAAGGAGACATCGTCGCCATATTCGACGCAGACAACGTCCCCGCAAACGACGCGTTATCCGCAGTCGTTGAGTACTTTGAAGACCCAAAGGTTGCAGCCGTACAAGGACGCACCGCCTCAATCAACCCCCAAGAAAACATGCTAACCCAATTCATATCCTACGAAGAAGCCGTGTGGTGCGAAGCGTACCTCCGAGGCAAAGACGTGCTAAACCTGTTCGTCCACTTGAAAGGAAGCTGCCAGTTCATACGCCGCGACGTTCTACAACAACTGCAAGGATTCGACGAAGGCGTCTTATCCGAGGACATGGAAATTTCCGCAAGGCTTGTTGAAAACGACTACAAAATCCGCTACGCTTCCAACGTGGTCGCCCTGCAGGAAAGCCCTTCAAACCTGAAGACATTATTCAACCAGCGCACAAGATGGTTCAGAGGCACGATGGAAGTAGCCTTCAAATACGGTCGATTAATGACCAAGCTGAACAAGATAAACTTCGACGCAGAAACCACCCTTTTTGCGCCGTTCATTCTGATCGCCTCGCTCGCGCCTTATTTCGCAGCGTTCTTTGTCTTCTCCACCTTCTGGTCCCTTAACGTGATGTGGTCTCTTGTCATGCAGTTCGGCATGCTGACAACCACTTTAACCATGCTCGTCTGCGGATTAGCATTAATCTACGTCTCCAAACCACGCAAAGTACGAAGCCTACTCTGGCTTCCCTTTGTCTACTGCTACTGGAGCTTCCAAGCATTCATCGCCCTGTACGCCATGATACTCATCGTTCTGCGCAGACCAAAAAAATGGACAAAAACCGACAAACAAGGCTCGTTTTTCCCTTCCACAACTGTCAGCACACCACAGTTTGTCACCGAATCCGACACCTATTGAACTCACGATCAGATTTTTCAAAGGAAGTTCTCCTATGGATATCTTAACATTAAAAGCCAATAACCGGCCATCGTATTCTGAACAAAACATAAAATTTTTAATTTGTTTCATTCTCTGTCGGTTCAACAAATCGCGACCATTAAGAAGGATTGAACGCCTTACTTAACAAATTAAAACTGAATTCAAAGTCGAAGTTTACAACGCACTCATTTATGTTTAAGGCTAACTTATCACGCTTTTTCAGCGGAATCAACTTAACAGACCGCAAAGCTTTACTCGCCTGCCTATCCATCGGCTTCCTCATCAGACTGGTACCTGAACTCTTGGCATTCCCACTCCCCATAGGCTTCGACACAATCTATTATGCGTTTGCGATGAAAAACGGTGTGATATTGGCTCATTGGAGCAACTTTTTCACTTCTTCTTGGCTGCTGTACGCACTTATTGTGCCGTTATACAGCCTCTTG
>Ga0307438_1002231_pt1 | contig 11535 bp, 5 predicted proteins | sample SalMarWE160110MG_FD_202144 | JGI IMG/M metagenome (GOLD analysis project Ga0307438, IMG submission 202144) | Salt marsh sediment microbial communities from the Plum Island Ecosystem LTER, Massachusetts, United States - WE1603-110 | ecosystem: Environmental > Aquatic > Marine > Intertidal zone >...
TTTTTCATTTTTTGCGAAAACCGGATATGGAGATGGTCCTGCCTCGCCCAGTTTTGATGACCGGGCGTGGCGAGTAATAGATCTGCCGCATGATTGGGCTCTCGAGGTGCCTTTCAAAAGTACAGCCAGCCATAGTCATGGTTATAAAGCAATCGGTAGAGATTTTCCGGAAAACAGTGTGGGGTGGTATAGAAAGAAATTTTTTGTTCCGGAGTCTGACATGGTACGTCGAATATTAATCGAATTTGACGGCGTCCATCGTAATTCGATGCTATGGATTAATGGATTTTACATCGGAGAAGAACACAGCGGATATAGCAGTTTTCAATACGATATTACGGATTACTTAAATTACGGAGGAGATAATGTTATTTCGGTACGGGTGGACGCGACTATGGAAGAAGGTTGGTTTTATGAGGGCGCCGGGATTTATCGTCATGTTTGGCTTACCAAAACATCTCCACTTCATGTGGCTCGGTATGGAACATTCGTCACTTCTGAAATCAAAAAAGATTTAGCTATAATTACAACAAGAACATGTATTAATAATGAAAACCAAAAAGATGCGATTTTTGATATTATTCAAGAAGTAAAGGATTCTTCGGGAAAAACGGTTGCGAAGGAAGAAATAAAAGGGCTTTCTTTAAAAACTACCGGTACAAAAGAATATACTTGCCGAATAAAAGTTAAAAGTGCGAAACTCTGGTCGGTTAGTTCTCCTTATTTATATAAACTTCATACTTCCGTACGCTCCGGAGGCGTGTTGGTGGATAATTATGTAACTACTTTTGGTATACGTTCTATTCGTTTTGACCCGGATGAGGGTTTCTTTTTAAATGGGAAGCATATTTTGTTGAAAGGAACGAATAACCATCAAGATCACGCGGGAGTCGGTACGGCAATACCTGACGCGCTGCAGGAATTCCGAATTGCCAGATTAAAAGAAATGGGAGCCAATGCTTACCGCTGTTCGCACAATCCCCCAACGCCCGAACTGCTCGATGCTTGTGATAAGCTGGGTATGCTGGTACTGGATGAAAACCGTTTGATGGGAAGTTCTCCGGAACATTTCGAGCAGCTGATGCGATTAATACTCCGAGACCGAAATCATCCCTGTGTTATTGCATGGTCATTGGGGAACGAGGAGTGGGCAATTGAAGGCAATGTTAAAGGCGAGCGAATCACCTCAACTATGCAGGATTTTGCGCACCGTTTGGATATCACACGTCCCACTACTGTAGCAAGCTCCGGCGGTTGGGGAGAGGGCGTTTCAATACCAATAGAAGTAATGGGATTCAATTATATTGAACACGGGGATATCGATGAGTTCCACGCGAAATTTCCCGACAAACCCGGTATGGGAACCGAAGAAAGGACCGGGGCGGGAACCCGGGGCATCTACGAAGATAACTTTGAAAAAGGACACATGGCTCAGATAGACCGCACATCGGAGAGAGAGAGTATTGAACGTGGAATTAAATATTATGACGCGCGAAAGTTTCTCGCGGGACTGTTTTTCTGGACTGGATTCGATTATCGGGGCGAAGCGAATCCTCTGGAGTGGCCTGCTGTAAGTTCCCAGTACGGAATTCTTGATTTATGCGGGTTTCCTAAGGACGTATTTTATTATCTGCAATCTGTTTGGACGGACGAACCAATGCTTCATATCTTTCCACACTGGAATTGGAAAATACAAAGGGGCGATAAAGTCAAGATCTGGGCATACAGCAATTGTGATGAAGTAGAACTTTTGTTAAACGATAGAAGTCTCGGCAGAAAATCTATGGAAAAACTTTCTCACATAGAATGGAATGTAGGTTATGAGCCGGGAGTGCTTTTAGCCCGGGGCTATAAGAATGGAAAAGAAGTAGTAACTCAAAGCCTTGAAACAAGCGGCAAGCCATCGGTTATTCGCTTGATACCTGATCGATTAACTATAAAAGCGGACAGGGAAGATGTATCTGTTATAACCGTTCAACTTGAAGACGAAAAAGGAAGAGTCGTTCCGACAGCTAATAATGAAATATCGTTTACTATTAGCGGAGCAGGGAAAATTATAGGTGTCGGGAATGGTAATTCCGCAAGTCATGAAGCCGACCGTTTCCTTGCGGCGGTAAAGACCTCAAAAATCGAAAATCTAAAAGAATTGGCAGTAAATAATCTAAAAGATCGTCCCGAAACAGCTGTGGGTTTTGACGGCTCGGATTGGAAGTTAGCATTCACGACTCAAAGTGAAGACTGGCGGGAATATACGGACTCGTTAATCGTCGTAAGAGGGACTTTTTCGCTTCCGAAGTTTACAAATGAAACTGAAATAAATCTCTTTACCAAGAGTATTGTAGAAAATCAAACGATTTTCGTAAATGGGAAATTAATTGCTAAAAATGTTAAAAGGGATGCTCCCGGTCAATCGTATAATCTGGACCATGATATAATTAAACCGGGAAGGAATGAGTATGCCGTAACCGGGAAGAGATTCAGGAAAAGTCATCAATGGGATGAGCCGAACACCGATCCCGGTTTGGTGCAGATAATCCATCCGGCGGAGCAATGGAAACGTAAAGTTTTTAATGGTCTCGCTCAAGTTATTGTGCAATCGGAGCGGAAACCGGGAGATATATCATTAATCGCGACATCTCCGAAATTAAAAACCGGAAGCACTAAGATTCAGACTAAATCCATAAAGTTAAGACCCGCGGTTCCGGAAAAATGAACTGAACTGCCCAACTCCACTGGAGGATTGAGCCCTTTTATGTATTTAAAAATTCCAGGTTAGAGAGAGTGATATTTCATCATTTTTAAAATCATAATTTGGTATTAGTTTAATACTGCTCTTTTTCTCTAAATTATTATTGTAATTATTTACCTTGAAAGGAATCGAAGCAAAATCATAGATTGTTATACCTAGAAAAACTGCGCCCGAAATACATAATCCTGTTAAACCTATTTTTTCATAACTTGCATTATGGTTGTAAATGCTGGCAAGCAAAAAAATGCCTGATAACGAACCGGTCAACGCTGCAGTTCCTCTGATACTGGCAGTTGACAAATCTCCATCTTCCAAATAAAGATGCCCGGCTCTTGGACCTATTAATAGACCAGTGGTCGCTAATACATAAGAAACCATCTGCAGGTTATTAGGGACATCGTTATACGGTTCGCGCTCGATAAGGTAAAACACATAAGTGGGAACCAATGGAAGAACGGTGGCTCCCAATGAATATAATTCAGCTTTCAGGATACTTTTCTTTTCCCTGTTATTTCTAGTTGTATAAGTGATAAATTCACCCATATTTTCATCAGGTATAATTTTAAAGTTATCGTCCAAATAAATAGTTTCAGCTTTTATGGCCGGACTTAAGAGATAAATAGAAACTATTAAGAAGACTGAAATTCTACGTTTCATAATAATCCTCCCGGATTAAAATCTATATGAAAGTGATAATCCGTAGCTTTCATTCTGTATGTCTATTTCCGGAGAAAAATATAAACCGCCTTGATCGCGGATTGATTGATTATATTTTTCGACTGAGTTCGAGCAGGTGAAGATATCATATGCGACTGAACCTAAAATGCATATCCCTGAAGCTATGAATATTGTGGCGCCAGCTTCCATGTCGGGCGCGCTAGAAATAGCCGAAATAGCGGCTCCAGCACCAACCAGGGTGAAAACTGTTCTTAGACCTATAGATTTATACCCTCTTGCGCTATTCTCGGCGTAAAAATGACCCGCGCTTGGACCGATAATAAACCCCGAAAGAGACAAAACAATACTTCCCGTAACTATGTAACCATCAACATCGCGCCCTCCCATGCATGCTAAAAGCGGCAGGCTTGGAAGAAACGTCCCCGCCAGAGAGGCGCCAACCGCAGTGCTTGAATTTTTTAACTCTACCGGTTTCCTATCATTGCCATAGGTTACGCAGAAAGAGAAAAACAATAGCACTACTAAAATTTTATATCTCATAATAACCCTCCTAATTACTTAACTTTGTTTTAAAAGAACTTATATATAAACAAAGTACTTTGTTGTATAAAGTAATATAATAATTTTTTTAAATTTGTCAAGGGGGGTGGTGGGGAGGCACGGAGTACGCGGAGATTTTTTTTATTGTTTGAAACCCATCCTACAACCCCAAATAATTCTCACACAAAGGCACAAAGACACGAAGAAAAAAATATGTTGTTAAAAAACAGAATGGGACGCGGATGAATAATATCTTGTAACCGGTTGACAATTATAGTGAATTTTTTTAAATTCTATCAATCTGATTATTTTATTTAAGAATTTATTCTAACATAATTAAAATAAGGAGGTAGTTATGAAGAAGTTTAAGTTCCTCTTAATGTTTGTGTCTTTTTTCCTTTCGTTAGTTGTTATCGCCGAGACTGTTGAACCCGTTAATTCAGAGGATTTTCAGGGTAAGACTCTTGAAGAGCTCTATCTGATGAGAAATGAAATATTCGCAAGGCACGGGAGACCTTTTAAAAGTTATGAACTTTTTTCGTATTTTATGGGGAAAAAGTGGTATGAACCTGATAGAAATTACAGTATCGATAGTCTTTCTTCGGTCGAGATAAAAAACTCTCAAATTATTCTTAAAAAAGAGAAAGAACTCTTAAAAAATAATTATAGTTCGGAGGGTGTGAAATGGGGTAATATTGTAAATAAGTTTGAATGGGGAGAGTTTACGGAAAATCAGGAAGGCAAAATCTGCAGTAATGGATTTGTGGTAACTCCCGCAAAACACGGTCAGATTTACGACATTTATGAAAGGAACGATTATGCCGGACGACCAAATTTTATAACCACAGACGGAATCCTGGAACTATATCATCTGTTCTTTGATTTTACTCTCAGGAAACTCGAGGAAAAAGAATTTTATGAGGTAATCAAAAATCTTACCGGAGAGATGAAAAAGCTTTCTCTGGAAACTTATAATTCAACCGGGAACGCGACTTTAAAGGAAGCATTGAGGCGAAATATCGCGTTTTTCTCGGTTCCGCAATATTTCCTTGTTGGCGATTCATTGGATATGCCAGCTATTGTGGACACAATAACTAAGCCAGAAATTTCCAAATGTGAAGCTCATGCGGGTTTTGCACCCCCCACAATCCTTAACCCGGATGGAAATCCGGATTACGAGTATAAAGTTGATTACTCGCAGTTCGTACCGCGGGGTCATTACACGAGAAGTGAAACATTGAAAAAATATTTTATGGGGATGCTCTGGTATGGGACATATTCACTTCATATTAATCCAAAAACCGAGCTTTACGATACCGAGCTTATTCAGGTTTTACTGATTACGCACCATTTGTATTCAAACAATCTTCTGCCACAGTGGGAAATAATTTATGACATGACTTCTTTCTACGTCGGAGCTGCCGATGACCTTGGTCCTGACGATATTAAATATGCTATAGAAAAAGTGTTCGGGGGTGACTATTCTTTAGAGGAATTTACCGATGGGAATAAACTAAACGAAGTAAAGAAAATCCTTGGAAAGAAATCCGCGGAAAAAACGAAAATAAAACAGTTTATCTGGGGTCCGCAGGGAGCGCAATTCAGATTTATGGGACAGAGATACATTCCTGATTCTGAAATCTTACAGAGGTTATCAGTACCGAGAAAAAGAGTATTTCCGAAAGGTCTGGACGCGATGGCTGTATTCGGCAGCGAACTGGCAGAGGATTTAATGCTTAATAAGTATAAAGATTCCTGGGAGTATTTTCCCGAATATCCGGATACTTTGAATGTACTAAAGAAACAATTCTCGAAACTACAGGAAAAAGACTGGAGAGTAAATCTTTATTTTAACTGGATATGGTGTCTGAAATCGCTTCTTGAACTCTCTGACGAGTACAATTATCCCTTCTTTATGAAAAATGAAGCCTGGGCAGCAAAAGACTTAAGTACGGCTCTTTCCAGCTGGGCGGAGCTCCGGCATGATGTAATCCTTTACGCGAAATCTAGTTACGCTGCTGAATGTGGAGGTGGCGGAGAGGAAAAATGGTTATGGATACCGGAACCGCCAAAAGGTTATGTTGAACCGAATGTGGAATTTTACAAGAGAATTATAGAACTTCTCGAATTTACCAATAAAGAATTAACCGAACATAAGCTTCTTACGTCTTATGAAGATCTTTTTAACAGATTTACTGAAGCAGTGGTTTTCTTGAAAGGAGTTTCGATAAAGGAGCTGAAAAATGAACCAAGGACCCTTCAGGAATATGAACAGATCAGAAGATTTGGCTCTCTTCTTCAGAATCTCACTTATGCTGTAAAAGAAGTAAACCCACCTCAAGACTTCCCGGAGGGGGCGGATAGGTATATTCCCGTTATTGCGGATGTTCATACCGGGCAGATGCCGGGTGGTCCTCCTTCAGCACTTGAAGAAGGTGTTGGATTCGCTCATGAAATATATGTTGTTGTCGAAATCGACGGAAAATTAAGATTGATGAGAGGAGGAGTGTTCTCTTATTATGAATTCCTGCAGCCTGCGAGTGACCGGCTGACAGATGAAAAATGGCAACAGATGTTATTTGACGGAAAAGCACCTCCTCAACCGGACTGGATTAATGTTTTTCAATCTGAAGAGAAAAAGCCCCAATTACCTCAACCTTCTTATATTCCACTTGAAATCAAAAATCAGTCTGGAAAAAAGGAACCGGGATGGTATAAGCTCTATTACGATACCGGATGCTGATTTTACTTTTTTTACTCTCGTTTGAGGGTACTAAACCGCCCTCGAATAGAGTGAGTTTTTGTGCTGTAGGAGACGTTCTACTCGACCGGGGAGTAAGAACAATGATTGGAAGGGAGGGAGTCGATTATCCCTTTAAATATGTAAAAAAGATAATTAAATCACACGACCTTGCCTTCTGCAATCTTGAATGTCCTGTCCCCAGAAAAGGTTTTCCTTTGAATAAAAAATATTGTTTTCGTGCCGATTCTTCATTTATCGAGGGAGTTGTTAACGCGGGTTTTGATATAATTTCTATAGCAAATAATCATACCTTAGACTGGGATAGAAGCGGTTTTACGAGTACGCAAGATTTGCTTCTTAAAAATGGACTTTACCCTGTGGGTGGGGGTAAAAATCAAAAAGAAGCAAGAAGACCGACCATTGTTACAGTAAATGGATTAAAGTTCGCTTTTTTTGCTTTTATGGATATGCTTCCCGATGCTATAATATATCTCGAAGATAAACCCGGACCGGCTTATGCGAGCACAGCAGAGGTGTTAAATGAAATCGAAAGAGTAAAAAATAAAGTAGACTTCATTATCGTTTCCATTCATTGGGGGATTGAATTTAACAGGTACCCAAGAATAGACCATGTGAAGAAAGCGCATAAAATAATAGACGCGGGAGCGGATATGATCCTGGGACATCATCCCCACGTGCTTCAAAGCGTTGAGGTTTATAAGAAAAGACCAATCATCTACAGCTTGGGAAATTTTGTTTTTGACCAGCATGAACTCCATGAGAGGCAGAGCGCAATATTCGAATGTATATTCAGGAAAGGGAAAATCGATTCTATTTCTCTATTTCCAGTTCTCCTTGAGAAATTCAGACCAAAGATACCCGGGGGAAAAGAAAGAGGTAAAATTGCCGCTAAAATTAAAGAAATTTCAGGAAAGTTTAAAACTAACTTTATAATAGAAGAAGATAAGATATTTTTAAAGGTCGACTCTTCTTGTTTTTTTATTAAGCCCATAACTTTTTATAGGGATTCAAAAAAGACAGTGTCAGTATCCGGAGATGAAATAAAGCTTGCCGATAACAGCGGAAAAACTATCTGTTCACAGTGTCCTCCCAACGGGAAAAATTTTAAAGATTGTTGTTTTATTAGTGACTCTTTAGGGTTACATTTATATGGCATTATAGGGGATATAAATTCGACATTCGGAGAAAGAATTTTTACCGCAACAGTTACGGATACCGGACTTATTGGGCCCTTTTTGGATCCTCATACCTTTTATCCCTGGAAAATAATGAAAGCGGATGTTGACGGAGATAACGAGTTTGAGATATGTGCGGGAGTATGGAAAAGTACCAGGTACGATGCAGTGGTTTCGAATCGATTATTTATTTACAATCGTCGAGGTCCATATATATATCCCAAGTGGTTAGGTTCGCGAGTCAATTCTCCTTTAATCGATTTCGACTTCAGAGATATAAATTCAGATGGTATAGATGAATTGCTTACACTCGAATTGAATGAAGACGGCAGTAACAAAATTAATCTTTATCAATGGTTTGAATTTGGCTTCGATTTCATAAAAACTTTGAAGGAAAAACAGGAAGACGGAATAATTTCTGTTGAATAAAATCAGAACCTGATCCCATCAGAGTAGGAATATAGTGTATTTTCCTAACTTGTTTTTTACGTTCAACATAAGGACTTGACATAGCATTTTATTTGAATAGTTTTTAACAAATGAAAAGAATAATTCTTTATATTTTTCTCAGTCTAGTAATTGCTATTTTGGGGTATGTAATTTTTCTTGAGTTTCAGGTAGGTTTTAAACCTTCTAAACAGTTTGCTATTAAAGTTGCCGAAGAAGAATTTTATACAACGGAAAAAATTTCTAAAACTTTCCCATCCGATAGACCATTGCAAATAGAACGAGGTCCTCAAAATAACTTATGGTTTTCTACCAGGAGAATTTTATGTAGCTATGATGGCAAAAAATTTAAAAAATACAATTTAAAAGATATCTGGTATCTGAAAACAATAAGAAATAGATTGTTTGCCGGCACTAAAGGAAAATTCTATATTTTAGAAAAAGGAAATTATTCCCAGATTGAATTGCCTAACAAGCAGGATTTTGTAAGAGGAATTGTTGAGTATAACTCAGAAAAAAAACGGTTTTTTCTTGGAGGTGATAATCTTTACCTCCAGATGGGTAATTCATGGAAATCAAAAAAAGTTCAGGGATTTATAAAAGATATAGCACCATTTGACGACAGCAGGATTCTCGTTTGGGTGACAGAGGGGTTCGATAACAAAGGGCTGTTTCTTTGGGACGGAGAGACTTTATCTAAAGAGGATCTTCCTATAGAACTAAAGAGTAATGAATTAGAAATACTATATGTGGGTAGGAAGGGAGATGTTTGGTTAAAAGAAGGCAATAAAAAGTATAATAGGACTTCAGAAAAATTCAAATATTTTGTTTCGTCTAGCAGGAATAAAGCGTTTTTACCATGCGAATATAAAGTCAATATTGAAAAAATGTGTGAAGATATAAAAGGCAAAAAGTGGGCAATTATTAAAAAGGATTATACGCATTACGGAATTGCGAGTTTCGATGGTAAAGAATGGAAGGAAGTAGATATATCAGGCTTTGATTCGTTTTCCAACTTTGACGATATGACTGTGGATAAAAATGGAAATATTTTCTTTCAGGTTATAGGCAAACATTTCTATAGAATAGATATTGATGCGGGTAATGTTGAAAAGATTGTCCCCACAGGGCTTCTTTCTAATGACATTTCAGTAATTCGTTACATTAACGGTAAATGGTTTATTGGGACAGAAAATGGTCTTACAATTTTTGACGGTAACGAGTGGAAGGGATACCCCACTGCTGAGTATATAATAGATATACAAAAAGACACGAAAGGGGAAATTTACCTTCTCTCTAAATCAAGTATTCTTAAATATTCAGGAGGTGAATTAGAAAAGATAACGGATCTGCCTCCTCTTAGAAAAACAAAAATAACTTATGCTTCCGGAAATTTCCGTGAGATAGAAATAGATGAAGAAGGAAATATCTGGCTTCTTACACGCTTCGACCTCTATCTATATAATGAGGGTTTCTGGGTCTGTTTCGGGGAAGAGGCTGGTTTTGATGTTGAATTGAATACCTTTTCCCGGGAAGATGATATTTTCTGGATTGGTGGAGAGAGAAATATTTATGAATTTAAAAAAGAGAGAGTTATAAAGAAATTTTCTATACCTGGCGAATTCCCGGGCAGCAAAATCACAGATTTTGCTAAAGGGGGGAGAGGTCAGCTTATTGTTGGTACTGATGGAGGACTTCTTCTGTTCAAATCCGGAAAATTTAAAGACCTTTTAGGAGATTTTATTCCGGAGGATGAAGTGACACAGGTTGAGAATGGGATTTGTGATGATGTCTGGTTTACAGTACATAATGATGATCTGCGCCATTTAAATATAAATAGCGGTGTTATTTCAAGAATTTCTCAAAAGTCTAAGGTTGAAATTTCGCATCCGGAATGTTTCGGTGTTGACCCGAGTGGAAATGTTCTTGCTGGAAATAATTTTGGTGGGATACTTAGTCTTTATAAGTTTGATTATCCTGAAGAGCCGGGTTTAGGCTCTTCAGGGAACTGGTTTAAAAAATTGATATCTAAAATTCATAAGGTTAGTGATTTTCCGGAATCAGAACCTGTTGAATTTAAAACTTATCCTGCTTCCGTTAAGGAAACATCTACCGGCGACTCAAAACCTACTGAGGTTAAACCCCATCTTTCTGCTCGTAAGGATATATCACCCGGTGACGTTGTATGGGAAATAAAATCAATGTATAATGTTAGAGTGAAACCGATTATATATGAAAATTACCTTGTTTTTTGCGGTGAAAATTTACTTTTATCTCTAATTGACCTTGAAAAAAGGCAAGTTTTGTGGACAAAGAAAGTAGATGATGGATACGGATACATATCACCTGTAATTTATAATAAAAGGATTTATGTGGCGAGTAAAAATCTTTATGTTTATGAATTTCCTTCAGGTAAATTATTAAATACAATTCCAATTGAAGCTAACGATATGAAATTATATAAGAATGAGATATTCGTTTTAACTCGAAATAACCTTATTGTTTACGATACTAGAAGGCTTAAGAAAATTAAAGAAATCGAAAAAGGCGGAGATAATTTAATTGTTAGAAACGACCGACTCTGGATATTGACCAGTCACGATTGGATATGCTACTCTATTGAGGGCAATTTACTCTGGAAAAGAGAAAATCCTCATTCTTACGGAGCCCTTTCTAATCGTTCTAAACCAAGCTATGTAAATGATACTATTTATTTATATGCTGATACTCTTGTGCTTGCCATTGATGCGAGTAACGGAAATCTGCTACAAAAGTATAATCCTTCTTCTAGAATATTTACCAGCCCTATTGTTTCGGAAAATGGAGTAGTTTTTGGTACGCCTCACAAGGGTCTTTTCTGTTATGGTAAATCAGGGTACCTTAAATGGAATAAAGAATATCCCTGGTTAAACGTGCCGAAGATTCTTGCAGACCCCGTTATTAAAGACGATGTTGTTTACGCGGCTTCTTTTAAAGATAGTGTTTTTGCTTATGATATTAATACGGGTAGTGTTATATGGAAAAGGAGTCTATCCCAACATCTGTCTACCCCGCTCGTTACCTATAAAGATTTACTTATTATCGCTGAAGGTAAAGTATATGCGATTAAAATGTAATTTATTTTTTCTTTCTATTTTTATACTGTCCGCCTGTTTGAAAGGTTCCGAAGACAAGTATAATGA
>Ga0307438_1002237_pt1 | contig 11515 bp, 12 predicted proteins | sample SalMarWE160110MG_FD_202144 | JGI IMG/M metagenome (GOLD analysis project Ga0307438, IMG submission 202144) | Salt marsh sediment microbial communities from the Plum Island Ecosystem LTER, Massachusetts, United States - WE1603-110 | ecosystem: Environmental > Aquatic > Marine > Intertidal zone >...
TCGCGCACCTTCTCCTCGATGCACTGTGCGAGCGAGCCCTCCCCATAGCAGGGAGAGCCCGGCACGTCAATGGCAGGATGCACAGCCCCCAGACGGCCGCCCTCGCGTGCCGAGTTGGTGACTGTAATCCAGGCATGGAAAGCCATGCCAAAATCGATGATTGCGCAGAGCACCAACAGAAAGATGGGCAGCACAAAGGCAAACTCCACCAGCGACTGCCCAACCTCCCCTTTGCCTGTGCGTCTCGTGATGCGCCTAATAATAGCTAGCATAGGTTTCTCTCGTGCTTGACTGCTTTTGCAGGAGCGCCGCGGCTCAGGCCGAGCGCCTGACGGCACGTGTGCCCTAGTTGGCCCCCGTTGGACCGCGGCGCCCCTGCTATTCGTTTCTAACCTGACTGGCTTAGCCTCCGAGAGCGGTCGCTATGTCGTCCAGGAAGCCAGAAATGGCCAAGCCGATGACCCCCAGGGCAGCCATGCAGACCACGGCAATGAGGGCCATGATCAGGCCGTACTCGGTTAGGGCCTGCCCAGACTCCGACCGGAAGCGGGCGACCAGCCCCACGAAAAACTCGCTAATCTTGCTTAGCATCGCTCGTTTGTACCTCCATTAGGCTCCTGCTTTAGCTGCGGGATAGCTTGCAGGTTCACCTAGGTTGTGATAAGGAAGAAGAGACGTCGGGCCCCGCGCACTCCGGCGTCCGGGGTGGGGACTTGCGGTCCTGCCAGGCCAGCTCTCCTCACCCCGTCCGTGTTTGCTTTTCGCATTCGCCCCTCGATAGCCACCTCCTTGTCTCACCAATAGCGATAAGCCGGGCTTATCGCCTGTTTACGTCCATCCGAAGATTAGACGCCTGAAACAGGAGGTTGTTACACTTTATGTTCACTTACCTCGTGAATCCCTCTCGCCTTTCACTTCAATAGACGTATGACACCGCCCTCCCGTTACCCCCAACGCGCGAGCGCTCGCGCCTTCTTCTGCACGTTGCCTCTGTAGACCCAATGCGCTACCCTGCCTACCAGTGGGCATACCTACCCTAGTGAATCAACCCTGACCCTCGCCAGGAATCGAAGGGAATCGCCATGCCGGTCGTCGCCGCTCTTATCGGCCTCATAGTCGGCCACGTACTGGAAGTGTTGCTGGACCGCTTCTACTCCGACGCTCCTCCCAGGGGGCCTCTCGTGCGCTGCTCCGCCTGCCGTTCCCCCATCCGCCTCATCCACCTCCTCCCCCTGCTGGGCTACCTCTGGTATCGCGGCCGCTGTCCCGACTGCGACCAGCGATTGCCCGTTCGCGCCCTCCTCCTCCCCCCGGCCACCGCCCTCGTGTTCGCCCTTGCCGCCCTGGCCAGCGACGAATGGGGGCCAACGATCCTGGGCGGCCTGTTCGCCGCCATCTTCCTGGCCCTGATGACCACAGACCTGGAGCGCCGCCTCATCCCCAATCGCATCGTCTACCCCGCCATGCTCCTGGCGATCGCCGTGTCCTGCGCCTGGCCCGACCGGGGAATAGGAGAGACCCTCGCCGGCGGCGGCCTGGCCTTCGCCATCATGCTTATCGTCTACATCGTCTCCCTCGGCCGCTTCGGCTTCGGCGATGTGAAGATGGCCACCCTCATGGGCTTCGCCGCGGGCTTCCCTGCCGTAGCGGTGGGCCTCTTCTTCACGGCAGTCAGCGCTGGCCTAGCAGCCGCGCTCCTGTTGCTCACCGGGATCATGCGGCGAGGCCAGTACATCCCTTACGGCCCCTTCATCGCCATTGGGGCCATCATCTCCCTCCTCTGGGGCGACGCCATCATCGACTGGTACACGGGCTAGCGCGGACTACGTCTGGAGTAACAGCAGCTCCCTGCCAACCGTCCTATACGAGGGGAGGCCGAGCAACAGAGTGCAAAGATGGATGTGCAACTGGAGTGCAACTGGCCTTTGGCCGCTGGTCATACCGGCCGGCCTTGTGGTCCTGGTTGTGGGACTCGTCATGCGCAGGCTCGACGTTATCGTGGCCGCGATACTGTTCATTCTGTTTGGGATGGCGTTTAGCGTCGTCTACTACTGGTTCTGGGAAGGCGTCAGGAGGATGATCGAGAAGTTGTTCTCAAAGCGGGGTGATGGTTGAGATACAGCATACTGGCGATCTGGGTAGGGATCGCCACTGCTGCGCTCTTTGCAGCATTGGCTTTCCTGCCGTGGGCCCGATGGTTCAGAGGGGTGATGCTGGGCAGGGGGATAACAAGGAGGGGCCAGTCTTCTTCCAGGAGTACGCCGTCGCGGCGGGTCTTACTCAGTTTAGAAGCAGCGTTACTTGCTATTACGTGCTTCCCAGCCTCTTCTAAAAGATGCTGAGAATCATCATTGGCAGCTGCCTATTGCTCCTAGCAGCCATTTGCCTGGTACCTAGACCAAACGCGGTTGATGGCTTGTACACGCTGCTAAGAACTCCATATCTTTCTATGATGCGCGGATTGGGGTTCAGAGTCCATGAATGGCAATACGATATGTCGCGCAGGATCGCCAGGGTCTGGATGCCAGCACTGTTATTCCTTATGGGCATTCTTCTGGTTCTCAGTGGAATCCTCCGGTAGGCTTGATTCCCCGGCGAAGGTTCCTTCGGTAGAGCTAGCGACGATTGAGCCGCCGATGCCATCGGTGGGCACCGGCGAGGGAGCCGAGATCGCTGGCGACGTGTGGACTGACGGGGAGCCGGCAGCTATCCCCGAGGGAATGTGGGGACTGGCGCCGTCCCCTAGTCCACCATCTGCGAGGAGACGTGCTCCGGCGCGATCTTGAAGATTACGCGCTGCTCGCCGGGCTGGCGCCACGGATACCTGTCCTGCCCGATGTACTTCTTGGCCAGCCTGTCGATGTGCTCCTCCGCCCCCTCGCTCGTGATCTCCACCACCCGCCCGCGCACCTGGGCGAAAGCGTACTCGCTCCCCTGCCTGATCACGTCGATGGCAACGCGAGGGTCGCGCCGGATGTTCCTGGGCTTCTGCCTGCCTTCTGCCGTGTTCACCAGGATGTGCGTTCCGTCGTAATCGACCCACACCGGCGTCACCTGCGGCGACCCGTCTGGCATCACCGTCGCCAGGTGGGCGAAATTGGCCTCCTCGAAGAGTTTCCTGACCCCTTCCGACATTTCACCTGCCATCGCTCGCCCTCCCTTCAGAACGCGGCCCGGCTCAGCGGAAGAGATCCCTCTCCCGTGGCCGAATGAGCTCCTGGGCTGAGCCTTCCGCCCGCTGGTAGTCGAAGCCGCGCACGATCGCCACCGGCACCCGCGAGAGCTTTCCCATCACGAGCTCAGCCGCTGCCGCCAGTTCATCCGCCACGGCCATCGTGCTCACCCGCAGGACGTAGCCGTGGGGGTCCGTTTGGCCCACGTAGTCCTTCATGGCGCTCATGCCCGCCAGGCCTATCGCCACGTTGGTGTGCCCCTCCCGCCAGGGCCGACCGAAGGTATCGGAGATGATCACCGCGATCGACGTGCCAGCCTTCCGCTCCTGTATCGCAACCCGAATCCGCTCCGCCGATTGGTCAGGGTTCTGGGGCAGCAGGGAGACCACGCCGCCGTCCACGTTCGAGGTGTCGACGCCAGCATTGGCGCAGACCAGACCGTGCTTCGTCTCGCAGATGATAACGCCCCTCTCCTGGCGGACGATGCGACGGCTCTCCCGCAGGATCACCTCCAGCAGGCACGCGTCCTTACCTGTCCGGCCAGCCATCTCCTGAGCCTCAGGCGACGGCTCCACCTGGCGCAGGTCCACCAGCCGCCCCTCGGCCTTGGACACGATCTTCTGGGTGACCACCAGCACATCGCCGTCCTCGATGTCCACGCCCTGCCCGCGAGCGGCCTCCAGGATCAAGGCCGCCAGGTCGTCGCCGGGGCGAACCTCGGGCATGCCACCGACAGCGATGATCTGCACTTGGAGAGCCATAGCGTCCGCCTGGCCCTAGCCCTTGGGCCTGGTAGGGATTCCGCTGATCTTTAGGGAGCTGCGGGCCTTGTAGGTCTTGTTCAGGCTCAGGAGGATGACGGTGAACTCCTCCAGGTAGCGGCTGTTGGCCACGGGCCCCCCGTCCAGGGCCCGCACACCCTCTATCTCCTCGGCCAGGGCCATCACCCGCTCCTTGGCCTCCCGATGGTCAGCGCACACCAGCACATCGGCCTCCACCGGCCGCTCCACCCGCATAAGCTGGCTGGCGTCGAGGTGATGGAACGCGGCCACCACCCGGGCCTGGGGCAGAAGCGCCTGGGCCTGCTCCGCCGCTGAGCCCTCGGGCACGGCGATGACGGCCATCTTCCCGCCCTCGAAGGAGAGAGGCGACACCACGTCCACCACCACCTTGGCCCCGATAGCCGGCGCCAGTGCCTCCAGCGTGTCCCTGTGGCCCGCAAAGGGAATGGTAACGAACACGATGTCGCCCCTGCCCACCGCCTCCTGATTGACCATGCCCGCGGCCCGCGCCCCAGGCACGCGGGCCCTTATCTTCTCCACCGCCTGCTGGGCACGCTCCGGCGAGCGCGAACCGATGACGATCTCGTGGCCGGCGGCGGCGAAGCGCACGGCCAGACCCAGGCCCTCGGGGCCCGTTCCGCCGATGAAGGAGAGCACTTCGACAGACATGGCGAGCCATTATACTATCAGTCCGAAGTCTGTTGCCACACCCACCATCAGCCACTATGATCGAAGAGGCCTGAGCCGTTGGGAAAGTGGCGAGGAGTGCTCCTTACACCATGACGCTCTCTGTCGATAGCAGCCTCTCCGGCGATTTCCAGGAAACGCTAACCAGGGCGCTTGCCGGTCACGACCTCCTGCCGCAGGACGGGTACCGGCTCATATATGCCACCGGTAGCAACCTATCGGCCTTGATGCTCACCGCCGGTCTGGTGCGCGACCGCCACAAGGGGCGCACGGCTACCTACTCTCGCAAGGTGTTCATCCCCCTCACCAACCTCTGCCGCCAGAAGTGCGGCTACTGCACCTTCTCCAAGGCCCCGGGCGATCCCCTGGCCCACACCATGAGCCCCGACGAGGTTCTGGCCGTGGCTGAAGCAGGCAGGCGGCAGGGTTGCAAGGAGGCCATGTTCAGTCTCGGCGAAAAGCCCGAGGAGATATACCCCCAGGTAAGACAGCAGCTGGCCCACCTTGGGCATCCCACCATGGTCTCCTATCTCCGCGCCATGTGTGAGCTAGTCCTGGAAGGGCCAGGCCTCCTGCCTCACGCCAACCCGGGCGTCCTCACCCGCGAGGAACTCGCCGAACTTAGGGAGGTCAACGCCAGCATGGGCCTCATGCTGGAGAACGTCAGCACCCGCCTCATGGCCCCCGGCGGCCCCCACTGGAAGTGTGCTGGCAAGGTGCCCGAGGCGAGGCTCGACACCATCGCCTACGCCGGCGAGATGAGAGTGCCGTTCACCACCGGCCTTCTCATCGGCATCGGCGAGACCCCCCATGAGCGGGTCGACTCCCTCCTCGCCATCAAGCAGCTTCACGCGCGCTACGGCCACATCCAGGAGGTCATCATCCAGAACCTGCGGGTCAAGCAGGACACAGCCATGCGCCGCTGGCAGGAGCCGTCGCTGCTGGATATGGTGAGGACCATAGCCGTGGCCCGCCTCCTTCTCCCTAGCATGAACATCCAAGCTCCTCCCAACCTGGCCCCGCAGGCATACCAGTTCTATCTGTTGGCTGGCATAAACGACTGGGGCGGCGTCTCGCCCGTCACCAGCGACTTCATCAACCCGGAGGCCCCCTGGCCCAGCATCGCCGAACTGAAGGCCGTCACCGAACAGGCCGGCTTCGAGCTGCGCGAGCGGCTGGCCATCTACCCCGAATACCTCACCCTGCTAGACGGCTTCGTGCGGGAGCCATTGCGACAGCGAGTCCTTGCCTGGACGGACCACGACGGGTACGTACGAAGGGAGAATGAACGATGGTAGCCAGCGCCTCAGACCCTTTGGGCCTCACCCAACTGCACTCCTCCTGGGAGCGCATGCTGGGCGCCATCGACCCGACGGTGGCCCGCATCCTCGACAAGAGCCTCGAGGGCGAGGACATCTCCCAGGAGGAAGCCGTTGTCCTGTTCGACGCCGAAGGCCCGGCGCTCAACCCCCTGATCCTGGCCGCCGACGAGTTGAGGCGCAGAACCGTCGGCGACATAGTGAGCTACGTCATAAACCGCAACATCAACTTCACCAACGTCTGCATCAAGCGATGCGGCTTCTGTGCCTTCAGTCGGGGCCATCGCCAGGAGGAGGCCTACTTCCTGCCCGTCGAGGAGCTGGTACGCAGGGCCAGGGAGGCCTGGGAGCTGGGAGCGACCGAGGTGTGCATTCAGGCTGGCCTGCCACCGAAGATGGACGGCTACCTGTACATCGATATCTGCCGCGCCATCAAGAAAGAAGTCCCCGATATCCACATCCACGCCTTCTCCCCCGAGGAAGTGCTCTACGGCGCCGTTCGGTCGAGGACGCCGCTGGAGGAGTACCTCAAGATGCTCAAAGAGGCCGGCCTGGGCAGCCTGCCCGGCACTGCCGCCGAGATCCTGGACGATGGCATCCGCAAGGTCATCTCGCCCGGCAGGATCAGCACCGCCGACTGGGTCCGCGTGGTCACCACCGCACATCGCCTGGGCATCCCATCCAGCTCCACCATCATGTACGGCCACATCGAGAACTCCTGGCACAAAGCGAGACACCTGGCCCTTCTCCGCGACATCCAGAAGGAGACCGGCGGCTTCACCGAGTTCGTCCCCCTCAGCTTCATACACTGGGAGGCGCCCATGTACAGGAAGGGCCTGGTCAAGGATATCAGAGACGGGGCCACGGGCGGCGAGGTGGTGAAAATGTACGCCGTATCGAGACTGATGCTGAACAACTGGGTCCCCAACGTCCAGGTCTCCTGGGTCAAGGAGGGCCCCAAGCTCGCCCAGTTCTGCCTCAATGCCGGGGCCAACGACTTCGGCGGCACCCTGATCAACGAAAGCATATCCACTGCCGCCGGCGCCGTCCATGGCCAGCTGATGCGCCCCAGGGAACTGAGGGCCCTGATTCGCGATGCCGGCAGGCGACCCGCCCAGAGGTCCACCACCTACGAAATACTGAGGGTCCTCGACGGTCAGAAGGAACCCGTGGACATCCTCGACAGCGTGGAAGTGAACGGAGACAGCTTCGGGTCGTACCAGCAGCCAGTCAAGCGCGAATCCTCCGAATCCAGAGAGCGCCCCCCCTCCCAGAAGACCCCGCGGCCAGCCCTGTCATCAGGCAAGAGGAGGGTCGAGAGCACCTAGCCTCTCCTTCGCCCGCCGATGTCCTGGCGCATAGCAGTAGCCATTGCAAGCCTCCTCCTTCTGGTCACCGCCGTGGCCAGCGCTTTCGTTGTGCTGCGCGGCGGCGGGCCCTCCGACCCCATATCGAAGGCCACTGACCCCTTCCGCTACGACCTCACCGGCTGGGAGGTCCGCCATGTCCTCAACCGCTGGCTGTACAAGATCGGCCACCTCTTCGACGACGGCCCCAGCGTCGAAGAGGAGAACGAAACGATCCAGCAATACTTCGCCCTAGCGGCGGAGGTGGCATCCCTGGAGCGAGAGGTGGCCGAGGCCGAAGATGAGCCCCTGCAGTCGACCCTGGAGGACAAACGCAAGGAGCAGCAGCGGCTGGAGAACAAGGTGGAGGCCATCCTGGAGAAGCGAGTGTCCACGGTGGTCGAGGACGAGGGGCTCACCACCTCTCTGCTCCTCTTCTCCAAGGTACGCTTCGTCTTCCCGCCCCTCGACTTCGAGTTCGACCAGCCGCCGCGGGTGCTGGTCATCTCCCCCCGCGACCGCATTTACCACGATCGGGCTATTCTCCTCCGCAGGGGCCTAACCAGCGAGCAGGTGACCGCGCTGGAGGAAGAGACGGCGGCCACCGGCGTTTCCAGCCTGGTGGTGAACATCAGCGGAATCGCCACCTACCCCAGCACTGTACCCGAACACGCCAGCTATGAGAAAGTCCTGGAGACGGTCGCCCACGAGTGGCTGCACCAGTACCTTTTCTTCCACCCCTTAGGCAGCCGCTACTTCGATAACGACACCCTGCGCACCCTTAACGAGACCGTCGCCAACATCGGCGGCCGGGAGATAGCCGACCTGGTGCAGCAGCGTTTCCCCCTGCCGCATCCGGACTCCACCGCCGCCAGCGAGCCCGAGGAGCCGCGCATCGACTTCAGGGCGGAGATGCACGCGCTGCGCCTGGAGGTCGACAGGCTTCTAAGTGAGGGAAAGATCGGCGAGGCCGAGGCGTTGATGGAGGAAAAGAGAGAATTCCTAGCCGAAAACGGCTTCTACATCCGCAAGATCAACCAGGCCTACTTCGCTTTCCACGGGCTGTACGGCGATACGCCCGCTTCCAGCAGCCCCATCGGACCCAAGATGCAAGAGCTGCGGCGGCTCAGCCCTTCCCTCGGCGACTTCATCCGGTCGGTTGCCGAGATCACCAGCGAGGAAGAACTGGACCGCCTGCTGGCCGAGAGGGCGGTCGACAGCCTCACTCCACCTTGATCTCGCTGCGCCGCTGCGTCCTCGCCTGCTCCCGCTCCTCCACGCGGCTGATAGCCGCATCCACAAAGCTGCGCATGGCCAGAAGAAGCTCCTTCCTGCCCGCCACCAGATGCTCGTGGACCTCCACCGGAATCAGGTCGAGCATCGGGCGACGGAAGCGCAGCACCAGCTCCTCGCCTGGCCGATATTCGTACTCGAAGGGTCTCTCAACACCACCCTTGACCATGATCGTCCTCCCTTCGTCGCCAGCCGCCACGCGGCCTCACCCCCATCATATCACCTTCCACCCGCCCCGCCACGCGCTAACGCCAGCCGAGTCCGCCCTAATAGGGAGGCTCCAGCTTCACCGTCTTCGTGGGTGACTCGCGGATCGCCCACCGATAGAGCAGGTACACGACCAGCCCTGCCACCAGCCAGGGGAATCCCACCGCCCAGGCAGCCTCCTGGGTGGCCACTACCACCACCCAGGTGGTGAGCGTGCCCACGGCACCGATGATCGCCGTAAGGGGAATTTGTCTACCAGCCACCCGCAGGTTGAAGGGAATCCTGAAGGGGCGCGCCATCCCCGGCTCCCTCACCCGCATGGCGATGATCGATAAATGGGCAAGGGCAAAAGATAGCATCGCCCCGAAGGCATACACGTTGGCCAGCACCTCCAGCTTGCCCGGAATAATCAGCACAGCGGCCACGACCGCGAAGATCACGATGGCATTAGCAGGCGTGCGTCGCTTCACGTTGATCTCGCTAAACACAGGCGGAAGCTGCCTGTGGCGGCCCATGGAGTAGACCAGGCGCGACAGACCCAGCATCCCAGCGTTGGCGGCGATGATCAGGATGGTAGCAGCCAGAATGCCCACCCACACCGATAGCACCGCCTGCAGCGCCTCGCCAGGGAACTGGTCGACGATCCCCAGCACCGGGTCGCTGATGAACTCCTCCGCCAGTTCCGTCTCAAACTCGCCCGGCGCGACCTCCTCCACCGGCATCGCGCTGAGCGCGACAAGAGGAAGCAGAGCATACATCAGAATAACGACGCCGAAGACGCCGAACATGGAGCGGGGCACGTTCTTGGCTGGATTGCGCGTCTCCTCGGCCAGGTTCGACACCGTCTCGATGCCGGTGTAAGCGATCATGGAGATGGCAATGCCTATCACAAGCTTGTCCCAGGTGGGCGCTACGCCCCAGTGCACGTTATCGATGAGGGTGTCAATGTTGAGCAGGAGGAACAGCCCAAGAACCACCAGGAACGCCTGGGTGAGCAAGTCCAGCACGGCCAGACCAATGTTGACACCCGAGGATTCCCTCACCCCGATGACGTTGACCGTCGCCAGAAAGCCCACCACTCCAACACCAAAGATGGCGTTCGCAGGCCAGGTCTTGAGAATGGGCACAAAAACCGCCAGGTAGTTGGGCACAGCGAAAGCAGATATGGCGATGGTCACCACAAAGTTGAGCACCTGCGCCCAGCCGGCCACAAAGCTGAACAGCTCGTTGAAGCCCCGGCGGGCGAACATGGCAGAGCCGCCAGCCTCGGGCATAGCAGTGGTCCCCTCAGCGTAGGTCAGAGCGGTGCAGCCGAAGATAAGGCCAGCGACGATGAAGGCTATGGGCGTCAGGCCCAGGGCGAAGAGAGCGACCACACCGAGGGCATAGTAGATGGAGGAGCCAACATTGCCGTAAGCGGCGCTGAACAGCCCCGGCACGCCCAGCACTCGCTGCAGGCCCCGACGGGACACCCGCGGCCGTCGGATGAAAACGTCGCCCGGAAGGCGGCCACGGTGAACCCCTGACTGAGGACTATCTTCCTGCAATCCCCCCTCCCGAGGAAGCACTCATCGCAAGCCGATCCTAAATACTATAGCCTGGCAGCCATAGCGCAAGCTTTGCCCAAAACGCCGAGCACAAGCTACCGGCTGAGGCCAGACTAACCACCTGGTGGAGTACGGGGAGGTCGGGTCGGCTGAGGGGAGGGCGTGCTGACAGGCGTGACTGGAGGGGTCACTGCAGGGGTGGGTGTGGGGGTGGGGGTGGGGGTGGCTATGGCGGTAGGCATCGGCGCAGTCCTGGTAGGAGTCGGCGGGGGAGTGCGACTGGGGGTAGGAGTGGGGCTGGGCTTGGGCGGCACGTAGGTGCAATTGGTACCCTCCACAAAGACCTCCGTTCTGCCAGCGCAAGGCGCGAAGTATACGCCTTCCGGGACCGCGAAGTCGTGCACTTCGATGCCCTCGTGAGCGGCCTCCATTATCGCCTTCCATATGGGGCCGGAGCCGGCAAAGCTGAATGTACCCTCAGCCATGGCTGTGTTGTCGGCGTTCCCCATCCACACACCCACCGCCCGATCGGGGCTATAGCCCATCACCAGAGCATCGCGGAACCCTTCGCTGGTGCCCGTTTTGGCACCCGCCGGGCGGGAGATGGTGAGGCCGCTCCACTGGATAGCGCTCTTGGACAGGATATCGGTGATCAGATAGGCGTAGGGCGCCGGCACCACCTGCAGCGAATCGGCCCCCGTGTACTGGTACAGCACCGTTCCCAGGGCGTTCTCCACCGTCAGGATGGCCACCGGATCGAGCTGGCGGTAGCCCGAGGGCAGATCCTCCACCGTGGGCATGCCTACCATCAGCCCGTTATTAGCGAACACGCTGTAAGCATAGGTGTGGTCGAGAAGCTCGACCTCGCCGCCGCCGAGGGTGAGGGCAGGCCCGTAACGGCCGGGGTCGTTGAGGGAGGTGATGCCCATCTTGTGAGCGGTGTCGACGACGTTTTCCACGCCCATCGCTATGATTGTCCTGATGGCCGGGATGTTGATGGACTCGGATAGAGCAGTCCGCACAGTGACCGGCCCCTTGAACGCGAAGTTCCAGTTCTGGATGGGCTGACCGCTATCCGACTTGATGTCGATGGGCTCATCCCTGACAACCGTTGCCGTCGTCCAGCCGTGCAGGAAGGCGGTCAGATAAGTGTAGACCTTT